>Ga0210058_1000634_pt1 | contig 33738 bp, 35 predicted proteins | sample CryGeymeta201511_FD_183979 | JGI IMG/M metagenome (GOLD analysis project Ga0210058, IMG submission 183979) | Groundwater microbial communities from Crystal Geyser aquifers in Utah, USA - Crystal Geyser metaG 2015-11 (SPAdes) (version 2) | ecosystem: Environmental > Aquatic > Deep subsurface >...
GCTAGGTGAGTTGCCTCACGCAAGGCATGGAGCCTGCTTTCACTTATAAGGAGCCCATGTAATTATATAATAAGCAATATAAAAAAACAAAGTCAAGGGGGTAAAAATATTTCTTAGCCCGAGATTTTCCATAGAGATACAAATTGAATTATATCAGGAATTGATTTATGCATTGAAGTTTTTTTCAACCAAAATAGTATTTAAATCCCAGCTGCAAAAAAATTAATAGATTGCTCTGCAGTTTACAAGATCATCCTTTTGTTCATGTGTCAATTTTTTCAATTCTTTTTCCCTAAGCATTGCAAAACTTCTTGTTTGGTATGGTTCAATATGGACAAATTTTACAGGTCTGCGAGTTTCAGTATAGTTAGCACCGCGAAATTTACCAATACCGTTGTGTTCTTTTTCTCTCTCAACTATATTATCAGTTTGCCCGGTATAATAACTGCCATCTGAGCATTGGGCGAGATATACATAAAAGACAGGAGGACGAAGCATAATAAAAGAGTAGCACAGAAAGTAGAGAAATGAAAATTAGTATTTAAATCCTAGCAGTGGTAAAATAACACCAAATTTATATATGAAAATTCAGGATGATATTTTAAGTTATCGCGAGATGTGCGACGCGGAAAACGTACAGACGCTCCAGCGCGGTATGAATTATCGTTTAAACCCTCAGTATTCTGTGATTCTTATGTCTCAGAGATCAAATGCGCCCTGTTTTTTAATTTGACTTCTTGGCAACCTGTTTTCCCTAATTAGTAGTGATATACTGGAGCTATGGAGAATATATTTTTTGAAAAGATTAACAATAAAAAGATTTTTTGTTATTTATCAGAACCCGAGCCATCTCTCAAAAAGATAGTAATCATGAGTCATGGATTTAGAGGAACCTCCGCTGGTCCTGCAAGGCAGTTTGTAGATTTCCAAAGAATTTTAAACAAAGAAGGTTTTTCTGTTTTACGTTTTGATCAACCTAATAGCGGCAATTCAGACGGAGACTTTTTGGATGTTTCTTATGCTGAGTGGGTAGATACAACCGTATATTTTGCCAAAAAATATTTAGATTCTGGCTATAAAGTTGCTTTGATGGGTCAGAGTATGGGAGCCGCTGTAAGCATAGTTGCGACTGAAAGACCAGAACTTAAAAACAAAATTCCTTGTATTCTTCTTTGGGTACCGGGTGTAAATGATGGGGATTTTAAAGGAGAGGATGATGAAGTTTTTGAAGAGGCCGCTCAGAAATATAAGGGAATATTTTGGAAAGAAGCAAGGCAATTAGATACTTTTAAATGTTTGAAGGAATATACAGGTGGAATACATCTTGTTTACGGAGAGAAGGATGTATTTGTAAGTGCTGAGCTACGTGCACGCGTGATAGAAATAGTTAAAGGGAAAAATCAACCCTATATGATTTTAAAAGGGCAAGATCATAGTCCTTGGGAATACGATTTAGTACAAGAAGTTTACAAACAAGAACTCGCAAAGTTAAAAGAATATCTACCCTAAATCTTCTCTTTTTGAATGAAGGAAGAAAAACCACTGGTCAAAAAAGGACACAATTCCTTTGAATGGCGTTTCGATAACAAAATCAAGAATAAAAAGAAATATATTAATTTGAGAAATGCCTTCCGTAAGATATCTTCCGACACGGGCAATTGGCATAAAGAAAAAATCGATGATTGGGGATAAAATGTTTTGTTTGTCTTCAACAGTATATAATTTTGCAGTTTGATTAATTCTGTATGCAAGAAAAGAAACAATTGCCAAAAAGAAAACAAAAATTATTTGAGAAACAAAAGTAAAATTAAGACGCGTCAGTACATAAATTACCAGACCAAAACTTAAAATAAATGTTGCAAACCAAGAAAAATTAAAAACGCTTGTCAGGAAAGGTTGATTGTTTTGGGGAGTTTTGCGAAGAATTATATTCCGCCCTATTTTTGGATTTGGGTCAAAAAGCAATGTTTGAATACGCGAAAAAATTCTTTCCGAATTTTCCTTCCCCGGAGTCCGAATGAATAAACCAACAGCAACCATAAGAAAAGAAGGAATTATAATATTCAGAGATATACTGCCCCACATTATCCGTCCGTAAAAAAGATTTTCATATGTTCCTTCAATGGCAAATGCGACAAATACTTTTGAAAGCAGGACAAAAATAAAACTTCTTATTACTGCTCTTCTTACTTTTGCGGAAATACCGTTGTAGTGTTTTTGGCAAGTTTTAAAAATACTATTTTTAAATTCTTCATCATTTTTCAGGAGATCATAGATGTTTTCTTTTTGTATCCGAAGGATATCTTCAAAAATCAAAAAAGGTGGAATTTGCCTTTTGACATAAGTAAAAATTTTATGCCGCAAGGGGTAATTAAGTTGTGTTTCAATTTCCGTGTATCCTTGCCAAAAATTTTGGGTAACAGTTGGAAGTGACTCATCAGTCAGTTTTCCAAAATACTGTACAAAAAGTGAATACCTTAATAATGCAATATCGTTTTTTGCATAAGCCTTTTTTATTGAAATATATACTTGGGCGTCGCGGACAACTTGTGTGTCATCGGTAATTGTAATATTATTTTTTATCAAATGGTATATATAATTTACCATTGTTTCTTTTCCCTGATTTAAATTAAGAATGTCTTCAAGATGGGAAGACATAAGCTGAAACATCCAGGTGGTCATAACAGCCTCTTTAATTTTATGTTGTTTTACAACTTGGTTTTTAAGACTAAGGTAAAGATTTATTGTTTTTGCAACATCAGTTATTGTCTTTTCCTCAATTGATCCATCAGGGAAATACCTTGCCCATATTAGTTCTCGGATAAGGGGTGTGGCAACTTTCTCCCCATTCCCGCTTGAGATAAGTCTCCGTTTTAATATCCGCTCAATTGCGGCGCGCAAAATTACTTCTTCATCCCTATACTCTATTGCATTTCGAAGCTTTTCATACCACGCAGCAATTTCTGAAACAATTGTATTTACCGTCATTCCTTTTTCAGAATTAAAGACAGTTTTTTTGCAAAATTCCTTTACCAAAAATTCAGAATAATGATTTAATTTTTTCTCTTCCATAATCTTGTATTATACCAGTTTGAACAAAGTTTGCTGGCAAGAGTATGTTTATAAATTGAATACATAAGCTTTGCTGTGTTAGAATTTGCATGTGGACAAAGTTTACGAACATAAAAATGTTGAGGAGAAGATTTATAAAGATTGGGAAGAAAAAGGCTATTTTGCACCCGAAGTAAACCCGGGTGGTATTCCTTATTGCATAATTTTACCTCCGCCAAACGCCAATGCGCCGCTTCATTTCGGCCACGCAATGTATGTAGTTGAAGATATTTTGATTCGCTATCACAGGATGCAGGGTGACGCGGCACTTTGGCTTCCCGGAGCAGATCATGCTGGATTTGAAACGCAATTTGTTTTTGAAAAGCATCTGCAAAAAGACGGAAAATCAAGATTTGATTACGACCGAGAAACTCTCTATAAAATGATTTGGGATTTTGTACAGAGTAATCGCGGAGGAATGGAAGGACAGCTTAGAAAACTCGGTTTTTCTCTTGACTGGTCCCGCAAAAAATTTACACTGGATCCGGATATCGTTGCAATTGTTTATAAAACTTTTAAAAAACTTTATGACGATGGCCTTATTTATAGAGCCAATAGACTTGTAAATTATTGTACGTTTGATGGAACCTCATTTTCAGATCTTGAAGTAGTTCACCAAGAAAGAAAAAGCCCTCTTTACTACATAAAATATGGTCCTTTGGTTTTAGCAACAACGCGCCCTGAAACAAAATTTGGAGATACGGCTATTGCGGTCAATCCAAAAGATAGCCGTTACAAAGAATATGTCGGAAAAGATCTTGACATAGAAACTGTTTTGGGAAGCGCAAAAATAAAAGTAGTTGCTGACGAAATGGTGGATATGGAATTTGGAACAGGAGTTGTAAAAATTACTCCTGCTCATGATTTCAATGATTTTGAAGTAGCGGAGAGACATAATTTGTCCTTAAAACAAGTCATTGGTTTTGACGGGAAGATGAATGAGTATGCGGGGAAGTTTGCCGGACTTTATATAAAACAAGCAAGAGCAGCAGTTGTAGAAGAAATGCAAAAAAAAGGTTTGATTGAAAAAATTGACGAGAGTTACGTGAATAGAATTGGGCTTTGTTATAAATGCAAAAATGTTTTGGAGCCGTTACCTTTAGAGCAATGGTTTGTAAAAGTGAAACCTTTGGCAGAGAATGCAATTAAAGTTGTTAAAAATAAGAAAATAAAAATTACCCCAAAGAATTTTGAAACAATTTATTTTCAATGGCTTGAAAATTTGCGGGATTGGAATATTTCCCGCCAGACTGTTTGGGGGATTCGCATTCCGGCTTTCAAGTGTGAAAAATGTACGAAATGGATAGTGACTGATGGAAAAGTCCCTGAAAAATGTGCGAATTGTAACTCAAACAAACTTATCCAAGATACTGACACTTTTGATACTTGGTTTTCTTCCGGGCAGTGGCCTTTCGCTGCGCTCAGGGCAAGCCGTGTTTCGACAGATTTAAAAACTTTTTATCCTACATCTGTTATGGAAACAGGGAGGGACATTTTATTTTTTTGGGTGGCAAGAATGGTTATGCTTGGATTTTATATTACTGATGAAGCGCCATTCAAGGAAGTTTTATTTCATGGTTTGGTAAATGATCCGTATGGTAGAAAAATGAGCAAATCAAAAGGTAATGTTGTAAATCCTTTGGAGTTGGTTGACCAATACGGAGCAGATGCTGTACGCTTTGCCTTAATTTACGGAAACGCTACGGGAAATGATCAAGCGCTTTCGTATACCAAGCTTGACGGCGCAAGAAAATTTGCAAACAAGCTATGGAATATGGCGCGCTTCATTGAGATGAAGCGAGTTCAAAGTTCAAAGTTAAAAGTTAAAAGTTATGAGTTTGAAGAATTGCTGAAAGAAGCAAAGAATGAAACTGATAAAGAGTGGGTTAAGAAAACACAAGGCTTAGTTTCTGAAGTTTCAAAATATATTGATAATTACCAATTTAATCTTGCTGCAGAACGCCTTTATGAATTTATCTGGCATGAATTTGCAGACAAATACATTGAAGATGTAAAAAACCGAATTGATGAAAACTCATACCTAATACTTGCTGCTTTATACTTAATACTTCTCAAGCTTCTCCACCCCTTCATGCCGTTTATAACTGAAGAAATAAATAAACAATTAGGTTTTAGTCAAGATTTAATTATTTCTGCTTGGCCCCATGATTAATAAAGAATATTACCGCAAGATTACCGAGGTATTTCCGCGCCTTTTGTCTTCTGTCAAAACGCCTCTTTTAGAACTTCTTTGTTTGTTTCTTTTTCTGTTGGTGTTGTTTTTTGTTTGGGAGATAAATTATCTTTGGAATATATATCAGTCTGTAAAAAGCCAGCGGGCATACGTTGTACAAAAAGAGAAATATTGGGAAGGTGTAATCACACAACATCCTAATTTTCCTGACGCTTATTATCAAGCGGCGAGTTATGTCCTGAAACTTTCAGACAGTAAAAAAGCAGAAAAATTTCTTAACAAAGCGCTAATGCTTGATCCGAATTTTAAAGAGGCAATTGAATTAAAAAAAAGCTTGAATTAGAAGAGTTACACGACGCTTCAAGAAAACCGTGGACTTTAGTTCGCGGATGAATTGAAGGAAGTGAACATCTTTCCTTAGGGACGAAGCCCTGGCGTTCATGCCAGGGAAGATGTTATTCTCCTTTAGACGGTTCTTCCTTTGGTTTTTCAGAAGTCTCTTCAGTTTTCTCACCCTCGTCTGGTTTTTCTTCTCCCTCTTTTGCTTCCCCGCCTTCGGCGCCTTCGCCTGCTGTTTCTGCTGCTGCGACTTCTGCTGCTGCTTCTTCTGCCGCCGCTTCTGCTTCTGCTTCTTTTGTGACAAGCTCACCAATTTTGAACACTGTTTGGTCACCGTCTGTAATCATGGTAACACCGGTAGGCAAAGAAATATTTGAAACAAGAATACTTTGGTCGACCTCAGAAAGACTTTCTACATTTACTTCAATTTTTTCAGGAAGGTCTGTTGGAAGAGCTTCAATTTCAAGCTCGTTTATTAAGTGAAGAAGTAGCCCAATTTTATTGGTAACTGCTTGCGGTTCGCCAACTGCGACAACTGGAATTTTTGCCACAATTTTTTCTTTAAGATTTACTTTGAAGAAATCTGCATGAAGTGTGTCGCGGCTTTTTGGCTCAATTTGTACATTGTGGATAAGAACAGGAATTGTTTGTCCGTCGAAAGCAAGATCAACAAGTCCTGTTTCGTGAACCTCGTTAAAAACTTTTTTAAATTCTTTTACAGGAAGTTGAACCATTTGGGATTTGATGTCTTTTCCATAGATATTTCCCGGTAGTATTCCATCTCTGCGCAGCTTGCGTACTTGTTTTCCGCTGATTGTCCTTTTTTCAACTTTTAGATTTTCCCGCTTCATACGTAAGAAGTTATTATACTAAAGATACCAGAAAAAAACAAACTAAACAACATATTCACAGTTTGATTTTAATCCTTCTATACAGCCTTTCATAGTTAATAATCTACTTAAACTTTCCTTGACGTGTATTCTCAAAACGCCCTTGTAAGTGTTTTTATTAACATACTGTTTTTTTAATTGCGATTTTTGATAAAAAGTCTTTGTAAATTGAGCAAGGGGAATATTTGTGGTTTTTGACCAAAACTTTTTGATTAATGGCTCGCGCCCGATATGAGAAATATTCAAACTTAAACGTGGAGTTAGGTCTGATGTTTTAACTCCCAACATATAAAGCCAAGAAATATAAAATTTAACCATTTGCGGATCAGAATTGCAAAATCCTAAGCGGTGTTCGTGCTTATTTTTAAAACCTTCTGCCCAATAAAGCGCTACGCCCGCAATGAATAGTTCCCTTTTAGTCAGTTTTCCAATCTCGCTTTTTCCATGTTTTAGTAATTTTTGTTCTTTATGTGCTCTATTTTTCTTCTCTTTTGCCTGAGCGAACTTTCTTCCTTTTTGTAAAGCAAGCGCTGAACGCTTTTTCAGTTTATTTATGTTTTCTTCCGAAAGGGAAATATCTGTGATCCAACCTCTTAGCGTGGTTTTGGGAACAGTAAGCGCAACGACGATGTCATTAAGGGAAGCCCCGTTTATTCTTAACCTTCTTGCCTCATCCTTAATATGTGAATTATACTTCACAATTTTTAGTATAAATTTCTCTCCGCACCAAGTCAAGAAGATTTTATAGGTATCGCTGTGCGGTTGATAATTACATTTATTTTTGCTAATATAGGTATGCGGGGTAGTGTAAAGCTGCACACGAGGCTCAAAATGGGCTCCCTGATTTTATTTCAGGGTTAATTCAGCTATATCGGTGGAATCCTGCTAAGGGCTATACCGAGGTAACCACGTTTAGTTTATATAAATATGGACACCGTAGAGACTATACGCTGAAGTCCGATAAAAATCGGGCAAGATATAGTCCGACACTCCAAGTAATTGGAGCAACAGTATGCATAATCTTGTAGACAAGGTGCGATTCCTTGCCCCGCAACACAGTAGGAATAGATACATATAACTTCCTACAGCTTCACTAGTCAGTTATACATTCTTCATTATTTTAAACATAACTTTTTCTGGTATTATAAGGATGTGGAAAAAATAAAACCTTTACTTCTCTCTATTGTTGCAAACACACGTATTATTCGAATTGGAATCATTGTTTGGGTTTTTGCTCTGATTATTTTGGCGCTTTTTGTCTTTACCAGAACTAAAGAGACAAAACCAACTTCTTTTGCTCCAAAGCCTACTCAGACAAAAACAAATTTTCAAACTATTCCGCCTATAACATATTCTCAGCCGGAGACAATTTCCCAAGCAAAAAAACAACAAATATTTACGCTTTCAGGGGCAGCTGATGATATCCCAACACTTGATTCCGAAGAGCAAGCATTTCTTCCCCTAATCAACGCTTTTAGGGCTGAAATTGGAGCTCCCGCATTAAAAGTTTCGGTTAATCTTACAAAGGCTTCGCAATGGATGGCACGCGATCTTGCGCAAAGAGGTATCCTTTCACACACGGATTCTTTAGGACGCACTCCGCAAGAAAGGGTTGCTTTTTTTGGATACTCATATGTGCCTCTAGGTGAAAATGCAGCATGGGCAGGAGGAAGCGCGCAGGCTGTTTTTGACGGATGGAAAACCGGGTGTGATGATTTTGGAAGCGGATGTACATACACTCACCGAGAGCAAATGAAAAGTCCAGGAATGAGCGCCATAGGGATTGGCAGAGCTCAAGGTTCTACCGGCAACTGGTTTTGGGTGACTGATTTTGGCGCTGTTCTTGACCAAGAACTTCCGCAAGTCACCGCAACACCAACAACTACCCCTACAAGCCCTACTGCTACCCCGACTCCTACATCAGAACCAACCCAAATGCCAACGCCTACAGTAACTCCCGGCGGTCCAACAGAGACTCCAACCCCGACCGGAAATCCGACAGCAACTCCCACTCTAACGCCTGGCGGAACAGGAATAAAGATTACAATAAGTCTTCCTGGAATTGGCGGTACTGGTCAAGGAATAAATTCTAATCCTGTTCATAAAACAAGAGATGCAAATCTAAAACTTATAGATGTACAAAATAACGAAGTAAAAAGTGTGAGCGGAAAAGTTGATTGGGATTCTGTAAATTATAATTATTCAGGCGTAATGGATTTGGGCACTGGAGTTACAAGCGGAAAGTACATAGTTAAAATAAGAGTAGCAAATATGCTTTGGAAACAAATACCGGGAATTGCTACGGTAACTTCCGGAAGTACAGCAAATACAACGCTACCTGTAGAGCTTGTCGGTGGAGATACTGATAATGATAATCAGCTTACGTTGCAAGATTACAATACATTTATATACGATATTTTAAATTGCTATCTTACCGGTGGTAAAATTTGCGACGTTTTAGCAGTTGACTTAAATGATGACGGAAAGCTTGACGAAATAGATCTAAGTCTTCTCTATTCAGGATTTGCAAAAAGAAAAGGAGATTAAGGGTAAAGATTGTTGCAATAAATAATTTAGTCTAGAATAATAGTAAAGTGAATTTTAATAATAGTGTAAAAAATTTTCTACTATCTTCTTCCAAAAAAAGGCTTGCAAGTATTTTTTTGGGACTTGTTTTGGTTCTTTCAATTCCAATCACTATTTTACTTCTTGGACAGCAACAGGATTTAAGGCAACGAGCAAGTTCAGGTGAAGGGGGTTTGGATAATAAGAATATTCCAAAAGCAACCGGTTGGAAGACATATTCAGATTTATATCAAGCCAAACAAATAAAACACTTCACGGATATTTTGGAGTTAAGTATAAATTACGACGATAAATTGACTCCACCGCTTTCTGTCGAAAAGATAATAAAAAAGAATGGTTATATACCTACTACTTCTTTAGAAGATAAGGATTATAGTCTAGAGATAATTGATAAGAATAAAAATATTTTATATAAACTTCCTTTTTCGGTGCAAAAAGAAATACCGGCGGGTGAGCCTCTTCCAGGGCAAGAACATAATAATGCAGTACCGGTTTTATTTCATTCTGTAAAATTTATTATTGTCGTGCCATGGATAGATAAAGCTACAGAAATAAAAATTACTGATTCTGCCGGAGCAGTAATTTTAGTAAATACTTTAAAAAACATAGAATCAGTCAATAATCAACCATCTTTTCATTCTTTGGATTCGAATGAAAAAATACAAACTAATAAAAATAATCTCTTGAATTATTTCTACTTAGTAACACAGACTTCTTTTGCTCAGACACAAACAAAAAAATTAGACATTGTATTTATCGGTGATAAATACGCCGATCTTTCAATTTTTCACTCTGATGTGAACCGTCTTTCAGCAAATCTTCTAACGTTTGAACCATATAAAAGTCGTTCTTCCAATGTGCAGTTTTCATATGTAGACAATACGACTGATTTGGGGTGTGCGTTTCAAAATAATGATCCGGCAACAAGATTAATTTTATGTGATACAAGTAAAGCTACACAAATAGTAAATAACGCGGTAGTACCGTGGGATAAGATTTTTATCATTGTTAATACTCCCGTTTATGGAGGAAGCGGAGGAGATATAGGTGTAGGATTTAATGGAGCAGGTGGAGATTATTATTCTTATGCCCCCAATCTTTTTGTGCATGAATTCGCACATTCATTCGCAATTCTTGCTGACGAGTATGTTAACAATTACAATTTTTCTGATCAAACAAATTGTTATTCCGGTATTCCTCCAAATCCCAATTGGCAAGGAGTTGTCGATGCCTCAAGCTACTTTATAGGATGTGACATGTCCACCTGGTATAGATCAAGCGAGACAAGCATTATGAAAGATATCGGTATTTCTTATTTCAATCCCATTTCTCAAAAATATATCAACGAAAAGATTGATTTTTATACGACGATTCCGCCTACTCCAACACCTACAAATACCCCTACGCCCACGAATACGCCTACATCTACTCCTCCTGCTACAACAGCTACGCCGACCGTTACCAGTACTCCAACACCGAGTTCTACGCCTGTGCCAACGGGTCAAACAACCCCGACTACTACACCTGTTCCATCTTCTACTGCTACGCCCACTGTAAAACCTATAGAAACCGGAATTAAATTCACCGTCAGCCTTCCTGGAATTGTAGGTACGGGCAATGGAGGAAATCCTAATCCTGTTCATGCTTTCAGAAGTGCTGAAGTAAAAGTATTTAATGACCAAAATAATGAAGTAAAAACAGCAACAGGAATTTTAGATTTTGATTCCACAACATTTACTTTCAAGGGTGCAATTCTTATCGAGGGTCTTATAGCCGATTCATATATTGTAAAAATACGGGTTGAGAATTCATTGTGGAAAAGAATTCCGGGAATTGTAAATATTACAAGCGGTGTTGTTGCCAATACTCCTGCTGTAGAATTGGTAACAGGAGATATTCCTGATCGCGATAATGAGCTCAATTTGGCAGACTACAATATCATCATTGACTGTATTAACAGCCGTGGCAACTGCAATGAGAGCTTAAAGCGCTATGCTGATCTAAATGATGATGGAAAAGTTGACGAAGTTGATCTAAGCATTCTTTATGCAGGATTTTCGAATAGAAAAGGAGACTAGCACTCGCTGTTTAAGAGGGATTCACTCTTTAATTATTGAGATATTTATTTGCCGGTCTATCGCATAATTGGAGCGTGAAAATCTCTTTTCTTTAAGAATGCTTGGCCAGTTTTATTTTTATTCTGCGAAAACAATTGCTTCGCTTGCGTCAAAGTACCTGATTGTATGAACTACTTTTCTGATTGGAGAGATTTTAGATTCATAAGGTCCAAGAATATACAGCGCATTTTTATTTTGCTTTTTTTTTGACCAGTCTATTTTTCCAAACTCGAATTTATCAAATGCTTGTTTGTCTGAATTTTTTGTCCCACCAGCCGCAAGGTAAAGCTTTGGATCGTATCGTAGGTAAAAAAGAAAGAAGATATATGGTTGTTCGAGTTGGTTTGAAACATAAACATTCTTATATTTTGATTTATTTTGCTCTACAAAATTTACGGCGTGTTCGTAACCAAACTGCCAGAATCGAGAAGATTCAAGATTCATATGGGTAAAATAAAGCTGATAGTATTGAATGAAAGAAAATATTACAACTGCAAGAAAAATTGTTATTACAACGACTTGTTTTACCATGGAAAATCTTCTCAGAAAAACATAGGCTGTTTCTATTCCCAACGCAACCGCTATTTGTAATGATGGCAACCATATAAGAGTTCTTACTGCGTGGGGCACTTCCGAGGTAAATGCTGCGGGAATAGGAGCAAGTAAAAACCAGAGGAAAAAAACTTGTCTTGCTTTTTTGCTTGAGAAGAAAATAGAAATAATACCAAGCAGCATAAATGATAATTCCCATATGTACAACAGTCCGGTTGAAGGGGCATGATGACGATCGTTATCTCCAGTTATAAACATCCATCTCAGAGAAAAGTGAGATAGGTATCCATGCGCTATTTCAATAAGCCCCGCTGGAATTGGGGAAGCAAAAAGAGAGTATTGCACGGAAGATTTTTTTATAATGCTTTCTTTTTGTGATTTTTCTTGTTGAATATTAAAAATATTGGTTGCAGAATATCGTGCCGTAATTTTTTGGCTTTGGCCCTGTGTAAAAAGGGCTAAAAATGGTATTAGAAAGAACATGCCAACAATAATTGAAATTAGAAGATATTTTTTCTGCTTAAACAAATTTTTATAAAAAACAATGCTTAATCCCAAAAGAAATAATGGTACAAATAAACGGGGGCTATGGTATGCATTTATAGATAATCCATAAAATATAGCCGAGGCACTAAGAAAAATTGGCTTTCTTAGACCGAGCAAAAAGAAATAGAGACCCCAAATGCAAAGAGTTAACGCAATATTTGCTTCGAATGCTACGCGGGAAAATTGAATATGCCACGGAGAAATTGCAAAAAGCCCTGTTGCCAACAAACTTATATAGTTAATTCTCTTGGAAGTACTATTCTGTAAATTAAGCAATTGCCGGGTTAAAAAAAATGTTCCCATGACTGCCATTATTCCCATTAGGGCTGAGGGAAGACGCACCGAAAAAGCATTCAAGTCAAATATATAGATTGCTGGAATTGCAAGATATGCATACAGTGCGGGTTTATAATCGTCAAAAGACGTAAGTATTACTGGTAAAAAATTTCCGTACTCATCCCGTTCTGTAAGTAATATAGAATATGCATTATACCCCAGTGCAGCTTCGTCCCAGTCGGGACTTATCGGCACCCCGCCCAAATGATATAGACGAAGAAATGAGGCAATACCAACAATAATTACTAAAAGAAATATTATTCGTTTCATTCTTTAGGTGTCAGAAAAACGCTTATTTGGAAATTTTTGTCAGGTGCGCTACTTAAAAATGCGGCAAGGAAATATTTAGGAACTGTTATAAGAGGTTGAATATAGACAGTTGAAAGTTTGTATTTTTTTGGAGGCTCATTTAAAAAAACATAACTGTCAAAAGTAGTTGTGTTGTTTTGGTCAATATACTTTTTAGCAAGATTTTCTCTTTTTGTGAGAAATATCCAGTAAAGAGAAATGTCTTGGCCGTACGTTGCGTCTGTTACGATAATTTTTTGTTGCGGCTCCAATTTTTTATCAACAAACTCAAAAGCTTTTTGATAATCGGTGTAATAATCTGGCACTGTGATCCCAGGATTAGTAAAAAAGAAGTAATTGAAACGCCCCATAAAATAAGCGGATACAATAATAACTCCTATTAAAAATGCTTGTCTAAATCTATAGGGGAATCCTTCCCAGGCATAAAAAAATCCATAAGTTTCAATTGTTACAACTGGTACTAGTATCAATACTATGCGTATAGCATCGGGTTGGCTATTTTGAATAGATTGAGGCACCACTATTGATGCGATAAAGATTATTAATAGACCTAAAATCTTTCTATTATTTTTAAATAAAAAAATACTGCCTGCAATAAGAAATATCAATTCAAGCGGATTAAGGAGCCCAGCGTATTGAGAAATGTATCCAGTATTATAGCCCCATCTGATAAAAATGCTTTCAGGCTCAAGATAGTTGGTGATATTTTTAAGATAAAGTTTTGCATCTTCGATGGACGAATCGTTGAGTACTTTGGACTGTAGTGTATTACCGGCTTTTTCTATCCTGTTACTTGCTTTTTGTATATTAAATGTGAAATTTTCAGAATTTACGCGATCGATTTGGATTTGATAAGTGTAAACGTGTGGAAGAATTGGAATGAGAAGAAAAGTTGATAAAAGCAGCGATGTTGTTAAACGTAAAGCGGAGTGTTTTAAGCGAGTAAAAAAAATAATTAATATGCAAATAACAACTGCTGTTGATGGAATGAAGAAAAGATAATCAGAGTAGATTGCCACTACAAATGGTAAGGGCCAGAAAAATACCAACCTTTTGTATTTTGTAATTTTTAGACTGATAAATAACCCTAACAAAAAAAAGAAGAGTCCCAAATTTACACCTGTATCTATTCTTGATACCTGAATATACCAAGGAGAAAAAGCAAAAAAGAGTGTAGAGACAAGTGGAAAAAGATATCTTTTTTTTGAAGGTTTGGTATTTTTGTAGATTAGAGTATAAGCTTGCCTTACAACGAAATAAAACAATATGATCATTGCGGTTCCTGCAAGAACAGACGGAAACCTAACTCCAAAAGGAGTAAGACCAAATACTTTTATGAAGGGGGTGGTAAATAGTATTGACAGGGGGGCAATTAAGTGGGTATCTATAAAACCAAAGCTATGGGAAAAAAGTGAAAAAGTTTCATTTATTTTTGAGTCGTTAAGAACTTGTGATGCAAGTCCGATTTTTAACTCTTTTTGCAACAATACTGGGGGTATTTGCGAAAGACTGGCGAGACGAAACCACAACGAAGAGAGGAGAACTAAAAGAAGTATCACAACACGCATTGTGGTAAAAAGCATATTATAAATGGATTATAACATGTCACTAAGTAAGAACATGGAAAGTTTTTAGATCTTCTTTTGGATTCAAAATAACGCAAAAATTCTTAACACCATTAATACTACGGATGGGTCTCCAGCTTTTAATGTCGTACAGCTTCAAAAAACTGAGTGAGCATGTTTATTAGAAAAAAAGGTCCCACCATTTTTTCCAATTAGGACGCAAATCTTGTTTTATCACATGATTTGTAGTAGCAGGTTGTGAGGCAAAAATAATATGTTCTCCTGTTCTTACGAGTCCAAGCTTTCTGCGGGCTTGAGCCTCAATAAATTCATTTGTTTGGGCGTATTTAAGCTGTTCTTCAAGAAATATTTTTCTTTTTTGCTGTTCTTTTAATTGTGAGGTTAATTGTCCTGTAACGCTTTCTGTTGTTAGCTTTTTATATATTGAAAAAGTCAAGTTTTTTACAAAAATTAAAAGTATAAAAATTATAAGAATTAGTACCAGTTTTTTCATTAGTTGTTGACAAACCGCATCCAGCTTGATATTATAGGACGACAATTATGCCAGACACATTACCCATTAAGGATGCCCACTTAAAATTTCAAGACTTTTTGAAATCAAAAAACAAAGCATCCGCTACAATTTTAGCATACGGAAAAGATATAAGCCAATTAATAACTTTTCTTGAGGAGCTTGAAAAAAAGCACGTCAGCGAAGTGACAAGCGGAGATATACAGGCATTTATGGCTCAATTAAGCACAAAAGGGTATACTCCTAAATCTATTTCCAGAAAGCTTAATTCAACGCGTACTTTCTATCGTTATTTAAAGGTAAACGAGTATATTACTGATGACCCGTCGCTTGTTGTTCAGCACCCGAAGTATGAGCTTAATCCTCCGCGTATTCTTTCACCTCTTGAATATAGAGCTCTTCGTGATTCAGCTTCGTCTGACCCGCGAATTTACGCTGTAATTGAAGTTTTGCTTCAAACAGGAATTAGAATCGGTGAGCTTGCAAATTTAAGAATGGAAGAGGTAAAGGATAATTCTCTTTTTATTCGTGTTTATGAAGGACACGCAGCTCGGGAAGTGCCATTAAATAAAAGAGCAAAAGACGCGCTTAAGCGCTATTTTGATTCGCGTCCAAAAACAGAAAATGATCATGTATTTATTACAAAAACTGGAAAGCCTTTTCTTGTAAGAAACATAAGAGACGCAATTGAACGTTACTTTAAAAAAGCAGGTGTTGAAAATGCAAAAATAAATGATCTCCGTCATACTTTTGTTGCCCATCATCTAAGGCAAGGAGTTTCAATTGTTTTTCTCTCAAAGATTCTGGGACACAAACGTCTTTCTTCAACAGAGCGATATCTACAGTACGTAAAAGACACCAAAAACGGCGAAAGCACAACTCTTCTGGAACTCTAAATATTCCCCTTGAAAAAAGGTATCCTTGATTTGTATGGTTATTCTGTGGCATGATAAAAATGTATGGAAAAAGATGCGCAGAATTCCAACGTGGAAAACCAAACAAGAGACGTAAGAACTCTTCTTTCTTGGAGCGCTCCGGGAAGACCATATCGCGCGCGGGGAAAACAATTTTACCTTTCAATCCTTCTTATTGTGCTTTTTGTTGAAGCAATACTTTTCCTTTTTTCAGAATACCAGCTTATGGTAGTTGTTTTGGCTCTTGCATTTCTTTCTGTAGTTTTATCTTCTGTCCCTCCAAAAAATTTCCACTATAAAATCACAACAGAAGGTGTAAAAGTGGAAGATTATTTTTATATTTGGTCAGAGCTTTATGATTTCTTTTTCAAAAGAATAGAGGGTACGGATGTTTTGATAATAAGAACAGAAGCATTTCTTCCTGGAGAATTAAAACTTTCACTCGGGGTTTTGACTCGCGACCACGTGCGCCAGACTGTTGTAAATTATTTACCATATAGAGAATTTGTAAAACCGACTTTTATGGAAAATGCTGCTGATTGGCTTTCAAGAAATTTTCCTCTTGAAAATCTGCATTAAATTTGCTTAAGGCCCCTAAATCCTCTAAAATACGACTAGTTCGAAGAAAGTTCAAGTCTTGCTCTCGTAGTTCAACGGATAGAATGGGGGATTGCGGATCCCCTGATGCGGGTTCGATTCCCACCGGGAGCGCAGCGTAAGAAATCAAAGATTTCAACGCTGCTGGAACGTAAAAATTTCAGAGGAAATTTTGTACGTTCTGCCCATTATGTATTACGTATACATATTAAAAAGCGAAAAAGATAAAAGTTTATATACTGGTTATACAAAGGACTTAAAGAAAAGATACAAGGAGCATAATAACGGTTTGTCAAAAGCAACAAAATCAAGACGTCCATATCAATTAATATTTTATGAAGCATTTGTAAACATGAAAGATGCGAAGAAACGCGAAGAGTATTTAAAAAGCGGGTGGGGTTTAAGAAGTATTAAAAAGATGCTTGTTAATACCTTGTGAAATGTGGAGGGTTAGCCAAGTGGTTTACGGCGCAAGTTTCGAAAACTTGTTCCCTTTTGGGAAACACAGGTTCGAATCCTGTACCCTCCGCAGATGCCCTTGTAGTTCAATGGATAGAATGGGGGATTCCGGATCCCTTGATGTGGGTTCGATTCCCACCAAGGGCGCAGTATTGACACAGAGAATAAATCAACATAAAATGCTCCAATGAAAATAGAATGCGGAGTAAGACATAGTCAAGCTGAAATAACAGACGACGGAGTGATGCCTGAAAGACTAATATACAAAAATTTCGGAGAAGATGTTTCAATAGGTCAAGTTTTTTCTACGGCAGAAGTTGTAATAGACTGCTCTAAGTGTCCTTTCTCAGAGACACTGAAAGCAACAGTTATCGGTATAAGCCCTGCTTTTCAAGCAATTAAAGCTGTTGAAAGTGAAGCAGAGCAAAAAGTTGAGACAATAAAAAAAGATTGCATGCTATGAAATTTGAATTTTCAGCAGGTGGAGTTGTTTACAGTAAGGATAATGGTGGCCTAAAAATTCTTGTCTGCCAACATTCTATGCATCATGGATGGGTTTTCCCGAAAGGAATAATTGGAGACAATGTAAAAGATGAGAAAAAAGAAGCAACAGCAGTACGTGAAGTAGAAGAAGAAACAGGCGCAAAAGGAGAGATTGTGGTAGAGCTTGCACCGGTTATCTACTGGTATCAATTCAAAAACGAAAAAATAAAAAAGACCGTTTATTATTTTGTTATGAAATATGCGGGAGGAGACATAACAAAGCACGACCATGAGATGGAAGCAGTAGAGTGGCTTCCAACAGATAAAGTCCTTGAAAAACTCACGTACAAGAGCGATAAAGAGGTTTTTAAGCAAGCATTCCCGATTATCATGAAGCTTGCAAACTCTTAAATCTTAAATCATAATTCAAGATTATAGCCCGGAGGAGTCGCATTGAGCCTCTTCGGCTCATCCGCACTTTGCGGATGATCATGGCTCATCCGCCGATGAGGCGGAAGCGGTAACAATGTATTACTTTTACGTATTGCAGTTCGATAAAAATAAAAAGTTATATTACGGTTTTAGCAGTGATTTAAAAAGAAGAATTCGGGATCATAAGTCTAAACAGAGCGATTTCACAGCTAGAAACGGATCGTTTAAATTAATCTTTTACGAAGCGTACTTGCATAAAAAAGATGCTATGCAAGCAGAGCGATATTTTAAAACAGGTTATGGAAGAGAAGTTCTGCGAGAAAAATTAAAACATTTCTTTGGAGGAGTCGCATAGCGGCCTATTGCACGCGCTTGGAAAGCGCGCGAGAGCAATCTCACGCGGGTTCAAATCCCGCCTCCTCCGCAACGTACAAAATCAAAGATTTTTACGTTGCTGAAACGTTTAATTTTCAAAAAAAATTATTACGTTTCGCCTCTGCATCACAAAAAGTTTGAATCTATGAAATTATTTTTTCCTAAACCTTTGAAGTAGGGGAATGTGGATGGAAGACTCTTTTATTTGATGATAGTCTTCTCTTTTAAAAATTATCTTAAATCTGTCTTTGAACATAAGACCTTGTACTATTCCACCAAGTATAATTCCGTGTAGAATATCCGAGTGTAAAAAGTTTTGCAAGAAAAGATAAAATGGAGTCAAAATAATCCAATGGTGAAAATGGAAAACTCTATTTCTAGCCGAAATATTTACGCGGGGAAATATCTGAAAATTTTTGATTTTTTTCTCCGGAAGCTTTTTGTTGATACGCGACCCAGGATGAGTTGTTAGGGTAAAAAGCAAAAACCCGATAAAAATACCAAATAAGATACCAAACATAGATTTGAGAATAAATACCTCTTTTAACAAAAGTAATTATAGCATATTAACGAGTTTTCATAATTTTTCCACATAGTCTTTATTTGTGATAAAATAACCGTTGTTGGCCAGGGTAGCTCAGTTGGTTAGAGCACAGGATTCATATCCCTGAGGTCGAGAGTTCGATCCTCTCCCCTGGTACTAAAAAAATAATTTTCAATTATTTAATGAACAACCGTCCTATTGGTATTTTTGATTCAGGTGTAGGGGGACTTTCGGTCCTTGAAGAACTTCAGAAATTGCTTCCGGTGGAGACATTTATATTTGTAGCAGATCAAGAGCATGTTCCTTATGGCGGAAAAACAAAAGAGGAGATTGAGATTTTAACAGATAAAATTTTAAGCTTTTTTGTTTCAAAGAATGTTAAAGCGGTTGTTATTGCATGTAATACAGCAACGGTTTATGCAATTGACTATTTAAGACAAAAATATAAAATTCCGATAATCGGAACAGTGCCTGTTATAAAAACAATCGCTTCTATTTCAAAAACCAAAAAAACAGCTGTTTTTTCCACTCCCGCAACAGCAAAAAGCGACTATCTTTCAAGTTTGATAAAGAAATTTGCGGATGGAGTAAAAGTTTTTAAAGTAGGAGGAACAGGACTAGAGGAATTAATTGAAGAGGGAAAACTTGAAGATTTGAAAACAGATAAAGTTCTTCGTGAATCGCTTGAGCCGCTACTTAAGAAAAATGTTGATGCAATAGCTCTTGGATGCACGCATTACCCGTTCCTTCGGGCAAAAATACAGAAAATAGTTGGTCCAAATGTTGCGGTTGTCGATTCAGGAGGTGCTGTTGGAAGACGAACAAAAACAATTCTTGAAAACAATGGGATTTTGGCAAGTAAAAAAAATAAAGATATGTTTTTTACAACAGGAAATAAAGAAAAATTTAGAAAGGTTTCTGAAAAGTTATTACAAAAAAAACTGCCCACTGTTTTTAAAATACGTCTATAATAGAAAATAATGAAAAGCTTGGAAAACAAAAAAATTGCCATTTTAGGTTTTGCAATGGAGGGGGAAAGCAGCGCTGCATTTCTTTTGAAAAAAGGAGCTGAAGTTTTTGTTTTTGATCCGCGTGCAAAAGAAAAGTTTGACGAAGAAAAAATAGGTACGTTTGAGAAAAAAGGAACGGTTTTTCAATTTGGAGAATATCCTGAAAATTTCAGTTCTTTTGATTTAATTCTAAGAACTCCAGGAATCAGAGTTTTTTCAGAAATAATACAAAAAGCGCTTTCTCAAAATGCAATTGTTACGTCACACACACAACTTTTTTTGGAGCTTTGTCCGTGTCCTGTAATTGGTGTGTCGGGAACAAAAGGAAAAGGTACAACATCAACTCTTATTTTTGAGATGTTAAAACAACAAGGAGTTGACGCGTATTTGGGAGGAAATATTGGAATACCACCTCTTGATTTTTTTGACAGCCTGACTCCCGATTCAAGGGTTGTTTTGGAAATGTCCAGTTTTCAGCTTCAGGATATTAAAAAAAGCCCCCATATTGCAGTGCTTCTAATGCTTGTTCCGGAGCACCTTGACTACCATAAAGACATGGAAGAATATTTGGAAGCAAAACGGAATATGCTTAAATTCCAAACGGAAAAAGATTTTGCAATTTTAAATATCGATTACCCCGCTACCCGCGAGTCGGATTTGTTTACTGACGCAAAAGTCTTTCATGTCAGTCGGGAAGACGAAGTTGGGGAAGGGTGCTTTGTAAGAGATGACAAGGTTTGGTTAAGGCTTAACGGGGTTGAAAAAAAAATAATTGATGTATCTGAAATTCTTCTTCCCGGAAAACACAACTGGGAAAATGTTTGTGCCGCAACGCTTGCTGCCAGTCTTTCAGGTGTTAATGCTGAGAATATAAAAAAAGTTCTTAAAACTTTTAAAGGACTTCCTCACAGGCTTGAATTGGTTTCCACAATTAAAGGAGTCAGATATTATGATGACTCGTTTTCAACTACGCCGCAGACGGCAATTGCTGCAATTCAAGCATTTTCTGAGCCTAAAATTCTAATTCTTGGGGGTTCAAGCAAGAATAGCGACTTTAAAGAGTTGGGAGAAATTATTTCCGAGAACGAAAGCATAAAAGCAATTATCGGAATCGGATTAGAATGGAGTCGAATAAAAGCGGAACTCAAAACTAATAACTCAAAACTAAAAATTATCGAAAACTGTTTTAATATGGAAGAAATCGTAAGTGAGGCTTCAAAAATAGCTGAAATTGGGGATATCGTTCTTCTGTCGCCCGCCTGCGCTTCGTTTGGAATGTTTGAAAACTACAAGGATAGAGGAGATAAGTTTAAAAAAGAAGTTTTGAATTTGGTTTTATAAATTGAGGTTTAGATAAAACTGTGGTATAATAACTAAAGATTATGAAATTTACGAAATCTTATTGGCATTACGAAATGATCTAACTTCGGTTGGGGGTTTTGTAGTGCACTGATTTCATACAAATAAAATAATTTAAGACTCGCCAACCGGCGAGTTTTTTTTGTGCCTGCACTGACGCAGGAAGTGGAAATTATGAAAAAATTTAGTCAAAAAACAATTGGAATAATAGGAGGAATGGGGCCTCAAGCATCAGCAAAGCTTGTACAGGTTGTAATTGATATGGCGGCACGTGATTTTGGCGCCAAAAATGACGATGAATTTCCGGAGATTATATTAAATTCTGTTAGGGTTCCAAATTTTATTTCAAACAGGAAAAATGTAAAAATTGTTCAAAATAGATTAATAAAAACGGTTAAAAGTATGGAGATTTTTAAGCCTTCATGTTTTGCTATAGCATGTAATACGGCTCATATATTGGTAAAAGATTTACAAACCGAAACATCCGTTCCTTTCATTTCAATAATTGATGCAGTCACAAAAGCAGTAGGTGATGCAAAAATTAAAAGAATTGGGTTGTTAGGAACGCCTATTACAATAAGTTCGGGTTTATACAAGAATGCTTTAGCAAAACGAAAAATAAAAGTGATTACGCCTTCAAAAAAAGACAGAATAATCGTAGAGAATGTTATTCGGAATGTGTTATCCGGTGGGGGAAGCAATGTAGATGCTCAAAGATTAATGTTTGTCGCAGAATCTTTGAGGAAAAGAGGCGCGCAGGGTATTATTTTGGGATGTACAGAATTGCCTTTGATTTTCCCAAAAGATTTTGTTATTCCCGTCTTTGATTCGATTGAAATTCTTGCGAGAGCGCTGTTGAAAAATGTAAATTAATGAAAAATATAAAATCAATTATCGAGATTTTGGGAAATAATAAGCCAAGAATTGCGCTTATTGCGTGTATGCACGGCAACGAAAGAGCGGGGTTAGAGATTTTTAAACTTTTAAGGAAAAGAGGTTTAAAGGTTCCTGTTAAGCTTATAATTGCAAATCAGTATGCACTAAAGAAAAATAAAAGATTTTTAAAATCGGATTTGAACAGGGTTTTTCCGGGAAAGAAAAATGGAAATCTCGAAGAAAAGCTTGCTTATGAAATAACGCAGGAAATTGTTGGCATGGATTATGTAATTGACCTTCATTCATGTAGTGTTGAATCTCTCCCGTTTGCAATAGTAAGAAACAAGAAAACACTTTCTAAGGCTTTTGGAACAAATCTTAAACATTACGTTTTATATCCTCTTCAAAAACAGGGAGGAGCATCAGCCATTGACTTCGCAAATTACGGAATAGGACTTGAACTTGGTAAGCATGACAGAAAGAAAACTATAAAAGATGGATTTACTGCTGTGGTAAAATTGTTACGATCAATAGAGTTAAATATTCAGAAATCGAAACCAACAGGGGCAAGCATATTTAAAATAACGGGAAGCATCTATAAAAATAAAAATTTTAAGATGAATTCAAAAATCGTAAATTTTTCAAAAGTCAAAAAAGGCGAACCTATCGCATATGAAAAAGAAAAAACAATCAGGGCAGAAAAAGAATTCTACCCAATTTTATACGGAGAAAATTCATATAAGAATATATTGTGTTTAAAAGCGAAGGAGGTTGTATAATAAAACATATGAAAAAAAGATTGATGACAGGATTTACACCGACAGGAAAGCTACACTTGGGGCATTATGTCGGTAATTTGGAAAATCTACTCAAGCTTAAAAGCGAATATGATGCATTTCTTATTTTGGCCGATGTTCATGCATTAGGAACACCATCGTTTTCCAACTTAAGATATGCGGAAATTCAGGGTTATACCATAGACGTGACAAGGGATTTATTATCTGTTGGTCTTTCCGAAGACGAAGTGACGTATTATGTTGAATCGGAAATTCCGGAAATATATGAATTGGCAGCTTTGTTTAGCATGTATGTAAGTCATAATAGGGCTTTAAGAAATCCGACAATAAAAGATGAAATTAAAGTAAAAGAATTAGGGGATCAATTTAGTCTTGGATTCGTAAATTACCCCATGTATCAAGCAGCGGATATATTGTGTGTTAAGGGTGAAATGGTACCGGTTGGAAAGGATCAGGAGGCTCATTTAGAGCAAGCAAGAGAAATATCTAAAACCTTTAATATGATTGGGAAGAACAATAACTTTCCGGAAATTAAAACTCTTATTGGAAGAGTCGGAAAACTGATCGGTACTGACGGAAATCCAAAAATGAGCAAAAGTTTGGGAAATACAATTTTTCTCTCTGCATCCCCCGAAGAGGTCGAAAAAAAAGTTATGAATATGTATACAGATCCGAAAAGAATTCATTCAACAGATCCCGGAACAGTTGAAGGAAATCCTCTTTTTATATATCTTGACGCATTTTCCGCAGAAGTTCATAAAAACCAAATAGAACAATATAAAGAATTGTATAAAGAGGGAAAAGTAGGAGATGTGGAATTGAAAAAATATTTAATTTCTGTTCTTAACGAATTTCTTGAGCCTATTAGGGAAAGAAGAAAGCAATATGATGATGCAAAAGTTCTAGATATATTAAAAAAAGGAACAGAAAAAGCAAGAGAAGAAGCAAAAAATACATTACGTGAAGTAAAAGAAACCCTCAAACTTATTTACTAAAATACTCTTATGAAGCAGGCGCATATTTTTGTCTCGGGTTTTGTTCAGGGAGTAGGTTACCGCCGATTTATTAGATATCATGCAAAAAAACTTGGAGTAACAGGTTTTATAAGAAATTTACCCGATGATAGAGTAGAGGCGGTTTTGCAGAGTGAAGAAGAAGCTCTTAAAAAACTAATGCATATTTGTAACAGAGGCCCTTTTCTTTCGGAAGTAAAAAATGTTGCCGTAGAGTGGGAGATTGTTGAAGAAAAATACACAGAATTTAAAATTTTAAAATATTTGTAATTATGAAAAAATTGCCTTTAAAACTCATCAGGTTGTACCAAAAAACATCAAAATTGCAAAAACCTATTAACCAGGCATTATTCCATACAGATAAAATTTGTCGTTTTGAGCCTTCTTGCTCAGAATATACGTATCAAGCAATTGAAAAATACGGGACAGTAAAAGGTACGCTTTTAGGTCTTAAAAGAATTGCCCGTTGTAATCCTCTATCCCGCGGAGGCCACGACCCCCTAACCTAAATCAAAAATCTTCTCTTTGGGCTGTATTCTATGAACGATCGCAACCCCTCTAGGGTTTCAGATGCAGATCAAACACCTCCTGAGGCGTTTTAAAGTTGAGACGTTTCCGAGGTCTGTTATTTAACTCCCACTCAACGTCTTTTAGCTCTTCATCTGCGATTGTACTAAAGTCTGTCCCTTTTGGGAAGTACTGTCTTATCCACAGATTACAGTTTTCATTTCCTCCCCGTTGCCAAGAAGCGTATGTATCGGCAAAATATGCAGGAAGCCCAAACTCCTTATGTCTGACATGCTCCGATCCGTTATCCAAGGTTACAGTTCGCCTTGCATGGGCAGGAAGATTTCCAAAGATCTTGCAAGCAGCGTTTACTGAGGCTTCTGCTGTTATCCTTGTCATCCTTTCAAATCTGGTGAAGCTTGATACCCGCTCATATTCTGTGTGCAGTCCTGAGGTATGACCCTTTCCCACAATACTGTCTCCCTCCCAATGACCGAACTGTTTTCGTCTATCAACAACCTTTGGCCTATCATGAATACTAACCCGGTCAGGAATCCGTACCCGCTGCGCTTTTCTCCCCCCTTTTTTCCTTCTATGTTTCTGTTTTCGCCTCAAAAACTCCCATAATGGTCTGTTTGCGTCTGTTACCGTTATGCTGCCTTTCCCATCAGACAACCGCATATCAAGAATCCTATTTTGTTTCAGTCCCTGTCTTGTTTGATCAGTCTTTTCCTTGTATATGAACTGATATATTGTCTCCATGCATATCTGCCAGTGCGGGTCTCCTTTGTGATCTTGCTCCCGCAGCCTTCCTGATATTTGCTCCGGGGAGAAACCTCCCCTTAAGTGTTTCAAGACATATCCATATACGTCAGGGTTCTTGAGAGGATGCTTAGCATCAAATGCTTTTTGCTTACGATCCTTACTCAACTGTTGTGCATGGAGCGGTTCATATATTATCTCCCAATTATTTCTTCCAACCGAAACCCGTGTCTTGTTTCGGTTGAGCTCCCGGCCAATCGTTGACTTATCCCGGCCAAGCCTTCTTGCACACTCACTATTAGATATTCCTTTCCCTTTCCACTGACTCAAGAGCATTCGTTCTGTTTTTGTTACCTTACTATGTTTCATATTCCACCTCCTTTCATACCTCAGGAAGGGAAATGATACTACATCAGGGGGTTGCGATCGTTTCTAGAACTCGTCAATTAAGAAGCGCCGAAAGGCGTTTTTTTGTGGAGAAAAACGCCCTATTGACTTGAAATAAAACTGTTGGATAGAGTGTTCTTGAATACTTTAAAAGTTATCCAATAGATAGAATTTATTGAAGCTGGTTGTTTAAGAGAATGAAAAAAATAACTAGGCGAACAGTAAGTCGTCCCATTATTGTGCAAAACAATGGCGGTATGACAAACATAACCCAGACGAATATAAGTCCAAAGATTGAGGTGAGTGACTTATTGGGAATAGGGAGGGTTGTTGAAGAAGTACTTAGTTGGATTAAAGCTCGATAATCTCGACTTCCTTTTTGTTTAAAATTTTCTTAGGTACGAATTCGCGGTGGGTTGTTGTAATTATTGTTTGTTGATTATAAATATAATCAAAGATTTTATTAATATTTTTATCATCAAGTTCTGAAAAAATATCATCGAGTAGTAGGATAGGTTTGTCGTTTGTCGTTTGTCGAAGATACTCAATTTCAAGAAGTTTCATCTGCAAAATTGTGAGACGTTGTTCTCCTCGCGACCCAAATTCAGAAACTTTTTTTGACGTAACATTTGGTGCAACATTTCGTTTAGTTTGGAACAGGAAGACAAAGTCATCCCTCTGCGGTCCAACAAGAGTCATTCCGGCTAATCTTTCTTGAAAATGGTATTTAAAAAGTCTTTCTGTTGAAATTATACTTTTGTCATAAAATACTTTGAAGTCAAACATATCCTTTTTTGAACTATTGACAAAATTTACAAATTCTTCACGTTTTTTTGTTAAAAAATTTCCATTTTCAATTAAGATATTGTCCCAATAATCAAAGTCAGATGCTCTGTAATCTTTTCTTCCGTCTTTTAAATCGTAAAGCATTCGGTTTCTTTGTCTAAGACATTTTTCATAAGTTAACAGAGTTTGTCTGTAGGGTTTTCCTGCTTGGTAAAGAATAGAGTTTATATAATTTCGGCGAAGACTTGGTGCGTCTGTGATAATTTCAATATCCTGTGGTGTAAAAAGTACTGTAAAAAATTGTGCAGCAAAATCAATATGACGTCTGGCAACCTTATTTACCAAAAACTTTTTTGAAAGATATTTGGCGCTTGCAGCAAAAATTACTGTAAGAGTTTTGGTATCTGTTTCGTCAGCAATAGTGGCTTCAATACGGAAAAAATCTTTACCCTCCTGTATTGTATCGCGGTCATTTTCAGCTCTAAAACTTTTACCAAAAGAGAGGATATAAAAAGCCTCCAAAATATTTGTTTTACCTACTGTGTTAGGGCCGATAATTACAGTTGTTGGGGCAAAAGAAAAGCGTGTCTTTTGGTGATTGCGAAAATTTTGCAACAAAACATTTTTAACTGTCATTTGGAAGATTCTTCAAGCCTTTTTAGAAATTGTGAAAGCTGGAGTGTGACAATAACTGCAATAATTGTAATAACTATGGCATAGATAAAAAGTGAAATAATACCTCCATTGTCGGGGAAAAACTTTCTAATGTATTTATTTACCAACTCTTGTATAAGCGAATTCCAAGCAAGAGCGGCGACCAATCCAAAGCCCGAAGTTGCAAGAGTTAGCATTTGGCGCACTACTTCGATGTGAAGTTTTTTGTCTTTTTGTGTTTGTGACTCGTTTGCCATCCCTGATATAATACAAGTTACAATTTAGAATATCAAGATTACCGATTAGTTGATTTAAGAATTAATATGTATTCACCTACTTTTACCATCACAAACGCAATTGTCAGAAATATCGGATCTATTGAGGCGGCGCGGGAAATAATTGAAAACGCGCCTCTTTTGCCTTACTGGGAGAAAAAATTTCAGGAAGAAGCGGCTGTCAGAAGCGTACATTTTGGAACACACATCGAAGGAAACGAATTAAGCTTTGTTCAAGTGCAAAAAGTACTTGATGGTGAAAGAATCGTTGCCCGTGAGCGGGATGTTCAGGAGGTAATCAATTACAGAAAAGTTTTGGACTATATTGGTAGACGCGCAAAAAATGAAATTGATGAAGATACCATAAAAGAACTTCATAAAATTGTGGTTACAAATATTTTGCCGATGGATGTGTCCGGAGAATATAGGCAAAAAGAAGTAGTTATAAAAAACAGTGTTACGGGTGAAGTGGCATTTCGTCCGCCTAAGGTAATTGAAGTTCCATGGCAGATAAAAGAGTTAATTCAATTTATAAAAGACGAAAATGAAATCCATCCTGTGTTAAAAGCCGGTATTGTGCATTATGAATTTGTCAGAATCCATCCGTTTTTGGACGGAAATGGAAGAGTAGGGAGAGCTCTTTCAATGCTAGTTTTGTTTAAATTTGGTTATGATATCCGTCAATTTTTTTCTTTAGAAGAATACTTTGATAAAAATCCAGAAGACTATTATTCTTCTCTTCAAAATGTACAAAACAATAAAGGCATACAAACAGAATGGCTTACATATTTTACACAGTGTCTTGCTCAGGAGCTTGGAAAAATAAAGGCAAAAATAGAGCACATTTCAATTGATAATAATTTGAAAAAAAAGCTCGGTGGACCCGTTATGCTTTCCGAAAGACAGTTAAAAATTATAGAATATATTCAGGAAATCGGTTATATGGAAAATAAAGAGTACGGAACGCTTTTTCCAATGGTTTCAGAAGACACTGTTCTTCGTGAGGTTCAAGATCTTGTTAAAAAAGGACTACTTAAAAAGCAGGGTGTTACAAAAGGCGTAAAATACGTCATGGCCTAGCAATTTCTAATTTCTAATTCTTAATTTCTAATGAATTTTTAAAAATTAATTTCTTAAACATTTGAAATGATTAAAAATTTAAAATTGTAAATTGAAAATTAACAGGTATGTTATTTAAGGATTTATCTATTTATCTTCAAAAGCTAGAAAACACTGCGTCTCGCAACGAGATGGTTGTAATTTTATCGGACTTATTTAAAAAAGTTCCCGCATCGGAATTTGACTACGTCATGTATCTTTTGCAGGGCAGGGTAGCTCCGTTGTTTGTCCCATTGGAATTTGGTATGGCAGATAAAATGCTTTTACGCGCTATAGCCAAAGCATACAATACGCCATTAAATGTGACAGAAGAGGAGTTTAAAAATATTGGAGATATAGGAGAGGTAGCGCAAAAGCTAAGTTCAAAGTTCAAAGTCCAAAGTCCAAAGTTATCGGTTGGGGAAGTGTTTGAAGCGCTTGAAAAAGTGGCAAAGATTGGAGGAGCTGGTTCGGTTGATAAGAAAATAGATTTTCTTTCAAACTTATTTAAAGATCTAGATTCTCTTTCTGTTCGGTTTGTCGCAAGAATTCCCGTTGCAAGGCTACGCCTTGGATTTTCAGACATGACAGTTCTTGATTCTCTTTCGTGGATGCTCTGTGGAGATAAAAGTTTGCGTCCTGAGATTGAAAGAGCTTACAATATCCGCCCGGACCTTGGAACAGTCGGAAAAACTATAAAAGAATATGGAATAAAAGGAGTAGAGAAAATAAAACCTGCAGTGTTTACGCCGATTCTTATGGCGCGCGCAGAAAGGTTGTCTTCAGGCGAAGAGATAATTAAAAAAATCGGGAAATGCGCTGTTGAACCAAAGTTTGACGGATTCAGACTACAAGTTCACTATGATGGAAAAGAGGTAAAACTTTTTACAAGAAATCTGGAAGAAGTGACATTTATGTATCCCGATATTGAGGCAGGAATTCGTGCGCAAATAAAGGCAAAAGATGTTGTTTTGGAAGGTGAAGCAATTGCCTATAATCCTGATACAAAAGAATATCTTCCGTTTCAGCTGACTGCGCAAAGAAAAAGAAAGTATGACATAGAAGAGATGGCAAGAAAAATTCCATTAAGACTTATGGTTTTTGACCTTTTATATTTGGATGGCAAAAATCTTATTCCCCAGTCTTATACGAAAAGACGTGAAGCTGTTTCAAAAATAATAAAAGAGGGTAAAACAATTTATCTTGCGGAAGAAGAAGTATTTGACAACGGAAAGAAAATCGAAAACTTTTTTGATGATGCGATTTCCCGCGGACTTGAAGGAATTTTGGCAAAAAAACTTGATGGAACTTACCAAGCCGGAGCGCGGGGATGGAATTGGATAAAACTTAAAAGAAGTTATCAATCAAAACTTGAAGATACGGTTGACTGTGTTGTAATGGGGCATTACGCGGGACGAGGAAAAAGAACTTCTTTTGGGATGGGAGCGTTTTTAATAGGAGTTTATGACGAAAAAAAAGATATGTTTGTAACTATTGCAAAAATAGGAACAGGACTTACTGATGAAGAGTGGAAGGAATTGTTCCGGCGTTCAGGGAAAATAAAATCAACTCACAAGCCGGCTCTTTACGAAGTTGATAAATGGCTTGAGCCAGACGTTTGGGTAATGCCTTCAATTGTTGTTGAAATAAAAGCAGATGAGCTGACTCGCTCTCCCGTTCACACGGCGGGACGAATTATGAAAGCTTCAAAATCAGGAAGTGCTTTTGATGTAGATGTTCCGGGTTATGCTCTAAGGTTTCCCCGTCTTGAGCGTTTTCGCGATGATAAGAAATCTGAAGACTGCACTACATTAGAGGAAATAGAGAAAATGTTCAAATTGCAAAAAAAATAATTAAGCATTGAAATTGAAAGTAAACAGTGTTTAAATTCAGAAGAAATGAGAAGACCTGAAGATTTAAACACAAGGACTCCTCAGGAACGTTTTTTCTGGGAGAGAGCATATTACCAACAAGCAATTAGAAGAAGAAGCATGGGTGGAACCCTTGTTTTTGGTATGTTGTTCTCAGAAGAACAAGATCTAACCAAATTAACGCATGAAATGTTGGATGAAGCGGGAAAAAGAATGAATGAGCATTGGGTAGGGAACACTCGCGGGCAGCAATGGAGACCTAAATAAAAGACCGTATTGACAAAGAAATTAGCTTGTTGTATATTCACAGCATACAGAATATGGGAGAAAGACTTGGACCGGAAATAGCTGGGTTTCAACCTCAGGATTATGAGATTCTTGCTGCATTTGCGCTTTTTTCAACAAAAGGTTTTCCTCAAGATGAATCATTTTTTGCTAAAGGTTTAAAAACTGCATGTGAAGCAGCTCCTTTTCTTTCGCGTTTTATTGATGAGAGTGGAGGCCTTTCCGAGGATGCAAAAAAATCTTTAGAAAAATTACAAGAAGAAGTTCTTACTACGCAGGACGGCGTTTTTATAATTGATCCTGGACAAACAGGGAAAATAACTTCTTGTACAAGAACGTATTTTAAAGAAAAAGGAATGCAAGATTTAAAAACTGCAGCGCAGACCGCTCAGGAAGTTTGGTTTTCCACTCAATAATTTTACCAACTTCCGCCTCCGCCTCCACCTCCACCTCCACCGGAAAATCCACCGCCTCCAAAACCTGATGATGTTGATGCGGGCGGATGAGACGCGCTTGAAAAAGATGAGTATGAAGAGCTTAAGCTGTTTGCAAATATAACGGAATTAAAAGTGGATCCTGAATAGCCTTTGTACCAAGTAGGCGGTTTCAGATCAAATTTAGCAAAGCGCGCGGCCCATATTTTTTCAACCCCAAAAGCAACAGCAAAAGGAAGGAGTTTTTCAAAAAACATCTGTTTATCCGCTTGAAATTTGAGTTGCCGTTCCTGCGAAGAAAGGAAGTTTTTAAGACCTTTTCCAACCGTTGCTTGCTGCGCACCAAAAAGAGTTTTTCTTGGCATGATATGTCCAAAGATTAGAGCAGTTATAAATAACAAAAAGTTTCCGCTTATTAATCCCAAGAATCCAATAACATAAAATACCGTACGTATTGTTTGCGGATTGTGGCGGAAAAATCCTTCGGAAAGCATAGTTTTGTATAAATTGGTTTTAATTTTTACGATATCCTGATATAAATTTTTATCTTTAATCTTGACACTGTGAGAGTTTTCGAAAATTGCTGCTAGAAGATCTTTTTCATGACTTTGAAGATCTTTGTCATTTAAAAACGCACTTTGTTTTATAATCGTAAAGTTGCCTTTTTTCTCCTCTTTTATGAGAACGTATCCGCGGCGGGCCAAATCAATAATTGTTGCAAAAATATCTCGGTTATCAACAGTTTCATCAACCAATCCTGCAGTTTCTGCGGGGGTGAGCACCCGCCCGCTTTTTGTTTGTGGTGGGTCAAACCAAGCCCTAACCGCTTTTCCAACATATGGATCGCGACCGTATTTAAGCCAGATAATTACCAGAAGAATTGGAAGAATAATATACCAAAGAAGTAATCCTGCAACTATTAAGACAAGTGTGACTTTTCCCAATGCAGTATCAAAAAAAGGAATTTTTTCCTGCGGAAGGAGTGTTGCGACCGTTCCTTTCGGAAAACCAACAACAGCGGTAAGTCCATTGTTTGCAGAAAGAAAACTATTGGTTTTAAAAGTTAGAAAATTTTCTTTTTGGTCAATTGTGCAATTTGATTCTTTTGATCCAAAACCTCCTGTATAGCAAGAAGTTTTTATACTTTCTTTTATATTTGCGGGAAGATTAACTGTTGCGCCCGCACTTTTAATCGGAACATTCCATTCCGTTCCTGTTACATTCCAAAATATCTCATCGTGGTTATCAAAATATCCAAGTGCTCCAGAAACATCATAGGAAATAACATAAATATGGGAACCGGTTATTGTTCTATTTGGATCTCCAATTTTTAGAGTAATTGTATTGTTTGTTTTCGACTTACTAAATCGATATGTTTTTCCTGTTTCGTCAGTTACCGAAAAACCCGTGAATAATAGTTCAAACGTTTTCTTATCTGAGTTTATTTTTGTATAGGGAATAGTGCGATAAATTCCATGACGGGAAAGAGTTGAAAAGTCGTAAAGAATTGTTTCTTTAACATGAATCTGGCCGTTTTTTCTTATCCCAATGTCTGTTTGGAAATCTTCAATATGTTCTCTATTAATTGCTACAGAAGGTGTTATGGTATTTGTTGGTGTTTGAACATTTTGAGCAAAGGTATTACCACAAAACACCAGAAAAAAAACAACAATTACGAAAAATTTTTTAATCATAAGAAAATAATACATTATTTATGTCCACATGTATTTCGTCAATAAATTTAATACCTTCTTTCTCAAGTAGTTTTTTTTGAATTCTAGGTCCGCCGAATGCAAATCCCGGTGCAACGCGCCCAGTTCTATCCACAACTCTGTGACATGGAGTTTTGGCAGAATTCGGATTTAAATGAAGCGTATATCCAACAACTCTTGGTGACATTTTCAGTTTTTTTCCAATAGATCCATACGTGGTCACTTTTCCTTTAGGAATCATCTGAACTAATTTATAAACCCTGTCAAGAAGTTCTTGCTTCATATTCTTGAGAAGAAAAACGCAATCATAATATCACGAAGAAACCGTCCGATGAAAACAAACAACAAGAATTTTTTGATAGGGTATTGTGCAACTCCAGCAAAGATTCCAACCGCATCAAAAATAGGGTTTGGAATAAATGAAAGGGTGATTATGAGCCAAGATCCATGTTTATGGAATACGTATTTAAACAGTTTGTATATTAGTCTTTTTTCTTCTTGATTGATAACCTTTTTTGATGAATAACCAAATACGAATCCAACAGTTTCACCCAAGGAAGATCCGACAGCAGAAGCCATAGCTACAAAAATGGGGTTATATAATGTTCCCCCAATTCCGACAGATACTATCGCGGGAGTTGGAAGAAAAACCGTAGCGCTGCCGAAAAAATTTATCAATACAATTCCAATAAGTCCTAATGACCGGAATTGTTTTAGCTGGACATTATAAAATAGCGGGAGAAGCATTATCGCAACAGACAATATTGCAATTAGAAAAAAAAGCAGCTGCCTATTTGTTATAAGTTTTTTTGAAATATTATTTTTTCTTTTCATGAAGTTTTAATTCATCTTTTAACTGTTTCATCTTCCACATGAATAGAGCTCCTTTATTTAGTGTTGTTGTATTTGCATCTTTACAAAAAGAAAGCGCTTTTTCAAGAATTGAACGGTGTACGGTCTTTGCAAGTTTTATATATAAGGATTTATGTTTGTAATCGTTTAATTCCTCAGAAAGATAGATACCAAATGCC
>Ga0210058_1000648_pt1 | contig 33254 bp, 31 predicted proteins | sample CryGeymeta201511_FD_183979 | JGI IMG/M metagenome (GOLD analysis project Ga0210058, IMG submission 183979) | Groundwater microbial communities from Crystal Geyser aquifers in Utah, USA - Crystal Geyser metaG 2015-11 (SPAdes) (version 2) | ecosystem: Environmental > Aquatic > Deep subsurface >...
GGAGAGCACTCTCCCCGCTTTATAGCCCATGATCGTGGAGGAGGCGTAGGTGGCGTTGAAAACACCATAACCCGCCATGTTGCCGACCACGGCGTTTTCTCCGCCCGTGGTGTGGAAGAAGCCCGCCCCCTCGCCATTAAAGGTGTTATTCGATCCCGTGGTGTTCCACAAGCCCGCCTGATTACCATTAAAGGTGTTACTCGATCCCGTGGTGTTGAACAAGCCCGCCCAATTGCCATTAAAGGTGTTCTTCGATCCCGTGGTGTTATAGTAGCCCGCCTGATTGCCATTAAAGGTGTTATAATCCCCTGTCGTATTTGAGTAGCCCGCCTGGTAGCCCGCAAAGATGTTGTATAGCCCCGTTGCTTTATTTGAAAACCCCGCCTCAAAGCCGAGGAAGGTGCCATAGTTCGTAGATGATGCTTGAAGAATGAGGTTGTTGTCTATGGAATAGCCGCCGGTTGTGCCGCTCGTGTTGACTCCGCCCGTAAAGAGGGATTTTTGAGCGGTTGAGGTCGCGGTGAAGTACGGCGCGCTCGCGTAGTCGCCTTGATGCGGATAGAGATAGCCGCCCGCGTCAATCCATTGCGTATAGAGGTTAGTCGCGCCTTCGGTTAAGTCGTCGGTTGTTTTGCCGGAAAAGTCGGTATCAAAGAGCGAGGACGCGTAATACTTGTTGGTCACGCCCTGCGCCAGAGCGTCCGTGGTTGTGGCGTTGAGATACGTGTAGAACGGCGCGCCGAAGTTAGTCATGTTTGAGGCGTTGAGATAGTAGCTTCCTTCTTGACCGTCCAGCGTCCCTGTCCAGTCGCCCGTTTTGGTGAGGTACGCGTCGCCGATGGCATTGCCCTGCCATGTCGTGTTGATGATGGTGCCAAGATTCGCTTGGGTCGCCGCAAGATAGGGCAATGTACTTGTCGCCGCGGTTGAGGTCGCGGTGAAGTAGCTCGCGTATACATCGTTGTCAATAACCGCGCGGCCCGCTACCGAGAGTTTGGCATACGGCGTGGTGGTGCCTATGCCGACATTACCTGTATCGCGATACACATCGCTTCCGGAAAGTGTCCAATTGCCCACTGATCCACCACCGACAAGGTTGCCTGCCCAGTAGAGATTGCCTCCAGTGTTATAGAGACGGTTTTGGGTGTTGGAGGGTGCGGATATTTGGGCGATGTATGCCGGACCATTGAGTGAGAAAATATCCGCGGGCGTAGTCGTGCCAACACCGACACGGTTGTTAAGTGAATCAATAGATAGCGTGTCCGTGTCAAAGACTGCGTTGCCAGAGAAGGTGGTGGCACCCATAACGTTGGTCGTGCCTGAAAATGTTGCCGTGCCAGAGAAAGTGACATTGCGCGCGGTTGTACTACCGGCATCCACAACAGCATCTAAGGTTGGAATGCTGTTGGATGGGCCGATGACGGTGTAGGCGCGCACGTTGTTGTTTTGGGAGATTTGATTGTTGATGTAGGCCTGGAGCTGGACGTAGTGGTTTTGGAGTTGTTGGTTGAGTTGGTTGTGGGATTGAGTGATCTGCGCGAGGGTAACGTCCATGATGTCCTGGGAGGATTGGGGAAGTGTCTCCAGGATGTCTTTCAAGTCCCGGGACGGGACGAATGGCGCTGGAGACGCGACAACAGGAGATGTCGGAGATACGTGGGTGTTGGTGCGTGTCGGATTGAGGAGTGCGTCAAACTGGACTTCAAGTGCTTCCAGGCGGGCGATGGTACCTTGGTTTGCAGATGTCGTTCCGATAGTGACGGGTGGTTGCGCGCGGTCGGTTACCGATGCTTGGGTTGCGATGATGTTGTTTTTCGGTAGCAGGGATGGTGCTTTCTGCTGCTTGGTCGTAGCAGTTGGGCTTGTTGCGGGATTCGTATTCTTGATCACCGTTACCTCGGGTTCGCGGGAAAAAAGCTCCATGCTCTTGTCGGTAACAAAGCCGATAAAGCCCCTCCAGTCCTTGAGAAAATCACCGAACATGCCAGCGTGCGTGGGGATCGGCGCAAAAACAAAAAAAGGAAGTACCAAAAAAGCCGCAAGACCAAAGACAGCCAAGCGGTTCGCAAGCTTGATGTTTACGCGAGAGGTGGCGTTGGTTTTTTTAGAGTATTGCGTAGACAACCGGTAGGTGGGCATGGGTGTTGGGTGTTAAAAAACTACACGATGTTAACGTACCAATGCATCGTTAGTGATGATTTGATATCGTCAACTAGCAAGTGTTGTGTATTTCGCACATTTTTCTTAACTTTTTCAGCAACTTGTACTTGTACTTGTACTTGTACTTGTACTTGTACTTGTACTTGTACACAAGTATACCACATTTTACCCCGCTCATCAAAATGGGGATGTGGATAAATAACACTCACCGGATACGTAGTAAGGCATGGCTATGGTTATTGGATTACCGCCTTGGGTTTCTGGATTGGATTCCCACCTCTCGTGGTAATGACTGCAAGACTTAAAGACTTGCGAAAAATTGTATAAGAACCTAAAGTAAATTATTTGTCAACTTAGGCGAGAATACGTATTGACAAGGTGCAAAAAATAGGTACAATAAGTGATGTTTTGTAAATGAAAAGATATACATATTTTATGCACAATCCCCTTGATGATATTCGTAAAGTGGAGTCTGAAATCAACGAAAATCTTGCAAAAGCTGAAGAAGTTTCAAGAAAAAAATCAGCTGAACTTGATGAGAGAGATAGAAAAAGAGACGAACGCGCGCAAGAATCCATTGATCCGCAACTCCGCACGCTCATAGAAAAAGCTTCACAGAACATCACCTCCATCAAGGAGCGGCTGGAAAAAGATATGTCCGCACTCAAAAAAAATCTTGAAAATCCTGACCCACAAAAAAAACAGCAAGCGCTTGCCTTGATAAAAACAATTGTTCTAAAACCTGCATCACGCTAAACGGCCTTACGCGCGCATACGGTCGTTTTATTGTATCATTGCTTCAAGATATTGCTCTACACCTTACAAGCTACTCTCTAGCACTCTCTGCTATGGCACTCGCGGAAATGAATTATCTGCACCTTATCGCCCTCACCAAAGATCGTGATCGAGTAATGGATTTGCTGCAAAAAATGGGTGTGGTTGAAATTGTAAGCGAGCAGACGGGAAAAGAATCTGCGCGCGAAACACGCGATGGTGAAATAAAAGATTTGGGATATTGGCTTGCGCAAATCACCTTCGCCATTCGATTCCTTACGCCCTATGCGCAAGATAAGCGTTCGCCGGTTGAAAAATTACTCCATCCAGCAATCTCTACCACGGAAGAAGAATTGAACGAACTTCTGAAAAATTATCCGCATCAAGATCTTACCATCCGCTGCGAGCAGTATGAAGAAGAGCGCAATACACTCACCAATACGGTCAGGTCCCTTGAAGAGCGCGTAGCAATCCTTCGGAAATGGGAGCGCCTTCCTTTCGCGCCACAGAGCGGAACGCAATCCACCCTGGTAATTTTAGGCACCTTGCCCCAACCGATTATCGCGCAGGCGCAAGCGGAGATGCGTCACTTGCCACATTATTTTTTCAGTGGTGATGAGGAAGACAAGCAGGTACCAATCGCCATTGTATGTAAAAAAGAAACGGCACAGCATATCCAAAGTATACTGCATACACATGGATGGAAGCCGATTGCATTCGCGGAAGAGGATTCGGCGGAAATTCCATCTCGGCAGATACCGGTTTTGGAACAAAATATCCGCGCGTTGACCTCTCAACTCAATCATCAAATCCGCGAACTTACCAAGATCGCGGACGAGCTTCCCAAATTAAAAATTGTATCGGATGTGCTGCGCTGGAAATACGAACAAGAGCTTCAACATCCGAATTTGCACTACACGCATTACACATTTACGATCGCCGGTTGGATCCCCGCAAGAGCCGTTAAGCACCTTGAAAAAGCATTGGACAAACTCACCCTACATTCTTTCGCGCTTACAACGCGCAAACCGAAACAGGATGAATTGGCGCCGAGTGTTTTGGAAAATAAGCGCTTCATACAACCCTATGAAACCGTAACAAACATGTACGGCGCTCCTTTGGCAACCGATCCCGATCCAACCGTATTCCTTGCGCCGTTTTTTACGCTCTTCTTCGCGCTTGCGCTGACCGATGCGGGTTATGGTATCGTGATCACCCTTATCACGCTCTTGGCATTAAAATTTCTCCCACTCTCTCCCGGCGGACGAAAAATGATGCAGTTGCTTATGGCGTGCGGTCTGGCAACGATCGTTACCGGAGCGTTGTTTGGTTCATGGTTCGGCATGGTCGCCGGAAATCTTCCGGGGTGGATGGCGCGATTTATTCGTTCGGTACAAGCCATCGATCCGGTTGCCGACCCCAACACGTTCTTACTTATTGCTTTTGGTCTCGGTGTCGTACAGATCATAACCGGTATCGCCATCAAAATGTGGTGGAAATGGAAGACCGTTTCCGCAAGGGATGCCTTGCTGGATGAAGGATTGTGGTTGCTATTTCTGATAGTGCTTATCGGCTATGGGGTGGCAAGCCGGGGAGCGGGAACCGCCTTCGTGCAATGGTGCAAGTGGACGGCAATTGGATTGACCTTGGCGCTTATCGCAACCCAAGGGAGGAAGATCAAGAACCCTGTCGGGAAAATAGGTAAAGGCATATTGAGCCTCTATAACGTGGTTGGCTACTTCAGTGACGTACTCTCTTACTCCCGTCTGGTTGCTTTGGGACTCGCTACCGGCATTATCGCCACGGTCGTCAATCTCGTTGCCGCGCTTTTCCGCGATATGATTCCCTACGTCGGCTGGGTAGTCTACATCGTCATTTTGGTGGGAGGACATAGCTTTAACCTGATGATCAATGCCCTCGGCGCGTTCATTCATACCGCGCGCTTGCATTTTGTAGAATATTTTCCTAAATTTCTTGAAGGAGCCGGAAAAAAATTCGTTCCTTTCATGCGTGAAGCCCGATACATCTCTCTGGAAGAACGCGAATAGTTTGGATTCGCCGCGGCAGGAAATTACTTCATGCCGCAACCTCTCTAAAATATTTATTTTATCGGTTCCGCAAACGATCATTCTCTCCTCAAGAACGCTCTGATGTATGCTTGAGGCGGCAACCATGAAGTTGCTCTGAAGCTCGTTTTCGGTACGTACCACCGTATGATTACTGGATTGAGTATCGCCATCCTTGGAGCAGTGCTTGCCGTCAGTCTTGCAAGTATCGGCTCCAGCATCGGCGTATCCATTGCCGGCCAAGTTGGCAGTGGCATCCTCTCCGAAGAACCGGAGAAGTTTATCAGCGTCCTCGTGCTTGAAGCGCTTCCCGGAAGCCAAGGTATTTACGGCTTTGTCGGCGCGTTTATGGCCATTAATACCATGACCAATTTGGGCGAAGTTTCGCTCGGCGCGGGTTCTGCGATACTATTCGCCTGCTTGCCTATTGCCATCGCCGGCCTTTTTTCAGGGTGGCTGCAGGGTAAAGTATCCGTTGCCGGCATGAACATTGTTGCCAAGCAGCCGAAAGATTTTGTCAAAGCCGTGGTACTCTCCGCCATGGTGGAAACCTACGCGATTATCGGCCTATTGACCACAATTTTACTTTTAGGCAAAGTTTCGTAATATTTCCGTATGGGACTTGCTAATCTTGTCAGGACGATTCGCGAAGAAGGCGCCGAGCGCGTTCTGATTTTTGCCGCACAAAAGGACCGTGAACTGGAGGCGCGCAAAAAAGAACTCTATCGCCTGGAAAAAGAACGTGCGGTTGAACTGTTGCGCGCGACGCAGCATACTATTGATCAGAAAATAAACCGAGCCAAGCAGAAAGCGGCGAGCGCGCTACAAACCGCGGCGCTCATCGCGCGGCAGAAAACGCTTGACGGCGTGTATGAGGAAGCAGCAAACCTCCTTGGCGAATTGTCGCAAAAAGATTTGCTGCCCTGGATTGTTTCGCTGATCGCGCATCTTCCGACGCGCACAACAACCCCTCAATTCATGGTGAGTACTGACTGGAGAACAGCGTTGGAAGCTGCATGCAAACAGACTTCCTGTACAGTAGCCATTGCGGTCAAGCCGCTTGAAGATGCGCAAGGATTTCGCTTTGAGAGCGAGGAGATTGCAATGGATTTTACCGTACCAACACTCATTACCACTATTCGTGAACAAACGGAAACGGACGTGGCAAAAATTTTGTTCTCCTAGTTGCACAAAGAGCTATGTATTCTTGCAATCCCTTACTACTCCGGGCTACCAACCACTTCCTTCTCGCGCGCGTATGACCATCCCCTCTTCTTACGCAACACTTACCGGGATTATTCGTGTTTTGGAACGCCACTTGATCGGACCAAACGAAGTAACTCGCATGGTTGAAGCGCCCGATCCGGATACCGCTTTCCACGTATTCAATGACTTGGATTACGCGGGTGAACTCTTGGATCTGCAAGCGACGGAGTATACACAAGCGCTTGATAATAAGCTTGCGCGCTTGCGCCAGGTCTATGAACGCGCACTACCCGATAAAAATCTTTTACTCTATATTTTCCAGTCAAAAGATTTCCATAACTTCAAGGTCTTATTTAAAGAGAAGTTGTTCGGCGAAACGCATGCGGCACCGCTGTCACATCTTGGCAACCTGGATCAAGAAGAGCTGCGCCGTGCCGTGCGTGAGGAAAAGACGGATAAACTTGCAGAACCCTATCGCACCATCATTGCGGAAGCGCATACCGCCTTCACCAAAAAAACGACTCCCGAACAGATAGATACCTATTTTGAAAAACGCTATTTTTCCTGCCAAAGACGCGTCACAAAAAAGATCGGCAACCCCTTTCTTTCCAACCTTGTTGAAGTGCGAACCGGAATCGCGAATATCAAAATATTCCTGCGCGCCAGGCGTTTGGGAAAAGATCTTACCTACCTGCAAGAACATTTGATTCCTGGAGGGAGAATGCGGGAAGAAACGCTCTTTCTGTGCTATAAGGAAGAAAAACTTGATCGTTTCATCCAGGAAGTTGCAAGCTGGTTTGACCGCGCAATCGGTGAAGCGGTTGCGCGATACCAGGAAGATGGCAATCTTTGGAAACTTGAACGCGATCTGGAAAACGCAGAAATAGCATTTGTCCGCAAAGGAAAATATACCACCTATGGACCGGAAGTTCCCGTAAGCTACTATTACGCCAAGCGCAACGCCATACGCAATATTCGCCTGATTATGACCGGAAAGTATGAAGGCCTCGCGTCCCAGGAAATTCGCGAACGCTTGCGAGATTATTATTAGGAAATTGTCTGTTATGAAAATCGCCATTATTGGAAATCCAAACTCCATCAAAGCCTTTATCGCGCTTGGCGTTGAGACCTTTCCCATTATAACCCGCGAGGAAGGAGTCGATGTCCTTGAACGCATCGCAAAACGCGATGACCTTGCCGCGGTCTTTATTACGGAAAACTGGGCGGAAGAACTTCGTGAAGCGCTCGTAATGCTAGAATCGCGCGCTTTGCCCGCGGTCGTCGCCATTCCGTCGCAACTCGGTCCAACAGGAGAGGGCATGCGCCGCTTGAAGCGCATCGTGGAACAAGCGGTCGGTTCGGATATTTTACAAACGTAAGTAACACCTACACTTATCATATTTGAAGCTCAATATTTTATGGAACAGAAAGGCACTATCATTAAAGTTTCCGGTCCCCTGGTTGTCGCGTCCGGCATGCAGGACGCGAAAATGTACGAAGTGGTGCGCGTAAGCGAGGAACGACTGGTGGGCGAGGTTATTGAATTAAAAGGTGATTTGGCAAGCATTCAGGTATATGAAGAAACGGGCGGTTTGGGGCCGGGTCAGCCGGTCTATCGCACCAGTGAGTTGTTGAGTGTTACGCTCGGGCCAGGTATGTTAACGAACATTTATGATGGCATCCAGCGCCCGCTTGCCTTGATAGCGGATAATGCCAAGTCGGCGTTCATCCGGCGCGGTATTGAGGTACCCGGCATTGACCTCGAGAAAAAATGGGAGTTTATCCCTGCAGTTGCGGCGGGTGACGCGGTTTCCGGAGGAGATGTACTCGGTACGGTAGAGGAAACCAGTCTCATTACCCATAAAATATTGACACCGCCGGATATGCGCGGTGTAGTAAAAAAAATAGAAAAAGGCAAGTTCACGGTTGCAGAACCCATAGTAGTTATTGAGCATGAAGGAACATCGCATAAAGTACCTATGCTCCGGGTATGGCCGATTCGCAAACCGAGACCCGTCAAAGAAAAATCCATACCGACCGAACCTTTGGTTACCGGCCAACGCGTCATAGATGCGTTCTTTCCGATCGTCAAGGGAGGCGCCGGATGCGTACCGGGACCGTTTGGCGCGGGGAAAACCGTCATTCAGCAGCAGCTCGCCAAGTGGGCCGATGCCGATATTATCGTCTACATCGGCTGCGGTGAACGCGGCAACGAAATGACTGATGTGCTCATGGAATTTCCCGAACTCACCGATCCTAAAACCGGTAAGCCGCTCATGGAGCGCACGGTGCTCATCGCTAATACGTCCAACATGCCGGTTGCGGCGCGCGAAGCGTCCGTGTATACCGGTATCACGATTGCCGAATACTACCGCGATATGGGCTACAAAGTCGCGCTCATGGCCGACTCCACGTCGCGCTGGGCGGAAGCCATGCGTGAGATGTCGGGACGCCTGGAAGAAATGCCTGGTGAAGAAGGGTATCCAGCCTATCTTGGTTCCCGTACAGCGGCATTTTATGAACGCGCGGGAAGCGTGGTGTGCCTTGGGAAAGACTCGCGGGAAGCGTCGCTCACTGTGGTTGGCGCGGTTTCCCCTCCTGGGGGAGATCTTTCGGAACCGGTTACGCAAAACACCCTGCGCGTCACGAAGGTCTTTTGGGGGTTGGATGCGAGCCTCGCGTACAAGCGACACTTTCCGTCAATTAACTGGCTGTCCAGCTACTCCCTCTACAACGAACAGGTTGATGCTTACATGAATAAAGCCGTGAGTAGTGATTGGCAGGATCTGCGCACAAAGGCCATGGAAATTCTGCAGCAAGAAGCCAAGCTTGAGGAAATTGTGCGTTTGGTCGGCGTTGAAGCGCTCTCGCCGCACGAGCAGCTGGTACTAGATACCGCAAAATCCCTGCGGGAAGATTTCCTCCAGCAGAATGCGTTTGATGAAACCGACACCTACACCCCGCTCAAAAAGCAGCACCTGATGCTCAAGAGCATCATAGCCTATCACGCGGCAGCCCACGCATCGCTCACGGGGGATACAACGCTCGCAAGCGTACAGCAACCGGAATTAAAAGCGGAAATTGGCAGGGCAAAAATGGTTGTGGAAGCCGATATGGATCAGTTGGAGAGCTTGCCGGAACGCATTACTCGCGCATTTACTTCTTAACCCCCGCATGCAACGCATATGTTAAAAGAATACAAAACGATTACAGAAGTCTTCGGCCCCCTCTTGATTGTGGAGAATGTGGAAGGTGTTACCTATGAGGAGCTGGTTGATATCACGTTGGCGGACGGCAGAACCTTGCGCGGGCGCGTCTTGGAAGTGCATAATGATCGCGCCGTTGTACAGATGTTTGAAGATACGCGAGGACTGAATCCAAAATCCTCACGCGCGAAATTTCTCGCAAAACCCATGACGATTGGTGTGTCGCAAGACATGCTCGGACGCGTATTCAACGGATCGGGAAATCCCAAGGACGGTAAGCCGAAGCTCATTCCGGAAGCGCAGCTGCCGATTGGCGGTGAGCCGATCAACCCCTATTCCCGCGACTATCCGAACGACTTCATCCAGACCGGCATTTCCACCATTGACGGTTTGAACACACTCGTACGCGGCCAGAAACTCCCCATCTTTTCAGGAGCGGGTCTGCCGCACGCGGAAGTCGCCGCGCAAATCGCCCGCCAGGCGCGCGTAGCAAGCGTTGGAGCACAGGATACGGATGAGCCGTTTGCCGTGGTGTTTGGCGCCATGGGTACGACGTTTGAGGAAGCGGAATTTTTCACGAACGAGTTTAGAAAGACCGGCGCTATTGATCGGGCGGTACTCTTCATGAATTTGGCGGATGATCCTGTTGTGGAACGCATCACGCTTCCCCGCCTGGCACTCACCACCGCCGAATACCTCGCCTTTGAGAAAGGCATGCATGTCCTGGTCATTCTTACCGATATTACCAACTACTGCGAGGCGCTGCGCGAAATTTCCGCGGCGCGTAAAGAAATTCCGGGACGGCGCGGCTATCCGGGATACCTCTACACCGACTTGGCAACGCTCTATGAGCGCGCGGGACGCATCAAGGGGAAGAAAGGTTCGGTAACCCAGATACCCATTCTGACCATGCCCGAAGACGACAAAACGCATCCAATTCCCGATCTCACCGGCTACATCACGGAAGGGCAGATCATGCTTTCCCGAGAACTCCATCGCAAGGGCATTTATCCGGCAGTGGATGTTCTCCCTTCCCTTTCGCGCTTGAAAGATAAAGGCATCGGCCAAGGAAAGACGCGCGAGGATCATTCCGGCGTGTTGAACCAGCTCTTCGCGGCCTATGCCCGCGGCAAAGAAGCCAAAGAGCTTGCGGTTATCTTGGGTGAAGCGGCGCTTTCGGATACGGATAAGAAGTTTGCGGCATTTGCCGACCGTTTTGAAACCGAGTTTGTACAGCAAGGAGCGGAAGAGAACCGCACTATCATAGAAACGCTTGATCTCGGCTGGAAACTGCTGTCTATCCTGCCGCGGGAAGAATTGAAGCGCGTCAAACCAGAGCACCTGGCTACGTACCTGCCAAAATTATAAGACTGCATATGTAAGTTATTTTCTCCAAGGTGTTTCCTATGGCCAACAAGTTAAACGTCAATCCAACACGCCAGGAACTTCTGAAGCTGAAGACGAAGTTGAAAACCGCGCAGCGCGGGCATAAGCTCTTGAAAGAAAAGCGCGACGGGCTTATGAAAGCGTTCATGGAAATCATCCGCGAGGCGAAAAAGAGCCGCGAGAAAATAGAGGGTACCCTTGCCCGGGGGTTTAAGGCGATTATTTTTGCATCCGCCGACATGCGTCCCGAGGTGTTGGCTGAAGCACTCGCGGTGCCAACAAAAAAGACTACGCTTGAGGCAACCACCAAAAACGTGATGAGCGTGCATATTCCGCAATTCACCTACACGGAAGAGGGTGAGGTGCTCTGCTATAGTTTGGGGCTCACGAGTTCCGAGCTGGATGTTGCCCTGGACATTTTTTCCAAAGTGCTTAAAGACTTGGTAACCTTGGCGGAAATAGAGCATTCGGCGCGTCTGTTGGCTGCTGAAATTGAAAAAACCCGCCGACGGGTCAACGCGCTTGAGTATGTATTCATTCCCAACATGCGGGAAACTATCAAATATATTACGGACAAGCTCAACGAGCAGGATCGCGGGACGATTCTCATGCTCATGAAAGTGAAAGCGCGGATCGCGGAAGCATAAAAAAGAAACAAAGATATAAAAAATGAGCATGTAACTCTCCTTGCTGTATTTTTTTTAAATCAACAACCCGCTTGCAAAGCGGGTATCTGTCCGTAGCAATTTCACCATCACCATACTCCTCATTTCCTGCCCCCTACGCTCTGGTACATCTCCAATGTTTTGCGCGCCGTTTCTTTCCAGTCAAACTTTTTCGCCCGTTCATAGCCATTCACTATGAGCGCGTCTCGCAGGGTATTGTTCGTACAAATAGCAATGATACCTTGCGTAATAGCCGCAACATCGTAGGGATCAACCGTATGCGCGCACGCGCACGCAGTTTCAACAAGTGAAGTGGTATTGGAAATGAGGACCGGCGTCTTATTCGCCATGGCCTCAAGTATGACCATGCCAAAGCTCTCATAAATAGAAGGAAAAACAAACGCATGCGCGCGGTGAAAGAGCGCGTTCAGATGATCCGGAGGCACATATCCGATAAATTGCACGTCGTCCTTCAGCTGATGGTCGTTAATGAAACGGCGGTATTCGTCTGCCATCCACCCGTCTTTGCCTCCAATAACCAATTTGAGATCGCGCAACCCTTGATGGTCTTTCGCGCGCGCAAATCCCTCCAATAACCTCGATAAATTTTTTGTCGGTTCAAGCGTTCCCAGAAAAAACAGGTATGGCGTTACGATGGCGTAGGTCTGTAAAATATCATCCGCTTCTCTTTCCTGACACCCTTCAAAAAACCTCTTGTCAAGCCCGTGGGATATGACGGTGATCTTTTCTTCCGAGATTGCATGCACGTCCATAATATCTTTTTTTGTTGCTTCGGTAACCGCTATGATCGCGTCCGCCTTGCGTGCAATATACGGACGCATCCGAGCGCGCACACGCTCGTATTTCGGGAAAAGATCGGGGTGTTTGAAAATGGCAAGGTTATCAATGGTCACTACGGTTTTTCCGGAATAGCTCAATGGCACGCTGCCTGCCGGTGAATGATAGACATCCAATTTTTCCCTCGCCAGCACCACGCTCGTCAATAAGTGCATATACGCAATCGGCAAATATTTTTTGTAGTGAGAAAATGGGAAATAGCAAATCTTCACATTCTCGCGTGAAAATTTTTCCATGTCGCGATGGCGCGCGCGCCAATCAAAAAACAGTACGTACTGATTGCCGCTATCAATATCCAAAAGGTTGCGGATGAGCTGATACGTGTAGTGTCCTGTCCCGGCCGCCTCCCCTTTTGCGGGATTTAAAATGGTTCGTGCATCAATGCCTATTCTCATACGAGTAGTTCGTAGCTTTATTAAGCATACAAAAACCCCTGCTGGTAGGGGTGTGATTGCATTTTCCTTTCTGCGGGTCACCCCTACAGAGATACGCTTATTGGGTTTTTAGTGTACCATTGTTGAGCATGACTGTCAACCGTATCTATACACATAACCGAGATCAGCGATGCGGTTTTTGGTGATCGGAAAAAAGAAAAATTTCCCTGGCATTATTGGCTGTTTGTTCCACTACCTGATCAAGAGCAATGTTTTTAAGCTCGGCAATTTTTTTTGCCACCGTAAGCACGTGCGCCGGTTCATTGCGCTTGCCGCGGTGCGGCGCAGGCGCCAAATAGGGACAGTCGGTTTCAATGCATATTTTTTTGAGCGCTACGGCGCGCACCACCTCTTCCAATTTCACATCTCCAAAAGTGATGATGCCCGTGAACGAAATAAAAAAACCAAGTTGCAGATAGGTTTGCGCTTCTTCTTGCGTACCCGTAAAACAGTGGATAACCCCGCGTTTTTTCAAACCTCCTTTTTCAAGGTGTTGTTTGAGCAGCGCCGCAATAGCATCATGCGCGGCGCGCGCATGGACAACCACCGGCAAATCGTTTGCGGACGCGAGTGCAAGCTGCGACTCAAAAAGTTGGTGCTGCGCTTCCTTTGCTTTCTTGATCATGCGGGGATTATCTTTTATTTCTCCCCGCCAAAAATAATCCAGGCCGCACTCTCCTATTGCAACAACACCTCCTCGAACAGCAAACTGTTCCAGTTTCTTGAAATCCGTATCATGGACGGTAAGCGCCTCATGCGGATGCAGGCCGACCGTCGCGAATATGCGCTTGTCCGTGCGTGCGAGCACAATGTTCTTCTCACTTTCAGGAATGGTTGCGCCAATATTGAGCAACACCTCACCTCCGGCATCCCAATACCTCCGGAGAACTTGTTCGCGGTCTGCGTCAAATTGTTTGTCCATGACATGCGCATGCGTGTCTATCATAGCATCAAGCGGGAAAGAACTTAGTTTATGCTCACCGCGCCACTGCTCTCGCGACAATGATTTTAGTGCGCGAGTGCTTGCACTTTTTCTATAATCTCCGGAAAGTAGGGAATGCTATAATCAACCAGTGGCAAGAGTACTTTTGCAACGAGCGAATGCGCTATCCAATCTCCGACTATCGTACGCCCTGCAAATATGCTTACTACCCACAATACAAGACCCACAATCAACCCTCCCTCCACCACCCCAAATCCAGCTCCTAAGATACGGTTGAACGTTTTGAGAAAGGGAATAAAGTGCAGCAGATGCACCACGCGATCCAATAGGTAAAACGCCCAGCCGATAAACTGGTTGACGAGAAAAAAGAGTACGAGAAATGCTAAAACTTTTGCTAACCCGGCGCGATCGCCGATGAGGTTGGTGATCCATGGCATGAGGTTATCAAAATACTTACTTGCAATAATTGCTCCCGCAAAGTACCCAACGAGGGAACCGAGCGCACGCAGAAATCCAAAAAATAATCCGTAAAAAAAGAATCCGGAAATTATGAAGAGCAGGATGAGGTCAAATATATAGGGAGCGTAAGTCATGACAATTCCTTTCTGTTTTTAAAGATGAACTTGGTGACTTAGACGGGGAAACAGCGCCGCGCCTTTTGTTACGTTCGTTCCTTGCGGAAGTTTGCCCCAATCCTGCGAAGTTATATTGCTCGCGCCAAGACGCTCCAACATCATTGCTGACGTTGTCGGTAAAAATGGTCGTAACATGAGCGCGTGATGCCGCAATGATTCCAAAAGTGAAAAAAGTATGACTCCCCGTTGCTCTGCATTGCCCTTTTCCCACGGCTTTTGCTCGTCAACATATCGGTTGCATAAGCTGATATGCGCCCATACCACTTCCAGCGCCTTATCAAAAGAAAATTCTTGGATGTGTTGATGATAGGCTACCCAACTTTTTCGCGTGTCAAGTTTAGGGTCGCCTTGCGCGTGAGGTACAGTACCATCAACATACCTCTCCGTCATAGCTACCACACGGCTGAAGAGATTCCCTAGATCATTCGCCAAATCCGCCTCATACCGCCGCTCAAATTGCCCTATCGTAAAATCGCCATCCCCCGTTGTGGGAATTTCCCGCAAAAGATAATAGCGCAGCGCGTCCGTTCCATACTTTTCTGCCATTTCTTTGGGATCCACTACATTCCCAAGCGACTTGCTCATTTTTTCACCTTTGGTGTGCACGAACCCGTGCACCAATATGGTTTTGGGAAGCTGTAGCTCGGCGGCCAACAGCATTCCCGGCCAAATGGCCGCATGAAAGCGGACGATGTCTTTGCCAATCACGTGCACGTCCGCCGGCCAAAATTTAAGAAACCGTTGTTTGTCTGCGGTATACCCTGCGCCGGACAAATAGTTGGTCAGCGCGTCACACCAGACGTACATGACGTGATCCGGGTCATCCGGCACCGGCACGCCCCAGGGAAGCTTGTCTTTTGGCCGCGAAAAACTCACGTCCTGCAACCCTTCCTTCAAGACATTGACGATCTCTTTTTTCCGCGATTCCGGAATAATGCGCAATTCCCCTTGTTCAATGCGCTGCAAAATATCTTGTGTATAGTTTGAAAGTCGGAAAAAATAATTTTCTTCCTGCAAATGTTCAGGCGCTTTGCGGTGTATGGGACATTTGCCCTCCACCAATTCTTTTTCAAGAATATACGCTTCGCACCCGACGCAGTAGTAGCCGGTATAGTTCGCTTTATAGATAGATCCCTTCTCTGCCAAAAGTCGCCAAATCTTTTGCGTGGTCGGCCAGTGGCGTATCCGGTCGGTCGTGGAAATAAAATCACTGTTGGTAATGTTAAGCAGTAGGAGCAGCTCCTGAAAGGCAGCGCGATGGCGCGCAACAAACGCTTCTGTTGTTACCCCTTCCTCTTTCGCCGTTTTGTAATTTTTGCTCCCGTTTTCATCGGACCCGGTTAAAAAAAAGACTTCGCGCGTATCCGACGCAACTTCCCGCCAATATCTCGCCAGTGCATCGGCTTGGACAAATTCCAAAGCATGACCGATGTGCGGCTTTGCGTTGACGTAGGGAATTGAGGTTGTTACGTAGAATTTTTTCATTTTTTAATTTATTGAAAATCACTTTCCGCTTACCATAACCACAAATTCTCCTTTCACCTTATCCGCATGATCCGTATAGGAGAGCAGCACGTTTGCCGCCGTTCCACAAACTACCTCTTCATGCACTTTCGTGAGTTCGCGAGCGACGACCACGATGCGCGGAGAATCCAAATGTTCTGCGAGAGAAGTGAGTGTTTTTAAAATGCGATGAGGCGATTCATAGAACACCACGGTCCGTTGAGATGCCGCAATTTCCTGAAACAGCGTTTCCCGTCCTTTTTTGTGCGGCAAAAATCCCAGAAAAAGAAAATCGGAAGAGGGTAGGCCGCTTGCGGAAAGCGCGGAAAGGACTGCGCTTGGACCGGGAAGGGGAACAACTTGAGCGCGCACACCGAAATACTCACGTACCTGCGCAACTAATGCTACCCCGGGGTCGGAAATGCATGGCGTTCCGGCATCCGAAACAAGCGCCAGATTTTTTCCTTGCTCCAAGAGAGAGAGTACGCGCTGCGTTTGCGAAAGTTTGCTGTGCGCGTGGTAGCTTTTGAGCGGCTTGACAATCTTGTAGCGTTCCAACAGCCGTTTGGTCACCCGCGTATCCTCGCACAAAATGCCATCAACCTCTTGCAAAACACGCAGTGCGCGCAACGTCACATCCTCCAAATTGCCAATGGGGGTTGCAACGACATAGAGGATTCCAGGTTCTTGCATACAAACCCCAGTGTACCATAGTACCCTTAAAAATCAAGAAAAATATGGACAACCGACTATTATACCGGCACAACCTACCAAAAGTCTGTTAAAGCAAAAAACCAGCGGCATTTCCACTGACGTATGTGTGATGTTTCAAGTTGTATGCCGCACCCTTCACGGCTTGGGATCAATGAACACGATAATCACATCGCCTACGTTCGTGCCGGTTTGTCCGGTAACAATCAAATCACCCAATCGGTCAAAAAAAGTAAAAGAGTCGTTGTTTGCCAGATAGCGCTCGGGTGAAAGTATTGCTTTTGCGGCACGTTCCGCAGTTTTGTGATCAATGATCGCTCCAGCCGCTTCATCGGTCGCATCATGCCCATCAGTCGCAAATCCCAGCGCAACATACGGATGGGGAAATTTTGCTTTTGCCAACGCTGCCGCCAAGCTTAACATGAGTTCCTGATTGCGCCCCCCCTTCCCTTTGCCAGTTACCGTTACGGTCGTCTCACCGCCGAATAAAAACGCCGTAGGCAATACGTGCCTCGCGCGAGCGGCAACCATGCGCGCAATGGCTTCCCCCACATCTCTCGCTTCGCCACGCAGTTGGTTCGTAACCTCAAATACTGCTATGTTGTGTTCCCGAAGTTTACGCGCCACCACATTGAGGCACAGCCGATTACTGCCGATGACTATATTGGAAATATAGGGCACCTCCAATACGGCTCGCGCATCATTCCCTTGTTGCAACACTTCGGCAATTACGTGAGGAACCTTTCCGTTCAAGAAATATTTTTCCAAAATAAACAACGCGTCGCGCGGCGTCGTTGCGTCACCCGTGGTCGGACCAGATGCAATGACTTGTACGCTATCCCCCGCAACATTGGACAAGAGCAGTGTAATACCAGTTGCCGGGGCAATCACCTCCGCAAACTTTCCTCCCTTGACTTGTGAGAGGTGTTTCCGTACCGTATTAATATCCTCAATGGACGCTCCCGCATCCTGCAGTAGATGATTTGTTTTTTGAATTTCCGCTATAGCTATGCCTTTTAGGGGAACCTCAAAAAGCGAACTACCCCCTCCGGAAAACAGTGAAATGACCAGATCGCCTTTCCCCGCCTTTTTTGCCAATCCCAATAGTTTTTTACTCTCCCGCAATCGGACGCTTTCTTTGGAATCTGAGTCTAGTTTTACCAGTGTAATGCGCTTCGTATGATAGTTTCCCGGGCGCGTGAGCACCACACCATCGGTTATCACCTCGCCTAAAATATCCTCCACTGCTTCGGCCATGCTGCCCGCAGCTTTTCCCGCTCCCACAACGTACACGTGTTCAAATTCCGGCAAATACCACTTCTGCCCTTGTACATGCAGTACCTGGCCATCAACCGACATGTGCGCGTGCAACGCATTTTCCGGCATAAACGCATCAGTTGCCGCATCCAGCGCGCGCAACAGCAGATCACGATACGCGCGTACTTCAAGCTGCTCGCCGTTGGCGACCAGTGCTTCATGATTTTTTATGAAACGAGGAGTGGACATGGGGAAAAAATGTATAACCAATGACAAAATTCAAATGATAACGGAAGGATTCATGATTACCAAGTACTATTCAGGTAAGCGTATCTTAGACGCAAGAAAAAAGTGTTGCTGCTCACTCCTGTTTTCCCAACGCATCCTCGGTATAGACGTTACGCGAATTCCACAAAACCCAGCCGGAACTGTGCGCGTCGTACGCCGCCTGCAGTTCTTTGCGGATCATATCCGGCGTATAGACAGCTCCCAAGTCAAAATCCTGTATCCAGGGGCGGAATTGGCGCGCAAGCTGTTCGCGCGACAGATGGATTGTCGCTTGTCCGTCCACGGTGGTACTCGCGGCAAGCAGTGATTGCTTTTCCAAAATATCCGTACCTTCCTTAAGACTACCATAAATTATCTCGTAGGGGTAGAGCGCGGGATTCGGATACCCCCAGAACATGTCGGGATAGTGCGATGGGTACACCATAGGCGCGATGTAATCAACGTAGGGCGCGGCATCAGCCAGGTGCTGACCGATGGACATACCATCTTCCTGCAGCAATACCATGCCGAAAAAATCTGCAGAGGTCACTACACCAAGAGGGTGCAGTTGGTCGTACATAGAGGCAAAAAATTCCCGCAGAACGTCATTGCGCGTTTGCACGCCTTGATCCCATCTCGGATAGATCGCAAGCGATACGGGGCCGTCGGAAATGAACCGGATGTAGTCAAAGTTTATTTCATCAAAACCCAGCTGATACGCTTCTTGTGCGAGTGCGATATTATATGCCCATACATGCTGTGAAGCGGGATCCAGCCAGGCGTTGCCCGCATGATCACGCCATAAACTCCCATCGGCGAAGTGTACGGCTTCTTCCGGCAGCGCAGCAGCCAGCACCGAATCCTGAAATACCGGAATGCGCGCTATCATATAGACACCTTGCGCATGAAACTCATAGATTCGTTCGGCGAGATTGGTGATACGCACCTGCTTCGTAGCCAACCGTATGACCTCCGGCACCATACTGTCATAGGCAACACTGCCGCCAAAATTTTTGAGATCTACCACCGCGGTATTGAGTTCGGTGCGTTCAATCATCGAGAGCAGCTCTTCACGAACGGCAGTATTGCCAAAATTTCCGGAAGATAGGTAGATTCCTTTGACGGTTTTTGGTGTAGCGATCCGCGCCTGTTCGCGCCGAACCTCCGCGAGCATGCTTTCAAGCTCTGCATTGGTAGATACCGCGATACCTGATATGCTATCCGTCACGGTGACCGGTGACAGGACGTCAAGCGGCGCGTGCTCTGCAACATAGGACGGAGCGGCAATCACCATCCATACCAATAAAAACACTACTACAAGAAAGGAAATGGCTAATCCTCCGACCAGCAGTATAAAGCCGACCTGTCCGTGATTTTTCCAAAATCTATGCGCCATAACATCTTTGAGTGTACCACAAAACGCACACGCAAGGAATTCGCACGGGATGAGGAAACTGGCGCGCTCAACCACACGCAACCGCTATGCCGAAAGATGCAACTCCTTAAAAAGCGCGCGTTGTTCTTGTTCGGTGAGAAGCCGCCACATTCCCGGTCGCAGTCCACGATCATGCAAATGCAGGATGCGCACCCGGGCAAGTTTCGTCACCCGATACCCGAGCGTCTCGCACATGCGACGTACCTGCCGGTTCCGCCCTTCTATGAGTGTCAAGGAAAACTCCCTATCCCCTATCTTCCGTGCTTGCGCAGGAAGTGTGCTATGGTCATCCAGCACAATACCGCATCGCAGGCTTTCCAAAAAAGCTACAGTGATGGTTTTGTCAACCGTCACCTCATATTCTTTTTCATGCCCATACTTGCCTTTCAGCATCCGATTCACGACACGCCCGTCGTTGGTGAGAAGTAACAATCCCGATGTTGCAACGTCCAATCGTCCCACGGGATATACCCGTTCAGGAACACGTACCTGATCCAGCACGCCATGCACCCCTTTTTCCGTGGTTGTAATCACTCCAACCGGTTTATGGTAGAGCAGGTAGATTTTTTTTGACTGCGGTTTGACAGTTTTTCCGGAAAGCGTTACTCGGTCTTTGTTTCCAACCCGATCGCCCAGTTGCGCCCGCTTGCCGTTCAGCAACACCCTGCCTTTCCGTATCAGCCCATCCGCATCCCTGCGCGAGCAGCACCCCGCTTCCGCCAAATATTTATTGATGCGCATATTAAAAATGTTGGGGCATTAAAAGCCTAATTCTTCACCGATAACAACGGGGCTTTACGGAATACAGTATACCACGTTTTTTTTCTTTGTTTGCAGTATACCATAGGCACATCGTAAGTGTGTTGGACTTGCGATATCGGCAGATTGCATCCAATATATCATGTGTCTTTCACCTCTCCTGACTGTTGACAATCATGCCGCATCGTAAAGTTTTTATGGCAAATGTGTAATGTTGTTCTTTAACCTTAAAAATGTTACAATGAAAGAAATTTGGAGAAAATTTTTCCTCAACTTCCCATGTTTACTGTCCGCAAAAAATCAAAAACCGAACCTTGCCACGTACACTATGTAATTATCGGAGGTGGCATTGCGGGTACGACCTCTGCTGAAACCATTCGCGCGCATGATCCAGAAGGGAGTATCGCGATCATTTCGGACGAGCCGTACCGTCTGTACTCGCGCATTATGCTCTCCAAGCCAAACTTTTTTTTGGGACAAATTCCTTTTGAAAAAATCTGGCTCAAAAAAGAAGATTGGTACGCTGATAATCGTATTGCTTTTTATTCCGGCAAACGCGCCATAAAACTCAACACGCAAAAAAAATCGGTGACGCTTGATGATGCTACCGTACTCACTTACGAAAAACTGCTCATCGCGACAGGCAGCTACGCGCGGAAGTGGCCGATTGCGGGAGCGGAAAAAAAAGGTATCACCTACCTGCGCTCATTGGATCACGCAAAAGAAATTATGGAGAGCATCAAAACCGCTAAACGCGCCGTAGCCATTGGCAGCGGTTTCATCAGCTTTGAAATGTGCGATATGCTGAAGCGCGCGGGTCTTGAAGTAGCTATGGTGATGCGCGAGCCGTATTACTGGTATCCGGTGCTGGACGAAGTTTCGGGACGTATGATTGAAAAAAAACTTGAGCAAAGCGGCATCACGCTCATGCGCACCAACGAAGTACAAGTTGTGCGGGGCAGTAACCGGGTGGAGAGTGTACAGCTCACTGACGGCACGGTGCTGTCGTGCGACCTCATTCTCGCCGGTATTGGCGTCGTATACGATACGGCGTGGCTCAAAAACGCGGGACTGCGCACCAATAGAGGCGTCATCGCAAATGAATATCTTGAAGCAAGCGCGAAAGACGTGTGGGTAGCGGGAGATGTTGCGGAGTTCCAGGATGTTATTTTACGGGAGCGTATCCAGCAGGTGAGCTGGTCCAACGCGTACCTGCAAGGAAAGACCGCGGGACTCAATATGTCATGCAGGCGCCAAGTGTTCAAATTGGTTTCTTCCTACACGAGCCACGGCTTTGATATGGTGATCGGCTTTGTGGGAGATATCCGGGTGACACCGAAACGCGAAGTGGTCACGCGCGGATCGGCGGATGTCAATTCTTACGGACGCATCATTCTGGAAGACGACCGCATCGTGGGCGCCACGCTCATCAACCGCATGCGCGACGCCGGCCCCTTGACCAAGTTGGTTGAGCAAAACATCAACATGGCGGCGCGAAAACGGGAATTGGCTGATCCCAATTTCCAACTGGCAAGCCTTATTGCAAACACTACCTAGAAAAGGGGTCAGGTACCTTTTTCCATAACAGATATTGTATGCCAAAAAAAACAACGTCACCTACTCCCGCAACGAGAAAAATTCGCATTGGCTGGTTCTCCTTTTCCTGTTGTGAAGATTCCACCGTACTTTTTACCGAACTCATGAATACGCACTGGCAGGAATGGAAGAAACTTTTTGACTTCCGGCACGCACGGGTATTGCAATCGCATAACGTGCTGGATGAGATGGATATCGCGTTCGTGGAGGGTGCCATCGCTTCACACGAACATGAGCAAAAACTCAAAGAGATTCGCAAGATGGCAAAAAAACTCGTGGCCATAGGCGCGTGCGCGGTTGCGGGACTCCCCTCCGCACAACGCAATACGTTTTCCGAAGGACAAAAGCAAGAAATAGAGTTTTTACTCGCGCGTTTCGGTGCGTTGCCGAAAGTCTTGCGCCTTGCTGATGTTGTGCGGGTAGATGTGGAAGTCCCCGGCTGCCCGATGAATCCCGATGATTTTATGAAAAAAGTAACACTGCTAATTCAAGAATTTCAGCAGGCACAGACTTCCTGATATCTCGCTGTTGTCATCCATAATCGTCATTTCCATACATATGCATACCATTGACCTCGACATGAAAGAACTCACCAAAGTGGAGGGTGCGGCATCGCTCCATTTAAGAGTGCGCAAGGGCAAGGTGGAAAAAGTTGAATTCGCCATTACGGAATACAAGCGCTTCTATACCCAGGCCATGCAGGGAAAAAATGTCATCGCGGTTCCGCAGCTCTTGGCACGCATTTGCGGCACCTGCTCAAATGCGCACCTTTTGTGTTCCATAGAAGCCTGCGAGCACGCGCTGGATATCACCCCGACTGAACAGACACTGCTGTTGCGCAAGCTCACTATGTACGGTCTCAATATCCGCGACCATGCGTTGCACTTGTACCTTTTTGTTCTTCCGGATATTTACGGAAAAGACGCGTTTTTGGATTTTGACGAAAACGATCCCGAGCAGCACCAGCATTTGCATGACGGCTTTCAAATAAAAGAAGCGGGCAATCTTCTGGCATTGCTTATCTCCGGCCGTTCCGTCCACGCGCCATACCCTACCATCGGCGGGTTTACGAAGTATCCGGACCCCAAGGAAATTCCAAACGTTCTGGCAAAACTCAAAGCCGCCCGACCCGCGGCGCTGCGATTGGTTGACACATTTGTCAAAGCTCCATTCCACTTTGACCGCCAAACCAACTTCATGGCGCTCGTACCCAAAGACGATGCATTCGGCTATCTGGATGGTTGTATTACCACCGGCAAGGGCGACTGTATTGAAGAGCAACACTACCGCGAACATTTGGAACGTGTGGTACTCCCCTATTCGCAAGCCTTGGGCTACCGGCACAAGCAAGAACCATATATGGTCGGCGCACTCGCGCGCATTAATTTGAACAAAGACAAGCTCCACCCCATAACGCGCGGAACGCTCGGCGGGGTGCTACAGCGTTTCCCCTCAACCGATATTTACGACAACAATCTCGCGCAAGCCGTAGAGGTTCTCCACTGCATGGACCATGCGGTTGAACTTTTGGAAAATACGACCATCACTCCCGAACCGATCATCAAAAATCCTGCTCGAGATGCGGTCGGCATTGGCGTGGTGGAAGCACCGCGTGGCACGCTCTACCATAAAGTTGTGGTAGAACCGAGCGGTAAAATCAAAGAGGGAGAGATAGTGGTGCCAACTGGACAAAATCAATTAAATATGGAAGAAGATATCGGTACGCTCGTTGGGCAGCTTCTGCCGGAGGCAACCAAAGAAACCATACAGTTTGAAATTGAAAAGCTCATCCGCGCGTATGACCCGTGCATGAGCTGCGCCTCACACTTCCTTAAAGTAAATTGGGATGAAGGAGGCGCGTAACTTTTTCCAATGCTTCGTTTGCATCCATCATCGGCGGAATGCCGATGATTTTTATTTCCTTGAGTTTTCCCAACTTCTGCAGTAGGCGTAAATTCACGTACGCATCAAAGTCGTGCAGGGAAATGCGCGGCGGCGGCTGGAACTTCGCAAGATCATCAAAAAAACGTATGTCATGGATACCCACCACCGTATCCAGCACGATCAATTTTTCCGGTATCTCCCATTCTTCATTCGGGTCCTGCGCTAAAAAAACCGCTTGCGAAAAACGTTTTTGCAGTTCGGGAAGTAAGCGCAGCGGCAAACTATCCTCAGGAAGATCAAGATTGCCAAAGATGAAGACCTTTGGTTGGCAGTTTCCGGTTCGTAGTTTTTGCTTCATGGTGAAAATGTATCAAACAAACGCCAAAAGAGCAAATAAAAAGCACCGCACGCGCGTGGTATGAACCCTCTTAAGTGCAATGATGACTTGACATCCTCCAAACTACCGCGTGTCAAAAAACCCGATCCAAGAAATTGGAGCGGGTTTTTTCTTACGTACACTGCGCGTTATTGATACAGCTCACTGATGCCGGTGATATCGCCCGCTTCAAGTGTTTGCTTTTTGGTTTCACCCTCCGTTCCATATCCATACATCGTTGCTTCACTGCAACCGCTGTCATAGAGATCGGCAAGACCAAAGCTGTGTCCGAGCTCGTGGGTTACAATGTTGTCAAAATCCATGGCATCCGGCGCACCCGTAGCCGACCAGCGGTAGAAGGTATTATAGACCTGATCCCATTCCGCAAAATAGCGTCCTGAAGGCGGACCATAAAATACGCCCCACACAATCGTTACCGCTATCGTATTGCTGTCGTTAATGGTTCCAAACAACACTTCATTTTGACCGTCGGGAGCAACGCTGTCTGCAACCAATACTGTGGTCGTCGCTTCACCGCTTCCCATGATCGCAACTGCAGATCCGTCCAGTGTGCCGTCTGCCGCATCTTGCCACTCTGCAACGTCATCGGCAACCGTGGTCAAGACAAAGATTGCATCAAGGTTGTCCGGATTTTGTGGATTAACTATCCATGGTTCCACGGTCTTCCACTTGGCGCCTTTTGCCAAAAAACCGTAGCAGGCACCTCCTCCGCTTCCAGGCTTCTTACCTACGCCTGACGGTTTTGCGGGTCCCTCCGCGTAGCGAGGAATCGCGTACCCGTGTACGACTTCGCCTGTTTGCGGGTCTACCGCTTCACCCAAATCAATAACCGCCGCATGATTGGCAGCCTCCGGCAGCGTAAGTGTTTTTTCCGTTCCCGGTGTCGCCAGGTGCGCCGCCTCGCGTTCAACCTGCGCCACAGCAACTCCTCCCAAGCCCAGGAGGAGTACCGCAATACTTAAGAGAGCTAGGTACTTCATATTTTCTTATATTTTTAGCGTAAATAAACACTGTTACGCATACCCCCGCAGTTAGCAAAGTGAGAATCGCAAGTGGGTATCCTACCTTATTTCGTAGCGCAGGGTGACATTTGCCAGAACCTCTTGCGAGCCGGGTTCAACGCTCGGCGCAATAGCTCCGCCGCCCATGCCCATTGCGCGATCAAGATATAAGGGAGTTTGCACACCGGATTGCGATTCATCAATGGAGAGAAGTTTTCCGAGGGTAAATCCTGCCGCACCAGCAATCGCTTCCGCCTTATCCTGCGCCTGCGTAATTGCTTTTCCCCGCGCTTCGCCCTCAACGGTGGTCGGGTCGTCAATGGTAAATGAAAGTTGGGAAACCGAATTCGCTCCCTTTTCCACGACACCTGAAAGAAGTATGCCTATCTTGGTGAAATCCCGTATTTTTACCCCAACACCCTGATCAATCGTGTAACCGGTGATTTCCGGAGGAGGGCAGATACCCCCCGCACGGCTGCAGTCGTAGTAGGAATAGCGCGGATTGATCTGGTATTGCTGCGTCGTAATGTCTTTTTCGTCAATACCTTGTTCTTTCAAAAACGTAATGGCTTCTTGCACCTTCGCGCTATTATCCTGCTGGAGTTTGGCGATGCCCGTACCGCCCTCCGTTATCACGCTGAAAGTGAATTGCGCAATGTCGGGGACGGAAACCACTGTACCCTCCCCCTGCACCGAGAAACTGCGAAATGACGTAGGTTCCGCAACCCGCGCATAGGTAGTGGCAAACAGCAGCGCCACATACGCGGCAACTGCCAAAACAACGATAGACACAATTCCTAAAGCATTTTTGAGTGATTTTTCCATAGAGGAAAAGTTAAAAATTCATACGGGTATCAGTATAGCACGTCCGTATACGCCTGCAAGTTAATATGCTTGTACAATCGGCAGTAATTCCTTATACTGAACAATAGCGTAGTATATTTTTTCATTTTCCCGTATGTCCTCTTTGCACAAAGGCATCAACCTTGCGTTACTCACCGCGTTTATCAGTGGTTTTGCAAATTTCATCAATAAGTACGGCCTGGAACTTTGGGATAACAGCTCGGTCTACACCACGGCAAAAAACATAGTAGCGGCCGTACTATTGACCGTAACAGTACTCGCCGTTCGCAATTTTCCTGAAATACGGCGGCTCACGCGCAAGCAGCGCGCGCAGCTGGTCGCTATCGGTTTCATTGGCGGCTCCATCCCCTTTCTCCTGTTCTTCCGGGCACTCACGATAATTCCCGCACTTGAGGCTTCATTCATCCATAAAACACTTTTCATCTGGGTTGCGCTGCTTGCCTATCCTTTCCTCAAAGAGCGACTTTCTCTTATGCAGTTGGCGGCGCTTGGACTGTTGCTGTTGAGTGTGTATCTGGGAGGCGCGCCGCAAACATTTACCTTTGGCGCCGGATCACTCCTCGCGCTAGGAGCGACTTTGCTTTGGGCGGTTGAAAATGTGTTTGCCAAACGGATATTACAAGATGTATCTGCGGCTGTCGTTGGCTGGGCTCGTATGTTTTTTGGCTCGCTGTTCCTGCTCGCCTATCTTGCCGTAACGGGCAACATCACCCAGCTCATCCCCGCAACCCTGCCGCAAGCAGGCATCACGCTTGGCGTTGGTGTCATCCTGTTCGGCTACGTGATTTCCTGGTATGCGGCGCTCAAGCACGCACCTGCGACTGTAGTAAGTTCGGTGTTGGTGCTGGCAACACCTATAACGGCACTGCTTAACGGACTTTTCATCCAACACGCCTTTCCAGCGCCCATACTACTCTCTCTCGCTGTCATGATCGGCGCGCTTCTGATCCTGCTTGAGCGTCCGCAAGGGTTATTTTTGAAACGACAAACAACACCCTCTCATAACACTTAGCGGCATGTCTGTAAACACGTTACCCGCACAACAGTTCTCGTCGCAGTCTGACGCAATGTCCAGCAGGATTGACGGGATTACCCGTTGCACGCGCTATGCGTGCGGACCAAACCGTCTGCAGCTCTGCGGTCCGGATATGCATCATGAAGTTATCGCCTATTTGGCTGCAGGTGCGTCCGATGGAGGTCTCGCGCAAATTTTGCGGGGCTTTCAAACACTCTACCCCTATTTAGAGAACATCGCTCATGCCAATCATATCCGTGACCCGTTTCATACGCGCATCGTGGAAGCCTACTGGATAGGCAATGAACTGTTGGACGCCATAACTCCACGAGCGTATTTTCGCCATATCACCGACATACGGCAATTACGGCGCACGCCGTCCAACAGCCACGCTTTTGATACGCTTGCGGAAAAGCTGCGCCATGGCGCGACCATGCACCATAATTTTCACGTCATGAACGTCTGGCAGCGCACCGGATATGTGCAAGAAGCGCACACGCTCAACAGTATGGACCAGTGCCGTGTCAGTTGGGGAACGGTTACAAAGATAGACGGACCCTATCTTACTCTCAAACGCCAGCCGCTCGCAACCGCCGGTGGCAAACTCCTCCTCGGTCCTGAAGAAACTGTAAAAATTATACGCCGCCTGAACGACGCAAGTTTCGTAGATGATTTGCGCGCGGGCGATGTCATCTCGCTGCATTGGGATGTTCCTTGCGATATTGTAGATGCGCGCGAATTGCGAAATCTCAAAAAATACACTGCCCTCGCGCTCTCTTTGGCAAACATCACCGTGCTTTCGTAAACGGGGCCTCCGTACACCTTTCCATAAAAACTTATAGGGAAAACACGGAGTAAGTTTCATGGAGTACGCGCCTAAAAAAAGTACCTGCCACAAAAAACTTCCTTTACGAGAAGTTTTTTGTGGCAGGTATGTACACATACGTTAGGTGTGAGCAGATGGTGAGTGTCGTATATACCGCACGCCGAATATTTGCAATAGCGCGAGCAAGAGAAACGCGGAAAACGCCATGAACGGAATGGTCACATAGCCGAATTGTAACACAAAGCGCTGCGCGCAGGATGCCGAATAGCCAACCACTTCGCAAGAGAGCGAGGGCGCGAAACCGATTTGCATGAGGTAGTGATACAACGATATGCCGCAACCGATGAGCGACAAGAGCAGCGCGTAGCGCAAAATAACACGCTCGCGTTTCCAAAGCGCGACAAGAAATACCAGTGATTGCGGGTACATGAATATGCGCTCAAACCAGCAGAGCTTGCACGGCTCATATCCGGCAATCTCCGAATAAAATAAGCTCCCCAAAGTTGCGGCGGTTGCAATGATGAATGAAAAAAGAACGGCGTGAGCTGTTGCAAATTGCAACAGGCGCGGATAGCGGTTGCGTACCGCCCACGACACAATTAGCGCAACCGCCAATATATTCGCCACGATAGTAAGTACGGCCAAGGTTTTATTTACAAAAGGGACAAATTCCATATGTTACGGTAACAGGCAACCGGACTTTTCCGACAGCCGCTCCAGTGAAACTTCGCCGCTTTCCCGCGAACCGTCCGCAAACTCCCAGGTTGGATAACCCTCTATTCCCTTATCAATGCACTCCTGCGTCTGCCCTCTGCCATCCGGCGTGGAGCACTCCACGTAGGGCAACAGCTTTGAGGACTTGCCAAAAAGCTTTTTTTGGTTTTGGCAATGCGTACACCAAAATGCGCCATAAAAAACTGTATCCTTATCCGCAAGACATTGGGTAAACCCGTCAAGCGGTCCGGGAGTGGTATCAATCTTCCATAACGTGAAAATGCCTCCTGCCACAATAACGATAACGCCAATAACCCAGAAGAGTTGTTGAGGTATTTTCTGCATAAGAGGGATGTTAGCAAAAGATAGTAAATTTGTCTACAAGCGCATTATACACAGATAACCTTTTATAGATGTTCAGTAAGGTTATTTGCTGATAACGTACACACTGATCGGGTATCGGCGGCTCATCAGCAATCATTCCGGTAAATTGGGTAAGTACGGGAAAATGCAAGATATGCGCCTCCCCTGCATATTTGCCGCCAGTTGCCGAACAACTTTGTGAAATACCCGTTCAGCCGAAAGTATACCCGATGCCAACGTAACCATATAATCCCCTTTCGTGAGAAAATAGAAAAAATAAAAGAACAACTGCAAATCCCCGCCAACGATAGCAGGAGCGGCGCCACGCGTCAAGATACACTTAAAAACCCGGAGCATACCTTGCGCCCATATCCGGAGTACAAGAAGTTTATGACGCATCAAGCAATGATTGAAGTTCCTGAATATGTACGAAATATGCTTCTGTGTATGCATCCGGCAAGGGATCTCCGGGGGGCAGTACTTCCAAAAGCGGATTGATTTTCACGTTGTTTTTCACCATTTCAAAATGCAAATGCGGACCGGTTGAGTAGCCGGTTGAACCCACGTAGCCGATGGTTTGTCCCTGCGACACTTTTTGCCCGCGCTTCACCGCATAGCCCGAGAGGTGCGCGTAGTTCGTGGTGTACGTGCCGTTGTGCCGTATGCTCACTGCATTGCCGTACGGCCCCCTCCAGCCTGCGGCAATGACCGTGCCATCGCCCACCGTGCGCACCGGCGTGCCATGGGTTGCCGCATAGTCAATCGCTCGATGCGATGAGGTATATTCCTGAAATGCATCCACATAGCGCGCACCCGTGGTAAATCCCGATGAAATGTATTTGAATGCGACCGGCGCTTTCAAAAACATTTTCTGCGTGGAATTTCCCTCCTCGTCATAGTAGCCTTCGTGATCGTCATCCGGCGCATAATAAAATGCGTAGTACGGCGTACCCGCATTCACAAACTTACCGGCTATGACATTGCCGGGCATAACGTAGTTGCCGTCGCGATACCGCTCCTCGTAAGTAAAAACAAAACGGTCGCCCTCGCGCGCATCCATGGAAAAATCTACACTCCACTGAAACACATCGGCAAGCGCGATAATGGCGCGCTCGTCAATTCCCTGCGCCAGAGCAGCCGCATAGAGAGAAGAGGAAATAGTTCCCGATAAAGTTTTTACCCGGACATCATAAATGATGGGACGGCGTTCGGCAATCCAGGAAACGGCTGCGCGGTTGCCCGTGGATGTTGCCATTGCGTGCGGCAGTGTTGCAGAAGCGACTATAACGTACAATTCTTCTTCGCTGCTGATGGGGTAAACCAGCTGCTCCAAATCACCCGTAGCATTATCAAATACCAGGTTAAGTGTGCGGCCGATCCGTATGCGAGAGAGATCGTATACGTCCTGCGAGGCATCAAAAATAGCTTGGGCAACACTTCCGCCCACTTGGACATCCTCCAAGAGCTTGCCAAATGTTGCGCCTTCTATAATTTCCAGTTCAACCGTATGGGTCGTCTGCGCCTCTTGCGCATACGCTTGCGCAGGCACGTCCTCCTCGGTCAGTATTTTGGACGTATGTGTGCGGTACCAAAAAAATACACCTGCGATAACGCCGATGCATACCACAAGAACAAGTAGAAAGCGTACTCGTTTCATAGACAACTTTTGTAGTATAACACATGCGCGTGATATTTCCAGACAAAAGTCGTCTACATCAAAAATACCCGCCTGTGTGAGGCGGATATTTTGGAGGGCTCTAGACTATCAGTAGCTATACTGCTAGTCTATTAAATGAGTACTTCTATATCCTTTCGCTTTGGCGTAGAGGCTCACTGATCCGCCGCCCAAGAAGGCATCTATAAAAACTCTGTCTGTTTTCTTGATCGGCTTAAAAATGTATTTGACCAGCTTTTACTTGCCGCCGAAATAACTTGGTAATGATTGAAATTTAGAAAACATATAAATTAATTCAAATCTCTGACACCCGCGCATCCCCCGTAGATTTTTTATTTACTCGAAGCCCGTGAGCTCCGAGCAGTGTGAGGTCGATTACGAGTAGCGGATGTCGACCATCGGGGTATCAGAGAACTGACAACAACTGGATAAACGAAAAGAGCTCGCGATCCGCTACCACAAAATGTGATAATTGGATCGCGAGCTCTTAAACTCGGAATACCTTTCAGGATTCCCCTTGAAGCATAAGCTATTCAGCTGTTGTTTTTATTATATCTCCGCTCAAAAGGTCTACACAAGAGTATCACCTGTGCATAATTGCTTACGGGTTCCTAATTGGACGGTTTCCGGGCGGCTCGCATAAATCCCACCGCCAGGAGCTCGAAACTTTCTGCCCGAATGCATAAGTTTCCCCATGCAACCATCCAAGGAACCCTGACGACGGGTTTTATACCTTGGATGGATTTCATGCCATGCCAATCAGCAAGCTGACGGGGTTAGGCACATTGAATTGTATTAGTATTTTACTATAAAAGTCTGAAACTGGGTAGATTATAAATGAGAAAGGGGCTATCCACGATGTGTTGTGGATAGCCCCAAATTTTTTCGACCACCTGCGGCGGAATTCAAGAATCAATTAACAAGGAGTCAAAAGATCCAATGATTCAAGACCTCAATGGTCGATTACTGCAAGACGAAGGCCGACGCGGAGCCAAAGCTACTGTGGGCATGGCCGAGCCCGTTGGCGCGGAACCAGACCCCTCTATCGCGGAAGCCGAAGAACGGCGCGTACGAGAGGTTTGGCGAGACGTCCGGAGCGAACTCGTCACCAGCGCAGTCGACGTGAAGCTGTTCCCACTGAACCTCGCGTTTGGGGTGGGTCAGCAACATGATGCCGATTGCGAAGGCTCCGAGACCGAACTCGTTGGCCGCGAAGACCTCGCGTGCCCGGCACACCGAACGGCCCCTATGACGGAGACCGAACTGTGCAGGAACGACGAGGATGTCGGAGTGCTTCTGCTCGTTGCCGAGCTTCTGGAACATCTTCACCGTCTTGACCTGCTGTCGCAGGTACTCCGCTCCAAGCTGACCGTCACAGTATTGGTAGAAATTCCGCTTCGACACGATCATCGCGAGCACATTCTCGACGGCCTCAACGTAGGTCGGCGCGAACATCTGCCACCTCGGGATTGCGAACCACCCTTCGGCGTTCGGGGGAATCGGCTGGTTGGCCAGCTTCTCGTTGGCGAAGCCGATCCCTGGGAAGAGCTTACGCAGGATGTTGGTCTGCTCCGCGATCCACTTGACCTTGTAGCCCTCGGGATACTTGTAGCTCGACCGCACTTCCTCGTTGGCGAAACGGTTGGACACCGAGAGCTCTTCGATGCCGGTCACGATGCGGGATTGGAACGCGTCACCGTTCTCGATGAGCTTCTGGATGCCGTCCCTGTCGAGAACCGTCTCTTTGAGCGCACGCTCGGCGGCGTCCTCGACAAAGCGCAGGTACTGCTTCTTTTGTCCATCCGTGATGGACGTGATCGACTGAGTCGTCATCGTCAACCTCCTATGGTTTTCTTGCCTTACCTGAATCGCTCAGGCCAGCGTCTGCCTCTGTGTGAGGCGAGCGCATTAGGTATAAAGGAAGGCTTTACGCCCAGTGCGCTCGACTCATAAATAAGGCTGATTCAAAGAACTAATTTCAATGTCTAAGTATAGCAAACATTAGGAGTTTTGTCAAGAATATGCCATAAAACTGCTTCTTGGTGTATAGATGCAGAGGTGTTCGTAAAGATTCAGGATGAGCTCTTGAGGGAGAAGGAGATGTATCAGGATCGTTTGGCGATACTTGAGGGTAAGTCAGACAAATTCGTGCAGAAATTCAATGAGCTACTGGACTTCACGGATCACGCAGAGGAAGTGTTCCATAAAAGCAGTGACTACCAAAAGCGTACCATCATGAAGCTTTGCTTCGATGGGTTCATCGTCAAAAATCAAAAACTGACGCCCATCTGGACACCAGTCTTTGATATCTTGATGGACTTACAAAGTCCGACCAAGTTTCCAACATCGAACCGCCTAAGCCGCCGAAAGGCTCAAAAAGCCTTGCAAACACTTCGGTTCAAACTTGGAAATCTGGAGGTATGTTCTGGACAAAGTTCGAAATTATTTCGCGCAAAATCCAAATGATTAAAAATACTAATGCGGATGGGGCAAGCCGAAATGAGGTCGGCACGAAGTGCCGACCTCATTTCGGCTTCCGATTCCGATTTCCAATTTTGGCGGTGTTTTTTGATTGATGTTCGAACATTTTTTGAGCAAAACCCCCAATAAGGAAGCCAGCCCCGCCACTGCTCGACAAGCTCGCCACACCACAG
>Ga0210058_1000653_pt1 | contig 32941 bp, 30 predicted proteins | sample CryGeymeta201511_FD_183979 | JGI IMG/M metagenome (GOLD analysis project Ga0210058, IMG submission 183979) | Groundwater microbial communities from Crystal Geyser aquifers in Utah, USA - Crystal Geyser metaG 2015-11 (SPAdes) (version 2) | ecosystem: Environmental > Aquatic > Deep subsurface >...
GTCAACAAATAGAGATCAAGGAAGTGGTAGATAATATTCTGGTTCTCCCAAACCATGAATATCGGCAAATCCTTGAATTTACTCCTTTTATAACGGCGAAAGCCTAAAGACTCAGCCGCTTACCAAAGAAACCGTGGAGGCGTTACTGCGAAACAACTATGTTTAATCTCAAGAAAAAAATCGCCAACCTCAAACCCATAAAAAACTGGCATCGTCGCCAGTTGAGGAAAAAGTTGACCAATCAGGCCGTTAATATCAGCTATGGTGGACAAGATCAACTTGATCTCATTTCATATGCTGGGATGAAGGAGGAGTCATCGTATTTGCAAATCAATGAGCGCCATATCCGGACACTGTTTGTTTCAGGGTATCCGTATGTGGCAACAACCGGCTGGCTTAATAATTTGATCAATTTTAATCACGATATCGACATTAGTTATCATATTGAGCAAGTTGATCCACTAATTGCTCTGCCCAAACTCAACCGCAAAATAACTGAGCTTGAGTCCACCAAACGTACCATGCTGAAAGAAGGCAAAGTTATCGGCAGTGAGATCACTGATCCGCTCGAATCAGCCATGGAACTCAAAGACAAAATCCAACGTGGGATGGAAAAGTTATTTCAAATCTCGATTTATATGACTGTTAGCGCCGGGAGTTTATCAGAACTCAATAAAGTTACCAAGCTTCTTGAAACAGTCATGCAGACACGACTCTTCTACATCAAACCCGCCACTTTCCAGCAAATAGAAGGATTGCAGTCAATTCTGCCGAGGTCAGAGAACAAGCTAGCCCAAAAGCGAAACTTGGATAGCTCAAGTGCTGCTCTCACCTTCCCCTTTGTTTCATCCGAACTGGTGCAGGAATCCGGCATCCTCTACGGCATTAATAAATCCAATAATTCGCTGGTTATTATTGACCGCTTTAGTCTAAACAATGCCAACTCAATTATTTTTGCCCAGAGCGGAAGCGGTAAAAGCTATACTGCTAAAGTGGAAATCCTACGTCACCTGATGCAGGGAACTAAAGTTATTATCATTGACCCAGAACGCGAGTACAAACAGTTGGCGGCTAGCGTTAAGGGCACGTACATCAGGCTAAGCAGCAACTCCAAGGAAAAGATAAATCCATTTCAATATTCACAAAGATCAATCACTGAAGAAAATAATCTCTCGGAACACATTCAAGATTTAACCGAACTTATTTCACTGATGGTCGGTTCCCTTACCTCAGAGGAGCGGGCGGTGGTTGATAAAGCCCTGCTTCTTACCTACAAAGATATGGGGCTGACGACTAGAAAAAATAGTAAATCCAAAACTGTGGTCTACCCGCTGCTTAAAGATTTTTATAAAAATCTCAAATCCATGAAACACAAGGATTTATGTGACAGACTGGAGCGGTTTGTGAAGGGTTCACTTTCGACAGTTTTTGACTCTCAGACCAATATTAGTTTGGATAACCGTTTGATTGTTTTTGATATCAAAGATTTATCTGAGTCTATCCGCTCAATTATGATGATGGTGGTTGCGAACTTCGTAAATAATGAGGTTAAACAAAATCCTCAAAAGCGAATGCTAGTGATTGATGAGGGATGGATACTGCTACAGGAGCCAGAAAGCGCGCGATTTATCTCAGGACTGGTAAGACGGGCCAGAAAATATTATCTAGGAGTCACGATTATTTCCCAGCAAGCTAATGATTTCCTAAATCAGGACTATGGCAAGGCTATTGCTAGCCAATCATCGCTCCGAGTTCTCATGCGTCAAGACACCACCACGATAAAGAAAGTGGCTGAGGAATTTCATTTATCTGCCTATGAGCAACACTACTTATTAACTTGTGATCGGGGTGAAGCACTGATTATTGCCGATCAAAACCACGTAGCGGTGAAAGTGGTTGCCTCGGAGGAAGAACATCCACTCCTGACCACTGATCCCCGGGAAGTCTACATCTAGCTATGAATCCACAGTTAGTATTTACTCTTTGGTCATTTCGTAAGGAACTGAAGTTTGTCCTACTGGCCTTTGTTACTATCCTGATGCTTCCGGTGATCGCGGTCATTTTACTGACTCAAGTAGGTATCAATATTATCTCTGATAAATTAGTTGACCAAAACCCAACAAACCAGAGCATCCAGATCAAAGATCCTACAACTGGTGAAGTCACCACAGAAATTCATCCGACAGTTGTCTGGCCGACAAAAGGTATCATTACTCTAGAGTTTGCACAATCTAGTATGTATCAGGTCTTTCACACTGGGATTGATATTGCCAGTAAACTTGATGAACCAGTCAATCCCGCTATGGACGGCACTGTTATATACGCAGGAGAGATATTTTGGGGGTACGGCAAACACGTCATTATTGATCATGGTAATAATGTCGTGACTATCTATGCCCACCTAAACAAGATTTATGTCTTTAAGGGCCAAAAGGTGACCACTAGCGACGTAATTGGTAGCCAAGGTCAAACTGGCTGGGCAACTGGGGTGCATCTCCATTTTCAGGTGAATGTGTATGGAATACCAGTTAATCCGAGGGTATTTTTAGGAAAAAATGTTAATAATTGAGGGGCGTTTGAGTAATGTTGTTCTTCAGTGTTAAAATACAAATATATGAATAGTGATTCAATGGATTTAAAAGCAAAAAAAGAATTTGGCGACAAAGCAAGGATCGCTAGGGAAAAATCGAGTCTAACTCAAGCAGATGTAGCTAAAAAGGCTAATATGACCGTTAATTACTACGCCATGATTGAGCGCGGGGAAGCTAATTTATCATTTGAAAAAATGAAAAGTATCGTCAAGGTCTTGAAACTGAAGATAACTATTTCTTAATACCCTTGCTTATCCTTCTTCACTAACCTGAATTTTTGCGTATTTGATCAGTCTATCCGCAATTCCTTCTGCTGATTCTTGAGTGGCAAGTGTTGACTTTTTATCTCGTAAAACCTTCAAAATTGACTGGATAATGAACTTTCTATTTATTTGGTTTGAAGCAAACTTTATCGTTTCCGTAGGTATTTGAGCAAAGGCTTCAACAAACCTCTCAGATAACACTATTTCAATAATTTCACTCCATGAGATATCTGGACTTTGTTTCTGATTGTTTGTTACTACCCCTGTCTGCTTCATCTAGGGTATTGTACCTGATTTATCCATTTTTGCTCTATAGGTACTTTTTGTATCTTAAGAAATGAAATAAATCTTCGGCGAAGCCGCCGCCCTCAAGGCGGCGCATTATTTCACGACTTTTCATTTGAGATAGGATATTTAGACTTCCTTCCCAGAGAATTTCTCTGTCGATAATTGCTAACTTCCGATGATGATTGCCTCTACAGAGCCACACTTGTATCCCAGTAGCTTCTAAAGCCTGAATTTCTGCCTCCGACTGCTCTTCGTAGCGTTCAGTATGATCTTGTGGATCACGAGTCACTATGTAGGCTTTAACACCACGCTGAATTAGTCCTCGGAGACTAGGCCAGAGTGTTTTCATCCGCTTGGAGGTAACAAATGGGCTCTCGATTATTACTTCTGTCTGACTAGCTCCAAGATCAGCTAAAAAGGCCTTGTAGAACGTCTTTTCGTCAAAAAGGTCGGATTTATACATAATAATCCTCCTTTTCCTCAGGTTGATATACCTCCATCAGCTTGGTAAAATATGAAAGGATCTGCAGGAGAAGCGGTTCAAATAGAACATCGTCTCCCGCTCATATACTTCGAAACATTTACATATATTTTCTGCCGAGGTGGCGAAATGGTAGACGCACTACCTTGAGGTGGTAGCGGGAGCAATCCTGTGGAGGTTCAAGTCCTCTCCTCGGCACAGTTATGACTTTATACGAATTTTCCATTTGGTTGTGGCTGGGTTTAGTTGGCGATTATTTTGGCTTTTAGTAGTGTAGAGTTGATCCCAAACGGGAAGTCTGTTGATATAATTTACCCATGGACTCTTAGCTCAGTTGGTTAGAGCGCCTCGTTTACATCGAGGAGGTCGCAGGTTCGATCCCTGCAGGGTCCACAACGACTGTCCCCTTTGGAATCTTCCGATCTCCGAAAGTAATTTTGCAAGCAAAAACTTATTTTGCAGTATCAATTAGCTTGAAGTAGGCCTCTTTCCTGGCGAGATTAATAACCGATGGGTAGTAAAGGACGAGTGCCGGTAGCTCCTCGGAAAATGTTTTTTGGAAATCAAAATAGATCTTTTTTCTTTCTTTGGGATCTTGAGTGACCCGGCCATCTTCGAGAAGTTTGTCAATTTTTTCATCCTGTCCCCTACCGATATTGGTGGCTTGAGTCGAGTGCCAGTCACGATATTGGTCAGGATCCTGAGGTATGCTGTAAGTGGTTAAGAGAAGCTGAAATTGATCGGGAGTCGAGGTAACCACCTTTGTACTGATACTTATTTGATCCGAATTCAATTGGTTCTTGATGTTTTCGGCAATTGAAAGTAACTCTGGAGTGGCGGCTAGTTCTAGGGAGATCGGAGACTTAATAAGCTCTTTAGTTCTTACCGGGTTATATGGATAAGTTTTGACCAGAGGATTGAAGGCCCAAGAAGATGGACTGATGGTGGTAAGCGCCTCTGTTTGGTCGAACTTTTTGTCTTTGAGTGAATACGCAATTCCCTGTCTAACATTTTTCTCTTTTAGATTTGGATCTTGTTGATTGAAGATCAAGGTGACTATTCTGTTGAAATCGATTTGCTTTTGGATTTTTCCGTATTTCTCAGCCTCGATTTGATATTCTGAAGGTAAATTTAAAACAAGATCCACTTGCCCTAACTTAAACGCTGTCAAGGCTTGGCGTGGGGTTGGAAAAACATTAAAAACCAACATTTTATCTTTTGAATCAATCGTAATTTGGGAAATGAAGCCTGATGATTTTTGCTTTAAGTGAATATCATACTGACCGATAATTTCTCCTTTTGCGTTTAATAGAGGAACATTCATGAGAGATAAAAATGGTGAGAATTTGGTAGGTATGCTGAAGCGAATTATATTTGGATCGATTGTTTCAATGCTAATATTTGGAATAGAGATCTTTATATCCGATACCTTGACCTCTGTTCCGGAAAACCATTTTAAGTTGGGTTTTAAATAAAAGGTGTATATTTTCCCATCGTCTGTGATGGTCCATTTTTCGGCCAGACCGGGTGATGGTTCATGGCTTGTATTAAAAGCGATCAATCCAGCATTTAGAAAATTTATGATATATGGAGGCAATTGTCCCGATCCAAACTGACCAACAATGCCGATGCGATAATGGGGCCTTGATTTGGGCATCTTGGAAAAGAGTATGTTTCCGAGTAAAGCTACAAATATCGTGATGCCCAAACTAATGAGAATCTGGGTAATGTATTTGTTCACGAATCCTTTGATGAACCAGATTTTTTCGCGAAAAGGGTTGGTCATTTCCAAATTGCGATATTAAGGAATGAAAGGATCAAAAAAATGACCGAGAAAATGATCGTAGCTAAATAAATAATCTTTTCAGGGCCTCGTTTGGTGTGAAATCCTGATTGAGTAGCTGAGGAAAACCCGGCGCCCAAGGACGAATCTTTGGATTGAAGGGTGACGAGTACAATAAGGATAAGAGAAACAATAATCTGGATGATCAGTGTGGCCTGCATAATGTCCTATTATAGTCTCTATTCGGAGTCCTTTCTAATAAGCCAAAAAATGAAGCTATGGAAGGCATTTAGGAGAGTTGAGGTGAGGACATAGGAAAGAAAGACACCAATAAAGAGGGGTGGAATGATAAATCCGCTGAAGTTGGCTCCGGGAAAGGCATAGCTAGTAATGCTGATGCCGCCAACTAATATTTGAAGAAGAAATAGGGTTAGAAGTGAGATAGCCCATGAAAAAAGGTTTAGGGTAATTAAGTTTATCGGCAAAAGAAGAAGTTTTATTACCGGTTTGACAATTTTGTTTAGTAGCAACCATATAACCGAAGCCGATAGGAGGGTTTTAAGATCATGGGGTAGAGAAAAGCTTGGGTAAAAAAGATCCGTAAAATACAGAACGAGCAAATTGATGAAGACATGGCGTAAAAATATTTTCATAAACGATTCGTCATCGCGAGACCGCCGACCGTGCCGATCACCGACTCGGAGATCCCCCTCGGTTCCTCGGGATCCAGGAGAGCCTCGGCTTGAGTACATGATTCGCAATGACACGAAATGTTAATTACCAATTTTAAGTATATTACGAAATTAATTTATTTCGACGCTGGGTTCGATGGAAGGAGTTGGCGAATCGATGGGCTTCGTCACGAATGTTTCGGAATAAGTTTAGAACAGGATCCTCCAGCGGCAAACTGATACTGATAGTTTTATGGTTTTCGTCGAAATAATAGATAGTCTCTCTTTTTTTTGCCAATGCAATTATGGGTATATTTTCCGAAATTATTGGAGAGACGATGGAAAGTTGTGGAACACCACCGTCGAGAATTATTAGATCCGGTGTTCCCCACTCTTTATGCTTCAGCCGTCTGGCGACGATTTGTCTCATGGCAAATGGATCCGACCGGTCTGGAAGACGAACATGAAAGTGGCGATAGTCGGAGGTGCTGGGAGAGCCTTTGATAAATACGGCCATTGATCCAACGTAATTCTCACCTTGTAAATGGGCTAGGTCATAACATTCGATGCGAATTGGCGGTTTCCGAAGTTTAGGATGTCTAAGTCTTTTAACCATTTGAAATTGAAGGGCGTCAGTGGCGTCGGAAAGTTTAAGTAGCAAACTGGAATTGCGAGTACTAAGACAGTGGTGCAAGCCTTCGATTTGAACTTTAACAAGCAGGGCTTTTTCAAACTCCATCTTTTTGATGGCAGTCTTTATTTCTTGATGGAGGCTTTTGTCAAGAATAACAAATTGGCCCGATAGAAATTTCTTGATTCTGCCGAGATGTCGATGATATTTTTCTAGGGATATTTCATCATTGCAGGCACCAGGACAATGGCCAAGATGGTAATTAAAGCAGGCTTTTTGGTGGTTATTGAAGGGCGACAGACAAAAACCAAAGATATTTCTTATTTGTTTATAGAGACCTTGAGAGACCGCGCCTGAAGTGAAGGGTCCATAAACTTGTTTTTTAATGTCATCTAAATTTAAATTAACTATATCGGTGGCGTGGACGATCCTAATTTTGGTATAAGGATGATTGGTGAAGATGATATAGAGGTTTGAGCGGTTGTCTTTGACGATCGTGTTATAACGTGGCTGATACGACTTAATATAATTTGCTTCTGTTATAACAGCTTCAATATCATTTCTTACGGGTTTGAAATACACGAACTTGGTCTGTGGAATAAACTTCAGTGCTTTGGTGCTCCCACCCGTAAAGCTTTCGTAATGTTGTTTAAATCGAGTTTTGAGATTAATGGACTTACCGATATAGAGTGGTTTTTTGTTTTTGTCTTCGAAAATATAGATACCGGGCACTGAAGGTAACGATCGCCAAAAAGCCTCCGATTCCGGAGTAAATAAGAGCCTTAGAGGAGGCAGCGCCAATGGAAAATCCGGTTTCATAGCGATTACCATTTAGATGAATTATAGCTTGAGATGTAACTCCCCTAGCAAATGGCTGTTTTTTGATCTGAAGTCGAATCACTTCTTTTGAAAAAGGTAGAATATTTATCCAAGTGTTGGTTTTTTCTATATATTCGTTCTCTTCACCAGTGAGATTTCCATAATAGAGCACCCCACTGTTATTTTGGATTTGAATGAGGAGATTATTGTTTTCTTGTTTCAAAAATTGCAAAGAAAAATCTGGTGAAGGAAAGTTGATGCTTTCTGTAGGTTCAAAATAAATATCCTTTGATCTTTGGCCATTTTTATAGCCTCCGGCGGGAATAGGATATTCTGGATTTTCACCGTGGATGGCAAGGACGATATGGTTGAAGTCCAGTTTGTTGAAGTAGTCTATGCCTCTCGTAGTATTGGCCCATGTAGGATCGATTTGAATCCATGAGCTTTTCGTTTTATCGAAGTATTCCGGCCAAGCATGAAGCACATCCTGGGTTAGAGAGAGTGGTTTGAGGTCAGGATTTTCTGAAATGGCAAAGCCTTCCAGTTCTCTGGCCGGAACCCCCGATTTTCTTGCCAGTGCTACAAAGACGTTGGTAAAATCGGTACAGATGGCGCTTTGATTATTGATCAGTGATTCAGCGGCCGGTGATCTCGTGGGTCTTTCTCTGTTCAGTTTTTCGTAATCATACTTCAATTTATCTGAGACAAAGTCATAAATTGATTTAGGACTTTTCAGATTTCTTAATTCGGTTGTAGCAAAAACCCCATTGTCATAGTTCCAAACCGAGTTTTTGGCTAGTAGAGAGTCCGATGGTTGTATGTTGGTTGGTTTCGGAGTGAAGTCGAGTTTGACAACCAAATTCACAATTATGTCCTTTTTTTCTCCGGGTGAAAGTGTATATTTGGCAAGAAAATTTCCGTCACGATCTCCCACGATCTCTTCCGGCTTTGGAACGATGTTTTGAAAATAGACTGTTTGATAGGAAGTGTTTGGAGGGAGAGCTATTTCAGTTTGAATGCTAGCGGTTTCATTATTTACCAGATGATAACTCAGATTGCCTTTGTAGAATTGAGTTTTACCAAAAATAGCGCTTATGGATTTGTTACTGATTTTCTGACCACTGAAATAATAAACGTTCCCGTTTACGATGTCCGGTTTTGGATCGATGTACGCGGGAGCGGAAAACCTTGAGGGGACGGTCAGAATAACTGTCTGTTCGGCGACGTTTTCGTCAGGCTCCAAACGAGGAATATCAATTTGCCAGGTGTTACCGGTTTTGGTTGTAATATCGGTAGTGTTGTACTCGATGGTAAAGGTATGATTTTTGTCTTTACCTACCACTTTGCTGATAAAGGGAAAGGAGATGGAGGTCTGGTTTAAGCTTTTGATAACGTTTGCCGTAACCGGGGTGCCTTCATCCAAGACTCTGATGTTTTCAATTTTTGTTTCGTTGATACTAAGACCGAAGTTGGTGGCGTAGACTACCGAAAGATTATTCTTTTGATTTATAACAAACTTGACATGAGTTTTGCCCGTATCTTCTACTTGATAATAAATCTGATAGTTGGTATTAAACTTGGCTAACGCTAGAGCTTGTTTGGGAAAAATCAAAATAAGCCCAAAGGCAATAACTAGGCTACCAACAAATTTGATAGTGGGATAGATTGGCACAGCTCGAGCACGAGATTCGCAATGACGGATTATGTACAATTTTACAAGACTAGCTTTTTTAATTCTTGGGCTGTTGGTGTGTCAAATCTTTCTGCTACTTTTGAAGGTGACCCGTTGGCAATGAGTTCACCCCCTGAGTCTCCACCTTCGGGTCCGATGTCAATAATATAGTCGGCATTCTTGATTACGTCTAGATTGTGTTCTATGACAATAACCGTATTGTTTTGATTGACAAGGTCGACGAGGGTTTGTACGAGTTTGCCAAGGTCTTCAAAATGAAGTCCGGTGGTGGGTTCATCAAGAATATAGATAGTGTGTCCGCTACCTGTCTTGGCTAGTTCTGTGGCTAGTTTAACACGTTGAGCTTCTCCGCCCGAAAGAGTGGGCGCGCTTTGTCCCATTTTGATATAGCCGAGACCCACTTTTTTAATGGTTTCAATTTTTTTACTGATAGGCGGGATGTTTCTAAAAAAATCACTAGCCTCATCCATAGTCATATCCAGTACCTGGGCAATATTTTTGTTTTTGTATTCGACCTCAAGGGTAGGGTCGTTAAAACGAGTGCCTTTGCAGGTTTCGCAGGTGATATAAATGTCTCCCATAAACTGCATCTCGATCTTAATCTGACCACCTCCTTCGCAAGTTTCACATCTGCCACCTTTGACATTAAAACTAAAACGACCCGGTCCATACCCACGATATCTTGCTTCTTGAGTGTTGGCAAATAATTGTCTAATGTAGTCGAAGACTTTGGTATAAGTGGCCGGATTGCTTCGAGGGGTTTTTCCAATCGGACTTTGATCTATTAAAGAGACTCTCCTGACGATATCAGGAATAATAATGGTGCCGAATTTGATATCTTCTTTGTGATGTTGAGGATTTAATTTCTGAGAGAGAGCTTCATAAAGAGTGTCGACAACGAGAGAAGATTTTCCAGATCCGGAAACACCGGTAACGGCAACAAATTTATTCAAGGGAAAATCGACGTCGATGTTTTTAAGATTATGGTGTGTACAGCCAGTTAGACGAATAGAGGCCGGACTTTCGGTCGGTTCTTTGGGCTTTATGGCAACAACGGTTTTCTTGCCGGATAGATATTGGCCGGTAAGACAGTCAGAGGCTTTCATTTTTTCTACGTTTCCTTCGAAAGTAATTTTTCCCCCGAGATATCCTGCTTTCGGACCGAACTCAACTATGTGATCGGCACTTTCCATGGTTTGCTGATCGTGCTCAACCACAACTAAGGAGTTACCGAGGGAAACAAGATCTTGCAGAGTCTTGATCAATTTAGCATTATCCCGCTGGTGTAAACCAATGGTGGGTTCGTCTAAAACGTAAAGGATGCCGGTAAGGCGGGAGCCAATCTGGCTAGCTAGACGAATTCTTTGCAATTCACCACCGGAAAGAGTTCCCGATTCCCGTGCCAAAGTGATGTAATCAAGACCGACAGACATGAGGAAACATAAACGATCCCCTATTTCCTTGACAATTGGCTCGCAGATTTGCTGCTCTGTCACTGTAAGCTTTTTGAATAAACCTTGGAAAAAAGCTGAGGATTTGGCGGTGGACCAGGAAGTAATTTCACTAATTGACTGGTTGTCTACGTGAACTGCTAAGACTTCCGGTTTGAGACGAGTGCCAAGACACACCGGGCAGGTTTTGCGGATTAAGTACTTGGAGATTTCTTCTTTAAATGAATCCGAGCTGGACTCTTCGTAACGTCGTTCAAACTCTTTAGAAAGTCCGTCAAAGGTCATTCTTCTTTGGACGTGTTTGCCGTGCCGATTAATACTTTTGATTGAAAATGTTTTACCGTCGGTGCCGTTAAATAGAATATTCTTTTGCTCCTCCGTCATATCGAGGAGGGGTTTATTTCCAGGAAAGCCGGATGACTCCATGACTTCAAGGATTAATTTTGCCAACCAGGTTCTGGATTCGAATTGAGAGGCCAGAGGGATAATGGCTCCCTCGAGAAAACTTAATGAAGGAGAAACGATCGAGTCTGTATCCAAAACCATCTTGGTTCCGAGACCGGTACATTCGGGGCAAGCGCCTTCCGGAGCGTTGAAAGAGAAATAGCGAGGTTCGATTTCCGGTATGGAAATGTTATCAATGGGACAAGCTAGTTTCTGTGAGAACAAATGATCTTCCATAACCTCAGGATCAGATGGAAATGAAAGGGAGGGATCAATGACGATACTAATACAAACCTCGCCGTCGGAGATTTTGAGAGCTTGTTCCAATGAATCAATAAGTCTCTGTTTCTCATATTCAGGAATGCCCCCTACTTGGCCAATCACGAGCTTGTCAATAATGGCTTCGACATTGTGGCGGTTATTTTTAAAAAGCGAAAGGGTGGATTGGGTGGAGAGGATTTTGCGGTCGACCCTTACTTCGGCGATTCCCTGTTTGACTAAGCCGGGAAAGAGCTCTTTGAATTCACCTTTTTGATTTTTGACTATGGGAGCCAGGATTAGTAAACGGACACCCTTTTGCTTTTGATAGCTGGGGTGACAGACAGCCAGCTCTACTACCGCCTTATATATTTGATTAATATCCTGAGGCATGATCTCCCGACCACATTTGGGACAGTGTGGGTGTCCTATACGGGCAAACAGGAGACGAAGATAATCATAGATTTCGGTAACGGTACCGACGGTGCTACGGGGATTGTGACTCCCCTGCTTTTGATCGATAAGGATGGCTGGAGAAAGACCTTCGATCTGATCAACATCAGGCTTGTCCATGACTCCTAAAAACTGGCGTGCATAAGAGGAAAGGGATTCGACATAACGTCGCTGGCCTTCGGCATAAATGGTGTCGTGGGCCATGCTGGACTTGCCGCTTCCGGAAACTCCGGTAAAGACGACGAGTTTGTTTTTGGGTAGTGTCAGATTGACGTTTTTGAGATTATGCTGACGAGCCCCTTTGATGATCAAATGAGTGGATGGTGAAGTGTCGGACATGACTGTCTATTATACGCCAAATCACCCTAAAATACCCGAAGTTGTTTAATATTATGAAACAAAGGAACCGGGATTAATTGGATAAAGTTTTCGAAAAAGAATCAGTTGACACTTGGTTTCCTGCTTGGATTTTTATAGAGCGGTTCTGGAAGAAGGAATTACCGATTACTGTGAGGTTCACTAAATAATTGTTAGAAAGAGGACTTTAGGCGATGGCTTTTTCGAGTTTGGATATGCGTCTTTCGTGGTTTCTGACCACCAGCGTATTATCGATTAGACCGTCAAGTTTGTTTTCAACCACCTTGAGTCTCATCTTGACTCCACCCATATCTGAGTCGAGAATTTCTACTGCCTGCTTTAAGCCACCAACATCTTCTTTGAGGCCACCAATTTCTTCTTCGATTTTGTCAAATCTGGGGAAGATGACCTGTTCAAGAGCCTCGACAACCCCGTCAAAAATCATTTCCTTTACCTCCTTTTTGTTGTAAATATCTGGCATAAATTTAGTATACCACCGCAAATTAATGACACCTTTTAGTACCTTCAAGGAGACTATTTGAAGGTTGATAGTGGAAAGATTATGGGTGGAGGTGGTGGTATAGGGCGATGGCTTGGTCGAAAATAACTTGTCCGGTAATCCCCCAGCCAAGATAATTATTTATTTCGGATTGGGGAACAAAGAGTCGTTTATTAATGATGTCGTGATCTGGGTCCGGTGTCTGAGGAAGAATTTGGTCGACTTCGCAATAATAGCGAAGTTGGTAGAAATCATCCCCAATAAAGCGTTTTGTCGGATTCGGGTAGTGGCCACCGGGAAATTGGACTCTTTGGCCACCGAGCAAAATTGGATTTTTGACGGTAACATCGGCTTCTTCAATTTGTTCTCGGCGTAATGTTTCTTCCGCGGTTTCCCCCTCTTCAACAGTCCCTCCGGCGAGGCACCACGGTCTTAACTCCCTTCTTTGAATAAGCATTTGACCGTCTGAGTTGAAGACAACTCCATAAACTTGATTGAAGGGCTGAAACTGTTCTAGATTTTCTCCGGGATACCAGGTAAACTTCATAGTCACACCCTTTTCAATCCAAGTATTGCTGACTAATTTTGTTTCGTCCATGAATTTGATTATATGTTTATAATTCAGATATGGAAATTCAATATCAAGAAATTCCGCTTTCGACTGATTCTGAGACAATCCCGAGTTGGTTTGGGAACTACACTCAAAAAATTCGAGACGAAGGCAGAGATCTGTTAACTGAAGTATCTATTATGGAAAAGATGACTCCACAGCAACTGAACGAACATTTAGGAGGAAGTTTTGAAGAGTTGCCATATGAGTTCTTAGATACTCTGTTTATAAACGGCTCGGATAATGAGCTAGTGGGTACTATTTTGAGAAAGAAGCGTGAAGCATATGTCAAGAAACATCCAGAAAAGACACGTGGGGGTGCCCGGGGCGGGAAAAGGAATTATTACATTTGATGGGAGATTTATTCCACAATCAACTTGGATTTCAGCTACTGATTCTGAAAAAAGGGGGGCATTGGTTGGGTCTACATGTTTCCATTACAACTCAGAAACGCCCGGTATGGGTTCTGACCCGAGTGATAGATTCTAGTATTGTTATCTGATGGATTCCCGCATTCGCGGGAATGACACAATGGAGTGAGATTGCTTCGGTTCGGAATACCGAAACTCGCAATGACGGAGGGACTATTGGAGTTTCTTGATGGTGTCGCGGTAGCGGGCGGCGAGCTCGAAGTTCCAGGAGTTGGCGGCCTCATTCATTCGTTTTTTTAGCTTCGCGACCAAAAGTTTTTTCTTCTGGGGAGTTAGGGCTTCCGGATTGACGTCTTCGATTTCTTTCCAGCCATGTTCGGCAAGCTCTTTTATCCTGGGAGCTGGTGCTATTTCGTTCCGTTTCATCATTCTTTCGCGGATCGGTTTACTAATCCCGATCGGAGTTATTCCATGTTTATCGTTGTAGTCAGTCTGGATTTTGCGTCTTCGGAGTGTCTCGTCGATCGCTATCCTCATAGAGTTAGAGATTTTGTCTCCATAAAGTATGACATGACCGTTTACATGACGGGCGGCTCGACCCATGGTCTGGATAAGGGACGTGGGGGTACGCAAAAAGCCTTCTTTGTCGGCATCAAGAATGGCGACTAGAGACACTTCCGGTAGATCCAGACCTTCACGAAGAAGATTAATGCCCACCAAGCAGTCGAAGTCTCCTAAACGAAGTTTTTCAAGGATGTCTGCTCTGTCTATGGTGTGGATATCGGAGTGAAGATATTCCACTTTTAGTCCGTACTTTTCTTTGAGATGATCAGACAAATCTTCCGCCATTCTTTTTGTCATAGTTAGAATCAAAGTCCTCCCGCCTTTTTCTTTGCGTTTAATCACCTCTTTGATTAGGTCATCGATCTGGCCAACCGTTGGACGTACTTCAACTTCTGGATCTAATAAACCAGTGGGGCGGATAAGTTGTTCTGCAATCGTAGGAATCTTGCTGCCACTAGAAAGTGACATCTCGTGTTCGGTAGGAGTAGCGGAAACATAAAGCTTGATGGGGGTACGGGATTGCCATTCGGTATAGGTCAGCGGACGGTTGTCTTTGGCACTTGGTAAACGAAAACCATAATTAATTAGATTTTCTTTTCTGGCCTGGTCTCCGTTATACATACCCCGGATCTGTGGCAATGAAATATGCGACTCGTCAATAACAGTGAGGAAACCCGGTTTGTTAAACTTTTTCGCATTGTAGTGAAAATATTCAAAAAGTGAATATGGTGCCTCTCCCGGGAGACGACCGTCAAAATACCTGGAGTAGTTCTCAATACCGGAAATGTAACCAACTTCCTCGAGCATGGAAAGATCGTAGTTTACTTTCTGTTCCAGTCTGTATGCATCGATAATCTTGCCGGCATCTTTAAAGACCCTGACCTGAGTTTCCAAATCTTTTCTTATGTTAGCAATGGCGTCCCCTTGAGTTTTGGGGTCAGTTATAAATAATTTGGCGGGATGAATGGTGAGAAAGCCGGTATTGTCCAGGTCTTTGTCGGCGATCCGGGTGAAGTTCATCGGATCGAGAATCTCAATATTTTCCAGCGCGCTTCCACCGAAATTCATGGAAATAATGACATCTTTGTAAGAGGGAAAGAGCTGAACGGTACTGCCGACAGCTCGGTACATGCCTCGAGTCAGTTCCGAGTTGGTTCTGGTGTATTGGAGGTCTGATAGGCGCATAAGAACGGTATCGCGAGAGATTATCTGTCCTTTGGCCAGAGGTAACAGGTTCTTTTCTTGGTCAAGAGGTGAACCGATATTGTAAATACAGGAAACTGAAGCGACGACAATCGTGTCGGGACGGGTAAGAAGGTTGGCGGTCGTAGTTAAGCGGAATTTATCTATCTCCGGGTTGATATCTGCTTCTTTTTCGATGTAGGTATCTGTCTGAGGGATGTAAGCTTCGGGTTGGTAATAATCGTAGTAAGAAACAAAATAACTGACGGCGTTGTGAGGGAAGAAATCACGGAATTCCTGATAGAGCTGAGAAGCCAGAGTTTTGTTGTGGCACATGACTAGCGTTGGAAGCTGCGTTTTTTGGATAACGTTAGCTATCGTGTACGTTTTGCCACTACCGGTAACTCCCACTAAGGTCTGGTGCGGGTTTTGCTGATCTATAGAGATAGCTAGCTTCTCGATAGCATTCGGCTGGTCTCCGGTCGGGAGATAAGTAGATTCTAGCTGAAAGTCCATAAGGATATTTTACATTTAATATTGCTTATTTAGGTTTTGGGTCTTATTAGCCTGCCTGCTGGCAGGCAGGTTGACATTTGGGTATTGTTTGGTAATAATGAATCCATGGCCGTAACACTATACAAAAGACAAAGACAGATCGTGGAGTTTATTTCTCAGTTTATTCAGAAGAACGGTTACTCACCCACCCTTTCTGAAATAGCTCACGCTATCGGAGTATCTTCTTTGGCTACCATTCACGAGCATCTTCAGGCATTAGAAAAGAAAGGAATCATCAGGAAGTTTGACGGGGTTATCCGTGGGATTGAGGTGGTGGACAGGCCTAGTGTTGAGCTGGCATCCCTAGAACTCCCCATATTGGGTTATATTGCAGCCGGTAGGCCAATTGAACCGCTTACTGATCCTAACGCCACCATGAGGGTGTCGTCATCAATGGTTTCGGGCAAGAAAAGAGCTTTCGTGCTTCAAGTCAAAGGTGACTCGATGATTGAGGAGGGTATTTTTGATCATGACTTTGTCTTGATTGAAGAGTGCGAAATTGGTGCTGTAAAAGATGGTGATATTGTGGTGGCATTACTAGAGAATGGGCTGGCCACCCTGAAAAGATTTTTCCGCGAGAGAACCAGAGTCCGTCTGGAACCGGCCAACTCATCCATGTCCCCTATTTTTGCTATTAATGTTAAGGTACAGGGGAAATGCGTAGGGGTAATTAGAAAGTATGCCTAGTGGAGTGAGATTGCCACGGTTCGGAATACCGAAACTCGCAATGACAGATACGGGATGAAGTAAAATAGATGAATGAAATTAACCGTAGTTGGGTTACCCATTGGTAATGTAGAAGATTTGTCACCGAGAGCGTTGAGAGTACTTTCAGAGACAAAGTTTATCGTTTGTGAGGACACTAGGATGTTTAGTAATTTGTGGACCAAACTAACATCATTGAGGAAAGTCCAGGCTAGTAAACCTAGACTAAAATTTGTCAATGACTTTAATGAATATCGAGTGCTTCCCTCTTTGTTGGAAGAAATGAATCTTCTTGATGAAGCAGTCCTAGTGAGTGACGCGGGGATGCCTTTGATTTCCGACCCCGGATACAAACTAGTGAACGAGGGACTAAAACTAGGATGGGAAGTAAGTGTGGTGCCTGGTCCGACGGCTGAAAGTGCGACACTCTCTATTTCCGGTTTACCTACCGATAAATATATATTCTTGGGTTTTTTACCTAAGAAACCAGGAAAAAGAAGCGAGATGTTAAGGCACGTTAAGGATATGAATGAAGCGATGAGCTTTTCGGTAGTGATTTATGAATCTACCGTGAGACTTGAGAAAATTATTGGTGAGATGTTGGATATTTTTGGTGAGGATGTCCGAATGTGTCTGGCTGTAGATCTGACAAAAGTTTCCGAGAAAATATTTCGTGGTTCAGTGGTCGAGATTCTGGAGATAGTGAAGAATACCAAACTCAAAGGCGAGGCGACAATCGTGGTGTCTTTGGTGGAGTGAGATTGCCACAGCACTTCGTGCTTCGCAATGACGAGTAGCGAGGCGACAATAATTCTTTCTTTGGTTTAGCCATAAAAAATCCCCCTAGGGGGATTTATGCGGAATAAAATAAAATGGGACTTTGGCCTAGCAACTGACCGATAGCCCTAGTCGTATAATTCACGTCATTGATCCAGTTATGTTTTTCATCATTTCTACCGATAAACCACTCAGGATTGGTTTTGTATGTAACAGTTTCGGTGTACGCCAACAAATAATAGTGAATCGCCAAAGCGATGAGCCGGTAAAGTTGGTCCCAACTACTTTCAATTGGGCGGTCCTCCCTAATCTCCTCTAGGGATTGCCTAAGCAAGGACGTGAAGGATGAAAGATCGTTAACCACGCCATGTTCCTTGGCCAGTTCGAAGAGTTGCTTAAATGCCGAGAGATTATGTTGCCAAAGCTGTTTATTTTCCAAAGGAGCGATGTTGAGAAAGTCGCAAGTCGTAGAAATACTTATGGTTCGATAGGTGTTTATACCGGTGGTCCTGATCAGCAAACGTTTGGAATTTAGAATACTCATGCTACCTCCATTAAGGTGCTATAGTTTGACTGGGTGTATTATAAGTCTAGAAGAAACTAATGTCAAGACATAGTCATGGCTATTGCCGAATTATGAGGTTTTTGCCGTTCATTTCCTGAGGCTGGGTCAACTCCAGAAGATTGAGGATGGTGGGGGCGATATCGCCAAGCTTACCGGATTGAAGCTGAAGGTGATAATCGGCTGGATGATAAAGGATAAAAGGAACCGGCAGATTCGAGTGTTCCGTGTCCACTCGTCCGGTTTGGAGATTGATTAACTCCTCGGCATTACCATGATCGGCAGTAATTAACAAATAGCTATCTGTTTCTTTAGCTAAATTTACCAGTGAATTTAAGGCATCGTCAGCGGCCTTGACGGCTTCTTTGGTCTCATTGATTTTACCGGTATGGGCGACCATGTCGGGACAAGCAATGTTAATAACCGCAAATCGAAAATCATCTTTCGTATAGTGGGAAACAAATTCAAGAATTAGTTTGTCGGTAGACATTCTTGGTTGTAGATCATAAGTAGCAATCTTAAGAGAGTCGACAAATAGCCTGGCTTCTCCGGGAAAGGGGGTTTCACTTTGCCCATTGAAATAATAAGTGACCATGGCAATCTTTTCAGTCTCAGCCGCCCTCAATTGAGGAAAATGATTATCAGAAATTACTTCACCGAGAGTGTGTGTAATAGTGGTGGATGGAAACATGACTGGATTTTTGAACGCCTTGCCGTATTGGGTCATGGTTACAAATCTTAGATTGGGAATTCCTGACTTAAGAAATAGCTCAGTCAACTGTCTTGGACGATCAGTTCTGAAATTAAAAAAAACAACTGCGTCACCGGCCCTGATTCTTGATCCCACCGGGTTTTCTCCGATAGCCAATGGTTTGATAAATTCGTCAGAAATTCCGTGATCATAACTGTTTTCAACTGCCGAAACAGGACCGTTACCCGCCCCCCTGTCAGAGCTCACCAAACACTCATAAGCGACTTGAGTTCTGTCCCATCGCTTATCACGATCCATGGCGTAATATCTGCCAAGGAGAGAGGCGATTGTTCCGACGCCTATTTTGTTTATCTCTTCGAGAATTATTTTTATCTGCATGAGTCCATTGTCCGGTGGACTATCCCGCCCATCGGTAATTAGGTGCAGATAAACCTCTTTAACATCGTGATGCCTGGCAAATAGCATGAGAGCAAAGAGATGCTCGTTATAAGAATGAACCCCAGACGAGCCAACCAGACCTAGAAGGTGTAGCCTTGAGCCAAAAGAACTTAGATGTTTGACTGTATCTAGGAGGGATTTGTTCGTAAAGAAACTGCCGTCGGCGATGGCCATATTTATCAATGATAGATCCTGATAAACCACTCTCCCACCGCCGATATTCAGATGACCGGTTTCACTATTTCCATCCATGCCTTCGGGCAAACCAACGGCTGGTCCAGCCGCGAGAAGCTGAGTGTGGGGAAAGTTTTCCATAAGGTAATTGAAGATCCGAGGGTTTTCTTGGGTAATAGCATTACCTGGGGAGTCTGGAGCGATACCCCAGCCGTCGAGAATGCAAAGGATAACGCGTTTATTCATAGGTGGAGTGAGATTGCCACAGCCCGAGTACAAGATTCACAATGACGGTTTTCATGATTGGGGGTTGAGACTTCCCAGATAATCTTGAATAAAAAGAATTCGATTGTATTTGGCAACTCTCTCTCCTCTGCCGGGAGCTCCAAATTTGACAAAGTCGGCACCGACACCGACCGCGAAGTCAGCCAAGAAATCTTCATCAGTATCTCCTGACCGATGCGAGACGACAATCGACATTTCGTTCTGTCTAGCCAGTTTAATAACTGAAACTGTTTCCGAAATAGTACCGATTTGGTTTGGCTTGATAAGAACAGCATTGCAAGCTCCCTTTTTGATTGCCTCTTGAAGTCGAATTCTATTCGTTACCAGTAAATCATCGCCGACTACCATTAACTGTTTACCCACTGAGCCGGTGAAGTTGACCCAATCATCCCAGGAATCTTGCTCAAAAGGATCCTCTACTGAAAGCAGGCTGTATTTGTGAACTAGATCTATCAGAAAATCCCCCAATTGCTGACCGGATAATGGTTCTTTGACATCACTAATGATGTATTTGTTTCCCTTATAAAATGATGACGCGGCTAAATCCATTCCCAAATAGACATCTTCATTCAATTTGTATTTACTGGAATCTATCGTTTCCACTAATAGTTCTATGGCATCGGTATTAGAAAAAAGGTTAGGGGCAAAACCCCCTTCGTCTCCGACTGAGTGAATGGCCTTTTTTTCGATAAGATTTTTTTTCAATAGATGATAAAGCTCGCTTCCCATTACAAAGGCCTCGGAAAATTTCTTCCGACTGGAAGGTATACAGTGGTATTCTTGAAAATCTAGATTTCCCGCCCCATGCTTCCCGCCATTGATCATGTTAAAAATGGGTGTGGGTAGATGTAGTGCCGACGGGGTGGCTAGACCGTATTTTTGGACAGTATATTCGAATGTGGGTGTTTCCGTACAGGCCGCACCAAGTTCGAAGCAGGCTTGAGAAACAGAGAGAATGGCATTGGCTCCCAGTTTGGATTTGTTTACGGTGCCATCTAAATTAAGTAAAATTTGGTCAATATTATTTTGTTTTAGTGGATCTTGGCCAATGATGTATTTGCCGATTATTTGATTTACATTGGCGCATGCTTTTAGCACTCCCATTCCGTCAAATCTGGCTGGGTCGTTATCCCGTAGCTCAACAGCCTCAAGTCGTCCGGTAGAAGCGCCGCTAGGGATTGAGGCCACAGCCCCGTGATTGGTATCCGACCAGATAGTGGTTTCGATGGTGGGATTGCCTCGGGAGTCGAGAATCTCTCTGGCGTAGACGGACTTGATTTTGGACATATTATTTAAGTAAGCGTTTTTCGATCTGGGCAATCACCCGACGGGTGTTGTCTACCGCATCGGGACTAACCGAGACGGAGGTAATGCCCCAGCCGACAAGTTTTTCAACTAGATCAGGATAAAGACTGGCTGCTTGACCGCAGAGAGAACTAGTAATGTGATGTTTGTTGGCTATCTTGACTACATGCTCTAGAGCCCAGGTAACGGCAGGATTCCTTTCATCAAATTCTGAGGCAACCGTTTCATTATCTCTATCTGTGCCGAGAATAAGCATGGTCAGGTCGTTACTGCCGATGGAGACCCCATCAATACCGACTTGTATAAAATCTTCTAACAAAATTACGTTGGATGGTATCTCGACCATCATCCATAGCTTGAAAGTGTTGGATCTTGTAAGTCCAGATGCCGAAACTATCCTTTTGACTTTCACTAACTCATCTACAGTTCTCACAAAAGGCACCATTAGATGAAGATTCTTATGACCCATTTTGTTTCTGACTGTTTTTATTGCTTCCAATTCGAGATTAAAAACCGACTCGTCACTGATATAACGATATGCACCTCGAAAACCCAGCATTGGATTTGGCTCAATTGGCTCATATGCCTGACCGCCAACCAGATTCCGATACTCATTGGTTTTGAAGTCCGATGCCCGATAAACAATGGGGCGTTCACCAAAACTGTAGGTGAATTTAGCCAGACCTGCGGCTAATTTTTCGATAAATACTTTTTCTTTACCATCATGAATCATTTTTTTTGGATGGATACCAATCTGAGCCATCATAAATTCGGCACGCAATAGTCCAACGCCATCTGCATTTCCTTGAGCCACGACCGGTGCAAGATCAGGTTCTCCCAGATTGACGTAAACATGGGTGGCAGTTTGGGGGAATTCGGCTTCTTTAAAATCTTTTGGTTCAACCGCCTTTCCTTTTTCAGGAACTCCGTTATAAATGGTGCCGGTGGCACCATTTACGGTGATTACCTGGTCATTTTTGAGAGTTTGGGTTGCGATTTTGGCTCCGACGACTGCTGGGATACCCAATTCTCTGGAGACTATTGCGGCATGAGATGTTTGACCACCTTTGTCTGTGACAATAGCGGCAGCGCGTTTCATGGCTGGAACAAAGTCTGGTGAGGTCATTTCCGTAACCAAGACATCTCCCTCTTTAACCTTGTTGATTTCGCTGGCAGTCTTAATTTTAACAACTTTACCAAAACCTATTCCAAAAGAGGCAGGTTCTCCTTGTATGATTTGGGTAAGTTTTAGAATTTGTTCTTCAGAAACATACTTGGTTCCTTTTCCCATATCTAATGTGGTTATTGGTCTGGTTTGGACTAAATATATTTTGCCATTTTCCACTGCAAATTCGCTATCCTGGGGAAAGAAATAGTGTTGATGAACTTTGGCTGAGAGTTTGGCGACTTCGATCACCTGTTCATCTGTCAGTTTCCTTAGATTAATTTTTTCCTTAGGTACGTTTACTTTTTTGACGCCACTGGGGTATTGCATTATCTCCATAATTGTTTGTGGAACAAATTGCCGAGAATGGATAGTCAGGGTGTCTTTGTTGACGATGTAATGATCAGGATTGACAACCCCCTGTACCATATAGTCGCCTAAACCCCAAACGGCTTCCACCACGACTTGGTTTTTGTTCCGGCTAACAGGGTTGACTGAAAACACCACGCCGGACACTTCTGACTGAATCATGAGCTGAATTGGCACTGCTAGCTGAACTTTAAAATGATCATACCTCTTGGTAGCTCGATAAAAAATTGCTCTAGCTCCCCAGAGAGAAGCCCAAGCCTTTCTGACCGCTTGTAAAACATTTGATTCACCTTTGATGTCCAGGTACGATTCTTGTTGTCCGGCAAAAGAGGCATCTGGGAGATCTTCAGCAGTGGCAGAAGACCGTACAGCGACCAAGGGATTATTTTCACCAGGCTTTAACTCTTCGTAACGGCTAAAGATTTCCGTGATAAGCTCTTGAGGAATATCTGCGGTATTTATTAGGCGCTGGATTTTGATGGAAGCCTTCTCGAGTTCTTTTTGATTGGTTACTTCGGTCTGTCTGATTATTTCTCTAATGACGGGTTGCAGGGCGTTGTGGTCTATTACGTATTGATAAGCCTGAGCTGTAACCACGAAACCATTAGGTACAGGTATGCCGTAGTTGTACATTTCACCTAAGTTGGCGCCTTTACCACCAACCAGAGGGATATCTTCTTTTCTTATTTTGCTAAATGGGAGTACCAGGGCAGGCGGTTGGGACATTGTAAATTCTAGATTTAATATTTTATATTTTTATTTGAAAGGTTGGACTTTAGGTAATCAACCCAAGGATTGATGGCTGGATTGACTTTATTAACTATACCTAAATAATAACTAAACATAACCAAAAAGACCAGTGATTCAAATACCTGAAGCACCGGATCTGCTGTTTCAGGCTTTATCACGGTAACGCGATATTTCTGTTTCAACAATACTTCACGAGTAATGCGTATCCGCCGTTGAATGATTTCGGGAAAAGCATCAGAATTTAAAACAAGAACAGAAAGGTCGTCTTTCAAGGCAGAGGGGTAGAGTAAGCCTTCCAGTAGGTGATGATTGAGATCAGGAAAACTGAAGCTGGCGCAGAATGTTTTGGCTGTTTCGTTTAGATAATTGCTGAACAATTTTCCGACGCCGGTCAGATGATTGGCGGTAAAGAAAATGAATCCAAGCCCTCTGTGTTTCAGGGCTAATGCCTTGGCTGGATTTTCTTGGGTGTCTTTTTGGACATTGACCAAGTCAGTCACGCGTTCGATAGTTTGAATTATATCTTTACGATTAAAGAATTTCCCGGCCGATGGATTGAGGCGGAGAAGGAGTCCAATAACGGCACCAATGGACAAACAGACTCCGGCTCGTGGTGAATGAGAAGGATTGTGCCTTTCATCTAATTCAATCAAGGGAATTCGTTGATTTTTGGCGATATCCTTGAGTTTGCCTCCGGAGGTAATGCAAACCCTTGGACAGCTTCGAGCACCAGCGTCCTGTGCACAAGAAATAATTTCTTCAGTATTTCCGGAATAGCTAGATAGAATGATGAGTGTTTTTTTATCCGAATAAGATGGAAGACGATAGTTGGCGATTATTTCAAAGGGAATTGTAAGCAAATAAGGTGCCAGGGATTGGACAATTTCAGCGGAAAGATTACTACCCCCCATGCCCGCAAAGACAATATTTTTGATTTTATTGGGATCAAAATCCAAATTGACGAACTCGGCTTGATGCCAACCGGACTCAATTTGGCGACTAAATTTGGTAAGAGAATCGTACAAATTAGCCGGATCTTGTTGGCGAAAGATTTTGGGGTTATCAAGTGAGTTCATGTTATTTTTTTAGGACATAGGCGTTAATATTGTTGGCCCAGTTGATTTCTGGACAACCTTCGAGAATCTGTCTGAGTTTATCCTTGATTTCATTGTAAAGCTTCTCGCTCCGTCCTTCAAATCTCACTGTAAGGTACGGTCCATTTTGAGAGGCTCGAATGACAGTCATCATATCTTTGGTATCGACTCTGACGCCATCCAGGTCATTTACTTTTGCATCCGGCCAGTGGGTAACTAGTTCGTGTCTTAGCTTATTTGCTACCAAATCAAACTTGATTTGGTCAGGAACTCCGAGCTTGATTTCCGGACTACTGAGGTAGTTCTCAAAAGAGGAGGTCTCTTCCGAAAGAGTTTCACCCTGTTTTTCCAGGAATGAAAGCAATCTCAGACAGGCAAAAGCGGCGTCGTCATGACCAAAAAAATTGTCCATAAAGAAGATGTGTCCGGAAAGCTCTCCTCCCAGCATGGCTCCGGTTTCTAAAATTTTGGATTTGATAAATGAGTGTCCTGTTTTCCACATCAAAGGATTTCCTCCGAGTTTTTTGATTGTTTCGGGAACGGATTTGGAACAAAGATTGTTGTAAATAATAGTTGCCCCCGGTATATTTTCTAAAATATCAATAGCAAAAAGGGTGACGATGATGTCCATCCAATGGAGTTTACCCGTTTCATCAACGACGGCCATGCGATCACCATCAGCGTCAAAGGCAAAACCAAGATCGGCCTTGGTCCGAAGAACTTTCTTACTTAAGCCATTCAAAACATTGATGTCAGTCGGGTCTGTTCCGTTGGGAAAATTGCTATTTAATCTTTCATTTAGTGTGATTACCCGACAACCAGCTTTGCGAAATATTTGTGGAAAGAACCGGCCTGATGAAGTATTTAGAGTATCAACAACTATGCGCCATTTTTTATGGAGGTGGAAGTAGCCGAGAAGGTGTTTCTTATAATATGAATAAATATCTACCGTTCGATTTTGTCCATAGCCAATTGAAAATCTCTCACTTTCAATAATTTGTCTTAGTTCTTGAATTTCTGTTCCGGACATGGTTTTTGAGTATCCGATACCCAACTTAAGTCCGTTATACTCTTTTGAATTGTGTGAAGCTGTGATCATGGCACAAGCCTTGGTGAGAAAGTGATAAGAAGAAAAATAAACGATTTGGCTAAGGGAAAGACCAAGGTCGATTGTGTCTACCCCGCCATCGTTTAAACCTCTGATAAATGATCTGGAAAAGGCTAAACTACTCCGACGATTATCGCGTCCAACCGGACAAAGACGAATTCGTCTTTCAGTTAGAAAGGTAGCAAATCCACGTCCAATCAAATAGATCACTTCTTCTGTTAGCTCTTGGTCTACGATTCCCCGAATGTCGTACCCGCGAAAAATATACGGACTTAACTGCATTAATTCAGTATAGCAAGTGCTGTACCGTCTTTGTAGTAAAAACAAAAAAACACCCTCCGAAGAGGGTGTAGGAGAAACTAACCTGAGAATGGAAATGGAAAGGGATGTTGTTGAATGTGGTGTAAATACTCAGCGATTTTTTTCGGATCTCCGGTATACTTTCCAGGCGTGTTTGATACTTTGGCTGTCTTCAACCAAGTATCTCCTTCATTCAAACTTACCGCTACCAGCTTGATGACAGTTCTGAGCGGTCGATAAGCAGGGGTCTTTTTGAAGAACTCCTTGTTGTTAGTAAAGTACCCTCCGATGCCGAAGGCGTCCTTGTACCCCAGATTACGAATTTGTCGACTTAACTTGATCGCCTTGTGGGCGTCAAGTGAATCTGTTGGCATTAAAGTGACAGTAGCGGGATCAACATCGACTGAAGGATGGGTTAAAAAGCAATTGGCTAAGCTTATCTGTCTTTTCGCAACCCCACTATCAAAACGAAAGCTCTTAAAGAGATGTGCCATTTCCGGTGTAAGTGTTGCCCAGAAGAATTCGTCGGTAAAAGTATCCATGAGGGCAGTGGCGACATTTTCACCGTAGACAGCTCTCCACGCAGCATTGGCCGTCTGATTTGCCCACTCGATGCCAAAGATAGCCGCGTGAAACATGGGCCACTGGTGAGCCACTGTACCCTTTGGAGCCAAACCGGAAAAGTAGGAGTGATAAGGCACGCTGGCACCCACATATACCCCCCCACTCTTAAAGGAACCACCTCTTTTATAGAGAATTTCATTAGCTTCGTCGTGCATCCAATTGTAAGCTCTGCGCCTCATACCAAATTCGGCTACTTGTAATCCGGCTTCTTTCATCCTATCGATACCTTGATAGAGTACTTCATGCCAATCATCATCCGGAAGCCATTCGTTTTCCTCATTGAAAGTTTGAGAATTTATGGCAAGAAGCACGGTTTCAAAGAATATACCCATTTCGATTGAACCAATAACGGAGCCGTGTAATTGGCCTTCATTGTCCTGCCAAAACTTCACCAACTCGGGATTGTACCTATATTTTTCTCTCCAGTCAAAATAACTTTTGGGGATGAAATGCCAGGCATTTCGGAAAAACTCCATTTTATTTGGATCTGAGCCGACAAGCTTTAGGTCTTGAACTTTTTCGGTAAGTAGACCCGCATATCCTGGTGGATAGATAGTTTTGTCGCGATCGTTAAACTCATAATAACCCCATGCTTTGGGGTATAAAGTACGGAATCCGTTACACATAGAGTCGTCGTAAACATCGTTTTCAAGTATGTCACGGATAATCTCATTTCCGGAACTTCTGTGCGCCATTCATGCCTCCGATTTTTCGGCTCTAGCCGTTATTTTAGTGTACCTACGATTTTTACAGGGTTTTATAACACATAGTGTCCAAATTAGATGTTTTCTACAAAAGTTAAAGCGACTCCTTGTTTTCCGGCCCGCCCGGTACGGCCGATACGATGAGTGTAGTCGTCGAAAGTGGCTGGTTCGTCGTAGTTTATGACATGTGAGATATCCTTGACATCAATTCCTCTGGCGGCCACATCGGTGGCAATCAGGATATTGATTTGGTTAGACTTGAACTTTCGTAGAACGTTTTCGCGTTGATTCTGTCTTTTGTCGCCATGAATGGCGTCAGCGGGAAAGCCAGCATTCTGTAAAGCAATGGAGATTTTCTCTACTCCATGTTTAGTGCGGCCAAAAATAAGCACTTTTTTAAACTCTTCTTTTCTGAGAAGATCACTTAGGACATCCATTTTATTCCCATGCGTGCGGATAATATTTTGGTCGACATTGTGAGAAGTGGCACCGTTTTTGACAGAAATTTTTTGCGGATCGGTTAAGAATCGGCGGGCAATATCCTCAACTTTTGGGTCTAAAGTAGCCGAGAAGAGTAAAGTTTGTCTTTCCTTGGGAAGAAAGGACATAAGCTCGGTAATTTCTTTGACGAAGCCCATGTCCAGCATCCGGTCAACTTCATCTAAGACTACGGTACGGGTGTTTTGAAGATTCAAGGCACGACGATTATAAAGATCTCTCAACCTACCAGGAGTTCCGATATAGATGTGGGGACGACGACGAAGGTCATCTAATTGACGACGAATGTCGGAGCCTCCTATTAAAACACAGGAATAGATGGGTAAGTTGGATGCTAAAGCACGAATTTCGTCACGGATCTGGACAGCTAGTTCGCGGGTGGGAGCCACAATCAGACAAGTTTCATTTGGGTTGGACAAGAGTTTTTGAATGACTGGGAGGGCAAAAGTAGCGGTTTTCCCGGTACCGGTGTCCGCTAGTCCAATGATATCTTTACCGTTCAGTGCGTGTTCAAGTGCCTGATCTTGAATTTGGGTAGGAGTAACCATACCCAGACTAGCTAAATTTGTGTGAACCTGGGGATGCAGATTGAAATCAGAGAATGCGTGCTTGATTACGGCCTCCGCTTCGGTTACAGGCGTGGCGGCACAAACAAAGAATCTTGGATCAAGAGACTTAGGCATAAAACGATTGGGTCTTCGGAAATTGCTTCCCGAAGAGCGAAAACCACGATTAGCTGGTCTCCGGCCATAAGAACGACGTGAATTAAACATATTTTGTGGGGATTTTCCCGATTGTCCTCTGGAAAATTAAGCTAGACAATCGAGATCGAGTCTACCTCAGAGCTAACAGCTCTACCTAAGAACAATTATGGGTTATTGTACCACATAAAAGAGGACCCCGCCAGTTGGCGGGGTATCGTGGTCTACTCAGGCTCGGAGTCAGATTCTTCTGAATTATTGAGGTCTTGAACGTCCTTCCAAATAGCTTTTGCTCCTTCGGAAACAAGGTATTCTTCGAAAGAGATATCCGTTACGGGTAGAAAGGTACTTACGGATGGATTGTACTAGACTTTAAGGAAAAACTGAAGAAGGAGCTGATCCATGGGTAATACGGATGTACCGGTTTTGATCTTTTTATCGATTTGGTAAAGTATTTGATGTAAATCCAAGAGATGGAATAGATCGAATAGGGTGGCTTGGGTGACGATCAATTTTTTGGGGTAAGGAGAAAGCTTGAGGTATGAGGGACCGGACTTGGCCTGGATTAGTAGACGGATTTGCCTGACTACCATAGCAAAGACATATTCAGGTTCGTGATTAAGAACTATCAAACGGTTCCAACCCGCCAGAAGATTTTTGGCGTTGCCCGGTCTAAGAAAATCAAGAAACTTAAAGATTACCGGATTGATATGGTAACTCTCAATTTTGGCCTCAGAGAAAGGTTTCAAGGCCGTATCAGAAATTTTCTTGGTTTCAAAAAGAATAATGTTCGTACCGCCGGATTGCAGAAGTATGTCCACAAGAAGATCTTTTTGTTTGACTTTGTTTCCGGAGAGAAGATCTTTGATAATTAAACATTTACTGTCGCCAAACAAGTTAGTAGATTGTGCCTCCTGCCGAAGACTAGCAGGATCAACTTCGGTGGCTTCTTTGATGACCACCTCGATACCACGATTCTTAAACGAAACAATAGCCTGTGAAAGTTTGTTATATGAGGTGATGGTGTCTTCACCATGAATGATAAGCATTTATTCTATGACGCTAAATAATGACTTAAGATTATTGTAGAACGTTTTTAGTTCCGAATAAGGATCCGGTTGATAAGAAGCCGGTGCGTATTCTTGGATCACGACAGGTTGCTCGATCAATTGAGAAGGGACACTGCTGGCTGGAAAAATGGGTTGACCAATTTGGGCAAGAACCGATAGATTGAAGGCAAATTCCTTTGGTTTCTGATTATTATTGAGAAATGAAAACTGTTTAAATGGTCCATCCTGAGCATTGAGTAAAAATGGGGTAACCGTAACGATGTTGGGGTCTGACCAAACTTTGGAAAAGGCATATTGATAATAATGGGAAATCTGCGAGTCTGATAAAAATCGGTTTGACCAACCGGTCTCGGTGATAAAGACGGGTAATTTTTTGGTCGTAAATCTCCTGAGGAGAGTGAGATCGTAACGGAAAGAGTCGATTTTGTTATTACCGGACAAGTCAGGACGAACAGAAAAATCAGGATTGGGATAAGCATGGGAGGTCCAGCCATCTATTTTATTGAAAATGTTTGGCTGCCTGTCGTGCATGCGTCTTAAATATGTACTCCGATGGATAGCCCCGTTTCCGGTGATCGCGGCGTTGTCCAAGCCGGCAGGAAGAATAAAAAAATCGGACGATCTAGACTTAAAGATGTCGATGGCGCTATTAAGTATATCGGCGTATTTTTCCGGACTGGCTTTTCCTCCATATTCATCTGGGCGGTTAACCTCATTAAAGACGATTACGTAGCGATTTTGGACCGGCCAATTTAAATCATTTAAAAAATTGGCAAAATCAAGCAAGTCTAAATTATTTGGTTCTTCCCAATTGGAGGCTTTAGGGGTGGTAGCGACACGAATTATTGGTATGACCCTTTCCACCACACATTGGTTGAAAAAATCTTGCCATTTTTTTCGATTCCTATCTGTTGATTGAATCGGAACGGTGACGTAACCCCAGGATCCTTTGTCGACTCCATTAATCATTTGAGCAGCTGTATGAAGTTCGGAGGGAAAGAGAATGTGGATCCCCATTTTATTGTTGGATACGGAAAGCGGGTCATAGATGGCAAGGATCGAGCCTGCAAGCGAAAAAAAGAAAGTGGCTCCGATAAAGAACAATAAAATGCGCACAAAAAGATTATAGCAAGCTGTTATTTTCTAGTTTTTAACCCCAGATGGTTATAGGCCTTTTCAGTGGCTACCCTTCCCTTCGAGGTTTTTGATAGGAAACCGGATTGAAGCAGGTAGGGTTCGTAGAGATCTGTAATGGTGTCGATAGATTCGGAAATTAGTGCTGCAAGAGTCTCCAGCCCTACGGGTCCACCACCATGTTGCTCAATGATGGCACGAAGAAGTCTCCTATCGGTTTCGTCCAAACCTTCTTGGTCGACCTGATAAAAGTCTAGAGAGGTTTTGATGTTGTCAGGAGTGGTGATAGAGTTATTTTCTACTAAAGTGTAATCTCTTGCCCGCCGGAGCAATTTAAGAGCAATACGTGCCGTACCACGAGATCGTTTGGCTATTTCCAACGTTGACTGATCGTTCAATATTAGACCAAACTTCTTGGCAGCATTCTGAATAATTATCTGAAGTTCCTCTGGGATATAAAAGCGGAGACGGTGGACTATGCCAAAGCGATCCCGCAAGGGAGAACTGATACGACCAGCTTGGGTGGTGGCACCGACCAAAGTAAAGGGGTTGAGATCCAGTCTAAGATTTTTTGCTGCCGGCCCTTTTCCCAGAATGATATCAATGGCGTAATCTTCCATGGCTGGGTAGAGAGCCTCCTCCACAGTTTTGCTTAATCGGTGAATTTCGTCAATGAACAAGACATCTCCGGGCTCAAGAGCAGTGAGAATAGAGGCAAGATCACCGGCTCGAGTGAGTGCCGGACCGGAAGTGATCTTGAGATTTACGCCCATCTCGTTCGCGATGATATGAGCTAGAGTGGTTTTCCCTAGACCCGGTGGACCGTAGAGGAGGGTGTGTTCCATGGGTTCACCTCTGGACTTGGCGGCGGAGATGGCTATCTTGAGAGACTTAACCACTTGGGGCTGACCGGAGAAGTCAAGCCAATTTGATGGTCTGACTGATTCGGATTGATTGATCATTTGTGTAATAAGCTGAGAGCCAATTTAATTTGTGTTCCCAGAGGCAGAGAATTATCAATATCGGAAATAATTATGGAGATCTCGTTTTTTTGGAATCCAAGTGAGGTAAGTGAGTCCACGAGCTCCGATGAACCTTCTAGGTTTTTCATGTTTATATCACCTTTACTAAGCTTTGATTTTAGATCGAGAATGATTCTTTGAGCGGTTTTTTTACCGACTCCAGAAATGGACGTGAAGAAACTGAGATTGCTGGTTTCAATGGCATGGACAATATTTTCGGCCTCGGAAACCGAAAAAATACCCAGTCCGATTTTAGGCCCAACGCCGGAAACGCTGATGAGAAGCTCAAAAAGGTCTAAATCCTCAGCTGAGGCGAAGCCAAAAAGGGATAGATTGTCTTCTCTTAGATGAGTATGAATAAAAAGACTTACATTTTCTTTTTCTAAAAAAGAAGTGCTGGATGGGACAAACACGATAAAACCTATTCCGTTAACGAAAAGAATTATTCTTCCCTTACTTGTAAATCTAATTTCTCCTTCCAAATAACCGATCATAAACCAATTCTAGCAGACCCCTACCTAACCCGAAAGGCGTGAGTGAGAGCGATAGCCACCGCATCGGCGGCGTCGTCCGGTTTGATCTTATTTTTCAGACGCAGAATCTTCCCCACCATAAACTCTACCTGGCTTTTTTCGGCCTTTCCGTAGCCTGTGAGAGCCGATTTGACCTGTAGTGGTGTGTATTGGAATATAGGCAGACCGGCTCGTTTTCCTACTAATAGAATCACCCCACGAGCGGCGGCTACGTCGATCGCTGTTTTGACATTTTTCTCGAAAAAGAGGGATTCAACGGCAAAAGCATCAGGGTGATGAAGATTGATGATATTTTCGACAAAATTGTAAACTAGAGCCAATCTATCCGGGAGTTCCGAGTTGACTTTAGTCTCAAAACAGCCACAATCCACAAAAGTTTCAACCCCTTTATTGTGACTGACTATCCCCCACCCTACCCTACCTGTTCCGGGGTCTATTCCTAATATCTTCATGATTTGATTGTACACACTAGCTTTGAAAATGATAAAATATGAGCGTGGTTTGTTGGGTCATCCCGATTCCATCGGGGCGGGATAGCTCCAGTCGGTTAGAGCATTCCGCTTAACCGAAGTGTCGCGGGTTCGAGTAAAATATTAAACATGGGTCAGTAGCTCAGTCGGTTAGAGCACCTGCCTTTTAAGCAGGGTGTCGCGGGTTCGAGTCCCGCCTGACCCACTTTTAACAATCTTGCCTTTAGGGCAAAATTGTTAAAGTAGCTTAATAGGGACTCGAACCTGCCGGAGCTGGTTTCGTAACGAACCCAGCGAGGCGCGGTCAGAGGGACTTCAGCAGAAGTTACCGAGGACTTCGAGTCCCGCAGCGGCCCCGTCGTCTAGCGGTTAGGACGTCAGGTTTTCATCCTGAATATCGCGGGTTCGAGTCCCGCCGGGGTCACAACGAAAAATTCCAGCCTTGTGTTGGAATTTTTTGTTGTAATATTGCGCGAT
>Ga0210058_1000655_pt1 | contig 32924 bp, 34 predicted proteins | sample CryGeymeta201511_FD_183979 | JGI IMG/M metagenome (GOLD analysis project Ga0210058, IMG submission 183979) | Groundwater microbial communities from Crystal Geyser aquifers in Utah, USA - Crystal Geyser metaG 2015-11 (SPAdes) (version 2) | ecosystem: Environmental > Aquatic > Deep subsurface >...
GCTTCAGTGCAAAAGAGATTTTAGAGACGAATTCTACGGGAACTGATACCGCATAATGAAAAAATTACCTCTAAATGCTCTTCGGATGGGTATATGCAATTTCTATATCGGGATTTGGGTGCAAAGCATGTCTTGACAAATTTCTTTTCATGCGTTATTTCTTTACAATGATAAAAAAACGATTTCATATAGCCACAGGTTTACTCTTACTCGTCTTAACCCTGCTTAATACAGCTAATGTCTTTGGTGCCAAGATGACTAATGACGATGTGATAAAACTCGTCAAAGCTGGAATGTCCGAGGAACTAATCATAAGCGTAATCGCCAAAAGCGAGGCAGCTTTCGATACCTCTACCGATGCTGTGATTACACTAAGTAAGAAAGGCGTTTCACAGAAAATCATCTCTGCTATGATTACCCCCCCCTAAAGAGAAAACTAAGACTATCGTGAAGGACAAAGAACAGGTCGGTGACAATAAGCTCAACCCGGAGGAGGTTATTTTTCTCGATAACGGGCAGGAAAAGCCAATGAAATATATAATTCCTAAGATTAGAATAGCGGCACGTGCATTGGGGTTTGGGGGGATAGCTAAATATACAGTGATGAGAGGTGATCACGCTCAACTGAGAACTACCAGCAAGATGCCATCTTTTCTCGTTTCAGTGCCGAAAAATGCACAGCCTGACAGCTATATGACTCTTGCCAATTTTGCAGTTCGTAGGAATAAGTCGCGCGAAGTGCTGATGGGAGGAGGATTTACGAGCTACTCGTCCGGAATCCATCCTGACAGGATCATGCCGGTTACATTTGAAAAGATTGAAGATCAATTACGTGCAACAAAAGACTTCGTGATATATAAGCTCACCCCAAAAAGTCCCCTGATACCGGGCGAATATGCAATAATTCTTAACACGAGTGAAATTCGCACTGTCGGATTCTTCGGGCAAGCGTCGGATAGTTGCTTCGACTTTGGTGTAGACTAACCCACACCTATAGATTGAAAATCACTTAGCTGTTGAAGTGACAAAACTCCACTCCCAGTTTTTTTTGAATCTTTGAATACATTGTCCGTATCCGTGCTCACTCAACGACTTCAAGGACGCCTTTCATCCCTTTGTCCTTATGGCTTTTAAAAAATAATAGTTTCTTGTCGCAGATAAAGGGATATTTACCGACTTTTTTAGGAGTAAACTTTATGACTTTCGGCTCTTTCCCCAATGCCTCATTAAAATCAATACCGGCGTCCGGCGCATTTATCACTATATTATGGGGTACGACTCCTTCTTCCTTACTTACCTTCATTTCCACCGGAACGTTCACCTTGACGATAATGTGATTGGGCTTAAAGAAATAATCACCGCCCAGGACCTCGACCTTTTGTGCGCCGTCTTTAGCGATTGTTGCCCTGAAGGTACTCTGCTCAGCGTAGAGATTTGTAACAAAAAAGACACCTAAGATAAGAAGATCTGCTATAAAGTTCTTCATTTTTTACCCCCATTTGTATTTCCCATTTCCTAAAGGAAAGGGTCATTTCTTAAAGCAATATGTTCAGACCCAAAAAAATCTGCACCACGTAAACACAGATGATGAGCAGTCCGATAGCCAGATGTATATTCCTCCAGTAAGGATCTGGTCCTTTAATTTGCCTGGAAACAACAAACATTGTGACTATCAAAGAGGCAAGGGCCAGTCCAACGAGTAAATGATAAAAGTATTTAAGAAGATCTCCCGAGTCGATCCCGACTAGAATCACACCTGAAAGAAACCCGCAGACACCCATGAATGCCAATATGGGCCCGTTTCTCCTGTGTCTTTTTATGAGCTCAAAAGGCGGAGAACCGGCAAGTCTTCCCTTCCTTATTTGTAATCCGAACCGGCACTGACGAAGAAAGAGTACCATCATCGTGAAATTATAGACGCCATGCAACAACTTGAGATATGCGATTACCTGACTGCTCACCATTTTTTCAGACCTGCCCCCACTCATAAACAATACACTTTCCTGATGATAACTTGTTTCACACCTACAGGCTATCAATATTGAAATGGCTTGTCAAGACGGGCCTTGTCAATATGGGCAAATACCGCAAAGAACGCGCGGTGCTCTTAATTATTTTTGGGATTGGAAATATTTTTCAGAGTTAAGCTATAATTTATCATCGTTAAAAAGATAGGAAATGAATACAATGCGATTTCCGAAAAATATGGACCTTAAAGGATTTTTCTTTGCGGCTTTCGCTTTACTGCTTTTCGTTGTTACATCACCGGCCTTCGCAGTAGAACAGGAGCTTGGAGTAGACAAAGCAAAGGGTCACTGGACTGTTTTAACAGGTTATGGAGTCACTCACCCTGGACTCGGCGCTACGGAAACAAAGGTAGAAACAACGGAACTCATATTGAGCTATGGACACTTTTTATCTGAAGAAGTCGGCAAATCATGGTACCGCGGAAGGCATGAGATAATCGTTGAACTGCCCCTTCATTATGTTATCAGTCCTGAAACAACGCCGATGGTTGGAATCACTTTTCTTGCATCGTGGGTTTTTACAGCATCGAAAACAATGACTCCTTACATCTTTGGGGGCGGCGGCTTAATATACACAAACCTCGACGTGCCTGAACTCGGGAAAAACCTCAATGGGAGTGTCCAGGTTGGAACAGGATTCCATTACTTCCTGAAAAAAAATACAAGTCTGAATCTGAGTTACCGCTTTCATCACATATCAAATGCAGGGACAGGAACTCCCAACGGACCTCTTAACTCAAGCAAGTTCCTTTTCGGAATCTCTTTTTTCCGCTAATGCACACCCTTCTTTAATCTAATTTCCCGAAGGCCGTATTCACATACATCTTTTCTCATCTTTTCCATCTTTCCTGCATACAAGCATCACATCACTAACCAACTCAGTGTCGATCATCCCAGGAAAAAGGTCGAGCTTTTTTTGAAAGCGCAATCCCAGCGGCATAAATACATGGCTGTACCACCACATCGCCCTCTTGCGTTTATGAATGAGGAACCACATCCCGAGATCCAGCAGCCGTGATGATTTAGGTTTCATTACATAAATAGCACTCTGCTCCACAATAAAACCGTAATCCCTAAGCCTGGCAAGAAAGTTCTCCGGTTCATAACGCCTCCGGTGACCTACAAAGTCATCGAAGGCTGTCCAATGCGATTGGTGAAGCGGTACTGAGAGGAGAAATGCTGCGCCGGGAGCAGCCACACGTGACAACTCTGACAACGCCCTGTTATCATCGTCAACATGCTCGACAATGTCGAGGGCGCAGACGAGATCGAACATGCTGTCAGGAAAAGGAAGCGAGGAGACTAAACCAGTAACTGCGTTTGCTCCGCGTGCGCGCAGTTTGGCAACTGCCGGCTCGCTGATATCCACAAAGTATGTATCCTTGAGAGGGAGGCGGGGTCTCAGGCCTGGGGCAACTTCAAGCTGCTTACCCGATGTAGAGACAAGTGAGCATACGACCGGCCATGTGTTAAAGCGTTCGGGTTCGATCAGATAGGCGTCTCTCCAGAGCGGATCGTAAAACTGCCGGTTTGCTTCGAGAAGCTCCTGCTCAGTACGGTTATGTAAATTGGCTGAATCCATCTATCCCTCCTCTTTTAGTTTCTGTGTTAGTTTCATTTCAGCTCTTATTCGAACTGGTTCCTGATCCTCAAAAAAGTTGGGAGGTTCTTTATGATCCTGAAGGTGCTGTCAGGGCATTTGAACATCAAAGGCCAGAATTTCTTCATCCAGTTCGTTCCTGTGTAAAATCTCTTAATAGCCTGCCGGTGAAGTTTCTCCATCCTCTCTTTGGATTCCATTCCTTTAGGAATAAAGACAAAATTCATGCAGTTCATTAATTCCCATTTCTCATCAAACGTGCCTTCTTCATGTATGGTCTGATAGACAGGTGAGCCTGGAAAGGGCGTGAACTTGGTCATATTCATATCATCAAGCCTGAGATCTTCGATAAAATCAGCTGTTTTCTTTATGGTCTGTTCGGTCTCACCCGGAAGGCCCATCATAAAGAGACCCTTGGCCCTCATGCCGTTCTTCTGTATACGTTTGACCGTGTCTCTTATCTGCTCAAGGGTCACTTTTGCTTTATGTCTGTCAAGAAGTTCCTGGTCTCCTGATTCCATTCCTATGCTCACCATCCATCCGCCGGCATCTTTAAGCATCTTCAACAAAGCATCATCCGCATGCCCTACCCTTACAGCACAATTAAATGTCATATTCAAAGGCTTCTTCATCAGCAGGCCGCAAAGCTCCTCCACCCTTTTCCTGTTAAAGGTAAAAAGATCATCATAGAAAAATATATGCTTAACATTAAAGTTCTTTTTTAGAAGTGCCATATGCTCATAAAGATATTCTGGTGAATTAAATCTGAAGCTCCTCCGAAAAACAGACCGGTCGCAATATGAACATTGATAGGGACAGCCCCTGCTGGATATCATAGAGGCGCTTGGGGCCTTTGGATAATTAAAAAGCGGGGGCTCAAAGTATTTCGGAAAGCCTTCAAGTTTGTGGTATGCAGGAAAGGGAAGGTCATCGAGTTCACAAAGATCAGTCCTGAACCCGCAGGCCTGAATGCCCTGAGCATCGCGTGAGATCACACCCTGTATCGTGCGAGGATCTTTCCCCTCTGCCAGTTCAGTCATTGCGATCTCGCCTTCGCCTGTCACAAGATAATCGATCAATGGAAATCGTTCCAGGATCTTTTCTCTCAATGCCGAAACATGGACACCTCCGAAAACTATCTTCACATCCGGAAGGACTTTCTTTATCTCTTCTGCCAGCTTATACGCACATGGAAAGCTTGATGTTGTGGATGTAAAGCCTACAATATCAGGCTTCAGAGAAAGGACTTTATTTATAAGATCAGCTGTACCCTTGTCAGCCCTTCCTCTACAGTTATAAATATCAGCATCTAATCCCTTTTTTATCAGATAGGATGCTACAAAGAGTATTCCCATCGGAGCGAGCCGTACAGCGGTTTCCGTATCATCTCTGCGTCCTTCTATCCAGTTCGAAGCAAAAGGATTAATCAGGAGTATTTTCACGTTTTACCTTTCCACTTGCTGTTTTTGGCAATGCATCCACAATCTGAAAATCCTTGGGTACTTTATATTGAGACATTCTATGATAGCAGAATCTGCGCAGATCATTAAGGTCAGGGCTGCCGCCGCTGTTCTTTAAAACGATCTTTGCTGCAGGCAATTGGCCGTACTGGGGATGGGATACGCCGAAAACCATTGATTCTTTTATGAGAGGGTATTCGTTAAGCACTGATTCCACTTCAAAGGCAAAGACCTTCATGCCTGCAAAATTAATTACATCCTTCTCCCGTCCAACAATGGTCAGGTTGCCATTATCATCGGTCTTGCCGAGATCTCCTGTTTTAAACCAGCCGCTTTTCATAATGCTCTTTCTGTTTTGCCATGGTGAAAAATAGGCATTAAGCATGCCCTTTCCTTTTATGTATATTTCACCAACTCCGTCAGCGCCTTTCTTTACCAGCTTTATCTCATAGTCAGGCAGAGGCCTTCCGACTGACCCCCTGAGGTCCTTGGTTGCATTCAGATTCAGAAAGGGCAAGCCTACTTCAATGATGCCATAGGCCTCAGCAAGCTCAAAGCCGAACTTTTCAGAGAACTGCTCTGCTATTGCCTCAGGGAGTTTCATGGCAGTTGAGACTGCCAGGCGTATGTTATCGAGAAATCCACTGGAAAGCAGTTCAGAACGTGACAGCAGACTATAGTGAAAAGGCGAGGCATAGATGAACGTGCCTTTATGCTTTGTAATGCCCTTTATCAATGCCTCCGGGAACCGCTGGCTGCATAATACAATAGTTGCACCTCTTCGCAAAAAAAGGAGTATTGAAACCACAAAATGAAAACTCATAGAGAGCACCCAGAGCACATTATCTTCAGAGGTTATTTTAAGTCCCTTATCTGCAGCATCTGTTCTTTCGATTATTGCTTCATGCGAAAGTACCACTCCCTTGCTCGCACCTGTGGTGCCGGAACTGAATCTGATAAATGCCGGATTGATTTTATAGTATTCGTTGTTGGCCGGTTCAGGTATGTTTCTCTTAATTATCTTCAATTCTTTTTTGAGCAGGCCGTCTGACAAAATATTTTCTGAAGCCTCTTCTTCATATGTCCCTTTTTCGAATATCAGATAATCAAGAGATATCCTCTCAATTATGTCTCTTATTTCATTATCAGACTGGTCAGTTGAAATCGGGACTATCACTGCGTACAAAGACAAGACAGCAAGGCTTGTTGTCAGGTAGTCGATTGAGTCCTCGCACAAAAGACCGACCCTGTGAAACCGGGACACGTCTTTTTCTCTGAGACAGTTTGCTGTAATGTCTGCGCAGGCAAAGAGTTTTTCATAAGAAATCCTCTTGCTGCCTTCAACGACAGCGGTCTTGCCGACAAGGGACTGGGTCTCTTTCTTTATTGTATCAATAATATTCATTCACTTTTTAGGGTAGTAATCCCTGTGTATTGCGCGGAGGGCAAAGATATATTTAGTGCCGTTGACTATCGCCCTTACTATCTCGCGGCCAGGCACCTTGATCTTGTTCACCCTGAGAGGATTTGTGGACCATGCAAGCCTGTAAAGTCGGGCAAAATGCGCATAGAAGAGTCTCATGTCAAGTTTCGTAGGCAGCAGTGTATGCATGCAGTCATAAAAGAGATAAGGGTCGCAGATGAATTCCTCTTTATGCTTATGCCAGATCTCAGTGCCTGGTGACGGCGAGAAAACAGTAAAAGATATTTCAGCAGGCCTGATATCAGTTATTGTTTTTTCGACACTTTTGAAATCCTCTACAGAAAAAGAAGGGTCTACCATGAGACTCGCATGAAGTGTCAGTCCTATCTCCTGAAGAGTGGTGACCGCTTTTTTATTGATTTCAACAGAAGTGAGTTTCTTGTAATTTTTCAGGCGTGTCTCATCCATGGCCTCAAGCCCGACATAGACAATCTCAAGCCCTGCCTTTTTCCAGAGCCTGAACATATCAGGATGCCTTACTATCGTATCTGCCCTTGCCCAGCTCACAAACTTCTTTTTGATACCTCTTTCCAAGAGCAGTTCCGCAACCTTTGTCATCCGCTTCTCATTCAGGAATGTCTCATCATCAACAAAATATATATGTTCTTCCTGAATATTCGCTATCTCGTTCACAACATCTTCAGGCTTTCTCTCAAGATACTTTCTGCCCATTATGTGATGCACCACGCAGAAGGCACAATTAAACTTGCAGCCGTATGAAGTCCTGACAGATGCCATACGCGGGAATATGGTCTCCAGCCTTCCCGAAGGAGCTGCGGTCCAGACCGCAAAATATCTCGAGCGCTCTACAATGTCCCTGCGTGGCAGAGGGATCTCTTCAACCTCCGGATATGCCGGAGGGTTGGTAGCAGCTTTTTGCTGAAAATCCTTATCCAGCCTTGAGAGTGCAACATATCCGAAATAAGGTGTTTCACCGGCCTTTAATCTTCTGATAACCTCCCGGAAAGTTGTGCCGCCTTCACCCCTGACTATAAGATCTATATCTTCCACTGCATAATCAGCAGGAGCAATGATCGCATGAATGCCGCCTACAACAACTATGGCAGAAGGGTATTTGTGCTTCACAATCTTTGCCAGCTCCTTCACCCTTGCAGACTGATTGCTGTATCCGGTAAAGCCGACAATATCAGGTTTGATCTCATCCAGTTTTTTATGGAAAACCTCCATCGGCTTCTTTTCCAGTGTCATGTCATATATCGAAACAGAGTCTTCTGCCGGGATACCGCCTGCGACGATCTCGAGTTCAAGGGGCTCAAGATGGAGAAATTCGTTCAGCCTCTTGGCAACCGTGAGATATGTATGAGGTTTAATAAGAAGTATGCGAAGAGGCCCTTTTGTTTTCAAATGCGGCATCTTCTTTTCATCTGATTGTTTCTGATTCATATCCTGCAAAGCCTCCGTTTCAATTACCCTCAAGGGCGGGGCAAGCAACTCCCCTTCCCCTCTTAAGTTAATAGAGGGTGCCGAAGGCGGGGGCGTTATCTCCTTTGTAGATTGAGGGAGCATCACTTATGAATGTTTAATTTATATTCTATTCCCTGACAAAAGATAATTTCCATGTTTTATCATATTTGCTGCTGCTATGCCTGCCTGCTCTCCCAATGAGGTGCAGGTGCCCATCACCCTTGTTGAGCCGAGTGCTGCGTGAGAAACTGAGATGCACCGGCCTGCGCATAAGAGATTTTCAAACCCCTTAACCTTCAAACAACCAAAGGGTATTTCATAGTAATCGCATTTTGGAACATATTTGTAAATAGTCCCTTTGTTCCTGTCCCATATCTCGATAGGCCATGAATTTTTCACAATACCATCAGGGAATTTCTTCGCATTCAGGATATCCTCTTCTGTAAGAGTATATTCACCCCTGATCCTTCTGCCTTCCCGTTGCATTACAGCCTGAGAAGTTTCTGCGATATATGAGTCTTTGAACTGCTCCAGCCTTTCAGCAAGATATCTGTGCACAGACAATGCCTCTGATCCAGCATCTTCTTTACTCATGGTATCATCAGCAGCCAGGCTTATTTTCAGATATCCTTCATCCATATCATCTCCATGAGACAGGGTTGAAAATCTCAGAAAAGGAGAAAGCCTCTTTTTTTCAACAGCCTCAGCCATATAAAAAGGGACCTTTACCTGAAGGGTCTCGCCAAAATCCCTGATACCCTTAATGCGCAGAATATATCCTGCAAGCTGACGTTCTTCAGGCAAAGACAGATCAAAGCCTGCCCCTGCCATTGCAGACACCTCTCCATTCCCCGTGCAATCTATGGCAACAGCAGGAACTATATCATAGCGTTTCCCTGAATTTTCGACAGTGATGCCTGTTATTTTTTCTTCTTTTTTATTTACTGATACAACAGATGTATCAAGATGAACATCAAGATCCGGTTCAGCACAGAAAAGCTGATCAAAAACTGATCTGAGCTCATCCCTTGAATAAGGCAGAACATAGACACGCCCGATCTTCTTTACTGTTCTATCAGGAGAGAGCTTATGCAGCAAGGCAACTATCTCTTGCGCCAAACCCTTATTGAGTGTTTCTGTTGGAGCGATGTCTCCGTTCAGATATAGGCCGCAGATATTTGTCAGCAGGCCGGCAAAGCCTATTCCGCCTGTAAAACTTTCTTTTTCAATAAGGCAGATGCGAAGTCCCTGGCGCGCAGAAACTATTGCTGCTGCTGCACCCGAAACACCGCTGCCTGCAACAAGGACATCAACATCTCTCTTGATCAAACAGGGGCCTCCAGTTTCTCCTTTACAGTTGTTGTAAGCATAAGAATCTCCTCATCAGACAATAGTCCGTCAAGATAAGAGATAACAAAGTTCAGTCTGCCATTATAATTATTAAAAAAGAACCCGAGGCCAGGAGGAGCAGGCACACGTGGCGTATGAATGAGATTTTTTATCTTCAGACCCATAAACTTAATTAACCGGCCAGGCCGGTTTCCAAGATAGGAAAAAAGAAAAGTCGCTGCCTTGCCTTTAAAGTGCAGGTAAAGCACTTTCCCCAAAAAAGAAAGGGACGCTATGCGAAGCAATGAGCTCGCATCAGCAAGATCTTTAGGCAGTTTGGCCTTCACCTGCTCAAACATCTGTAGCTTCACAGATCTAATTACATTTTTTAGATCTCCGGCGTCTTCTGCCGTAACTTTAAAAAAAAGATACGACACATGGTTCAAAAGCAGTTCCTCTTTTATGTCATCACCAGTTCTCATGTCTATAGTTACAGGGGCCATGTAATTGTCTGCATCTATTCCTCTTTTTTTAAAAAGCTCATGTACCGCCTGCATGACAACAGAAAGCAGATAGGGCATTTCCATTAAATATCCGGCCTCTTTGTAAGCTTTCTCATAGATCTTTTCTGTTTCATCAATGCCAAAAGAGACAAGGTGGAAATTAAACCCTCTTTCATTTCCAGCAGGAAGAGGCAATGTTTTAAAGAGGGGCCGGGACAAAGAGAGCATCTTGCGGTTAACGTTTCTGCCTGCATAGAATTTTCTCATCCAGTCAGAAAGGTCTGCAGGCGCAGTCAAACTTACACCTTTCAGAATAACGGCAATCTCCTTGCCTGACGAATACTCTAAAAAAAGTTCAAGAAATGCCTCTGCTCCGCGCGCATCGAACAAGGGATGATCAAAAGTAATTGAAAAAAAACTTTCTTTCTTCCCCTTTTGAATCAGATGAAACGCAAGATGTTCATCCTCATTTTTAAAAGGCCGGTTCGCAGCTTTTCCGAGCAAAGAGAGGACATCATTATCTGAAGCATCTTCTTCCAGAGTATAAACCGTAAGATCGAGAACATCAGTGGTCTCTTCGGGAATTCGCCAGTATGGGGCGAGACTGAAATCACGGCTTATACTGCCATAAAGCGCAGGAAATGCTTTTACAAAATCTCCAAGCCGCTTCCTTAAGAGTTTTTCATCAAGCAGGGAATCCAGCACAAGAACTATCTGGGACATGTTGCCTGCAGAGGTACTGGCTTTCATCATATGGTCAATAGTGTTAATGACCCAGTCCTGGCCGGTAAGATACATCCTGTTTTTAGATGAAGGGATAACAAAACCCATGATTTAAAGCTTTTTGCTGATAAAGGTTGCCAAAGAATTGATAGTCTCAAAATCCTTTTTTGTCAAATCCAGTTCAACGAGATTAAGCTTAAATGTCTTTTCTATAAACACAAGCACTTCAACAAACCCCAGCGAATCAAGTCCCAGTTCTTTAAAAGGTATGTCAGTGGCCATGGAAGCCCTGTCAATGGACATTATTGCGGAAATACCCTCTGTTAATTTTTCTTCTATTTCATTTTTCGTCATATGATCAATCTCTTTTCCTGTCTGATATACGGTTAAATTCCGGTCTTGCGCAGATAAATAATAACATTTTCATCAAGGCAATTACATCCGATAGAACGTACTGAATCAATTTTGGAAGTACCGCATGTACTAATCAGATTAAGGCATTCAGGGTTGTCTGTAACCGGGTTTGCATACTGCCTCTGCTTCTTTATCATCAGCGCTCCTGCAGCGCAGTTAAAGGCGCTGCCTGTCATCGTGCTTCCGAATAAAGGTGAATACGCAGTAACAGGAACTGAGAGGGAAAGAGATTTCAGATATGTTTTCCCCTCAGTCATTCCAGCAGAATCTAAGATATCGATATCCGGCTTCTCCTTGTACTCAGCACCACTATTGAAATCTACGCTGTCTATTCTGCAATAAGCATTTTCAGTTGACTTGTCTGACACTAAAAAAAATACACTTCCTTCTCCTGGAACGGGAGGAAAAGGATGCGTGAGATTAAAAGGTCTTATCATGCCGTCTTCGGATGTGCCAAGTTTTTTGTAAAAGCTATATCTCAAGACTTCGCCGCAGACCTCCACTGCTCCTACGAGAACATGGTCACATCGATTATCGCTTATCCATGTCTGTGCAAGCTGAAGTGCGCTCTGGAAAGAGAAGAAAAACCGGGAGATAGTCAGCGTTGGTCCAGTTATATCAAGTGCTGAAGCTATGTAAGATGCAGCGGCGTTGTGGACTGAATTTGAAAATGTTGTTGGTGAGACCTGGACTTCACCATAGTCAATGATATCATCGAGAAAATCGAACGTGGTCTGGTGAGCGCCAAATGCAGTTGATAAAATTATGCCTGTCCGGCTTTTATTAATATCAACTCCGCTGTCTTTGATAGCATCAGATGCTGCTATAACAGCCATCCTGCTGAACCTGTCAGCCCTGCGCATTTTTTTAAACAAAACCTTGTCTTCCATATGCTCAGGCTTCACCATATATGCCAACGTCTTTTTGTTTATGCGCGGGATATCGTATTCCTCAGGCCTCTGCCACCCATCTTTCAGCGCATTCTCATAAGAATCAATGCCCCTGCCTCTACTGAATAATATGCCTATGCCCAGAATGTTCATTCTCTAAACTCTCCCCAATAAAAGCGCTGCGTTATTCCCGCCAAAGGCAAGGGATGTTGACAGTGCAAACCTTCCATTAATCTTTGTCTCTTCCATTACAGGGATTACAGGGATCGCATCATCTTTATTGTGAAAACCAATGTTTGCAGGTATCCAGCCTTCTCTTAAACCTGCTGCTGTGAAGACTGCCTCAAGCCCTCCTGCTGCGCCAAGTGCATGGCCTGTAAAACCTTTTGTAGATAAAAATTTAATATCATTCCCGAATATCCTTCCCAGCGCCTTACCTTCAACCAGATCATTATCTGTTGTCCCTGTGCCATGGGCATTTACAAAGCTTACATCAGAGGGTTTTATACCAGCCTCTGAAAGGGCTTTGTATATAGATATTTCTAAACCTGCACCGTCAGGTCTTGGGGCAGTAAGATGATATGCATCAGCTGACGCACCATAACCCATAACAGAGAGATATGAAGATGCCCCCCTTGCTTTTGCAGAATCCGCTGTCTCCATTATCAGAATGCCTGCGCCTTCACCGAGATTCAGTCCCTTTCGGTCATTATCAAAAGGCGCACACAAGTCCTGATTCACAATACCAAGGGCACTGAAGCCGCAGAGAGGAATAAGGTTTAATTCATCTGCTCCTCCTGCTATAGCAATATCACAAAGGCCATTCTTAAGCCATGAGAAAGCAGCACCTATCGCATCAGTCCCGGATGAGCAGGCGTTAACAACGGTCAGCGCAGGCCCTCTTGCATTAAATTTATGCGCGATGAATTCCGAAACATTACTCTTAAGAAATCTCTCGATCACTTCCATTGGAGCATCGCCGGTATCTCGATAAGACTTGTAGAATTCAAGGTCATTAAGCTGGCTTGCGACTGTAGTGCCTATGCAGACACCAACACGAAGCCCGGCAAGATCTTCAAGTGCTGCATCTTCAAGCGCTGCATCAACTGCATAGAGCGCCAGACCAAGAGTCCTGTTCTTCTCGATGATAAATTCATCTGGAATTTGTTTGACCTCAAATACCGGGCAGGCCAAAGCAGTTTTAAATATTGATACAGGCACTGCATTTCTTTCTCTTCTCCTGAATGAATCAAGTGTGGCTGAAATACCTGTTCCAGCTGCAGATATTACTCCAAGCCCTGTTATCCGTATGTCTGCCTTTTTCATATCAGTTCCGCCTCACTCCTTACTCCTCACTCCTAACTTTATAAATATCCAGCCCCTGATCTATGGTTACTATCTTCATATCAGGATATCTGGAATGCATATATTCTATGAGTTCTCCAATATCTTCCTTGTCATTATATATTATCTCATCAAGATGGCAGGTTGCCCCGATAGTTTGACCGGTAATTGTATCCCCAGCCTGAGGCCTTCCTGAGACAGGCAGAAAATAGAGCCATGAAAAAAGCTCTTTACTGTATCTGCCTCTTGCGCCTGAAGGGCTGAATAATAGTTCTTCTCCGGCAAGAAATGTTCCGCTGTTATCAGGAGATACCCTTACTTTAATATCAAGATTGTGATAATAAAGCATGAGCCATTTTTTTTCTGCATATGCCCTGTCTATAAGCGCCTTCATCTTATTTAGATTATGGCTGGCAGGATAGGATTTTAATTCATATTTTTCAAGGGAAGCAGTATTCATCATGCGTCGGCCTCCCCTGGCAGACCTGTAATACTTTGCTGCCACCTCTCTGACAAGGCTGTTGTTCATGTTATAAGGATAAACAAGATTTTTGACCCTGGCACCTATGTTTTCGAGTGCTGTTTTCGAGGAAGATAATTCAAATTCGAGCTGTTTCTTATCCAGACTTCTAAGGTTCGGATGCGTTACAGTATGGCTCATTATCTCAAATCCATTATTCTGGAGCTCCAGTATCTGGAAACTACTAAGATAATTCTTTGTATTTATGAAGCCTGTGGTAATTGCAAAGCTTGCTGTTGCGTGATGTTCTTTGAATACTTCTCCTGCTATCGAATGGTCAGTGTCATTCCCATCGTCAAAGACAAAAGAAAGTAATGGGACCAGCCCTTTTTCCTCTAAAGAATTCTTTTTGTTTATGCCAGAGCATGAAGAAAACAATAAAACAGCTATGATAAAGATGATAAATCGCTTCATTTTATTCCTTCAAATACATTTAGCGCAAAGTCATCATAGCCTTGAAGATGTCCCGCCTTCTGAATGAGGAGTTCTTGCCAGGGATTCTGATTCCTCTTTTAATACTGCATCAATAATATAATCACAAACATCCTCAACAAAATAAGCGCCGTATTTCGTCAGGTTTATGGCCCCGTCTTCCTGCTTAAGACACCCATACCCGTTGAGCGTAGAAAACAGCAAAGAAAAAACCTCAAGGGGGTCTGCATTAAATCTGTCCTGGAACTGTTTTATATCAAGGCCTCTTTTCACCTGAATGTTGAGCAAAAGCGACCGGTACATTTGCTCTTTTGGGGTAAGAGAAATATATCTGCCAACAGGCAGCCCCCCTTTTCTGATAATACCTGAATACACAGAAAGCTCTTCGTGCTTATCAAAGCAAAGTGTTTTGGTGTAGGATCTTGCCCTTGATCCAAATGCAATGATAGGCATTTCCTTTAACCAATGATACCTGTATCCCCATTGCTTATCATCAGTGAACCGTCCATTTTGCTCATATCCATTCGCGCTCATCCATTCCTGCGTGATAAACACCATTTCAAAAAGCGTGTCATTGCTCACAACAAGAGCCGGATTATCTTTATACAGTTTTATAATGAGAGGGTTCACTATTTCGTGTCGAATATATTCAACTGAATCCGGACGTATCCCTCCCAATATCTCAATATCTTTTTTTACACTTTCTATGGTCTGTCCGGGAAGTCCTGTCATCATATCAATGTTTATTGATATGCCAGCGCCCTGAACATCCTTAACAATCCTTTCAGCCTGGTCCCCAGTATTTTTCCTGTTACAAAGTTGAAGCACCTTCTGGTCAAAGGTCTGACAACCAATACTTAATCTGTTTATGCCTATATCACGTAATTCCTTTATTCTTTGTTTGTCAAACAAAGTGGCCGGATGCGCTTCAGAAGTGACACTGCAACTTTCAGATAAATCTATACATGAGGAGAGCTTATCCAATATAAGCTTAATATCATGGTTAGAAAATGATGTAGGGGTCCCGCCGCCAAGATATATGCCTTTTGCCTTTTTGCCCTTAAAAAGTCCATAATTCGATAAAAGTCCGATCTCTTTCAGCAAATTTATTAAATAATCTTCCTGCGCTTGCTTATCTGCCTTATGGGGGAAAGAATTACAGAATAAACATTCAGAAAAACAGAAAGGCAGATGGACATACAATAATATTTCTTCTTCAATCAAACTCTCTTTTACTTTTTCCAGAAAACTGGCTGTCTGTGATGGTGCAAGCATTTTAAACCTGTGAGGAATAAACAGATCCGGCTGGCTCTTTGTGTAATCCGCAGAACCATAGAAGAGCTCATTTCTTATAATGTTCAGTACTTCATTTTCTTCCAGACTGTTAACCTCCCCAATGTCTGAATATAAAGCCTTGATCTTTGATGCTTTAAGCCCGGCCTTTTGTATTCTCATAGACATGGTTTGCGAGGGTGTCTATGGAATAAAATATCTCTTTCCCCTTGTTCATGTCCTTAACCTCAATGCCGAAATTACGCTGCAAAAGCACAACTATCTCAACCGCATCAAGGGAATCAAGTCCTAATCCTTCTCCGAACAAAATTTCATCATCCTTAATGTCTTCAGGATTGATGTCCTCGAGAGACAGGTCCTTTACAAGCATCTCCTTTAAATCCTTCCTTAACTTTGCCAAGGCTTCTGATTTACTATCTTGCATCGCACACCCCTTTTATTTGATATTTCGATCTAATCAATTATTCCCTTCCCATATATCTCCGAATACAAACCACTGAAACGGATATTGAGCAGCATAATTATCAAGCACTCCCGCAAACTCCTGCACACAGTTCTTGATCATCTGCTGTTTTTCTGCTTTAGCACCTTTAACAGGTCTGATAACATGAGATACATCTACGATATACTTACTCCCTGAAAGCCTGGCGGACCAGAGGACCACTACAGGACACTCTGCAGCTGCTGCAATGTTAAATGCCCCATGAGGCAGTTTCACCCTGTCTCCAATAAGAACTGCTTCCGTGAAATTCTGACCGTAGCTGCGGTCTCCCATAATAGACACTATGCCTCCCATGGCAATCTCATTCATAATCTCTACAACTCCTCCAAGAAAACTCTCTGAGGAAATGATCCTGACTTTTCCCTGTTCACTGTCAATATTGAGGGCCTCCTTAACTGCGGCGTTTTCCTCAGGTCTCATCACTAAATAGACCGTTCTGCCCAGTTTTTCGAGCGCTGTCATTGCCACCTGCCAGTTACCCACATGAGCGGTAAGCAGCAGGACTCCCTTGCCGCTCTCTCCTAAAAGGGTTTTTAGTTTATCATATCCTAAAAGTTCAATGTCAAACCCGCCCAGACCTGAGATAAGATAATAACGGTCTATAAGATTTTTACCCTGATTGATAAATATCCGGTAAACTCCCAAAAGCCTGCGCAAATAATCTTGTTCCCTGAAACGCCTTTTGATATAAGCCATACTGGAGTCCACAGCTGCACGATCAAAGAACAGGTAATAAAGACATACAAAGTACAAAAGTCCGTAGGTGCCGGATAGTCCGAACATTTTCAGGGAAGACCTAAAGATCGCCATCCCCAGCCTGTTTCCCCTTTTCCTCGGTTTTTCTTCTTTACTCATTACTCATCACTGTCTTTGATTTTTGAAAAACAGAGGCTATTATATATACAGCTCCGCCTACAAGAATAGAGGCAAGAGGCGCAATGATCAGCGAGCCCAGAAACCATTCTAAAAGCCTGTCAGAGAATTGCTTGAACACTGTTGCAAAGGAAATATCTGAAAGCCAATGGCCCCAGCGAAGAAAAAATCCTACCTCAATGCAGAGTGCAGGGACAAAGGGAGGCATACCGATATGCTGTGCATTAAATGCAACAACTTTATTAAGCTTCAATAAGGAAGCCACATACAGAATTACGATCGAATGGAAAAAAAAGATAGGCAGCACTCCTAAAAATACACCTACGGCAGCAGCATAGGCCAGCCCCCCCGGTGTAGCGTTTTCCATTAACAACTTTTTTATGAACTCCCCAGGATGACGCAGCAACGTCATTTCAGTGCCTTTATTAACTACAAGGCTCTTATGAGGGAAAGGAAAGAGCCGCCTTGCGACCAACATGCCATGGCTATGTGTAAGGCGCATATTGTCCAGAATAGGCCTAAAACTCGACACCCTTTCCTCTGGTTTAGAATAGTAGACCTCTATCGGCACAGTTGCAAGGCAGAGTCCTGCCCAAACAGCTTTAGCCAGCACCTCTGCTTCAAAATCATAGTGTGAACCCCTGAACTTCATCTGCATCAGATACTTTACCGGATAGGCGCGAAACCCGCTCTGACAGTCATCTATATAAACCCCTGTCTCAATCCACAGCCAGAAATTTGCAAACCTTCTTCCGAACCTGCTTTTTCCAGGGACATTTTCAGTATTAAAATTCCTGCTGCCGATAATAAGGCAGGTATCATCTTCTTTAATAAGAGGGAGGAACTTATTAATATCATCGGGTTTGTGCTGCCCGTCTCCGTCAATGGTTATCATGTATGTCCCGCCATGTGATCCAATGTACTCAGCAGCAGTCAATATGGCGCGGCCCTTGCCCATATTTTTATCATGTTTCAGAACAACAACATCAAGGCCTGACAAAAGGGATGTGACGTCAGCGTCAGTGCTGCCGTCATCTACAACTAAAACATTTTTCAAAATACAAGAGCAGCCCAGGGCCACATCTTTCACTGTAGCGCTGTTGTTATAAACAGGGATAACACACCAGATGTTATCTGTTATTAAAGGTTTCATAATTGAACAGTCATTATTCAAAAAATCTCCCCTCAGCCCTCTCGGAATCATAACTCCCCCTTCCCCCTCTTATCTTAAGAGGGGGTGCCGAAGGCGGGGGCGTTATTCCAAAGAGAGGAATTATTCCTCCCTTTGGAAAAGGGAGGTTAGGAGGGATTTTATAATTAAATATCCTCATTATTTTGAGACTGCTGATAAGTTATTTAGTTGCAACACGCCGCTCCCTTTTTTTTGCCTTTGCCCCGGGAATCAGCATGTCCCACAGGGTGCCGGAATAGCCCAGCTTATGAAGCATCCTGAGGCTGCTGTCAACAGCATCAGGAGGGAAAATACAATGCCTGACATTTGAGAATGCCTCGGTTAAAGTCTCTTCGAGCCATTTCCTGTCAACCAGCGGAGAGAGATAATAAACAGGTTTAAGCATACCGTTGTCAGGAGAGAGGACCTTCTCTTTCAAGGCTATTCTGGCAAGCGCTGTATTAGGCAGGATCCTTATACCCATGAATATGAACGCAACACATTTTTTCAGGTTCTTGATATTCTCAATGCCCTCAAGTACAGTCTCTTTGGTTTCACCCGGCCCGCCGAACATAAAATAATGTGACGTCGCTATTTCGTGTCTTGCAAACAAATTATTACATTCTATAATGTCCTGAAAAGAAAATTTTTTGCCGAGCTTGCGAAGGGTAATATCACACGCAGCGTCAGAACCTATTTCAACAGCGATAAGACCGGTCGCTTTCATCAGGCCGACAATCTCATCGTTCAAGCCCTCGGGTTTAAAAAATCCTGTCCAGGGAAGATTGACGTTCCGCTTCCTCATCTCCTCTATCACATCCAGATAAGCCCCTTCTGCGTCATTGAATACAGAGTCAATAAAAAAAATATATTTTGCCTTATGTTTGTCCCTCAGAAGCTCAATATCGTCAACAACCAGACGGGGTTCTCTTTTGCGGATACTGGGGCCTTCCAGCAGGGGATAGGAACAGTAAACACATTTTTGAGTACAGCCGCGTTTTGTCTGTATTGAAGCTATATTGCCGCTATGAAGATAATACTTCATCAACTCATCGTCATATTTGGCTGAAACAATCTCTGCCCCCATAAGCCTTATCTCAGGGCCTATCAGCCTTTCCTCCGGATATATCCCCTCAGCAGCAGAATCCGCAAAATTTACTGCCAGCCTTTCACCTTCTCCTACGATTCCGTAGTCCGCGCCTGTTTCCTTTAATATCAGATCAGGAACAAGTGAAAAGCCCGCTCCTCCGAGTATGACCTTTGCCTTGGAGACTTCTTTTACCTGCTTCACAATATCCTTCACGATATCTATGTAATACTGCTCATTCATTAGATTGACGTTATCAATGTTCCTCACTGAAATGCCTACGAGCCCGGGGCCAAATTCTCTGAGCTCCTTCGTAAGGGCCTCAAGGGAGTTATTTTGTTGAAGAAAATCAAACTGGCGCACCTCATGACCTGCACCTGCCAAAGCAGAAGCTATCATGCTTAACCCCAGAGGGTAAAGCGGATATGGAGACATGGTTATATTAGATGATATCAGGAGTATCTTCATTGTGATTTCCCCTCTTTACTTTTTCCCTTCCAGCCCTTGCCCCTGGGTCTCATCCTCTGATATGTGCCTTCTGCTTTTTCCTTTTCGAGGACTTTAAGAAAGAGTTGTGCCATCCTTACTTCCTGGCTGCAATCTTTGTAAAAAGTGTTCCAGGCATAATAATACATCTCCTGAAGTTTATCAGCGCTCATCAGGGCAGGTTTAAAGACGACCTCAGCGCCGGTGTAATGCACCCAGTCATTATGGAGTAACCTGCCTTCCTCTTCAATGGTCTTTCTTATCGGGGTATGAGGAAAAGGTGTAAGTATAGTGAACTCGGCAAGATCAAGGTTTATCTCAAGAAGGAAATCCACAAGCCGTTTAATATAATCTTCATCGTGATCATCCATGCCGAGGATTATCGTGCCCTCAACACCTATGCCGCGTTCCTGCAGTCTCCTGACTCTTTTTCGTATATAGTCAGATGTATCAAATATCGCCTGATATACATACCAGCAGCCTGCTTTAGCCGCAAGGTCAAGGATCTCGTCATCATCCTTGATAGGATGAGAGATCCATTTTTTCCTGAGAGGTATCAGGGCGCTGAACAACTCCTTCTCCCAGTTGTCATCCTGTGCCATTGAATTGTCCACAAAAAAAAGACGGTTATTGTTTATACCCTTAAGCTCTTCTACTACTGACTGTATGTCTCTTGGCCTGAATTTTCTTCCCCCCAGGAACGGTGTACAGCAGGGGAAGCAATTGAACCTGCAGCCTCTTGAGGCATGGATAAGATCCACCATCTGTACTCCTCTGTAGTTGTATAGCTCCCGGTCCAGAATACTCCTTCTGGCAGGGCCTATCAGACTTGTATCAGGGAAATCCATAAGATAGTTGTAGACATTTTTTAATTTATTGTTCTGAAGGTCTGATATGACCTCTCCAAAACGGCCCTCTGCTTCACCAAGAAACACAGAGTCAGCATGCTTCATAGTCTCTTCATGGTGAAGCATTGTTCCTATGCCGCCAAAGATAACAGGTATGCCTTCTGCCCTGTATCTGTCAGCAATCTCCCATCCTCTCGGTATCTGACAGGTGAGCATAGCTGATATGGCAACAAAATCTGCCTTTTCCGTAAAATCCAGCTCCTGCACGTTCTCATCGCAAAAAGATAGATCTATATTTTCCGGAACAGTTGCCGCAAAACAGACCGGGCCATGCGGAGGGAGATGAAACTCAGTCTGCCTGTTTAATTTCGGCCATTTGGGATAAATAAGTTTTATTTTCACTTTTAACACTTCCCTTTCTGAATCATTAAAAACTCTTCAGCCATCTCAAGCAGGCTGATTTCTTTTTCTATTACAGATATTGCTTTCGAAATCTCACACAAGACCGGGCTCTCAGGTTCAGGATCTTTTTTGAAAACAAAATACATTGCCTCATCTTTGTTGTTTATGCCGACCAAAACCGACTGAGACTCTTCAAGTCTCAACATATCTTCAGCAGTCCTTATAACAAGAGGCAGCTTCGCTTTCTCTGCGGTCATATACAGCAGAGGCCCCTGAAGACCAAAATGTATAGCAGCCTCAGCAAGAGGACTGGTGGGAAGCGTGTATATGAAGAGATTGCCGCGAGATAATTTTCTGTCGCAATCCACGTAATCTTTGAAATAATCAATGTCGGATTGAAGAGAGCCATCGGTGTTCGTGCCGATAATGCCCATGTCTCTCTTATGATCAGGCGAATAAGATTCATCTGCATCCTTCAACGCAAGAGCAGTAGAGTAACAGACCATCTTTGAGACATCATCAAGCCGTCCAAAATTTTTAAAGGGATATGAAAATATCCCTTTTTTTGATAGCCCATCGAAAGAAGTTGTGTCTTTATATCTAACCCTGAGCCTTTTCATCACGCACATATACTCCTCTTTATTTATCCATCCGATGCCGCATAAGGCCATCATCCCAGCACCACAGCAGCATTTATTCCGCCAAAGCCTGCGTTGGTCACGAGCGCGATCTTATTTTGGGGGATAGAACGCTCCCGTTCAGAAACCCATCCTTCTGCATCGCTGTCCGCTTCAGTGAGGTTCACAGTTGGAGGGATTTTCCCCTCTCTCAGCGCCCTCATTGCTATTATCATCTCAACAAGACCTGCAGCTCCCATAGTGTGCCCTATCCCGCCTTTGATGGAATAAATCGGTTTCCTGTCTTTAAAAACAGCATTAAAGGCCCGCATCTCCATTGAATCATTATAGACAGTGCCAGTTCCATGCGCCGAGATAAAGGCTACATCTTTCTCATCAGCGTCCGCAGACAACAGCGCCTTTTTTAAAGCCAGTATCAGTCCCTCACTGCTTCTGGAAGGACCAGTCATATGATTGGCGTCATCACTCAATCCCCATCCAAGCACCTCCCCTATTATCTCTCTGTTCTCTCTGCGTGACCTCGATTTGCTCATGAGAAGCACAAAGGCAGCGGCTTCTCCAAGACTCAGTCCGCTTCTATTTTTGTCAAAAGGTTTCGCAGTGAATTTGTCGAGTGCCATGAGCGAAGAAAAACCTGAATAGACAAACTCATTCACGCTGTCGCATGCAACTACGATTACACATTCAGCCCTCCCGCATTTTATCATCGCAGATGCCCTCGCTATTGCAGCGCCGGCAGATGAACAGGCTGCTGATATGATTGTGCCTTTGTCCTTGGTGCCTGCAATGGATGATACCCTTTCAAGAAAAACAGTCTGGCTGTTTTCAGTAACATCTTTTTTGCCCGCAAGTATCTTCTCTTCAATAAGGTCAATCTCACCTTTTGTTGTAGCGACCAGGAGTTTTGCATCAGAGGGTATGAGTCCTTTAAATTTCCCGAATAAAGAAGCAAGCATCTGCACAACCAATGAGTCCTTTCCGTGATATTCAAGTCCTTCAATAGTCGCAGCATATTCTGATTGAAATTCACTGGCATTAAACCTGTTGAGTTTTGAAATTGCCGTACGTCCGGCAAAAATATTTTCCCAGCAGGCCTTTGTGCCCTTGCCGTAAGGAGTTATCATGTCACTGGCAACAGCAACGACCTTTATTATGTTTTCAGGAATTCGTCTGTTCTCCACCTGTTACGGCACCTTTCCAATAAAGCGGGCGAAACTATGCACGCCTCTCCTGTTTTTGCATCAGTGAATAATTGAACGGTATATCCTGAAGCAGCAAGGGTCCCGTCCATTTTGTAAATGCCATATTCTGTATTGAGCATGGATCCTTCATGCCAGACCATGTAGGCACTGACTGTAAACTCTTCATCAAGGAAGAGTGAACGGTAATAATCTATATGCAATTCGACTATCGGAGCGCGAAGCCCTGCCTCGTAGAAATCCTTATATGTAAGTCCGCATATCCTGCCAAGCTTTTCTGATGCCTCTTCAAAAAAAAGCGAATATCTGCCGTACCAGACAATGCCCATGGGGTCGGCCTCGCTGAAATGTACGCGTCTGCAGACCTCGGCAACAACGGGGGCAGGCGCTCCAGCTCCTGTTTCAAAATAAGATTTTCTCTTTCTCGGCCTCATTATTTTTACTTTTGTTCAAAACTTCCTTTTAATTTTATCTCGGATACAGCCTTGCCGTTCCTGTTTACAGACGCCCTGACCACAAAATCACTTTGACCGTTCTTTATCCCGCGGCAGGTGCAGACAATTTCTTCAGAAGGAAAGACAGGCAACAGGAATTTTACAGACACTATCTCTTTAAGCAAAACCGGTTTCCCTGTATATTCTTCTATCATCGAGGTGATACATTGGATATGACAGACGCCGGGCAAAACTTTTTCCTGCGGGAAATGTCCCTGAAAACCAAGAAAATTTTCGCCGAAATTAAAACTGGCTGTCAATGTACCTTCCTCTGAAGCTTCAAGTCCGGCCATATATTCTTTTATCTGCTTTTTAATATTCAATCAGAGATTTCCTTTAGTCTTACTATCAGTCTGTAATTATATTTATAATTCTTTAAAATAGTCCCGCCGGGATATATCTCTCCGTCTCTGCTTTGGTACTCATAAAAAGAAACCTGCCATACAGGTTCTTCGTTCTCAAAATATGTCTTTTCTGTAAGGTATTGTCCCTGACCGGAAAAAATATATTCCGTAATGCCCTCTCCATCCTTCTGATTGAATACAAGAGCATATTTTTTCCTGAGGATCTCGGCATTGTCAGAAGGAACCAGATCGAAATATATACGCTTGATGTCTTCTCCAACCATCTTCGCAAAATCACCTTTTGAAGTAAATTCCGGCAGGGCAAAAATGGTATTTATATTTTTCTTATCAACTGATATTTCGAAAAGCTTCATGCCCATCTGATTTATACAGGCAAGGCTGATGGTCCTTTCAGTGGTCTCAACATCAACAAATCCTATGCCGGAAAATGTTGTCCAATTATACTCAAATACAATTGTGTTTAGCAAACGCATGTTCTGAGGAATACTGCTTCGAAAACGCTCTTTTACGGAAGCAGGGTCTACCGCGTAATAGAGCTCTTCAGGCGGTGTCTGAAACGGTATGCTCTCGCATCCGGTTAAGAGAAACAGAACGAACAAAACAACTGCTATCTGCTTCATGCACCCTCCTTGTCTTTCCTTGTTTGGAGCATGATACAGAATGAGGGCACTACGAGCATGGCAGAAAGATATCCTGCTGACATGCATATCACCATCGCCATACCAGTAGAAGAAAAGGCCGGATGTTTGGCAAAGAGCAGTGCCCCTGCGCCAATGATATTAGTGGCAGCAGACAGAGACACAACAAACGCTGTTCCCATAGTTAAATTATTCCTGTAATCATATGTTCTTCCAATTCCGTAATCCACAATAACACCGCTTGTAATGATTGCTGCAACAATGTTCACCACATTGAGAGGAAAACCAAGTAGAGACATAATTCCTGATAGCCATATCATTCCGGTCAAAACAGGGATGAGGGCAATGGCAGTCTCCCTGATGTTCCTGAAAAATAAATACGTCAGAACAATATTGAATATAACAGCAAGCGGTATAAGGAGCTTCGCTTCCTTTGCCGTGAACCTTGATATTGATTCGGACATGGCACGGCCTGACACAATAAACGATCCAGGATAATCCCTGCTCAGCCCTGACATGGTTTTTATAAATTCCTTTTCATTAGGGAAAAACGACAGCATCCTGTAGCCCTCAGGCCTTTCCTGAACAAACCTCTCTTTTACATTAGATATGAACCCGTTATTAACATTGTTTTTATCTACAGCTTTATACAGGCCATCAAAAAAAGGAGAAAAGGCATTTTCTGAAAAATCGTATTTCCCAGACTCACTCTTAATAAGGCTTCTAAGCTTTGCCTCCCTTCCCTGCTTCCAGAAATTATTCCAGTTTTCAATATTCTTTATTCTCGTCTCTTCAGAAGACCAGAACATAGCCAGGCTCGAAAAACGATCTGTACCTGTAGATTTAGCAACCTTTTGAAATATTACGTCATTTGTTTTCATTGCCTCCTCAAAAGTACTGCCTGTAACCACAAAAATCGCCTGTCCGCCCTTCCCTCCCCAGACCTCATGAAAGTTTTTTTCTGCATTTAACACCTCAGGCTCACTACCGTCAAGCTGCTTGACATCACTTTCTATTCTGGTATTCAGGGACAGGACCAAAGCAGCAACAGTCAGAACCGCCCATAAGCCTATGCTCGCATTTCTCAGCTTCGGGTTTTTTTCAAGCCTGTCCGCGATTCTCGGCTGTTTTATCTCAGGACATTTCTTCCAGGACAAGGCAAGGGGCAGGATAAATAGCGCAAACAAAAGGGATATTACGATACAGAGTATTGAGAAAAGCGCCAGTTGGTGGTATCCATGGATCTTTGAAAAGTAAAGGACATAAAAACCGAAGGCTGAAGTTATAGCATCAATGCATAAAAGTTTAGCGAGCTTCAATGCGCGGGATAAGTCAGCACCTTTTCTTGCTGAAATATAGACCATGAGGCCGTAATCAACAGAGATACCTGCTATTGCAGTACCGAATCCGATGACAAGATAGGAGAGCTTTCCTGCATAGAAACTTGAAATATTGATAGCTATTACTACCGCAATAAGCGGAATAACATATACAAGGACAACCCTCATGTCCCTGAAGACGGCAAAAAAAAGCAGGAGAAATACGATAGAGACAATGATTGACAGAAGACTGATGTCCCTTTTGATTACCTTTTCGTTGCTGACAGTATGCCTGTGCCCACTTATAACACCTGTTGAAATATACTTTGGCAGCTGTCCGATATTTTTATCGAGCTCGGTCAGAAGCCTTTTGGAATTAGGCCCATCAGTTATCTTCACCGGCGTCTGGATGATCATCATCGCATGACGGCCGTCATTGCTTATGAAATGGCCGTCTTCAACAGAGACATCATACCCCATTGAAGCAGGAAGCGCCTTCAGCTTTTCCATGAGTATAAAATTAATGCCGAGCGGATCAGACCGATACAGCGGGGTCATAAATACGCTCTCAGGCTTCAGAGACTGTATATATATACTCTTTAATTTATCTGATACTGAGGCAGGATTTATAAGGTTGTCAATTGAGAAAAGGTCTTTCTCAGTCAGGATCTGAGGGGCATAATTCAAAAAAAAACCATCCATCATATTCGTGACCGAAAATCCTGTGGTCACATTGGTGAATAAAGGAGGAGAGAGTGAAGCAGCCAGCTGATCTACTGCATTGAAAAGGTCCTTCTTGCCTGCATCATCAGTTAAGAGTGAGAAAGAGACAATGATCTTGTCGGATAAATTTGAATCCCGGAGAAAATTCATACTGCGGGTGATCTCCTCATCAGGCGGAAGCATGAGGTCGATGTTCCCTTCGTAATGTGTAAAAAAAAGCCCGAAGCCTGCTGCCATGTTTAAAAGCACTATGATTGAAAGGACCAGCTTTCTGTTGCCCTTAAGAAAGTTTGTTAACAGGGCAAAATACTTGTCAAACACGCTTTACCTCAAAAAAACTGCGTTCAAGAGGCACGTCCAGAAGAGTATTGGAAAACTCGATGGTAGTAGTATCGCCGCTCATTTCCTGAATCCTTATCTTCTTCAGATATTTTTCATCTTCCCTGAATGTTATTGTGATACTCCTGATCATCTTCTTTGCGATATTCTTCTCATTCGGGACAAACTCTATGATCAGCGGGTGCTGCTGAATAACAGTCACGTTATTGTCATCCATAAGAGCGCTGTATTCTCCTGAAAACCATACGGACAACTGATTCACAACATTCTTGAATATCGGGTTCTTTTCAAGAGAAAACTCCTGCACCTTATTCGTGTCCTCATCCCACTGCCTGATGGATTTATCTGTAATGACCACTGAATATTTCATGGGTTTGTCAACATGCCATGCTAACCTGTTTGGTTTTTCCATATAGATGCGGCCCCGAAGTACTATCTTCTTTTTGAACATGGCCAGGTCTTTTTCCTGGACAAAATCAGTTTTCAAACTTTTGAAGTTCGAGACCTTTTTACCTATGGTACTGAGCAGTTCCTTTGTCCCTGCTGATCTGGCAATAACATCACTCTTGCTTTCAACTACCGCTTTTGTTTCACCTGCTGCATGCTCAGTACCTGATAAGGGAAAAAACAACGCAGGTAATATTATCAGCAGTGCGATCTTTATTATTTTCATACTGTTATTTTTCATCCTGCCAGACCTTTATCTCGCCCCTTGCTATAATGGCATCCCCCCTGAATATCTCTCCCTTTATCACCCCGAACCCTCCATATTTTGCAACTTTAGACACAGATATCTGCAATTTATCTCCAACATGGGCGGTACCGAGGATATCCATGTTCTTTACTCCAAGCAGAAGACCTTTTGACCCGCCATTGCCGTTCCTCATTTTCCTAAAACCATCCTGTGCTGCTATCGATTGGGCAATAAGCTCAGGATAAGCGGCTTCGTCAAGCCTGCCATTTTCAGACACAAACATTGTGTCCTTTGATATCTCGACTTCAGAGATAGACCCGCGTTCTTTTACTGAAAGAAGTCTGTTCACTATGAGCATAGGCAGCTTGTGCGGGACCAGTCCAGCAGTGTTTACAGGGAGTCTGACAATATCGTCCTGTTTGTCAGCGTTATTCCAGCAAAGTGGGTCTGAGGCCAGATAGTCTCCGGTCATTTGATAAGCCGCACCGCGGCACCCGTAGCATTCGTCATTTTTTTCGCATTTACTGCACGGCCCTTTTATTAACTTTTTATAATTCCTGATGTCCGCTATTACTTCACTGTCCCTAATAATGTCGGCAAGTTTTTTCTCCCTTATATTGCCTACAGGGATAGTGACCCCGACACATGGACTAACATCTCCATAAGCATTAACGGCGCATGAAAACTGATGTCTAAGGCATTGCCCGCCTACCAGCGGCGGCTGAGGCAGCCAGTTGTATCCGTATTTTCCACGATCAATCTCGGAAAGCTTGAAGAAAAGGTCCCTGATCTTATCTGATGCAACCGACAGACCGTCATTCTCCCTAGCCTTTCCCTGCGGGGTTATCATCTCGAAATACGGAGAAATTCTCTGTTCCCTCAGCCATTCCCATAACTGAACAAGCTCGTTAAAATTCTGACGGCATATAACCGTGCTTATTCCCATGGGAACGGTGCCAGGATAACCCGCCTTTTTCAGATTATCAAGGGCCGTATGAATCTGCCTGTAGGCCCCCTTTCTTCCGGCAAGTATATCCTGGAGCTTTTCGTCGGATGTATTCAATTTCAGAACGACTACGACGCCTTTTTCGGATAATTTCTTTGCGAGGCTTTCCGTTATGTTGGTCCCGTTTGTGAAAAGCTCAATCTCTATGTCAAGCCCTTTTATAAAATCTATCATCTCCATAATGCGGGGATACAGCATAGGCTCACCCCCGAGGATAATGACCTTTTTTACACCTATTTTTTTGGCCTGATCGATTACATCCCTGATTTCTTCTGCAGTCAGCTCCTGTTTGCCGCTTACACCATTTCGCGCGTAACAGTAAATACAGTTGAAATTGCAATCGCGGTTAAATTCTATTTCCATGGATAGAAGGCCGCCTCTGCTTGAGGCGTCATCTATCTCCTTCCTGGAAAATTCCGCACCGTAGATCCGCGGCTGACATCTCGTCATTGGTTTAGTCTCATGTCTATAAAGCGCATTGCCTTTCGTGAATTTCCTGAAAAAAGCTGTCGCTGGATCTCATCTTTGCCTGATATTACGACTTCCGGTCTTACCCTTAGGTGCGCCTGGAGTTTGTCCATGATCCTTTCAGCGGAGCAGGAATTGTTTCCTACAGAAACATATACCTTCAATGCATCGGACAGTTCGAAATCACTGGAAACTGTAACATAGTATTCTGTAACCTCGGGTATTCCATCAAGCACCGAATAAACAGCCTGTGGATACAGGGTGGTGCCCCGGTATTTTATCATCTGTTTTTTTCTTCCCAGTATCGGTCCGAGTCTTGGTGAAAACCTGCCGCACCTGCACGGTTCGTTTATTAAAAAACTCATATCACCGGTCCTGAATCTCAATAAGGGCATCCCCTCAATAAAAAATGTTGTTACGACCACCTCTCCGGTCTCTCCATCAGGCAGGACTTCCCCTGCATCATTAACAATTTCAACTATTGCCAGCTCGGGGTGAAGGTGTCCGCCCTTCTGCGCAGAGCATTCGCAGAATGATGTGACCGTCTCGGAAGATGCATATGTTGAAAATACCTTTGCACCCCACATTTCTTCAAGATACATGCCTATCTTCGTCAAAGAAAGATCCTGGTCCCTCAAGGGCTCACCGATGCATACAAGTTTAGTTACATTATTATCGCGGGGCTCGAGGCCATTTGACCGCAGGAACAGTCCCAGCTTGTGCATGAACGACGGCACCCCTACTATCACGGTAGGTTTCATGCGTTGTATAATCTCCAGGTGGCTTTCGAAGCTGTTGAGACCGTTTCTGACAGCAGCGGCGCCAAGCGCCCTTATACCCAGGAAATATGCAAGCCCGGCAACAAAACACCTGTCTATCGTACATGTAAGCAAAACAACATCATCAGAGGTAATACCGCATCCGGCAAAAGAAATTTCTTCATTATATGCAAGTCTCTGTAAATCATTTTCTGTATACATTATCCGGGTGGGTTTGCCTGTAGTCCCGGAAGACAGGACTATGTCGACTATTTTAGAAACGGGAACTGAAAGCAATTCATCATTATGATTTTCAAATACCGATTTATCCGTAAACGGCAGTCTGGAAATTTCATCGAGGGTTATTCTATTTAAAGCAATACCTTTTAAAACCCTGCGGTAATATGGAGAATTATGAGAGATATAATCAAGATGATTTTTCAGAAGACTATTCTGAATATTCTTGATTTCATCTGGTCTGGAAAATTCAATGTTTCTATATTTATAAAAATCAGTCATACACCGCGCTCCATTAATTCGAGCTCTCGGCTTATAATCTCGCGCACCCTGTTCTTTAATGAAAACACATTCATGCCTTTATAGTCATCCCAGAGAATAGCCGGCAGCCTGCGGACCCTTATGGTTCCCTGCCTCAGGAGCAGTGACCCCTTCGGAGGGATGTTTTCATTCCCTGAGATGCAGAGTGGCACAATAGAAGCTTTTGACGCCAGTGCAAGACGGAATGCAGACCCGTGAAAATTGCCTATCTGTTTGCCGCCTGAACGTGTTCCTTCCGGGAAAAATATGATAGAGACTTTCTCCTCAAGCAATTTCAGGGCCTTCTCAAGAAAAAGTTCATGGCTCATCATCCTGATATTTAAATAGCCGGCAAGCCTGGCAAAAAAGCCGAGGACCGGGATACGGAACGGCCAGATATTTACAACCTGCACAGCTTCATGCGGCAATACGCACATCAAAAATGCATCCGACGCGGCACTGTGGTTGCAGACAAAAATATATGGTTCCTGCGAGCTGTTCTTTGAGTGGTCCTCATAACGGAGCCGTATAAACGGGAAAAAAGCCGTGGGCACCCCTTTGCCGTACCAGCTTATAGACCGACGGAAACGTTTCATAACAAAACGTTTAGGAGCAAACAACGATATAAAAGCTACAAATATTATTAAAGCAGGGATTCCTGTCATGGAAAATATTATAAAAACAAAATAAAAATATAAATTCATAAGATATAATTTAAACCTGTTCATTTCCGGTCATTAGTTTTTCTTCGGTTCCTTGTTTTTTATATCGAAAATAAACTGATAAACATCCCCCAATGTCCTTATGTTGCGGACGCTTTCCTCATTCCTGATATTGACCCCGAAACTTTTCTGAAGCGCGACTATCAGGTCAACAATATCCAAGCTGTCCAGCCCGAGGTCGTTAAAGATATGGGCCTGCGGCTGCAATTTTTCTTTTTCTATTTCAAAAGACTCTTCAAATACCCTGTTTATGGTATCAATAATTTCCTGCTCAGTCATTTGTGCCTCCAATCAGATTTTTTTGCAGACCAGCGCAGCGTTAACGCCGCCAAAGGCAAAACAGTTTTTCAAAATAAAATTTATCTTCTTTTTTGTCTGTTTTGTAACATGCCCAATGCCCTCGCATTCAGGGCTTACAGTGTCCAGATTCAGAGTTGGGTAGATAACCCCTCTTTCCATCATCAAAAGGGAAGTTATCAATTCAGTCGCGCCGGAAGCGCCCAGTGTATGGCCGATATATCCCTTAAGGCTGCTGACAGGGACAGAATCGCCGAAGAGTTCTCTGATTGCCTCTGCTTCCTCCTGATCTCCCTGCCGCGTTGCTGTGGCATGAGCATTTATATAACCTATCTCTCCAGGCGCTGCCTTTGCTTCGCTAATGGCTTTCTTCATGCAATAGAGCATTGATTCCTTATTTGACTGGCTGACATGGGAACCGTTTCCACTGGTGCTGTAGCCCGTAATCTCGGCATAAATCCTGGCTTTTCTGCTGACTGCCCGTTTATATTCTTCAAGGACCAAGATACCGCTTCCCTCTCCGCATACCAATCCGTCCCGATCCTTATCAAAGGGTCTCGGTGTTTTTTCAGGAGAATGATTATATCCGGTTGAAGTCGCAAAAAGCACGTCAAAAGATCCTGTGACTGTCGGATGCAGTTCCTCTGCTCCTCCGCATAACAATATATCCTGCCTGCCCAGCCTGATAAGGTCATAGCCAGTGCCGATGGCCTGAAGAGAAGAGGCGCAGGCAGCAGCAGTGGCCATTATGTATCCGTTTAATCCAAGATACTGGGCTACATTTGCCGCTGCAGTGTGCGACATGCACTGAAAAAACATCGCTGAATTGAGCCGGCTGATATCTTTTTCAGGCAGCATTATTTCAAAGGCATCATTAATGCTTTTGGCGCTGCCCATCGTTGAACCTATAATACAGCCTGTCTGCCATGGGGGTAGTTCAGACAACTCCAGGCCTGCATCAGCAAGCGCCTGTTCTGCTGCCTGGGCAGAAAAAATACTCATGCGCCCCATGGAGCGCCTCTTCTGGCGGGGGATCTTTTTTTCATCTGTTAATTCAGCCGGCGCCCCGACGAGACTGTGCAGGCCGGCATATTGGTCCCAGCCCTCCATATGTTTTACTGCGCTGCGGCCTTTTTCAATTCCATCCATAAGTGCGATTACTCCGTTTCCGAAAGGGGAAACAACTCCCACGCCTGTTATGACTACCCTGTTTAATTGCATAGGTTCTGGCTCAAAAATCTGCTGTATTGCTCCTCGTTGATAATAGAACGCCCGACAATAAATGATGACATCATGGCGCCGATTATCCCGGGCAGAAGAGAACTCTGCCCGGCAGCATACAGATTACGCAACGGCAGTTTTCCCACGAGATTATACTGGCCCATCTTCTGTTTTATTCCGTAGGCTGAACCGTCATAGTTATTCAGGTAGTCCCTGAATGTAAGTACAGACGCTGAATCAATAATCTTAAGGTGGCCTCTATATTGCGGGAAGGCCTTAAATATCCGCTCCGTGGTAATTTCAACCTTCCTGCTTTTATAATCCTGATATTCCCCGGGCCTGCTGCCTGTCTTTGTATTCCTCCATGCCTCAACATCTCCCAGATAAGAAGGTTCAAAGGTACTGATTACCTTGTAGGTTTTGCCTCCTGCATGTTCAATGGATTTGATAAGGACTAAAGCAGATGACCCCTTATGTGCCGGGTCCAGTAATTGATTTATGTCATAATCCGGAAGGATGGTAACTATATTGGCATCAAAATCAGGCTCTTCATATCCCTGCTCCAGCGCCGCAAACACAGAAAAGAATCCTGTGGAAGGCTCAAATGATGAAACCCTGTCTATAAAAGCACGGCTCAAATATTTATCCGGCAATATTTTTAAAATTTCCTTGGGATGTATCGTGAATATGCAAT
>Ga0210058_1000683_pt1 | contig 32090 bp, 31 predicted proteins | sample CryGeymeta201511_FD_183979 | JGI IMG/M metagenome (GOLD analysis project Ga0210058, IMG submission 183979) | Groundwater microbial communities from Crystal Geyser aquifers in Utah, USA - Crystal Geyser metaG 2015-11 (SPAdes) (version 2) | ecosystem: Environmental > Aquatic > Deep subsurface >...
CGCTCAAGGCTACGCCTTTTGATGTCCTTCAGCCAGTCATTTTCTGGCAGTATTTTCGTGTTTCCCATTGTTTTCAAAGTGCTCGTCTACTGTCAACTATACACTGACCCAGTGCACGCAGTTTCCACCCTCATTTTTTTATTGTAAAATAACTTTATGTGTAAACTCATCGTATTTATTTGCAATGGCAATATACATCGTTCTGTTATAGCCGCTGAATCTCTAAGAAAAATGCTGAAAAACAACAAGGTTAGCCCGAAATTATCAGTTACATCTTATGGGTTGCAAGGAACGAAAGGTACGGATTTACCAAAGCATAAACATCTTTCGGAATATCCAAAGGAATGGAAAGCTGCAAAACCAACATTGCAGAATTTTGACATTGATATAAGCAAGCATAGTTCTCAAAAAATCACGCCAACTGTGATGAAAAAAGCGAGCGTTGTCATTGCTATGGATGATAAAGTTTATTCGAGAGCAAAAAATTCTCTCAAAAAGCAATTTCCAGATTACAAAGGGAAAATTCATCGTTTTTCAGAATTGACTATGCATCATAGGAATATTAAAGATCCCGCCGGAAGCGGAAATGAAAAGTTACATAAAAAAATAATTGAGGATATATATTCAACAATTGCAAAAAGATACGAAGATATTTTAAAGTGGATTAAATAACTAAGTTATAAAAACGACGCTACATCCAAAGATGTAGCGTCGTTGAAGGTCGGGGTCATCCAACCCGACGAATCTGTACCGGATGGGACACAAAAGCGACTTCCTCGCTTATATCTTTATCCTCTCCACGTTTTGCTATGGGAAAGAGCAGATGCCCGTCAAACGGTGCACGAACTTCATTGCCTACCGATCCTTGGGCGAGTAGCTGACCAGCACTGACGATATCGTAAGACTTGAAGTCAGATATGAAATCAAACGACAGGTCAGCAAATCGTATTGAGTCTCCAACGCAGCACTCTTTGTACTCACCAACCTGAACATTGGGCACTCCAGGAAGCATTCCGAGATTTTGTAATAAAGACACAGAACACCGAACGGCCCGTTCGAACGACTCAATTTCAGTGTGTTGTCCCGCCTCAATGGCAAAAACGGGAATCTCGTTTTTGATACCACCATACACCGCAAACGCTGGTATGCCGATTTGTATCTGGTCGATGTTCGAGATCAGTATGTCGATGGGAAAGCCACGAATCAACCCCTCAATTAATACGAATTTCCCGCCACGGCTTATGATCATCGGGATTGTTGGCATCGTTGTGCTGTGGATATCCAATCCAACCGTGAACTGCCTCCAGATTGGAAACAATTCCTGGGTACGTATGACTTCGTAACGCCTATCTTCGATTGTAGTCAGAACATCATTGGGCAAGCGATTCATGTTCACATCTTTATATCGAGCTTCAGATATTTCCTGTTCAGTGGCTGAACGGAAAAAATTCTCGGTTGCCTCGATGTTATTTACGACCAGATACAGCGTGCCACACTGAAGTGTTGACGCAATATCCATTTCGTTTAACAAATGTGAAAAGATCGCCAAACCAGAAGGTTCGTTTCCGTGGGTACAGGCAGTAATGCCGAGAACTGGTCCAGGGTTTTGTGCCTTTATGCACATAACACCAGATACGTTGTCCACTACAGATGCTTTGAATTGCTCAAGAATTTTCTTGAGTTGGTGTGGTATCTTTAGCACGTCGTTTCTCCTCTTCAAGTTGTGAATGAGCTATTTTGAAATCAAGAAAGAGATTTTAACCTGCCATAAAATATAACATATGTTTTCTTCTTATTCAAGGTCATAAGGGCGAAGTGTTTGCCACAAACGGCAAAAACAACCTTACGGCAGAAGAGAATTTTTACCCAGTACTTTTCGGAAACAGGAATTATAAAACTATGTTTGGATTTAAGGGTAAAATGATATAAGTAAAATAAGCCATAATATAAATCTTGCAAAAAGATACAAAGATATCCCGACTTGGATTAAATAATTAGATTAAAAAAAAGCGTGAAAGAATGGTTACTCTCACGCTTTGCAGTCTGAACAGGTCTCGTCATGATTTTTGACCTACCGCTATGATGTACGCGCCCATTGTTGTGTTAGCGAGCGCCTCATCAATCGCCATGACGGATTCCTGAACATTCGGCTGGTTGATGAACAGCTCGTGAGGCAGAATGGCGCTGACAGTTGGGTATGTAACCAGTGACACTTCTACCCCTCGCTCAGTGAACAAGGATGTTACTTCATCTCGAGTATATACTCGCGCATAAACAGGGATGATTTCCTCTTTTGAATCCTCGCCTTTTGAGTGAACATCGAGCGAATCACGGTGAATGTTGATCGATGCCGCCAACCCCGTTTCCCATGGTAGGAATTCCCAACGATAAGCGAGAGCATCTCGGTTGTAGAAGGAGAAGAGAAACCGACCTCCGGACTTGAGCACCCGAATCGTCTCTTCTATCACCTTTCCAATGCCACGCATGTCGCCGGCCGTTCCAAGGTTCATCACGACAAACGATGTGGAAGCATCAGGCATCGGGATACCATCCTCAAGATCGACGCATTCGAAGTTAATCTTCGCATCCAAGTTGCGCTTCATCGCAAGTCCATTTGCATGGGTTTGCATGTGCTGGCTAATGTCGTACCCCACAATACGCGCGAACGCATCGTGGAATTGGAACGCTATTCTTCCTGTTGTGCACCCTAGGTCGAGCATAAGCTCTGTATCGGTCAATTGTTTGATTTCCCGAGTGAGTAGTTTGTGCTCGTACTGTACGCTTTCGTTGCGAAGTAGCTGTCCTCGTAACTCGCGTCATAGGTGGTATGCCATCGCTCTGTAAGAACGAGGAGGTTTCGTTTAAACTTCTCATACCACTGATCTTCGGTCTGAGGCTCATTTGATTCCAGCGCTTCTTCTTGGAGCTGGACCATTTGCAGTTTGCACGACTCGTTGATGAGCGCGTACAAAATCGATTCGGCGAAATGCTGATTTAGGCCGTGAGTTGATGCCCATTTTCTAATCGCATCGATTCGTCGGTCCTCGATGTCTGCTCGAAAAATCCTCTCGCCCTTTCGGCGTTTGTATTTTCCTACCTGCTCAGCGAGCTCCATGCGGCGCATTACGAGCTGCATGATCATCGTGTCAACAGTCGCCAGTCGGCTACCGAGTTCCTCAAGATTCAAGAGCTTTTCCATATTTTTCTCCTTTTGTTTGTGAATGAACTATTTTGAGAAACCTACTCTAGATTTCTTCTGCTTTCATTCATACCGCAACTTTGATTTCTATGCAAGCCTGCCCGCATTCATTCCCCAGACCCCTTTCTGCGGGCGGGAAATCAGTCGAGGTTTTGCGAAATCCTTTCCCCAGAAAACCGTTCAGTTCGTTGATGGTGACCCTACCGGGAATCGAACCCGGGTTTCGACCGTGAGAGGGTCGCGTCCTAGCCGCTAGACGATAGGGCCATTATCGATGCCATAGTATCATAATTTTTCGAGAAAATCGAGTGCATGGCATTGTTGTTTGTGCATGGTATATTGATAAACAGATAAATCTTTCGGAAAGAAAGGAGGTGTTTCATGAGTCGCAAGACAAGCGTTCATGTGATACATGAGTTTATCATCTGCGCTCCGGATGAAGAAGATGATCTATGCGCCACCCAAGCGTTCGCGGAAAATATTTCACGAAAAAACAAAGATGTCTTTGTTCGGGTTGTATTACCTGAAATTGCGGAACATATTTTGGAGTTATTGAGGCGTAGATACGCGGTAATAACTGAACACGAACATGTTGTCAAAGGTTGTTTTAGCGTTCCCGTTGTTTACCACGAACTCTTGTTGCGTAAGAAGAAGGTATAATGATTATCTTACTGGTGTCAAAAGGGCGGCGCGTTGCGTCGCTCTTTTTATCGAATCGAAGGCTATGTGTTCTTTGTTCTCGCCTTTAGTGTTTAGTGTACAGTTAACACCACGGCGACTTTTGTGTATAATACAATTGAATAGTATGGTCATCTGGTGGATAATCATTTTTATCATTTCGCTTGCCGCGCTGGTGAAAGGAGCCGACCTTCTTCTTGACAGCGCTGAGAAGATCGGGGTCCATTTCGGACTTTCGCCGTTCGTGATCGGGGTGCTGATTACCGGTATCGGCACGTCGCTTCCCGAGCTTGCGTCAAGCATCGCGGCGGTTATGCATGGCGCAAGCGAAGTTGTCGCGGCAAATGTCGTCGGGTCAAACATCGCCAACATCCTTCTCGTTATCGGAATATCCGCTGTGGTTGGCAGGCAGATTATCGTTTCAAAAAATCTTATTGATCTCGAACTTCCGCTTCTGGCGATATCGACGGCGCTTTTCCTCGGGGTCGCTTTCGACGGTTTTGTCAGCAGGGGAGAGGCGACCATTCTCATTCTTGCCTATATCGTTTATCTCACCTATACGTTGTTTTCTCGCGAGCCGAGCGAGAGTTTCGTCATTAGCAAAGGAAAAGAGATTGAGGAAAAACTTGAAAAATACCAACAGCGAGCCCTGTATTTTTTTATTAAGCCGTTCTTCGTGTTTAAGGATTATATTTTTTTGATATTCGGTATTATTCTTCTTCTGACTGGCGCGCAATATGCCATTGAGGCGGTGCTTACTCTTTCCGATATCTTCGGCATCGCGGTCGGTGTTATTTCCATTACCGCCATCGCCGTCGGCACGTCGCTTCCCGAGCTCTTGGTATCTATCAGAGCGGCTAGGAAGAAGAAATATGATATTTCGGTGGGCAACATTCTCGGCTCGAACGCGTTTAACGCGCTTATGATTATCGGTATCCCCGGGGTCGCGGCGACACTCCCTCTTGACGAAAAAACCTTGCTTATTGGACTTCCCGTCATGACCGTTGCCACACTTCTCTTCATAATCTCTGGTATCTCCCAGAAGATCCATCACTGGGAAGGAATGCTCTATATCATATTTTATATTTTCTTCTTGATGAAACTTTTCACCTAGCGTTTATGGCAGGCGAAAAGCGCAAAGAAGCCCGGGCGAGAGAAAATGGAGAAAATAAAGATGTGCAAGATTAAGGAAAAAACTTGGTTTCAAAAGGATCGAACATGCGGTAACGCTTGACATGCTCGCGACCGGCTCTTTATTATCGGTGTGGGCGATGCGGCAAAAAGACTGAACGATTTTTTAAAATTGCCCAAGGTGTATTGCGTGGAAATACTTTTTAGCGTGAAGACCGATACGAGTGATGTTAATGGCGTAGTGGTGAAGGGTACAAGGTGGTGAATGATATCAATCGCGCAATACTCGAGGGAGACGCTTTTAGGACGCGTAATTTACTGAGGGAAAGTGTCGGGAGCTTCAAGATTGCGGATGCGTATAGGATTGAATTGATGAGTGCATAAGATTTTTTTTGCAAAAAAGCCCACCATGCCTTACACCATCCGCTAATTGGCGGAGATGTAGGGCATGGTGGGCTGGTACGTCTTACTTGATCTTACCTCCCGCAAAACTGGCGCATGAGTGCGCCGTTGGGAGCGCGATCAATCGCACTCGGATGTCACCGTCCCATTCGCATCTGCCGCCGATATCCGGGTGCCGCGAGCAATCCTTCTGCTCGCATGTGAAGACGAACTCCCCATTGACGAGTTCCTTGCTCCTTCGTTGGAGCATGGGAATGGAGGCTCGGGCCGCGGCTCTCATCCTCGCGCGCACGGCGAGTTCGCCATCGGTATTTGTGCTACCGCGGTAGATCGGCCCGTCGCACTGCTGGGCGCAGATTAGCGCTCTATGGACACTAATCGCGAATCTCTCAATGGCTGGGTCCAGCTCTCCCTCCTTGAAATAAGTGGGATGAAAACTCTGTCTCACGGAAACGTTCTCCGCGAGATTGAGCGTCACTTCTACCGCCGCTCCCATCCTGGGCATTGCTAGCGTCGTACTCATTTCCCTCGCTCCTTTTTAACTTCTTGGTGTGTTGGTGGATGTTCTCTTGGTGTCCTCCGGCACTCTTACATTGGCGTTTTCTCCTTTTTGCGAGGTTAAAATTAATTAAGTGCAAATATTGGTGATTGTATACAATTTACTTGTGCTATGTCAATCGTCGTAGTGGGTATCGTTGAATATTGTGCAATCTCATCCTCGCTTTTGCCTCGAATCTTTTTTTATGATAAAATTAACGCACATTTTTCATTACAATAAAAAACATGTCTGATTTTTACAACAATTCAATATTTTGGATAGAAACGCACAAGATAAAACCGAATCCGTTCCAGCCACGGCATGATTTCAATGAGGAAAGTTTGATTGACCTTGCAGATTCGATAAAACAGTACGGAGTGCTTCAGCCGCTTGTGGTGACGCGTAAAGAAATAGAAAAAGAGGATGGAGGACTTGCTGTCGAGTATGAGTTGATCGCCGGAGAGCGGAGGCTTCGCGCGTCGAAGATCGCGGGGCTTCTTCAAATCCCGGTGATCATACGATCGGGCGAACAGGATGACCGCGTGAAACTCGAGATCGCGATCATTGAGAATCTTCAGCGCGAGGATCTCAATCCGGTTGATCGCGCGCGCGCGTTTCGTCGGCTTGTTGATGAGTTTGGTTTCAAACACATCGAAATTGCAAAAAAAGTAGGGAAGAGTCGCGAGTATGTTTCCAACAGTCTCAGACTCCTTGCCTTGCCGGAGGATATTCTGCAGGCGATCTCCGGCGGTAAAATCACCGAAGGGCATGCCCGTCCCATTATGATGCTTGTCGATAGACCGGATGAGCAAATGACGCTTTTCAGAGAGATCACTCTTAAGCGGCTGACGGTGCGCGACGCGGAAGGGATCGCGCGGCGAATTGCTTACGATAAGGTGAGAAAGAAGGATCGAACATTTGATCCCGAGATTATAGAGATGGAAGAACGACTTTCTGAAGAGTTGGGAACACGAGTATATATTGACCAAAAAGAGGTCGGTGGCAAGATTACCATTGATTTTTTTTCAGAGGATGACCTTCGGAATATTCTGGTTGCGATACAGCCAGGGAAAGCGTCACTATTGGCGCGGGGCGGCGACAGCGCACTCGAAAGAACAAGTGACGAAGTGACGCTTGCGTCCGCCTCCGATGTGGAGCAGGTGATGAAGAAAAACGAAGAAGATGATAATAATGAACTCTATTTTATCAAGAATTTTTCCGTTTAAACCGCCGGCTGAAAAGTTTTTTCTCTTGTTGCGCGTCTGTCTCGGACAACAAACTTCTAATATGTCGTTTTGCAAGAGTTGTTTTTGCGTATTCAAGCCACTTTGCCGTTGGTCGGCTCGTTTTTTTTGTTTCGATTTCAATGATGTCGTCGGTGCGGAGTTTGGTGTCAAGTGATACGAATTTGTCGTTGACTTTCACTCCGGATATGTGGTTGCCGATATCAGAATGAATGGCGTACGCAAAGTCAATGACCCCCGATCCGTCGGGCAGGTCGACAACATCTCCCTTAGGGGTGAATACGAATACTCGATCTTGAAAGAAATCAACTCGAAGTGTTTCAATAAATTCATCCGGTCGTGATGTTTTACTTTGCCATTCAAGCAGTTGTGTCACCCAACGCGGTTTTTTCTTAAATACATTGCGGTTGCCTCCTTTGATGCGTGTGAACAAACCATCTTTATATAACACATGGGCGGCAACTCCGTATTCGGCATCGTTATGCATCTCTTCGGTGCGAATTTGTATCTCGACCATCCCGCCATCTCCGGTGAACACGGTGGTATGAAGACTCTGGTAACCGTTTTCACCGGAGACAGCGATATAATCTTTGATCTTTCCAGGGAGAGGACGCCACATGCCATGAATGACCCCGAGGATACGATAACAGTCTTCGATGGTGGCAACGATCACCCGTAACGCGACGATGTCATGGATTTTTTCAATATCCATATCATAACGCAAAAGTTTTTTATACAGACTGTAAATGCGTTTGATGCGACGGTCAGTTCTGATCACCTTGTCTCTAATGTTTTGCTTTGAGATTTCTTTTTGAATTGAGCGGTGTACTTTGTTGAGATATTTTTCATCGACTTTGCTCCGCTGTTTAAGAAGAGTTTTCACTTCTTCGTATTCTTTAGGATACACAAACGGGAACGCGCCGTCTTCAAGTTCGCCGCGCAATTTTCCCATACCGAGTCGGTGTGCGATCGGTGCGTATATTTCAAGAGTTTCAAGCGCTATCCGTTTTTGTTTCTCGTGGTTGGTATGCCCGCTGAGAGTCTGTATATTGTGCAGGCGGTCGGCGAGTTTAATGATGATCACCCGTACATCATGCGCGGTCGCGATAAAGAGCTTCCGTAAGCTCTCAACGTGTCGTTCAATCCCGTGATATTTGAGTTTCCCGAGTTTAGTGACTCCTTCGACAAGAAACAATACTTCTGCTCCAAATTGTTTCTCTATCTCCTCGGCGCTCGCTTTGCCATCTTCAAGCGTGTCATGAATAAGTCCGGCGACAATCGTACGCGCATCAACGCCAAATACCGCGAGATTTTTTCCTGTTTCAAAAAGATGATAGAAGAACGGTTCGCCGGTCAGCCGCTTTTGTCCCTCGTGCGCTTGTTCGGCAAAATAGTACGCCTTTGTGATGATCGCGGTATCTTCCTCGGTTGGCACTTTCATGAGGATTGTTATTTCCTTGACGCTTGGCATTATTTCCATGGTAATATGCGTGCTCTCATATGTAAAGGGCATACCTAGAAATACCGCCTGAAAACAAGATTCGCAAGGGCGATGTCTTGCAACGATCTTTTACTCCTTCCGTTTATGGGGGTTGTGATTGGGGCAATTTTTGTCACTGCACCGCTCGGGAATCGTTTTCGTTCCCTCCATCATAAGCGTGCCGCATACGCTCCCGTCGTCTTTTTTGTGCGGGCACTTTTTTCCCGTTGGTTTTGCCTTGATTGCAAATTTGCACTTCGGATAGTTTGAACATCCGTAGAATACCCCAAAGCGTCCTTTTCGCTCGGCAAGCTCACCCTTGCCGCATTCCGGACACTTTATGCCGGTGGTGTTGAGAGGGGCACCATTTTTATCTTCATTCTTCACGTATTTACATTTTGGATAATTTCCACATGCGATGAATTTTCCATATTTTCCGGTACGCTCAACGAGCTTCCCTCCGCAGTCAGGGCAGTCTTCCCCTGTTTCTTTCGGTCCTTCCATCGCCTCACCGCTAGCCGTTCGCGCGCCGTCGCAATCAGGGAATCGCGCACAACTCAAGAATTTTCCCGATCGGCCGAGTTTAATCACCATTACTCCGCCACAGACGGGACACTTGATTGACGGATCGGCTTCGCCAAGGGTGGTCAACTTCTCGATCGCGTCTTTCGACGCGACATCTTTCGAGAACCGTTGATAAAAATTCGTGAGCGTCTTTTCATATTCGGCTTTTCCTTGCGCAATGAGGTCGAGCTCGTCTTCCATTTTTGCCGTGAACGAATCGCTTATGTATTCGGTGAAATTCTCTTCGATAAACGTGCTGACAACGTCTCCCGTATCGGTCGGGTGGAGCGTGCGACCTTCTTTTTCGACATAGCCACGATCGGCAAGCGTTTTGATCGTCGGCGCGTAAGTGCTCGGGCGTCCGATACCGCGCTTCTCTAATTCTTTAATGAGCCCCGCTTCGCTGTAGCGCCCTGGCGGCTGAGTTTCTTTTTGTTCAGAATTGATGTCTTTCAAATGAAGCGTTTCTCCATCGGAGTACTTTGGTAGAACGACATCATCTTCGTGCGAGCCGGAGTCCGCGGCAAGCCACCCGGGAAAGAGTACGCGCATACCGTTTGTGGCAAAGTCGGGGATCGTGCCGTTCTTTATGTTCGCGATCACTTTTGTTTTGAGTGTTTCCGCGTCGCTCATTTGTGAAGCAATCGCTCTTTGCCAAATAAGCTTATAAAGTCTTTTTTGTTCGATCGCCGCGCCGACTTCGCTCACGCTCGCGTCCGAGGGGCGGATCGCTTCGTGAGCTTCTTGCGCCGACTTGCTTTTAGTTTTATATACGCGGGGGCAAACATATTCTTTTCCGTAATGTTTCTCGATCTCCTTGATAATCGCCGCCTGTGCCTCCTTGCTCAGAATAGTGCTATCCGTTCTCATATAGGTAATGTGTCCCGCCTCGTAAAGACGTTGTGCGAACATCATTGTTCGTGCCGGAGAATATCCAAAACGCGTGCTTGCCGCTTGCTGAAGTGTTGAGGTGATGAATGGAGGTCGCGGGCTTCGTTTTGCGGCAGTTTCCTTGATACTTGCAACGAACCACTCGCCAGAGCGTCCCGCGGCGAGTATTCGCTCGGTTTCCTTTTCTTCTCGTGGTTCTTCAACACAGGTGAATTCGATCGAATCCTTTCTTTGTGTTTCAAGTGTCGCGCGAAGTGTCCAATATTCTTCAGGTTTGAACGCGCGGATCTCTCGTTCACGTTCCATAATGATCCGCAACGCCGGTGATTGAACCCTGCCGGCCGATAGCCCATACCTGACTTTTTTCCAGATGAGTGAAGAGAGATCATATCCAAAGAGCCGGTCAAGAACCCTCCGCGCTTCTTGAGCCTTAAGGAGCTGTTCATCTATCATCCGCGGGTGAGTGATGGCATCTTGCACCGCGTTTTTGGTGATCTCGTGAAAGACGATCCGCTTTGGTTTCTTGAGTCCGCATGCTTCTTTGATGTGCCACGCGATTGCTTCACCCTCACGGTCGGGGTCGGTCGCGATGATCGTTTCCGTTGCTTTTTTTGAGAGACTCTTAAGTTCCGTTACAATTTTTTCTTTTCCTTCCGACACGACATAATGCGGGACAAATCCCGCTTCGATATCGATTGCCGCCTTACTGCTCTTCGGAAGATCTCTGATGTGGCCGAGGCTTGCTTTCACTATGTAATCTTTCCCGAGATATTTTTTTATTGTTTTTGATTTCGCCGGCGATTCGACAATAACAAGTTTCATGTTGCCTATTAGTACCAGAGATACATATTTTTTGCAAATACAAGATTTGTGTGACAAAAATTTTCTACAAAAAATATTTGTTTTGATCGGTGACAAAGACGAATTTCAACTCCGCGCTCGGCGAATTTTTTCGCCATGCCGTTTAATGACCCCCTTTATCTCCATCGAAGAAACAGAGATACTTATTTTTGACACGGGAAGACCGAGCGCGCGCGCAACCTCGTCAATGCTCCGTGGTTCGGCGATCAATTCATATATAGCTTGTTCCTCAATAGGCAGCAGTAATGATTCATGTGATGTTTTTTCAGTTGACAATCCGAATTCGCGGATGATGTCATCGCCCGAAATGACCGGAAGCGCGCCGTTGCGTATGAGTTCGTTGGTGCCACGCGAGCCGGCGGAGAAGATTGATCCGGGAATCGCGTACACGTCGCGGTTGTATTCGAGCGCGAGGCGAGCGGTGATGAGAGTTCCCGACAATTCTTCCGCTTCGATGATGAGCGTCGCTTGTGAGATTGCCGCCATGATCCGATTGCGTTGAGGAAAGCTCCATACGGTAGCGCGAAAGTCCGGCTCAAATTCCGAGAGAAGCGCTCCACCTTGGGCAATAATGCGTTCCGCAAGCGAACGATTGCTCGCCGGGTAGAGCGCTTGTGGAGTGATTCCCGATCCGGGAATCGCAATGGTTGACAGTCCCGCGTCGAGGGCGGCTTTGTGCGCGATTGAGTCGATACCGAGCGCGAGACCGGAGACGATCGCAATGCCGCTTCCCGCAAGTTCACCAATTATTTTTTCGCATGTTTCTTTTCCATAGGATGAATATTTTCGTGAACCGACGACAGTTAGGAGCGGTGTGTCGGGGCTGGGAAGTACGCCGCGGACGAACAGTTGTTTGGGCGGATCGTTCATTTCCGAAAGGAGCGGGGGAAACGTTTTGCGAGATAATGCGCGTATGGTGTCATTCATTTGTTCATTTTACCATTTATTGGTAAAATAAAAGCTTAATAAATATATGTTGGATATAAAATTCATACGAGACAATCAGGAATTCATTCGCGAAGGCGCTAAAAAAAAGCATATTGATTTTGATCTTGGCGAGCTTTTGCGCGTTGACGATACGCGCCGGGAATTACTTACTGATGTTGAGGAGATGCGGGCACGACAAAATGAGGCGACCACAAAAATAAGCGCTATTACCGATGATTCCGCGCGCTCCGCGTTGATTGGCGCCATGAAAAATCTTAAAGAGGATCTTCAGAAAAAAGAAGAGCAACTAAAGGATATTATGGGGCGGTGGCAATCTTTGATGCTCCAAGTGCCCAATATCCCCGACATATCCGTTCCGGAGGGCGTGAGCGATGCCGACAATCAAGAGCTTCGGGTGGTGGGTGACATTCCTGCATTTTCATTCGCGCCGCAAAACCACATTGATTTGATGCAAAAACACGACATGGTCGATTTTGAACGTGGCACCAAAGTCTCCGGATTCCGCGGGTACTTTTTAAAAAATGATGGCGCGCTTCTTTCGTTCGCGCTTTGGCACCACACACTCGATCTTTTAATGAAGCGAGGTTTCCAGCCGATGATCGTCCCCTCAATGGTGCGGCGGGAACAGTTACTCGGTACCGGGTATGTTCCGCAAGGAGAAGACGATCTTTATAAAACTCAGGATGGAGATTATCTCGCCGGAACCGCCGAGGTCGCGACCATGGGATATTTTATGGGTGACGTGCTTAAAAAAGAAGATATTCCGAAGAAGTTCGTTTCCTTTTCCCCTTGTTTTCGTCGGGAAGCGGGGAGTCATGGCAAGGACGCAAAAGGTCTCTACCGCGTACACGAATTTTTCAAGCTTGAGCAGGTCATTCTGTGCGAAGCGAGCCATGTCGAGAGTGTGAAGTTCCACGAAGAGCTCACCGCGAACGCCGAAGATCTGATTGTCTCGCTCGGTTTACCGTATCGGGTTGTGGTGAACTGCGGCGGCGATCTCGGGCTTGGGCAGGTCAAGAAATATGATATTGAAGTATGGGTCCCTTCGGATGGCAAGTATCGCGAGTCGCACTCATCTTCTTATTTTCATGATTTTCAGACACGTCGGCTCAATATAAAGTATCGTGATGAAAACGGAAAATTACGTTTCGTTCACTCACTCAACAACACGGCTGTTGCTACGCCGCGCATCCTTATTTCTATCATTGAGAACTATCAGAGGGAGGATGGAGCGATTGTCGTTCCGGAGGTGCTTCGGCGGTACATGGGGAAAGATGTTATCGTATAAAAATAGGATTTTTGAACGCTAACCTGCCATTACCGTGAGGTCGCGAAGAGTAATCAGAAAAAGAAGAAAGGATCTCGGGATAAAGGGCGGGTTGCTCCTGCTCTCTTTTCTCATGCTCACGGCGCTTTTGTCGTGGGCAACTCATAGCGAGCGAGTGCGTATCGCGGAGGTGACGATACAAGGAAATAGCGCGATTGAGGCGGCCGAACTCTCTGCACTTGTTAGAAAGACGATCGACGGGTCATATTTTTTTCTGTTTCCGAAAGACAATATCTTGATCTATCCGCGATGGATGCTCAAGCGATTGATCATGGATACGTTCAAGCGCGTCAATTCCGTCACGGTCAGACTTACCGGAGCCACCGCGCTTACGGTCACGGTAAGTGAACGAACGCCGTACGCGCTCTGGTGTGGCAGTTTTCCTCCCGAAGGTGAACGCGGCGTTTTCATCCCGTGCTACTTCATCGATGCCGTTGGTTTTGTATTCGCCCAAGCTCCGGGGATTTCTCCGGGTGTATATTTTGAATTTTACGGGTCTCTGCACACTGCCATTGGCGCTATGTCGGTCGATGATATCTCTATCGGTAAATCTTTTCTTGGAGCGAGTGATGTCGATCGTATTCGTCATTTGAGAGAAATGCTTGATCGGTTAAAACTTAAGACGCGGTCATTTTTTGTAGATGTTTCAGGAAAAGGCGAACTTTTTCTCGAGCGTGCCGGAATGATAATTTTTGATCTCGATCAAGATTTTCCGACTATCTTCTATGGGCTGAAAGCCGCGGTTGAGAAAAAAATAGCCACAGAAGGCACTATTGCATGGGATGAACTTGATTATATCGACTTGCGTTTTGACAACAAAGTGATCTTTAAATTCAAATAGCCGCCGCTTTGTAAGATATTGACGCGATGGTGTGAAAAACTCGAAGCGCGAAGCGCTTGTTTGATGTATAATGAATATCTGCTCACTATATGATATTTGTAACCATACTCGGACAATACATCGTCTGGCATTACGGAAGAGCGTATGCGGATATTTTCGGCGTGTGGAGAAATTTTTTGTGGTTTTTTTATCACTTATTTTCTTTACCGACCCTTACGATGACACTCTTTGATCGGTGGCGCCGCCTTGGTGAAGAAAAAAAACACTCCGGCTTTAATCCGGGCGAGTATCTTTCTACTTTTTTGGTGAATATCATTATGCGTTGCGTCGGTTTCCTCATGAAAGCAACCTTGATCATTATCGGTATGTGCGCAATAGTCGTGACATTTTTTGCGGGGATTATTTTATTCTGTGTTTGGACACTGATGCCCGTTTTGATTTCAGTGTTATTCGGAGGAGGACTGTTTCTCATTATTTCATGAATGCACGACAAGGCATCAATATAAAAAAGAGCAGGCTTTACCCGCTTCTTGCCATTGAACAGTTCCTTTCCCATAAAACGCGGCATCGCATTTACGGCACGGTTGGGATCGTCATTATCCTTGTTGCCATTGCCGACGGCATGGTCTTCATCATGCTCAGCATGGTTCCGTTCAACAATCAAGTAGTGCAATTTCTGAAAGCTTTTGGAGTAAAGTCAGCCGGAGCCGCTCTTGTGTTATTATCGCTGTGGTTATGCGTGTATCTACTCGAGGCATTCTTCCGATCGTATTACTTCAAAGAAAAAGAACTCGACCTTTCCGGCAAGCAAACGAGAGACGAGGCCGATCTTCTGAGTTTTGAGGTTGTGCGGATACTCAAGCGCGGGCAAGGAAAAGATATCACTGTAGCATTCCTCGCTTCTCACGCGGGACGGAAAATTATGCTTCGCTGTGGCATTGACTCAGAGTTTGCTGGAAATCTGATCCGTGAAAAAACGCACGTTGTTCCATTCTTGCCGTCGCTTGATATGCAAACGATGTTTACCTTGGCGCACCTCATATCGTTTCTTTATCGCGCGGACGAAGGGTTTGCCGGATTTCTCTTTCGTGCCGGAATAAAAGAGAAAGATGTTGTCGGGGCTACGGATTGGGTTATCGAAGAGAACGAAATAGCGAAGCAAAAAGAACGATGGTGGTCGCGCGTGAATCTTGAGAAAATACCGGGCATTGGCTCGGAGTGGGCATATGGGTATGCTTTTATGCTCGCGCGCTACGGCAACGAGATCACCGGTTTTACGCGTGGGTCATATGGTGTCACTTCCTTAAAGAACGAGGGCATTGTCGAACAAATCAAGATCATTCTTGCGCGCGCAAAAGAAGCGAACGCAATACTTATCGGGGAAGAAGGTGTTGGGAAACTTGATGTGGTACGTTTGCTTGCGCAACGCATCGCGAAAGGGCATATCGATCCCGCTTTGCGCGGCAAAAAAATAATTCTCTTTAATACGGTACGCTTCACTTCCGGCATGAGAACAAAAGGCGAATTTGAACAAGGACTGCTCCACATGTTCACCGAGTTAATCAAGGCGGGGAATATCATCCTCGCGTTCGATGATTTTGCCGGCTTTATTTTGAACGCGCGACAGCTTGGTGTCCAAGTTCTCTCTTTGATTGATTCATATCTTGGGTCTCCGTATGTTCAGATCATTGCACTCAGCGACAAAGAACAATACCATCAATTTTTGGAAACAGATCCGATCATTACTCAGCGCTTCGAGAAAGTCATCATGGAAGAGCCGGTGCATGACGAAACAGTACGCGTTGTTCGGAGAGTCGCCGCCGAGCTTGAAAAAATGAATCATATTTTCTTTACCTATCCGGCGGTCGAAGAGGTTGTCATTAGCGCTGAGAATTATATCGTGAACGGTGTTATGCCCGACAAGGCGATCGACATTGTTGTGGAGGTCGTTCCACTTTTAGTCTCCCGTCAGAAATTCTTTGTTGAGAAAGATGACATACTCGCTTTTATACGCGACAAGACCAATATTCCCGTTGGTGATATACGCGAAGACGAAAGGGATATCCTCATGCGTCTCGAAGAGATACTCCATCAACGCGTTGTCGGCCAGAATGAAGCGGTTAAAGCGGTTGCGAGCGCGATGCGGCGCGCGCGGGCGGGAGTTCGCAACGTGAAGCGCCCTATAGGGTCGTTCCTCTTTCTTGGTTCGACCGGGGTGGGGAAAACGGAAACGGCGAAGTCGCTCGCTGAGGTTTTTTTCGGAAACGAAGATGCCATGTCACGGATCGATATGTCGGAATATCAAGGCAAAGACGCGCTCTCTCGTCTCACCGGTTCGTTTGAGGACGGGAAGGTTGGCACACTTGTGAAGATGCTTAAAGAAAAGCCGTACGGCGTGCTCTTGCTTGATGAGATAGAGAAAGCGGATCGGGACGTGCTGGACCTTTTTCTGCAAGTGCTTGATGAAGGATTTTTCTCTGACATGAAAGGGAAGCGTGTGAACGCGCGCAACGTGATCGTTATCGCAACATCGAATGCTGGGAGTGATCTGATTTGGGAAGAAGCAAAAAAACCTTCGCTCGCGATTGATTTTAAGCGTGTCCTCGTTGACGCGATCATTCAAAAAGGAATGTTTCGTCCAGAGTTTTTGAATCGTTTCGATGCGGTAATCGTGTTTCGTCCGCTTAATCGCGCGGAACTGCGCACCATCGCTGAGCTTATGCTTCGAAAGCTCAGGGCACGCCTCAAAGAACAAAGCTTGAATCTTGTAATCAATGATCCGCTCATTGATTATGTCGCGGGACAGGGATACGATCCTGCGTTTGGAGCGAGACCTATGAATCGTGCCATACAGGAATATGTCGAACAGGCGATTGCGGAAAAGATGATCAGCGGAGATGTTCATGAAGGGCAGTCTATCGAATTTGCGGAAGGGGATTTCAGAGAGTAGGATGTCATTGTTGCAATGAATGCGGGTTTTTGGGGACAATTAAGAAAGCCGTTCTTTGCGCTTGCGCCGATGGCGGATGTTACCGATGCCGCGTTTCGGAGCATTATTGCGCGATATAGCCGGCACGGTGAGCTGAACGGAGGTCCGGATGTTTTTTATACCGAATTTGTTTCCTGCGCCGGGCTTCTCTCGGAAGGACGTGAAATTCTTTCCAGCGATCTTCGCTATTCCGAGGCGGAACGTCCGATCGTGGCGCAGCTTTTTGGTTCCGATCCCCTCCACTTTTATCAATGTGCGCAATTGATTGCCGAGCTTGGTTTTGATGGAGTTGATATCAATATGGGATGTCCCGACCGAAGCGTTGAGAAACAGGGCGCTGGCGCCGCGCTCATCAAAGACCCTGCTCGCGCTCAGGCAATCATCCGTGAAACAAAACGCGGCGCGGGGGATTTGCCGGTATCAGTAAAGACCCGACTTGGTTATCGGGAAAATGAAATAAATACGTGGATCATGGTGCTTTTAGCAGAACAACCCGCCGCACTCATCGTACACGGTAGAACACGAAAGGAGATGTCAAAGGTTCCCGCGCGATGGGACGATATTGCGCGTGTCGTCGATATTGCCCGCGAAAGCGGCACGCTTATCATTGGTAATGGCGATGTGGCAAGCCTTGAAGACGGGATCGAAAAAGCAAGGTTGAGTGGAGCCGACGGGGTTATGGTAGGGCGTGGCGTGTTCGGGAATCCATGGTTCTTTGACAAGGGCGCTTCACCTGACACGATCCCGCTCGAAAAACGTCTTCGTGTTATGCTTGAGCACACTCGTCTTTTTGAAGAGATGTTTGCCGGAATGAAGAACTTTTCCGTTATAAAAAAACATTACAGGGCTTATGTGTCGGGTTTCAATGGAGCAAAAGAGCTACGGATGGCACTCATGCAGGCGCATAACGCAGACGATGCCGATCGTATTGTCAAAAACTTCATTTGTGATATAAAACACTGAGAACATAAACCGCAGTTCTCTCAAGAGACGGAGGAGTTTTATGGAACAACAATCAATCTCGATTGTTGGCGCGCAAGGAAAGACACCCGAAGAAACGATCAAGGAGATGATCGTTGAAGCGGGGTATGAAATCATACCCCAGCGCGTTGTGAACATAATCGATGGCGGGCTTGTGGATGGAGTGTTAGCGAAGCTTGATCTATCATCATCCAGTTTTTTTTGCATGGGTGAAGACGGTGGCGGTTATGGTTGGTATTGCCGCGGGCGCCGTTCTCTGTGTGTTCTCTGTGTGTTACTCGCTTATTTCTATTACGGTAATTGAAGCATATGGCGATCATCACGCCGGGATTATCTGCGGGATTGTCATTTTCGCCGCACTGATATTTTGGAACGATATTGATCGAGCGCAAAAAAAACTTCCGGTATGGAATCGCGTGCCATTCCACGAGGATGACCCACGTTTGAACACCCTTTCACAAAAACTCGCGGATGAGGGAAGATACCATATTTTTACGGAGATATGGATGGAGTCGATGGCTATAGCGGTGGCGCGACTCATTGTCGTTTCCTCGAGCGGGGACGAAATGTACTACATAAAAGATCATAGGGGTGTGCGTGACAGGGGCGTGGAAACGCCCCTGTTTTTCTTTTTTCAAAAAGTGTACATGGGGGGAAAACGGCTTGCGTGGGAAATGTTGTGTATTATACTATCGGCATGACAAGCATTATGCAGTTGGACATCTTTTTCTTTATCACAACGATTGCGGTGGTGATTGTAACGGTGCTTATTACGGTTGCGCTCATTTACATCGTCCTTATCTTGAAGGATATTCGCAACATTTCAGAGGTGGTTAGCAAAGAAAGCAGGAATTTTGCTGACGATACCGAGATGGTACGCACCAGCATAAAAGCCGGTTTGACCAAATTGTTCCATGTGATCGTTTCGTTTATCAAGGCGCGGGAATATGCGCCACGTCGACGGTCACACAAAAGCACAAAGAACGAGCCTTAGTTTTTATTAATAGTTTGTTCATTTTTTTAAAACGGTTATGTCGAAAAAAACAACAAAAAACACGCATGGAGGATTGAAGATTCTTGCTACCGCTGCTGCGATCGCGGCCGGTGGATATTTTCTCTATGGCAAAGATGCGGCAAAGAATCGCAAGAGGGTGAAAGGGTGGATGCTCAAGGTGAAGGGCGAGGTGCTTGATGAGATTGAAAAACTCAAGGAGATCGACGAGGAACGTTATCACAAAATTGTTGATAATGTTGTCGGAAAATATAAAATGGCAAAAGACGCGGACAAGAAAGAACTCGAAGGAATAATAAAGGAGCTCAAAGGACATTGGGATTCGATCAGCCGCAATTTCAAGGCAACGCCGAAAAAAACAATCAAGAAACCGGCTACGAATCATTCGGCAAAAGTTGCGTTGAAAAAAGCGCAGAAGTAAGTGAGCAGTATTATTAGTTTAACCACATTTCAACTCAAAAGAGTATGGAAGAGGAAAAAGCAAAATGTACCGGTTGCGGTATTGAAGCGCAAGAATGCTACTGTATGGCGTGCATTGCCGCCGGTGCCGGGAGCACCGATGAAGAACTTTACGGCGATTAAATATCGTTTCTGTTTGCGCAAAAACAACAAGCGCCTCGCGGATAAAGCGCGGCGCTTTTTTGTTTGCCACGAGGGTTTGCCGCAGTATGATATAACGGCGGCGAATGAATATGGCACGCAATCCGCAATGAGGGAACATGCCATCGTATTTCTTTGTCGAGGGTTGTTCTGGTATAATGCCAGCTATGTCGGAGTTTGTACTCTATCGCAAATATCGTCCACAAACATGGGATGACGTGATTGGGCAGGATCATGTCGTCAATGTCATCAAGGGCGCAATCAAGATGGGTAACCTTGCCCATGCCTACCTTTTTGCGGGAAGCCGCGGTACGGGCAAAACATCCGTCGCCCGCATTCTCGCACACGAGATCGGCTGTTCCAATGCCGACCTCTATGAAATCGATGCCGCTTCACGGCGGGGGATTGATGATATCCGCGAACTGCGTGAATCGGTGCGCACTCTTCCTTTCGAATCCAAATTCAAGGTCTACATCATTGACGAAGCGCATATGCTTACCAAAGAAGCGTTCAATGCGCTTTTGAAAACACTCGAGGAGCCGCCGGAATACGTTGTGTTCATTCTAGCGACTACTGAACAAAACAAGATTCCTGAAACGGTCATTTCACGCTGTCAGGCTTTCACCTTCAAACGTCCGACACAAAACATACTCCGCGAGCTTGTGCTCCGCATCGCGGAAAGAGAAGGTTTCTCACTTGGGTCATCGTCGGCCGACCTTATCGCGTTTCTCGGCGAGGGGTCGTTTCGCGATACGCAGGGAATTTTGCAAAAGGTCATCAGCTCTTCCGCCGACAAAAAGATCTCGCTCGAAGAGGTTGAGCAAATTACCGGCGCTCCGCGCAATACTCTCATCAACGACTTCATCACGGCGATTCGGGATGGCGATACAAATAAGGGACTTATAGCGATTAGCTCCGCGGCGGAGGGGAATATCGATATGCGCGTTTTTCTGAAACTTATTTTGCATAAAGTGCGTACGATCTTGCTTTTGCGGTTTGCAAAAGACATGGAGTCGCGCATTAAAGAAGAGTTCACCGCCGAAGAATTTGCGTTTTTGAAAGAGCTCGCTGGTAAGAATGGCGCGAAGATTGCCTCACCTGTCTTGAACGAGCTTCTCTTTGCTTACGACCAGATGCGTTATGCGTATTTACCTCAGCTTTCACTTGAACTCGCACTTATGAAAGTTACTGGTTGCGAAATAATCAGCTAATGATGGTACACGCCGCTTTTACTTAAGAAAATGCCTATTATTAAAGATCAAGAGGGAGAAACTGAAATTTTTTTGGATGAAAATAACATCCTTCATGTTAAATACATTAATTTACCGAAAGGCGATGTTAGTCTCAAAATTGCGGATATGGCGATAAGCGAGATCAAACGGCTGGTGCGCGAGTCTGGTAGGAAACAGGTGAATGTGCTTGTCGATACTCGTCTTAACAAAAGACAATATCGGTTTTTCTCATCGAAAGAACGGAGAAAAGCGGGAGAGATCGTGCGAATGGAGGAACTCAAGAACTGGGCGGTTGTTGGAGATAATTTACTTATGAAAGTCGCGGCAAACTTTATTGCCACTTCCGCAAAAAAGAATCTTCGCTGGTTTGCCGATGAGAAAGAAGCGTACGAATGGTTGCTTTCCTTGCGAGAACATTGAATCTTTCGATGCGCGTGGATCGCACAAAGAATTAACACAATCTCTTTGTCTGTGAATATTGTCGGCGCGCTTTTTCAAGCTGGTTGGCAACAAAGTGACATTGACGACACATTTCGGCTGTTTGACTCGCCAGTTTCGGTGCGAGACATTCCCCAAGAAATTTCTCAAGCGGAGAGCGGTCGAATGACGGCGCCACGCGCTTCTCGAGTCATTACCGAACGGGAATATCCGATCACTCTGTTGTGGGTGTTTAAGTACCCTATCATCATTATTACTGTATCAATTATCGGACTCTTGTTTGGGTACTGGTTTCCCGACCTCCTATTTGCGCTCCCGATTCTGCCTGTCTATATGCTGTATAAGCGCAAGAAGATTACGTTTGCGATTGGGCAACATACATTACAAGCAAGCGGTGTTTTCCAACAGCGGAAGAATATTGATACTCAGTATTCCGCCATAGTGCTGGTTAATTTTCACCAAGATTTCTTTGACATGATATTTGGGCTTGGCGAAGTTAATATCAACCTCGTGTCAAAAAGGACGGACAAAAATGGATTGCCAATAAAGAAACCGCAGCGATTTTTCACATTCGACATGAGCAGTCGGCTCAATGAAGATAATTTTTCAATTTCCGGGGTTACCAAAGAAAACGGGGAAATACTCGAATCGATTATTCTTGATAGGATACAAAATGCCGCGTCTGTCGGACAAGGAGTCGCGGCGATTGGCATGGCGCCGGAAGATTCGGAGCAGGCGGCGCAAGCGCTTCAACGATATGTTGATGCTGAAATTCGAGTACGAACGACCCCCGAATCATTACGCGCAACGCTTCTCGCGCGTGGGTGGCTATCATCCGAAATTGAAGTAGCCATGGCACACAGTGGAGTTACTGGCGTTATCAACACAAAGAGCGTTCAAGTAACACGCAAGAATTGGGTTGCGATAGTGTCCATCCCGCTGTTTATCTTTGGCGTTGGGGCGTATTTTCTGAACGGATTTGTCGCGATGCTCTGCTTTTTCTCGGGATTTGTGTTTGGCATTATCGGGGTTCGTTCAAACAAGAAATGGCTTGCGATAACCGGAATTGTGCTCAATACTTTGGCATTACTCCTTGTTTCGGCACTTTTTGCGGCAGTGTTCTACGTGTATACAACAGGTAATGCTCCATTTGGCAAACATTTTACCGAGCAGGAATGGGTAAATCTTGGTTTTCCAGTGGAAAAATATAAATAAAAGGAAAGATTGACTAGTATGCGGAAGCGGAGCGACCCTCGCTCCGATCGATAAATGCATTTCTTAAAAATGTGTGATAATATCTGAAGGCAATCGCGGTTTCCCCCGGTTGCTTCTTTGATTCATTGCGGGATCGTCTAATGGTAGGACACTGGGTTTTGGTCCCAGGTATCTAGGTTCGAGTCCTAGTCCCGCAGCCAAGTTTCAGAATTCGTTTTTTCGCCAAAATGCGGAGCTATGCCTTGCGACGCGACGGGGGTTTCCGAGAGATAACGCCAAGGGTTTTTGAAATGGAAAAGAAGCGAGCGGGACGCGAGGCGGGGGTTCGAGCCAATCTTCCGAAGAAAATCTCTTTTAGCTTCGAGATTTTCTTCGGAAGCGATAATTATGGCTTGGTTACTGTCTAAAATGAATTGACGAGAAAATTCGAGCCAGCGATTGCCTTTTCGTTCAAAATCTTTCAATAACTCTCTCAAATCAATCTTTTGGTTGAGGAGCTTTTGCTTCTTGCCGATATACTCCTCAGCTTGTTCGGCGAGGAATTCTTCGCGGATATATTTTTGTGAGCAGACACCTTTCTTTTTGGTATCGAGTCCGATACGAAAAGTGTACTGTTCCTATCAGGAAAGAGTCCTATTTCCGCGGTTTAAATTGAGCGAATGGACACTAGAAACCGTCCTCCCGCAAGGGTTTCCAGTTTTGTATGTCCGCGCAACCACGCTTTTGACTTTTCGCGCGATCAGGGTGCACGGCAGGGTGTATGTAAGATTTACTTGGGGGTGACCCCAGGTGAAAAGGTCTGTGTTCTTATCGTGCTATACTGTTGTATATAAAACGGATAAAATCTCCCGCGATTATTTTAATGATCATTGGTGCGTGCGTCGGACTTTTGTTCATCGCGATCATCGACAGAGGAGAGGTTATTGATCCGCCCGATCAGTCTTCCGTGCACGCCGTGTTTATTCCCGGGGAAGACGGCATTATTTATCAACTCATTGACGGTGACGCGTATAAAATACGCAATGACGGTAAGCTGGAGTTTGCGCAACATGTGTACGACGTTGATTTTTATCAAAAAAATTATAGAGAAATTGACGGAAAGATATTTCGTGTAAACAACGCGGGAAATTCGCTTATTCCCACCCTTGCATATTTTGAAGAAAATTTTGAAGACACGGACAGTCTGCAGAATTTGCTTATGCAAAATGAAAGTGATGAGGCCGGTTGGACGGGTTTTACCCTCCAGTCGCCGCGCGCCCCCGGAGTAAGCGATTATATAAAGTTAAAACAATGTACTTCAAAAAAGGAATGTGATTTTCTTGACAACAGGGTTGAGCCAAGCGACACGGTTGCGCATGCTGGAGCACGATCACTCAGGACATATTCCGTGCCGCCTTCTTTCGGAGTACCGGTCGCGAAGGCATCTCTTGATACAGAATTGCTTCATTACAAAAAAGGCGACACGGTATGGTTTTCCGCTTGGTACTATATTGAAAAAGGCATGCCGACAAGCATTATGGATATCGAATCCTCGTGGATGACCGGATATCCGGGCATGCGTATATTTGTAGATGAAAGCGGGTTGCCGTCTCTTGAACTGAAAGCGTTCAGTACGCCGCATTTCAAACAAAGAGGAGAAACGGTTCTCCTTCCGATCGGGAAATGGTTCCATATCAAAACACATTTTTATCTCTCTGAAAAAGAAGACGGTTTGGCGGAATTGTGGCTTGATGGTCAAAAAATAATTAGCGGAATAGGGCAGACCCTTCCTTTGGCAGATACGGTGTACAACAATTTAGAAGTTGGCATCAGCGCGAATGCATACGATACGAATACCATACTCTACGTTGATGACATTGTTATTTCTCACGAACCAATATGAGTGTGTAGAACATAAGCGTTGCAAGGAAGACAGGATAGCGCGTCTCATAATGTGGCGTGAATAATCGTAACCAACAATGACTCATTTCATAGGGCATTCGATATTAGGGAAGGCGGCGGGGTGGGACGCGGATCTCGCGAAACATGCTTAAAAGGTCCGACCTTTCCAACTTTCGACCTTTCCAACTTTTCAAAAATGAGAGAAAAGACTCAATGTGGAGAGCATCAATATCACAAGAAACCTCCGATTTCTTGAAAGTCATTTGCGTGGTAGAATAAGATAATTGAAAATGAAATCACTCGTGGCACGCATCAAGAAACTCTACGGGCTGGAACTGCACTCTCCCGAGCGGGTGGCAAAGGGTTTTTTGTCCGAAAACCATATCCTTCTGGGGGATGGCACAAAATATTTTCTGAAACGGTATCGCTTCGATAGTAAAGACCGCATACAGGAGATCCATGTGGCAAAAAGATATTTTGCCGATGGAGGTATCCCCGTCATTCTTCCCATTGTCAACAAAGAAAGTAGCACGTTCTTTTTCTGTGATGGTGGATATTTTGCCTTGTTTCCGTTCGTGATCGGTTGGCAACCAGAAAGAGGGTCGCTCTCCGACATAGCCGTCGAGTCACTCGGAGAGACGCTCGGAAGGATACATCTTTTGGGGAGAGATGCGGATGTGCCGATCAAGGAGCGATTCAAGCCGTGGGATAAACAAGAAGCTTTGGAAAGAATCAAAGTTATCGATTCTGAAATAAAAAAGAAATCGGAGCTTACGGATTTTGACAAACTTGCTCTGGAAAGTATCATCGCGAAAAAGCGGCTCATGGAAGCAAACTTGGCGGTATACGAAGATTTTGACTTACCCGCCGACCATCTTATCCACGGCGACTATCTCGATCATAATGTTTTCTTTGGCACGGATGACCATGTTTCGCATGTCTTTGATCTCGAAAAGACCGAATACTCTCCGCGGATGTTCGAGCTGTTTAGATCGCTTATGTATACTTTTGTAAGCGGGCGCGCTGGATTGGGCGAGATGGAGAAAGTAAAGCGATATCTCGGCGCGTATCGGAAAGTGTATCCTACGCGAGACGACGAGCTTTCAAGCGGGTTAAAGCTCTTCTATTTAAAAGTGATCCATGGCACGTGGATCGAGAGTGAACATTACTTGAGAAACAACATGAGAATCGACCATTTTTTCTTAGGGGATTTCCGGCGCATGAGTTATCTCGCCGATCACCTCAAAGAGTTTGAGAACGAGATACTTCGATCATAGACGATCAAAAGTTGTTTAACGATAACATATTTCTGTGAAAGTCCCGCGATGGTTGGCTCTTCATTTTTAGTTTCTTTTGACTTTTCGCTCAATCGGGCGCAGAATGCGGAAGACCGCATTGAATTGATACGATACACTTATGGCATTTATTGATGAGTTAAACATATTCGCGTGTGCCGGTAAGGGTGGCAACGGTGTCGCGCGTTGGCGCCATCAAAAAGGGAAAGAATTTGGTGGCCCTGCCGGCGGCAACGGCGGGCGCGGGGGCGACGTGCATGTTCTTGCGGTACGAGATGTGCAACTGCTTTCAAAATATCGAACAATAAAAGAGTTTTGCGCGCAAGACGGCGGCGACGGAGGGAAGAATAGTTTGCACGGATCTGACGGGGAAAATTTGGATATCGCTCTTCCGCTCGGTTCGATAATAACAAACATCAAGACCAACAAAAGGATCTCGTTTCAAAAAGAGGGAGAACTGATACTCTTACTTCGTGGCGGCAACGGCGGGCGCGGCAATGAGTCGTTCAAAAGCTCGATCAATCGAAGTCCGAAAGAAACCACTCCCGGCACAGAGGGAGAGCAGGGAGAATTTTTTGTTGAGGTGGAGCTTATCGCGGATATTGGGCTTATCGGACTTCCCAACGCCGGCAAAACAAGTCTTTTGAACATGCTCACCAGTGCCAAAGGGCAGGTTGGTAATTATCCGTTTACCACACTTGAGCCAAACCTTGGGGAATTCAACGGGTATATCATTTCGGATATTCCCGGACTTATAGAGGGCGCCGCAAACGGGAAAGGGCTCGGGCATAAATTTTTGCGTCATGTGAAGCGTACGAAAATACTTGCGCATGTGATATCGCTCGAAAATGAAGATCCGATCGAAGCATACGAAACGATTCGGCATGAGCTTGAAGAATACGGCAACGAACTTCCGCTCAAAAAAGAAATAATCGTGCTTACCAAGACCGACATGGTTGATGATCCTGCGCGTATCAAAAAAGCCGTTAATGAAATGAAGAAAAGATCCGAGGTCGTGCTTACCGTCTCTCTCTATGACGACGAAGCGGTAAAAATGCTCAAGCTGGTTTTCCTGCAAAAAATAAAATAGAATTATGAAAAAAGTTTTTGCGGAAGTCGGATTTGGGAATAACTCATTCTTTTCGACTGAATTCGAAGATGGGAATACCGAATTCCTCAATTTTTAAAACCGCAAAAAGTAAGCGGGTATTATTTTCGTCTTTGGGTGTTCAAGAATGTGTTCATTGTTTCGACTAATCACGGATTTGAAATAACACATAAAAATAGGAATAAATTGAAAATCTTGTTTGGGATGAGTGGCGAAAATAAAACGTGAGCATGTTCAAATGCCGAAAATTCGCGGAGTTGGTATAGTAAAAAGATGCCCGTCATCAAGATCGTCAGCAAAAAAGAAACGAAAGACAAGTGGACCATCATTGTGGAGGTTGATGCGCTTTCGTTCACTGTGCGCGTGGGGAAGGAATATTGGCGCTCGCTTACTGACGAAAGGGAACTCCCGGAGTGTTTAGTGGAACGTTCTTTCGCCTTCCTGCTCGTACGGGAGCCGAAAGATGCGATCTTAAGAACATTTGACCTTGCGCTCATCGGGCGCTATTTCCCGAAGTATGAGAGTGAGATGCGAAGAGGGTATAAAGTTTAATGTTTTAAAATAAATCTGCTAAAATGCGATATATGAACACGATCGAGAAAAAGGTGTGGCCGGAATATTTCCAGCATATAGTTGATGGTAAAAAGACGTTCGAACTCCGACTCAACGATTTTAAGGTCAACGAGGGAGACACGTTGGTCTTAAGAGAATGGGATCCAGCAACGAAAGATTATACCGGCCGGAAGCTTGAGAAAAAAGTAGGGTATGTCGGCGCATGGAAGATCGATGACCTTGCCCAATTCTGGCCGCGGAAAGAGATCGATGACAAAGGGCTACAGGTCATTTCTCTCAAATAGGAGTTTTGAAATATAGTCCGTGTAATTGAGGAGAGGCGGTTTTTCGTGCTATTCTTATCCCATAAACCATGAGTCGTCTTGAACCATATCGTCGCGTGCTTTGCGATATTAGGCCGATCTTATCTCGGCATGTTTTTGTATTAGTCAACGCGATCATTCTCGGTGTCATTCTCTTGCTTATTACGTTTGACAACGCCGAATCTGGCATCTTTCTTGGTATCATTGTTGTCGTTAATATTTTCCTTGGCGCTGGGCAGGACATTCGCGCCCGTATCTCGCTTGAAACATTGCAAATGATGACGGCGCTCAAGGTTGTTCGCTTTGATGCTGAAGGGGACGAGACCGAGATATTGTCAGAGGAAGTTATGCGCGGCGACCGGATTAAACTTCGTCTTGGTGATCAGATACCCTGCGATGGGACGCTCGTTTCATCTGAAGGTCTTGAGGTGAGCGAAGCTCTTCTCTCGGGAGAGTCCGACTCGTTTCCCAAGAATGCCGGTGATTCGGTACAGGGCGGCTCAATCGTGACGGCGGGCACGGGCATTTTTGAAGCGCAGGAGGATTTTCGCAAAAGCCGCATGGCGACCATGACCGAAGACGCGAAGAAATATGCCGCGAAACCGAGTCCGATACAGCAGGCGATAACGCATATCATTACCGTAACGGGCTACGTTCTGCTTGTCTCGATAGTATTCGTTGTTGCGCGTGGCATGATCGCGCACGATCCCTCTGTGCGTATTGTACTCAACGTCGGCGCGCTCGCGAGTACGCTTGTTCCACAAGGACTCGTGGTTATTACGACGCTTCTTTTTGCGTTCGGCGCTTCAAGTTATATGGAGAAAGGGGTGCTGTTCCAGGAGATCAACGCGACCGAAAAACTGGGACGGATCAAGAACCTGTGCATGGATAAGACTGGCACACTCACCGAGAACACGCTCGTCGTTGAAGCACTCCATGCCGCCCCCGGACATTCTTCCGATGAAGCGCGCACGCTTACCATTGATTATAATCGCGGCGCGAAGGATTCGTCACGGACAATGGCGGCGGTTGCAGATTATCTTGGCGATCGTGCCGTAATAACCGCGATCACGGATGCCCTCCCGTTTTCTTCGTGGCGACAGTATGGAGCGGTAAGGACAGGCGACGGAACGGTAATCTTCGTCGGCTCGCCGGACGCGCTCATCCCATATATGCGCTCCGACGAAGAACGAAAATGGCTTATTGAGCATATTGAAAACAATTCGCGCGAAGGCAAACGAATTTTGTGCGTCGCGCGCACCACTGCCAATGATATTCCGCGCGTACTCGATCATGCCGATCTTTCGGCGGTCGGCGCGTTTATTCTCACGAGTGAGTTGCGTAAAGGGGTGCGCGATGCCGTCGCGTTCTTTCAAAATCGCGGTGTGAGGATTAGGATTATATCGGGCGACAACACCGAAACGGTTCGTTTCGTTGCGTGCGATGCGGGGGTGCGGGGCACCGAGGAAGCGATCACTGGAAAAGAAATTGCGGCATGGAGCGATGTTGAACTTGATGAACGGATCGATCGGTACTCGATCTTTGCTCGGGTCGTTCCGGAACAAAAGGCGCGGATCGTTGAAGCGCTCAAACGTACCGGCTTTACGGCGATGATCGGCGATGGTATCAACGACGCTCTGGCAATCAAGAAAGCGGATCTTGGCATCTCGATGTTTGAAGGAGCACCGGCGACACGGCGGCTCGCATCAGTCGTTCTTATGGATAATCGCTTTACCGCATTGCCGGGCGGGGTCGAGCTTGCGGATAATTTCATCAGAAACATTGAGGTGTTTACCAGCGCGTTCATGAACCAGACGCTCATCGGGATGTTTTTTTTCATTATTGTGAGCATACTCGGCAATTCATACCCGCTCACACCGCTTAATATCTCGTTCATCAACTACTTCACCGTTGGATTGCCTGGGATTCTTGTTGCCTATTGGGCGGTACGTCCGATCGGTGTCGTCCCGCCGACGCCATCCGAGCCATTTTTAAAACGTGTCATGCCGTTCGTGTTCTGGTGTTCGCTTGTCGAGGCAGTCGCGGTCGCGATAGCCTACGTGGTGAGTCCCGCGTACTTTTCTGCGTCAGGATCAAACACGTTGGTCGGTTTTACTTTCATTCTTCTCGGGTTCATATTTTTTGCACTCGCACCGCTGGTGTATCGCGGCACGTTCGCGCCGATCGAAAAACTGCACATGGCGGCGTTCGGTATTCTTGAGATAATTTTGATCGTTGTTGCCGTGAATATTCCGATCATCGTGCGCTTTTTTGAAATAACAACCCCGCTTCCCTCCACCCGCTATATTCAAATAGCGTGCGCGGTGGCGTTTAGTGCGGGCGTGGTGCAATATCTTTTCATGAAACGATTTTTCATTCGACGGCTTGGCGTTACTGTGCCTGCGGCATCGCAATTATTACAATAACATGAAACCCCGTATTTTATTTTCTGTCAGCTCTCTCGGTCTCGGGCACGCGACGCGTACGCTTTCGATTATCGAGGTGTATATGTTGACCCACGATGTGCATATTGTCTCATCGGGGAATGCGCTCACTTTTTTGCGCTACGAGCTTGGCAGTGACGCAACGTTCTATGATCTCGAGGACTATCCGCCTCTTCAACGGGGAAGCGGATGGCGCCATTATGCGTATCTTGCGATCGATCTTACGCGAACGGTCTTTGTTATCAGAAAAGAACACGCATTTATCGCGGAGTTGGTAGACAGGATACGGCCGATTTGCGTCGTGTCCGACGGTCGTTATGGATCGTATGTTTCGGATGTTCCGTCGTTTCTTATTGTGCACCAGGTGAGCTTTGCGATGCCGAAAGGTCTGGGGGTCTTTCGCGGTGTTATTGATCGCTTGAACCGTATGGCATTCGATAATTTTGACGCGCTTTTCATTCCCGATTATGCCGATCCGATAGATAATCTTGCCGGTATGCTTTCGCATCATCCAATGCTTGAGCATCTTGAACATCATTATGTCGGTATCTTATCTTCGTTTCGGAAGCGCGAGCGAACACGCGATATCGATGTTCTGTTCAGTACGGGTGGCTTTCTTGCCAATCATAAGCCCGGCCTTGCGGAGCTTCTCATTGAACAAGCAAAAAAAATCCGCGGGAAAAAAGTTTTTGTGCTGGGCGATGCCAATGGAGGAACTCGTCACATTGCCGACGATCCGACGATTGAGATTATCCCGCTTGTTTCCGGTGACGCGCGCCATGAACTCTTTAATCGAGCGAGTTTTATAGTGACGCGCGGAGGATACACGACGATTATGGACTTAGTTGAGCTAGGAATTCGCGCGCTTCTCATTCCGACATCAGGACAAACGGAGCAAGAATATCTTGCTATGCACTTGAGTATGCAAAATCGTTTTCTTGCGATTTCGGGCGAGGATGTTAATCTTGAAGAGGGACAATTTCTTCAGCCGTTGCGTTCTTTTGATCCCGCATGGAAGACCGAATTATCAGTTAAGCGAATTATCGAGATAGTCGAGCAGGCGACAGTGCCGCAGTTCTTTTCTATTGTTATTCCCGCACACAATGAGGAGGCATATATCGGTGAAACACTTCGTGCGCTTTCCGCGTTACAGTATCCGCGTGACCGGTTTGAAGTGATTGTAATTGATAACGGATCAACTGATCAAACTCTCGAATTTTCGCAAAAAGTGATTGGGGAAAACGGGCGTGTGTATGTTTCCGAGCGCGGAGTGTCAAAAGCGAAAAATTTTGGTTTGAAGCAAGTGTCTGGACAAAGCGACTGGACGATCTTTCTTGATGCCGATACTCATATTGGTCCCAATCTTCTTCAGGAAATGAATCGTTATCTATTTAAAAATCGTCGCCGAAATATATCGGTTGGCACTACGCGAGTGACACCACTTGAAAATTCAAGCTTGAAAGCACGTGCGTGGTTCGCATTCTATAATTGGGGGCATAAACTTACCAAGACATCATTCGCGATCCAATTCATGCGCTCTTCGTTGCGTGATAAGGTCCGGTTTGATGAAGAGATCCATTTTGCCGAGGATATGAAGTTCATAAGCGATCTGCGAAAGTATGGCGCATTTTGCTATATTGATACCGAAAACACACTGACATCGACACGGCGTTTTGATACGGTCGGTTGGCTTAAGCAGTTCATTATGTGGAATTGGGAAGCGCTTGTTCTCGCGAAGACATCTCGTCGAAAAGGGGAGTATCGGGCTATCCGCTAAATGTTGGCACGGTGTTCAGTTAACCTTCAAGGGTGACACTGTGGATAAATAATAATTAAACTTTTCAATCGGTATCATGCCGTTCAAGTATCTTCCTAAATGGATTCTCTCGTAGTTGTAGAAGTGTAAATATTCTTCA
>Ga0210058_1000688_pt1 | contig 31972 bp, 27 predicted proteins | sample CryGeymeta201511_FD_183979 | JGI IMG/M metagenome (GOLD analysis project Ga0210058, IMG submission 183979) | Groundwater microbial communities from Crystal Geyser aquifers in Utah, USA - Crystal Geyser metaG 2015-11 (SPAdes) (version 2) | ecosystem: Environmental > Aquatic > Deep subsurface >...
CCATTCAAGATAAAACAGGTAATCGTCTTTTCTTTCAAAGACGCTCTGCCGGTAATTGCCCCTTTGAGTGATGTGATGAGGAAAGCCTACAGCTACGGCTCTGGAGATTCTCGGCATGGACTAATGGTAAACAATGCAGAATGTGAAGTCAAGTAAAATGGGCGCTGTCCCTATTTTCGTCCGTCCCTATTTTCGTCCCTATTTTCGCAGTTGTCCTTTCCCGAAAGGAAATAGACGCCGTCTTGAAACATCTGGAGCATCCCTACGATCTTGCGGTCAAACTGTTGTACGGCTGCGGGCTTCGTCTCTTCGAATGCGTGAAATTGCGGGTGAAGAATTTCAATTTCGACTTCCCGATAAGAAAAAAACTCCATGCCTGCATGATCAGTAAAGAGGACCATGAGAAGGAGCACGGGGTCTATAATAGAAAAAAGAGGAGAATAGGTAATAAGACAAGGAGCCTTTTTTATAGGCTCATCAGGAACATATCGGCGTTTGGCTTCAGAGCTTGGCGCCCATATCGAAGTTTGAATTCAAAGAAGCAGGTTATGTAAAAAGAGGAGGTGGAGGCCTTATTCCTTCAAGAGTTTTTCCCGTTCTTCCTGATCGGTTTTGCACTCAATGCACATGGTGGTGACCGGTCTCGCCTCCAGCCGCTTAGCGCCGATTTCCTGGCCGCACTCTTCGCAGATGCCGAAGGTTCCTTTTTCAATCCGTTCCAAGGCCTGGTCAATCTTTGTGAGGAGCCGCTTTTCCCGGTCCTTGAGGCGGAGCAGAAAATTACTGTCGATCTCCACCATGGCCTGGTCCCCAAGCTCAGGGAGGTTCTCATTCTGGGCGCCGAGCTTTGAAGAAATGGCTTCGTTGGCCCCGGCCAGGATCAGTCTCTTTTTTTCAGTTAAGTCCTGCTTGATTTTTTCAAAAAGTTTTTTCTTTGCAGATGCCCCTGCTTTTACAGCCATTGGAACTCATCCTCCCATTTCGTAATATAATGTCCCTATGCTATCAAAACAATCATAACAAGTCAAGATTGAAAAATTCTTATTTGATCACCCGTCTCTTAACCAGATTTACAGCCAGGCCGAAAGAAATCAAAGCGGGGACTGAAAGAAGCAGGGTCCACCAGGCGATGATCCAGGAGGGGGTTCCATAGATCAGGGCGCGGGAAATGTTCACCGAGTAAGTCAGGGGCAGGAACTTCGACAAGGTCGTCACCCATGGCGGGAGTTTAGTTAAAGGAAAGAAGACCCCGGAGAAGAAGAACATGGGAGTCAGAAAAATGGTAATATAATAATTGAAGGCCTCGAAATTGGGGACAAAGGCGGTGGTGATCATGGAGAGAGAGGCAAACAGGAAACTAACGAGGGCAATCAATAAAGGGATGCCTATGGCCCAGTAGGAATCGATGAGCCCGAATGCCCAGATGACCAGGAACATGATCATGCCGTTGATGATGCCTTTGGTGGCGCCCCAGAGAATATCACCGACCACCACGTCTTCAATGGAAAGCGGGGTGGCGATGATGGCATCATAGGTCTTCAGATAAATCATCCTTAAATAGGATCCATAGGTGCATTCGAAGGAGGCGGAGAACATGGCGGAAGAGATCACCAGACCGGGAGCGATAAATTTCACATAACTCATTCCTTCCATCTGTTCCAGAAAATTGCCCAGTCCGTACCCCATGGCCAGCAGATACAGGATCGGATCTCCGAGGGAGCCCACAAGACCGACCTTGTAAAATTTCATATAGGCGTCTCTGTCCCGCTGCCAGACCCTCAGGCAACTCCAGGAGACGCGGGGGAGTTTAAATATCTCTTTCATGATTCGGAGAGTTCCCTTCCTGTCAACTGTAAAAAAAGATCCTCAAGGGTTGCCGGTCGATGAACCATTTCCGTATGGGTGTATTGAATCAGCCTGTGCGTCAGTTCTTTGAAGAGGGGCTTTCCCGCCGGGATATAAATATAGAACGTATCGTCGAATCGATCGGTTTTGAGCTCAAGGTCATGAAGCGAGGTTCTGATCTCCTCATCCAGTTCAGGGGCAATTCGAAGTTCAATGATCTCGGCGCCCACGTGCGTCAGGATCATCTCCTTGGGCGGGCCCGCTGCAATGATTTTACCGTGGTCCATGACCGCGATCCGGTCGCAGAGCTGCGCCGCTTCTTCCATGTAGTGTGTGGTCAGGATGATGGAAACCCCGGTCTTTTTCAAGGAGCGTAGCCTCTGCCAGATCAGATGGCGGGCCTGCGGGTCAAGGCCGGTCGTGGGTTCATCCAGAAGGAGGAGGCTCGGAGAATTGATGAGCGCCCGGGCAAGGACCAGACGCCGTTTCATTCCCCCGGAAAGATGTTCTACCAGATGATGGATTTTATCTCCAAGCTGCATGAATTCGATGAGCTGCCGGGCCCGCGTCAAAGCCTCTTTTTTAGGGATGTTGAAATACCGGGAGTAGACCAGGAGGTTTTCCATAAGCGTCAGGTCCGTATCCAGATTGTTTTCCTGGGAGACCACGCCGATATGCTTTTTAATTAATCTTGCCGATGTCCGGATGTCCATGCCCATGACCTTCAAGACGCCTGCGGTCATGGGAGAGAAGCCGTAAATCATCCGGATCGTGCTGGTTTTCCCCGCCCCATTGGGTCCGAGAAACCCAAAGCATTCCCCTTTATAGACTGTGAAATCAACCCCTTTTACGGCGGCAACCTCGCCGAATCTTTTGGTCAGGTGTTTCGCAATGATCAGCGGTTCCATGTCCCTATCTCCGGGCGAAATAAAAGCGGGCAATTAAAGGTTCTTCTCCCATTTAGTGGTTAAAAAGGGGTCGAGGGGTCAAGGGTTATAGGGTCCAAGGGTTTTTTGATTTAGATATTCTTTTATCATCTCACCTGCCCCCGGGGCTCTTGATCTGTTAACCCCTCAGCTTCTTGCTAAGCTTTTCACTCGGACCCTCAAGTTTTTGAAAAGCACTTCACTTGACCCCTGGAATCCTTGATCCCTTGAAACCTTATGTTTTCACCCACTCTTTTGGAGCTGATCATAAAATAATAAATAAGATAATGCCAAACGAAAACGCATTCAAGCGGAGATTTTTATTTTGACAATGGAGCCAAAATCAGTTAAGTTTATAGAATTGTAACCCTATGTTTTTTTAAGGAGTTTTTAACATGTGGTTCAGATGGTTCTTTTTTTCTGTTTTCACACTTCTCACTCTTTCCGCTTGCTCGATTCTCAATCATGCCGTGGGACCGGAGAGTGCGGCGGCGCCTCCTGAACCCAAAGTCGAGCTGCCGACCAGAGTCCGGACGGCATCTCCTAAGGCCTATGCCCATTTTTTGAATGCGAACCGGTACCGGCTTAAGGGGGATCAGAAGGGGGCTCTGGAAGAGATTAAAAAGGCGGAGCAAGCTGATCCCGGCTCCCCTTTGCTCGAATCGTATCTGGCATCTCTCTACCTTCAGAACGGAGACCTGCAAAAGGCCGCCGATGCCTGCGAAAAGGCCCTTGCCATGGATCCGGAATCGGTCAATTTGCTGATGCTGACGGCCGGGGTTTACTCCAGCTTGAAGCGCCAGGATGATGCCGTCCGGATTTATGAAAAAGTTCTGCGTTTAAATCCCGGACAACATGAGGCCTATATCTTTCTCGGAACCCTCTATCTGCAGCAGGGACGGACAGATCCGGCCGTGGAACTTTTCAAGAGACTCTCAAGGATCAAGAACCAGGAAAGTCTGGGGTATTATTATCTTGGTCGGGTGTATGCCAACCAGAAGGAGTTTGCACGGGCCGGAAGGTATTTTGAAAAAAGTATACGCACGGATCCGGATTTTATGCAGGCCTATCTCAGCCTTGGGATCCTATATGAGATCGAGAAAAAAAACGACAAGGCGATTCAGACCTATAAAAAAGCGTTGAAGATCAACCCCCATCAAACGCAAATCCAGAAGAGGCTGAGTATACTCTATATCCAGGGGAATCAGATGGATAAGGCCCTGAGTCAGTTGAAAGAGTTGAGTGAACTGGAGCCCAACAATGCAGACGCACACCTGAAGGTGGGCCTGATTTATCTTCAACAGGAGAACCTGAGCCGTGCGGTCGAGGAGCTGAGGATTGCCCTGGCCTTGGAGCCGGGAAACGTGAAGGCGCACTTTTATTTGGGTGCGGCCTATGAAGGATCCGAAAAGCTGGACCTCGCCGAAAAGGAATATCTTGAGGTCCTTTCCATGATGCCGGACGATCTGGATACGATTTTCCGCCTGGCGCAGCTTTATCAAAAAATGGACCGCCTGGAAAAGGCCGTGACTCTCCTGATGGAGACCCGGGAAAAGCTGCCGGACAATCCGGAAGTCCTTTTGTATCTCGGCATGATCTATTCCATTAAAAAAGAAGACACCAAGGCCGTTGAGGTCCTTCAGGAGGCCGTCCGGCTGAACGGGAATAACGATAATCTCTATTTTCAGTTAGGGGTGGTTTATGAAAGGCTGAAACGTTTTGATGATGCGGTTGCGGCCTTCCGCAAGACCATTGAACTGAACCCGGATAACGGCAATGCCCTCAACTACCTGGGGTACATGTTTGCTGAAAAAGGGATCAACCTGAAAGAGGCCGAGGACCTGATTGTCCGAGCGCTCAAGATCCGACCCGAAGACGCCTATTATCTGGATAGCCTCGGATGGATCTACTTTAAAATGGGCCGCTTTGATGATGCCGTAAAATATCTGGAGCAATCCAACGGGAATCTCCCTGGAGATCCTGTCGTGACCGAGCATTTGGGGGATGCTTATTTCAAGGCCGGGTACCCTGAAAAGGCCAGGGAATATTGGGAGAAGGCGCTCAAGACGAATCCTGATGACCCGTCTCTTCTCAATAAACTGAATAACGGATTGCCTTAGTGGCCCTATTCGTAAATACGATGGTATTCGAGGGTCGTAGGGCGGTCGGATCAAAGTTGCGCTCCTTGCGGTGTACCAGAGGGTACGCCTCAGTCGCGCGCCTTGATGAGACCGCCCTACGACCCTCTCGGTACGTCACCATATTTACGAACAGGGCCACTTAGAGGGGGATGTGAGGAAATCGGTTTTATCTTTTTTGTCGCTCCTGATCTTGTTTTGCGGCTGTGTCCCCAAAACCAGATGGTTTCTTCTCCCGGACCAGATCATCCTTCACCAGAAGATGATCCAACAAATGCGAGAGGAGACCCAACGTATTCACACGCTCACCGGAACGGCCAGGGTGTCCATCCGGACATCAGCAGGCCGCGACGCCATGGAAGAGGTGATCCTTTTACAGATACCGGACGCCGTCCGGCTCGAATCCTGGAATCCCGCAGGCGGACTGCAGCTTCTGATGATTTCAAGAGGGAAAAGAGGGGTTTTTGTGGTCCCCGGAGAATTCAAGACCTATGAATTTGCTTCGGAACCGGGACCCCTGAAGCGATTCCTCGGCTTGGACCTCTCCATACCGGATCTTATCCGGATTCTCATGGGAAGACCGCCCCTTCCACCCCTGGAGCCGGATCATATCCTAATTGAGCCGGATCATGAAGAAACCATGCTGAAAATCCTAAATGACCGCCGTGTCATCCAGAAGGTCTGGATGGATCCGGCCGGGCGGATCATCCGCTGGGAACGGCTCAATGCAAAAGGCAGCCCCGTGGAAACGCTTGTATTTGACGATTTCCGAGCGGTGGAGGGGATCTCCATCCCCTACCATATCACTTATAGCGGCTCTGAAGGTGTGGAGCTCACACTCCGATACCGTTCACTTTTGCTGAATCAGGCTATAGAGGGGAGCCTTTTCGAAACCACGAATATGAATGGAGACCATCGGCCATGAATCAGGCGGCGGTGAGGGCGCCTGCAAAAATAAATTTCGGGTTGCGCGTCCTCAAGAAAAGGCCGGACGGATACCACGAGATTGAGACCGTGCTGCAAATGATCTCTCTGTTTGACGATCTATTGATTCAAGAGGGAGGGACCGGGATCCGGATCGAAACCGATCGGGACGATCTCCCTGTCGGCGAAGAGAATCTGATCTATCGGGCGGCAGAGTTGTTGGCGAGGGAATCAGGAAAATTCCCGGCGGTCCGGATACGGCTGACCAAGAGGATACCCATTGCCGCCGGCCTGGGAGGGGGGAGCAGCGATGCCGCAGCAACCCTGATCGGGTTGAACCGGTTGTGGGATCTCGGTTTTCCCAGGGAGAGGCTCATGGATCTGGCCGGGAAGATCGGCATGGATGTTCCCTTCTTTCTCTTCTCCCCCTCGGCCTATGCAACAGGGAGGGGAGAAATACTTGAAAAACTTTCTCCCCCATCTCCCCCCCTATGGATTCTCCTCATTTATCCGGGTTTTAAAGTTTCAACGGCATGGGCATATCAGAACCTAAAATTAGGGTTGACAATAGAACATAAAAATATTAGCATACCCAAGTTTTTCCCCGCCGTTTCCTGTGCGGGCGGGATTTGTTTAGAGAACGATTTGGAAAGAGCAACCTTTAAGGCTTACCCATGCCTGAAGCAGATCAAAGAAACACTTGAAACTTCGGGTGCTCTGCATGTCCTGATGTCAGGAAGCGGGCCGGCTATTTTCGGGGCCTTTTCAGATGAGGATCCGGCCAGAGCCGTAAAACAGCAATTAGGAGAAAAAAAAGATCTATCGGTTTTTATGATACATACGCTGAGCGCCTTGCCGGAATCGCTTGAATAGAAGCCAATGTAAGTGGCCCTATTCGTAAATACGGTGGCATTCGAGTGCCGTAGGGCGGTCTCCTCTGCGTTACGCTCCTTGCGACGTACCACAGAGGGTACGCCTCAGTCGCGTGCCTTGATGAGACCGCCCTACGATCCTCTCGGTGCGTCACCATATTTACGAACAGGACCACTAAGGAACATCTTTCAACGGCAGAAAGGTGGTGATGTCAACTGTATGGAAATTACAGAGGTTCACATCTTTCCGGTAGCAGACAAGATGCTGAAGGCTTATGCAACGATTACCATTGATGATTGTTTTGTGGTTCGAGATTTAAAAGTGATCGAGGGACGAAAAGGGATCTTTTTGGCCATGCCCAGCCGACGCCGGTCGGACGGGACGTTTAAGGATACGGCGCATCCCCTGGATACGGAGACACGCGAGAGAATTCAAGAAAAAGTATTGAGCGAATATTGGACGGTCATCAAGAGCCGGACTATGGGATTGGGAGAGGGGAGCGGATCCTGATGGCCGAAGCCGAGGCGCACCTTTTACTATGTCCATAGACCGGGAAATAGAAATCGGGGGTCGTCCAACGGTAGGACTCCAGATTTTGGTTCTGGCTATCGGGGTTCGAATCCCTGCCCCCGAGCCATGTTTATAAAATTTAGATCATATCCAAAAGAGCGGGTGAAAACATTAGGGGTCAAGGGGTCAAGGATTCCAGGGGTCAAGTGAACCCCGTTAGAGGTTGTCCTCTAACGGGGTGAAGTGCTAAAAATATAAGGGGCCGAGGGTCCTATGGGTCAAGGGTTACGCTTCGCGTGTCCCGCTTTTCTATATCATTGCCGTCTGCGACGGCTACTACACTAAGGCATCTTGGGATCCAGTGTTTTTCTCTGGAGATTTTGCTTGCGTTTCAGCATTTCACTTGACCCCTGGACCCCTGGAATCCTCGAACCCTTTTTTCCCCATTAAAGGGGAGAAGAACTAAAAATGTTTAGTGAAGTCAAGCTTTTTGTTAAAAGGCACTTCTTGAATGTGACACAAGAAAGGATCATGCGGGATGAAGATCTTTTCCGGAAACTCCGATCCGGAGCTTGCAAAAGAAATCTGCGGGCATTTGAATATTTCTCTGGGAGATGCCGAGGTCAGCACCTTCAGCGACGGTGAGATCATGGTGCAGATCAATGAAAACGTGAGAGGCCGGGATGTTTTTGTGGTCCAATCCACCTGTAACCCGGTCAATCACAACCTGATGGAACTCCTGATCATGATCGATGCCATGAAGAGGGCTTCGGCCCGCCGCATTACGGCCGTTCTTCCTTATTACGGCTATGCCAGGCAGGACCGTAAGGTCCTTCCGAGGGTTCCCATCACCGCCAAGCTTGTGGCCGATCTCATCACCACCGCAGGAGCGAATCGCGTCTTAACCATGGACCTGCACGCGGGTCAGATTCAAGGGTTTTTCAATATCCCGGTGGACAACCTGTATTCCGCTCCGATACTCCTCGACTATTTTCGAAAGAACGGAATGCATGGGGAGGGCTGCGTGGTGGTCTCACCGGATGCGGGCGGCGTGCAACGCGCCCGGGCCTTTGCCAAACGGCTCAATGCCTCTCTCGCCATCATTGACAAGCGGCGTACCATGCCCAATGAATCCAAGGTCATGAACCTGATCGGTGAAGTGGAAGGGAAAAAGGCGTTGATCCTGGATGACATGGTGGATACCGCAGGAACTCTGGCTGAAGCATCCAGCGCGATTATGAACCAGGGGGCCATGAGCGTCTCCGCGTGCTGTACGCATCCGGTCCTGTCAGGCCCGGCCCTGACCCGGATCAATGAATCGGCCCTGAACAAGGTTGTAGCGACCAACAGTATCCCCTTCAAGAAAGGGGATCAGTGCAAAAAGATCGTGATCCTCTCCATTGGAGAACTCTTTTCCAAAGCCATTCAGAATATTCATGAAGAGACCACGATCAGTACACTTTTTGAATAAGAAACATGATATATAGAGGTGCAAGATGAAAACGATTTCACTCGAAGTTTTATCAAGGGAAGCGGCAGGCAAAGGGGCGGCCAGGAAACTCCGGCGGATGGGAATGGTTCCGGCCGTGATGTATGGACACGAAGTCATCCGAAGCCTCACCGTCCGGCTCAAGGATTTACAGCAGGTTTTAAAATCCGAGGCCGGGTTCAATGCCATCCTGGAGATCACCATAGACGGAAACAAGAAGATGGCTCTCTTGAAGGACGTCCAGATGGATCCGATCCAACGCGTGCCGATTCATGCCGACCTCTTTGAGGTCTCCATGGACCAGAAGATCAAGGTCGTGGTGGAGGTCAAGGCAGAGGGAGGCACGCCTGAGGGGTGCAAAAAGGGCGGGATTCTGACCCATGCCTTGAGCCACGTGGAGATCGAATGCCTCCCCCACGAAATTCCAGAGTTTTTCCAGGTTGACTGCTCCAATCTGGATGTGGGAGATGCGATTCATGTCTCGGATCTGCCGGACCTGGGGGTCAAGGTTCTGACGCCAGGAGATCAGGTGCTCTATTCGGTTCTGGCGCCTGTGGTGGAGGAGGCGGCCAAACCGGCTGAGGCCGTGGAAGGGGCTGTTGCTGAAGAGGGGGCTGCTCCCGAAGGAGAGGCCCCGGAAAAGCCCGATGCGACCGAAAAGAAACCCGGGTCCAAGAGTTGAGCGCCATTCATTTCATCCATGTGTGAACCGGCCGGACATTCTTTGCGAATCTGCATGAAAGGCCGCTAAGTCGGTAGAAGTCCCATTGCAAAAGGCTCACAGGCATGGATCTTCGCATGATCGTCGGGCTCGGAAATCCGGGACGCAAGTACCAGAAGCACCGGCACAATATCGGGTTTCTGGTCGTTGACGAGTTGGCCAAGAGAGCAGGGATGCGGCTCCGGCACAGGAGTTGCAAGTCCCTGGTCGGGAAAGCAGAGATGGGCGGCATTCCGGTCCTGCTGGCCAAGCCGCAGACCTTCATGAACCGGAGCGGAGAGGCGTTAGCCTCGCTCATGGGTAAGGACAAGGTCCATATCGGATCCGTAATCGTGGTCCACGACGATATAGACCTGGAGCGAGGCCGAATCAAAATCAAGAAGGGAGGCGGTCACGGCGGTCACAACGGGCTCCGCTCCATTATCGAAATATGCGGGGCCGATTTTGTCCGGATCCGAATCGGTATCGGACGTCCTGAAGCGGGCGAGGACCCGGCGGACTATGTGTTAAGAAATTTTCCAGACCCTGCCGAGTCTCGGAAATGGGCCGAGAAAGCGGCGGATATCATGGAATACCTTGTTTTACATGGAATGACTGAAGCCATGAACCATTTTCATTCATAACACAAAATGAGATTCCCATAGCATGAAAACTCAACGATAATATTTACTAACAAAACTATAAGAAATTCTAACTTTACTTTTTTAGAGATATATTTAAATATCAATATTCTAATTTTAAGGTTTTTAGTTTTCCGGGATTAATTTTAAGTTTTTCGATGGATTTTCTAATTTTTTTTGCAGAGGAGGAACGGAAAATGTCCATGCTTCTTAACACGAATCTTGCACCTTTGATCGGGATCATCGGGCTGATCTTTGCGTTCATCATCTTCTCATCGCTCAAGGCCAAGCCTGCGGGAAATGAAAGAATGAAAGATATTGCCGATCAGATCCATGATGGGGCCCTGGTCTTCCTGTTCCGCATGTACAAGGTCCTTGCCGGCTTCATCGTGATCGTCTTTATCCTGTTAACCTGGAAGGTGAGCATCATGACCGCCTTTTGTTTTGTGGGCGGAGCGATCTGCTCCATCCTGGCCGGCTTTATCGGGATGAATGGGGCGACCATCGCCAATGTGAGAACGGCTCAGGCCGCCGAGGCCAACAAGCCGAACCACGGGCCGGCCCTTTCCATGGCATTCAGCGGCGGCGCCATCATGGGGCTTGCCGTGGCCAGCCTCGGGATCATGGGCCTGGGGATTGCATATTACTTTTTCGGTCATGATCCGGCGAATCAGCTGGCGATTGCAAACATCAACGGATTCGCCATGGGAGCGAGCTCCATCGCCCTCTTCGCCCGTGTGGGCGGCGGGATCTACACCAAGTCTGCTGACGTGGGAGCGGATCTGGTCGGGAAAATTGAGGCCGGCATTCCCGAGGACGACCCCAGGAACCCCGGTGTGATCGCCGACAACGTAGGTGATAACGTGGGTGACGTGGCAGGCCTCGGCGCCGACATCTTCGAGTCCTACGTGGGATCCATCGTCGCCACCATCGCCATCGCTGCGACCGCCCTGGAAACCGATCCGCATATCACCGCGGCCCTGAAGTCGAGTTATATGAGCCTACCCATCATCCTGGCCATGTTCGGGCTTGTGGCCTCATTGATCGGCATTCTTTCCATGAAGATCATGCAGAACTGGAGCCCGGCAGCGGCCCTGCGTTATTCCACGTTTGTGGCCGCAGGCCTCTTTCTGATCCTTGCCTGGTTTGTTGTGACCACCATGGAGGTGCATAATTCCGCGTTCTGGGCCGTGCTTGTCGGGACATTGGCCGGGATCTTCATCGGTCTTGTCACTGAATATTACACCTCTGCCGGTCCCATCGTCCGGATCGCCGAGTCCAGCAAGACCGGCGCCGCCACCAATGTGATCACGGGGCTTGCCGTGGGTCTTGAGAGTACGGCGATTCCGGTTCTGATCATCTGCGCGGCCATCTATGTCGCCGACAAGGTGGCAGGACTCTACGGTATCGGGATCTCGGCTGTGGGCATGCTCGCAACCGTGGGAATCACCATGTCCGTGGACGCCTATGGGCCCGTGGCCGATAACGCAGGCGGAATCTCCGAGATGGCCGGGCTGGGTAAGGAAACCCGTAAGATCACCGACGCCCTGGATGCACTGGGAAATACCACGGCGGCCATCGGCAAAGGGTTTGCCATTGGTTCTGCGGCGCTCACGGCGCTGGCCCTTTTTTCCGCCTATACCCAGGCCGTTGATCATACCCGGGTCGGAAACGGTCTTCAATCGATGCAGATTATTGTGACCGACGCCAAGGTGGTGATCGGCCTCTTTATCGGAGGTATTATCCCCTTCCTGGTCGCCGCGATGACCATGACCTCGGTGGGCAAGGCCGCCATGAAAATGGTCGAAGAGATCCGGCGTCAGTTCAGGGAGATCCCCGGCCTTCTCGAAGGAAAGCCCGATGTCAAGCCTGATTCCAAGAAGTGCGTGGATATCAGCGCTGCTGCCGCCATTCGGGAGATGATCGTGCCCGGACTTACGGCGGTCATTCTCCCCTTAGTTGTGGGATTTGTTCTCGGTCCTGAAGCCCTCGGGGGGATGCTGGCCGGCGCCACGGTGACCGGAGTTCTCATGGCCCTCTTCATGGGAAACGGCGGCGGCGCCTGGGACAATGCCAAGAAGTATATTGAAAAAGGGAACCTCGGCGGCAAGGGTTCGGACGCCCACAAGGCCGCGGTGGTGGGAGACACCATCGGCGATCCCTTCAAGGATACATCGGGACCGGCCATGAATATTTTGATCAAACTCATGTCCATTGTTTCCCTGGTGATTGCGCCGCTTGTGGCCCTGGCCGGCCGGTAGTTTTTACGGTCCATGGCGTTTTAAGGCCCCTTTCTCCAAAGGAAGGGGCCTTTTTTAGCTGTGCAGAATCTGTCAGGATTACTCGTACGTTTCTCCGGAGAATGCCTGCTTCATCGCCTTCTCCTTATCGTTAGACTGCGCGTCGTCTATCTCGGAGAGATTGACGTACAACTGATTCTTGTCCAGCAAGTACTCATTTATCAAGTACTATTGGATTTGTAAAGGGAATTGTGGCGGGCGGATCACAGCGGAATCGCCTATAATGCGGGGAAGTTTTCGGTAGTCGAGGAAGGATTTGGTAATGTCCTATGATCTCGGACCCCCTCACCTTTATCCTCTCCCCCTTCAAAGAAAGGGGGAGAGGGGAGGGTGAGGAGGATAACCAGCGGCGCATATAGGACATTTGTTTTACAGTTGCCAATAGTTGTGTGAAAAGACCCCTGAATAAGACTATCAGGCCACCCTCTTTTCCTGGAGAGGGGGCCTTTTTTCGGTTCAGGCAAAAAAAAGCATCAAGCAAAAAAACGCTTGAAACCAAGACGCTCACTGTGATATACATGAAGCCGCACGAAAAAAGACCTGAAACATTCAGGTCATTATAACCCCTTGCTCCGGACACGTTCCGGGGCTTGATATCCAAAAGGAGGTGATCATGAACTACTACGAATCCATTTTTATCCTCAACCCCGAACTCTCACCTGAAGAGACCGAAAAAATCAAAGAGACCATGGCTGAAGTTGTCCGAAAGCAGGGCGGGGAGATCCATATCGTGGATGACTGGGGAGTGAAAAAGCTCGCCTACGACGTGAAGAAGCACAAGAAAGGTCGTTATGTGCTCATGCAGTTTTTGGGGAGCGGCGGCGTTCTCCATGAGCTTGAGAGAAATTACCGCGTCAATGACAGCGTCATAAAATTCATGTCCCTCAGAATCGAGAAGGAGGCGCTGCAGACCGCTTCGCTCAAACAGGGCGAAGAGTCCTTGTCCGGCACGCCTCCGCAACAGGCGGAGATGAGGGACTCGTAAAAAGTCCTAAAATGGGACGGCACAGTAAAAAGCTCCGGATGCAAGGCTTGCGAATCCTGAGGAATGAGGCGTACTGAGAGGTACGCTGCAATGACGAAGGATGAAGCGTAACGCCGCAGGCGGACTTTTTACGAAGCCGTCAGAGATAGGAGAGTAACGTATGGCATACCGGGAACGGGAGCAAGATCCCAAAAAGAAGAAAAAATTTTTTTACCGAAAAAAAGTCTGCCGCTTATGCGAGAACAAGATTGACTCGGTTGACTACAAGGACATGCGGCTGCTGAGAAATTTCATCACCGAGCGGGGGAAGATCATTCCGAGAAGGATCTCCGGGAATTGCGCACCCCATCAGCGCATCCTGACCGAGGCCATCAAAAGGGCCCGTAATATCGCCCTCATACCCTTTGCCGAGCCCTGATCCCATGGTTTAGAGAAGAAGATCATCTCCAAAAGAGTGGGTGAAAACATCAGGGGTCAAGGGGTCAAGGATTCCAGGGGTCAAGTGAGGTGATTTTCAAGACTTGAGGGTCCGAGGGGCCAAGGATTCAAGGGGTCGAGTGAAGTGCTAAAAACATCATGGGTCAAGGGTTCCAGTGTTTTTATCTGGAGATTTTGCTTGCGTTACAGTATTTCACTTGACCCCTTGACCCCTGGAACCCTCGAACCCTTCTTACCCACTAGATGGGAGAAGAACCAAAAAAGAGGTTTCACATGGAACGGATCGTGATCCGGGGCGGCGCCCCTTTGATGGGAAAGGTCAGGGTCAGCGGGGCAAAGAACGCCGCCCTTCCGATCATGGCCGCGTCCCTGCTCTGTCAGGGCCGGTGTTCCCTGTCCAATGTGCCGGCGCTCAGGGACGTGAATACCATGTCCGTTCTTCTCAGCGATCTCGGGGTCGCGGTCGAGCAGCCTGAACCCGGAAGGATGGAACTTTACGCCGGCGGGGTCCAAGGTTACCGGGCCTCCTATGAACTGGTCAAGACCATGCGGGCATCGGTACTGGTGCTGGGGCCTTTGCTCGCCCGGTTCGGCCGAGCCGAGGTCTCCCTGCCCGGCGGATGCGCCATCGGCGCCAGGCCCATTAATATTCACCTGATGGGCCTTGAAAAGCTGGGCGCCAGGATCCGCATTGAGAAAGGGTATGCCTGTGCCGAGGCCTCTGTGCTCAAGGGCGCAAAGATCACCCTGGATTTTCCCACCGTCACCGGAACCATGAATATCATGATGGCCGCCTCGCTGGCAAAGGGGACCTCGGTCATAGAAAATGCCGCCTGTGAGCCGGAAGTCGGGGAGCTCGCTTCCGTCCTGAATCGTATGGGTGCAAGGATCTATGGGGCGGGAAGCGACCGCATCGAGATCCAGGGCGTGGAGGGCCTTTCGGGCATGTCATATGAGATCATGCCCGACAGAATCGAGACCGGAACGTTTCTTGCGGCAGGGGCCATCACCGGAGGAGATATCACCGTTGAAGGATGCCGCCCTGAGCAACTGGATGCCGTGATCAACAAACTCAGAGAGGCCGGGGCGGAGATTTCTATCATGGGCCGCGACATCCGGATCAGAAGATCCGGGGATCTCCATGCCGTGGATGTAAAGACCGGGGTCTATCCGGAATTTGCCACGGATATGCAGGCCCAGTTCATGGCCCTGATGACGATCGCTTGCGGGACCAGCGTGATCACCGAGACCGTGTTTGAGAACCGGTTCATGCATGTGGCCGAGCTCCACAGAATGGGAGCGGATATCCTCGTGCAAGGAAACAGCGCCGTGGTTCGAGGGGTGGAACACTTAAGCGGGGCCCCTCTCATGGCTACGGACCTCCGGGCCAGCGCCTCCCTGATTTTGGCCGGGCTTGCGGCCCGGGGCGAAACCACGGTTTCCAGGATCTATCACATTGATCGAGGGTACGAGAGGATCGAGCAGAAGCTGCAAGGTCTGGGCGCTGAAATCCGGAGGGAGAAGGAACCGGGGAAAAAGAGGACACTGCTGAGCTAATACCCATCTGCCATTGCACAAGCAGGTCTATTGCCCGGTTTTAAATTTCGTCATTGTCCGGCTCGACCGGACAATCCATGGTTCGACAAGCTCACCATGACAATGGTCACCCTGAGCCTGTCGAAGGGTGGATTCCCCGATCAAGCCTGCCCTCGACTGCGATCGGGGGTCGGGGAATGACAAGGTTTTTGTTATTGGAATCAACCCACACTCTTACGCGAAGAGCCGAATAATTTTTATAGAGAGGTGTTTATGATCAGAGCGGTGGTCACCGGCGCCATGGGCAGGATGGGACAGCGTATCATTCATCTGATTCAGGAAGAAGAAGGGATCTGTCTGAACGGCGCCCTGGAGAAGCCCGGGCATCCCCATGCCGGAATGGATGTGGGAGAACTCTCCGGTCTCGGCAAGGTTCATATCCCTCTTTCCACGGAACTCGGCCCTGTCCTGGAAGGATGCGACGTGATCATAGACTTCACCTTCCCTGAGGTCAGTCTGAAACATATCCGTGAGGCATCGGCCGCCGGAAAGTCCATGGTGATCGGCACCACGGGTTTCTCCGAGAAAGAAGTTGAAACCCTCCGGGACTTTTCAAGCAAGGTCCCCAACCTTTTCGCCCCCAACATGAGCCTGGGGATCAATCTCCTGCTCAAGCTCCTTCCCGGCGTGGCCAGGACCCTGGGTAAGGATTTCGACGTGGAGATCGTGGAGGCGCACCATCACGGGAAAAAGGATGCCCCATCCGGGACGGCCGTCCGTATGGCAGAGGTCATCGCCTCGGCTCTGGACCTGGATCCGGAAAAGGCCTGTGTGCACGGCCGGTGCGGCAAGGTTGGAGAACGGGGTCGAAACGAGATCGGGGTCCATGCGGTCCGGGGCGGGGATATCGTTGGGGAGCATACGGTCATGTTCTGCGGGATCGGGGAGAGACTGGAATTTGTTCACAAGGCCGGGAGCCGCGACACCTTTGCCAAAGGGGCCATCCGCGCCGCGCGGTGGATCGTCAGTCAAAGGCCGGGGCTCTATTCCATGCTCGACATGCTGGGGATCTGATGAAGGTTTATAGAGTCCTCTTTAAAAATCAAATTCGTTACGCAGGCCTCGATGGAGGAGAACTCGTTTTCATGAAGAACGATATGACGGAAGGATCTGTTCCGGATGAAACGAGAATCCCCATGAAGGAGGCGGTGATTTTATCCCCCTGCACGCCCGGCAAGATCGTGGCTGCGGGGCTCAATTATCGAGACCATGCCCAAGAGCTTTCCATGCCTGTCCCTGAGGAGCCGGTCCTTTTTCTCAAACCTGGGACATCCGTCATCGCGCCCGGTGACGTGATCTATTATCCGGACATGTCCCGGCAGGTTGACTTTGAGGCCGAGCTCGCTATCGTGATCGGCCGCCAGGCCCGGAATGTGGATCCCCTAAATGCCGATGCGTATATTTTCGGGTACACCTGTTTCAATGATGTCACGGCCAGGGATCTTCAGAAACGTGACGGGCAGTGGACCCGAGCCAAGTCCTTTGATACCTTTGCCCCCCTGGGGCCGTGCATTGAGACCGAGCTCAATCCGGATGATCTTCTGGTGGAGGCCTTATTGAACGGAGAGGTGAGACAGTCCTCCTCGACATCAAACCTGATTTTTTCGGTCCCGGAACTGGTCGGCTTTGTCTCCAGGATCATGACTCTTTTCCCCGGTGATGTCATTGCAACCGGGACCCCGCCGGGCGTGGGGGCCATGCAGCCGGGGGATACCATTGAGGTCCGCATTCAGGGGATCGGCTCTCTGGTGAACACGGTAAAGAGGCCGTCCGCAAATATGTAATCTTCCCTATCGCCTCTTTAGAAAAGAACGGGTGAAAAGATCAGGGGTCAAGGGGTCAAGTGAAATGCTAAAAACATAAGGGGCCGAGGGTCCTAGGGTTTAAGGGTTCCAGTGTTTTTCTCTGGAGATTTTGCTTGCGTTTCAGTATTTCACTTGACCCCTTGACCCCTGGAATCCTCGAACCCTTTTTACCCACGAGATGAGAGAAGAACCATAAAAATACGGAAGAGACAGGATTAAAAACATGGGCGGATACGCCCCGTCTGGAAAAGGAGCAAACGTGGAAGGACGGCCGTTCGACATGGCGAAGCGCTTAAAAGGGCTCCCCCCCTATCTCTTTGCAGAACTCGACCGGCTCAAGCAGGCCGAGATCAAAAAGGGGGTGGACGTCATCCCGCTGGGCATCGGGGATCCGGATCAGCCGACCCCGGAGAACATCGTGCAGGCCATGCATCGGGCTATTGATCGTAAAGAGAATCATCACTACCCTTCCTACGAAGGGATGCCGGCCTTTCGGGAGGCCGCGGCCGGATGGTTTCAAGACAGATTTGGGGTTACCCTTGACCCGGATCAGGAAGTCGTTACCCTGATCGGCTCCAAGGAGGGGATCGGACATTTTCCCCTGGCCTTTGTGGATCCGGGAGATGTGGTTCTGGTTCCGGATCCGGGCTATCCGGTCTATGAGATCGGCACCCTGCTGGCCGGCGGGGTGCCCTATTTCATGCCCTTGAACCGAGAGAATGGTTTTCTGCCGGACCTTCGCGCCATACCCCATGATATCCTTAGAAAGGCCCGGATCATCTTTCTGAATTATCCAAACAACCCTACCGCCGCTGTGGCTTCACGGGGATTCTTTGACAAGGTGGTCCGGTTTGCCATGGAGAACCGCTTGATCGTCTGCCATGATGCGGCCTACACGGAAATCTTCTACGACGGGGAAAAACCCATGAGCTTTCTGGAAGCGGACGGCGCCAGGGAGGTGGGTATCGAATTCCATTCCCTGTCCAAGACCTACAACATGACCGGATGGCGCATCGGTTTTGCAGCGGGATCGGCACAGCTCATCCAGGGGCTGGGAAAGATCAAGACCAATCTTGATTCGGGGATCTTTCAGGCCATCCAGGAGGCAGGGATTGAGGCGCTGAGCGAGGATCAGTCCAGTGTGGAGAAGATGCGCGCGATGTACCAGGAGCGCCGGGATACCTTTGTAGCGGGCCTGCGGGATGCCGGGCTCTCGTGCGATCCGCCCAGGGCCACTTTTTATCTCTGGATGGAGGTTCCCAAAGGATACACATCCGGGACCTTCTGCGAGTTTCTTCTGAAAAGGGCCGGGATTGCCGCAACCCCGGGCAATGGTTTCGGAAAGTCCGGCGAAGGGTATATCCGCTTTACCCTGACCGTGTCCAAGGAAAGACTGGCCGAGGCCGCGGAACGGATCAAAGGGGTTCTTCGTTGAAAGCGACGCATAAACAAAATGGTTGAAAAAAAAGGCTTTTTCAGATACCATTAAAATAATGATCAGGGGTGGCCGTTCTCAACATCCATTCACGCCTGAAAGGCCGTACCATGGAGTCAAAAAACAAAGACCCAGAGCAAGAGGGCGCCGTCTCCGAGCCGATGCTCCAGGTGGTCAGCTTCGAACTGGGCAAGGAAGTCTTTGCCGTTGATATCCTTCGGGTTCAGGAAATTATCCGGATGATGGAGATCACCGAGGTTCCCAATGCCCCGGAATTTGTTGAAGGGGTGATCAGCCTGCGGGGCAAGGTCATCCCCGTGGTTGATCTTCGAAAGCGGTTTCATATTCCGGTCAAGGAGCACAACCCGCAGGAGCGTATCATCGTGGTTAAGATTTCAGACAAGCCTTTGGGGGTGATCGTGGATTCGGTCTTAGAAGTGCTGCGGTTCCTCAAGGATGAGATCGAACCGACGCCTGCGGTTTTCAACCACATGGACTCTCAGTGCTTTGCAGGGGTTGCAAAAGCCAAGGACCGCCTGCTTATCATCCTGGACGAGACCAAAATCCTCTCCGATTCAGAGCAGCGCCGGCTTTGACAGCATCTTAGAAAGTCATTAGCCGTCACATCTTGTCCAGCAGATCCTGGTTCACATCAATGCCGGCGTCTTTTCTGATCTGATTCAGCCATGAGATAAACAATGCCTCCCGCTTGTTTTGTAACAGCGCCTTTTTCATCTCTTCGCGTACTGCCTGAAAAGCCGTTTCATCTGCGGGTTGTTTTTCCTTGAGAGCCATCACATAAAATCCGTTTTCCATGGGTAGGTAAGCGGCGGGATTCTCCATGGATAGGGTGAAGGCTGTCTTTGTAAAATCCGGCGATATGACGGCCTGCTCCCTGGTTAAGGGCTCGGTGGTTTTTATATCCTTGGCGCCGGCCTTGTCTGCGGCCTCTTGAAATGGGGTTTTATTCTGCAAGGACTGAACCATGGCTTTCGCGCTCTCTTCGGCATGAGTCTTTGCCATATCCTCCTGTGCCGCTTCAATGACCGCCGCCCGAACCTCATTCAATGGGGGGATGCCGGGGGCGGAACGCCCGATGACCTGAAGCAGGAGATAGCCGTTCTCGCCTTTAATGACCCCGCCGATACCCTCTTCGCCTGCGGAAAAGGCCTCTTCGGAGAAACGCTTATAAAGATCTGCTGGAACCCCCTGGATGATGGCATCCTTTCTTGAGAAGAATCCGGTCTCTCGGACAGGAATTTTGGCCGCCTCCAGGGTCTTGCGGAAGTCCTTGGTCTTTCGAATCTCGGCATAGAGGAGCCGGGCCTTCTTTCTGGCAAGCTTGATCCCCGAATCGGTCGAAAGCTCCCGGAGGATATCGTCACGCGCCTCATCGAGCGTCTTTTTCTTTTCCTCCTCTCTTTCCTCCACCTTGATGATGTGAAAGCCGAACGGCGTGCGGACCACCGGGCTGATCTCCCCCGGCTTCAAGGCAAAGGCGGCACGTTCGAAATTCGCCGCCATCTCTCCCGGGCCAAAGAAACCCAGGTCCCCGCCTCGAGATGCCGTGGAATCTTCGGAATACTTCATGGCCAGACCTGCAAAATCCGCTCCGTCCCTTGCCTCTTTTAGAATAGAAATCAACTTTTCCCTGGACGCCTTTTCCGTCTCCTTGCCGGCGTCATCGGGGACGCGGATCAGGATATGCCGGGCGTGCACCTTCGCCGGCTGAATGAATTCAGATGAATGGCCGCTGTAATATTTTTTTATCTCTTCATCGGGAATCCGGATCTCGTTTATAAGATCCTGCGGTGTGATGGTGGAGAAGATCACATTAATCTGTTCCTGTGTCCTGAAGTCATCCTTGTGCTTCGCAAAGTACTTCTCCAGATCTTGTTCAGACGGATGATCTTGCGGGCGGTGATCCTGGAATGTGATCAATGCATAATCAGCCGTGATTTTTTCGTTTTTATGAACATAGGCGTTGTGGACCTCTTCATCCGTGACCTTGGCCGAATCCTGTATGATTTCCTGTAATTTTCGGATCATCAGCATCTTTCGCTGCTCATTCTCAAAACGTGCAGGGGTCATTCTGTTTTGGGCGAGAATCGCCTCATAGGAGCGGCTGCTGAAAGCGCCGTTTTCCTGGAAGGATGGGATGGACTCAATCGATTCGGCGACCTCCTTGTCATGGACTTTAATCCCCATTTTTTCCGCCGTCTCTATAAGGATCTGCTGGTTGACCAGTCTGTCTAAGACCTGTTGTTTCAGGTTCAGTTGCTTCATCAGTTCGGGCGGTAGTTCCCGTACCTGATCCATGGTTCGGCGGAATTCTTTTTCATACTCCTCCGGGGAGATGGTTTCACTCCCGACCTTCGCAATCCAATTTTGCGTGCCCCCCCTGAGACGAGCGCTCTTCATCCCCCAGGCATAAAAGATGGTGAGTACAAAGGCGGCGATAATCAGCCACATGACAAAAGACTTCATATAATTTCGCATGAAATAAAGCATGGCTATTCTCCCCTCAGTGGTCTTGTTCGTAAATATGGTGACGTACCGAGAGTGCCCTACGGCACTCGAATGACACCGTATTTACGAATAGGGTCCCTCAGTGTCATTCTCCGATCCCCGATCTCAGTCGAAGGCAGGCTTGATCGGGGAATCCACCCTTCGACAGGCTCAGGGTGACAATTGTCATGGTGAGCTTGTCGAACCATGGATTGTCCGGTCGGGCCTGTCCTCCGATCCCCCGATCAAGTCGGAGGACAGGCCCGACCGGGGGATCGGAGGACAGGCACGATCGGGGGACCGGACAATGACGAAATACGGTGTTACGGCGCCAATGGAAGCCTCTCTGTTCCGTGCATTTTGCTTGGGTCCTGGAATCCTCGATCCCTTATTCACGCACATTTTGACCCGCTAAATGGGAAAAGTACCGGAAATAAAATATTATCTTAATACAAGCGTATAGGATTTACAAATAAAATTTATTTCCAATCATAAAAAGTACCCGGCTCCTCCAGGTTCCCACGAGTTTTCTCTTGAAATATTCTCTTTTTTTTATTATAGTTACATTGATAACTTAGTTTATTTCTATAAACAGGACGTCAGAAGGGGCCTTGCCTTCGCCGTTTGAAAAAATCGGAACAGAATCGGATTGTATTCTCTTGAAAAGGAGTTCATTCCATGATTTTAGATACCATCCTAAGCTGGGTCTCGAGTGATCTGGCGATTGACCTCGGTACGGCGAACACACTTGTTTTTGTCAAAGGCAAAGGGATTGTCTTAAACGAGCCATCGGTCGTTGCCATTCAGAAGGATACCGGGAAAGTCTTGAAGGTGGGGAAAGAAGCCAAGATCATGGTGGGAAGAACCCCGGGAAATATCATGGCCATCCGTCCCATGAAGGACGGGGTCATCGCCGACTTTAAATATACCGAGGCCATGCTCCGGTATTTCATTCAGAAGGTTCATAACCGGAAATCCCTGATCCGTCCCCGGATCATCATCAGCGTCCCCTCAGGGGTCACGCAGGTGGAACGGCGCGCCGTCCGCGACTCCGCCCAGTCTGCCGGCGCACGGGAGGTCTATCTGATCGAGGAGCCCATGGCCGCCGCTATCGGGGCCGGCCTTCCGATCACCGAGGCCAGCGGGAACATGGTCATCGACATCGGAGGGGGGACCACGGATATCGCGATCATCTCCCTCGCGGGGATCGTATACAGCAAGTCCGTGCGGACCGGCGGAAACAAAATGGATGAGGCCATCATCCAGGCCATCAAGAAAAAATACAACCTCCTGGTGGGGGAGCGGACAGCCGAAGAGATCAAGATCGAGATCGGTTCGGCCTATCCCATGAACGAAAACAAGCAGATTGAGGTCAAGGGCCGCGATCTCGTCTCCGGAATACCCAAGACCATCGTCATCAACGAAGAAGAGATTCGTGACGCCCTGGATGAAGTGGTATCCCAGATTGTCGAGGGAGTCAAGGCCGCCCTGGAGAATACCCCTCCCGAACTCTCCGCCGACATTGTGGATAAAGGGATTGTCCTGGCCGGCGGGGGCGCCCTTTTGCGGGGGCTTGACATCCTGCTCAGGGAAGAGACCAGCCTCCCCATCACCATTGCGGATGATCCCCTCTCGACCATTGTGCTCGGCACCGGTCAGGTCTTAAACGAGCTCGAACTGTTGCGGCAGATTTCGATCCGTTAGGCGGATTCGGACAACATCACATGCTGAGCTTTTTTCTACGATTCCGACAATCTATCCTGCTCTTTATTCTTCTGGCGACCTCTTTGATCCTGATGACAAGCCATGCAAACCAGGGGGCGGGTTTTCAGGCCCTCACCTCCGGGCTTTTCGAGGTGACGGCGGCCATGGAATCATGGCTCTCCTCTTTGGTCCGAGGGGCCGGGGATCTCTACCATGGACATTTCCGGCTGTCCGGCGTGGAGAAGGAGAACCGGGTGCTCAGGGAAGAGGTGGCGGTTCTTCATGATCAGTTGAACCGTCTTCAGGAAATCGAGGTTGAAAACAAACGGATCAAAGCGCTGCTCAAGTTTCAGGAATCGGCGCCGTACACCATGATTACCGGAAGAGTGGTGGGCAAGAGCGACAACACCTGGTCCAGAACGCTGATCCTGGACTCCGGCGCCCGGGCCGGGGTTGCCAAGGGGATGGCCGTGATCCGCCCTGAAGGCGTGGTTGGGAAGGTCCTTTCGGCCTCCCCGAATTATTCACTGGTTCAACTCTTAATAGACAGCAACAGCGCGGTTCCCGCACTGGTTCAGAGGACCCGGGCACAAGGGATTGTTGAGGGGAAGATCGCTGATTTATGCCGGATCAAATATCTGGATCGTCTTGCCGACGTCAGGAAGGGGGATCTGGTCCTTTCCTCGGGTCTGGGCGGTGTTTACCCCAAGGGGTTGGTCATTGGGACCGTGACCTCGGTTCAAAAAAAGCCTTACGGGCTCTTCCAGGAGGTTCTGGTTTCGCCTGCCGTGGAATTTTCCAGGCTGGAGGAGGCCTTTGTGGTCAAGGAGAGCCGGCGCCCTGGTGATGACCAGCCATTGAAGAGTGTCCAAGAATGAAATTTCTGCTGACTCTTTTTCTGATGACATTATCGGTTCCGGTTCAGACGCATATTTTAAGCTTTCTCCCGTTTTCGTTCCCGCTCGATCTCGTCCTGATCGTGACCTATTATTTCGGGTATTTCCACGGGAAGGTCAAAGGGATGACTGTGGGCGCATACCTGGGGATCCTCACCGATGTCCTCTCCGGGGAACATCTGGGTGTCCAAATGTTTCTAAAGGCGCTCATCGGGTATTTTTCAGCCGTATTCGGTTTGGGGATTTTCTCCAGAAATGTGATGATCCATTTTGTCTTGCTCGTGGTTTTTTCCTTGATGAACGGGTTCCTGAATCTTTTTCTGATCTATCTCTTTGTCGGAGACATCCCCTTGCAGGGCGCCCTGCGCGGGATGGTTCTCCCCTCTACGCTGTGGAATGCCCTTGTAGGATCCCTCTGCCTCTTCCTGGTCCAGAAAAGGGCATGGATCAGACAGCAAGAGGGCTCTTCCGACAAGGGCTGATGGGCTCGTAAAAAGTCATCAAGAGGTTTCCGCATGATATTGAACATCAATGACCAGGCATTGACCCCGTACCAGAGCCGAGTCAAGATCCTCTCCATAGTTCTGGCCGTTTTCTTTGTGGTTCTGATCTCAAGGGCCTGGTATCTCCAGATCATGAAAGGGGGCTACTTCAAGGAGCGCTCTGAGAGGCAGCGGATCCGGGTTGAGCGTGTGGTCTCACCGAGGGGAGAATTCGTCGACCGGAACGGCGTCCTGCTGGGAGACACCAAACCGGGATTCGATCTGACCATCACGCTGGAAGACGTCCGGGATCTGGATCAAACCCTGGCTCGCCTTTCCCAGCTTCTCGGGATCCCTGCCTCCGATTTCTACCATACCATACGGACCGCCCGGGAGAACGGGGTCCGGGTGTTTCAACCGATCCGGCTCCTTTCCAATGCGGACTGGGAGACCGTGGCCCTGATCGAGGTCAACCATCTGGACCTTGCCGGGGTCTCCATTATACCGGAACCCTTCAGGAACTACCGGGACGGCGATCTTTTTGCGCATCTCTTCGGGTATATCGGAGAGATCAATCCCGCAGAATTAATGAGCGGCGCCTACAGGAATTACAGGATCGGAGATGTGATCGGGAAGGCAGGACTCGAAAAGAGCCTGGAATCCTATCTCAAGGGGAGGGATGGTGTACATCAGATCGAGGTCAACTCCGTGGGGAGGGTCATCGAAGAGATCTCTTACCGGCCGCCTGAGTCCGGGAATCGGGCTGTTCTGACCATGGATTACGATCTCCAGAAGGCGCTTGAGGATGCCTTCGGGGACTATGCAGGCGCCGGGGTGGTCATCAATCCTAACAACGGCGAGGTGCTCGCCATGATCAGCCGGCCGGCCTATGACCCCAACCTCTTTCCAGGAGGGATCGCCAAAGAGTATTGGAGACAGCTCATTTTGGATCCAAAACACCCGCTTACCAACAAGGCCATCTCTGGACAATATCCTCCGGGCTCGGTATTCAAGATCGTCATGTCCATCGCCGCGCTCGAAGAACACAAGGTCACGCCGAACGAAACCCTCTATTGCCGAGGGTACACCTTTTTCGGCGGAAGGGCTTACCGCTGCTGGAGAAAACAGGGGCACGGCGCCGTTTATCTGCACCGCGCCATCGTGGAGTCCTGCGATGTCTATTTTTATGAGATGGGCCAGAGGCTGGGGATTGACAGGATCGCGTATTACGCCAAAGGTCTGGGTCTTGGGAATCTCACCGGGATCGGCATGGATGGAGAGAAGCCGGGCCTGATCCCGACCCGGGAGTGGAAAAAGAAGGCCACCGGGGAACCCTGGTACCCGGGTGAAAATCTGAGCGCCGCCATCGGCCAGGGATATGTCCTCGTTACGCCGTTCCAGCTCGCCGATCTGATCGGCGCCGTGGCCAACGGCGGGACCGTCTACCGGCCCCAATTGGTCAAGCGTATAGAAAACTACAAGGGGGAGACGTTGAAGGCATTTTCTCCTCAGGTTCTCTCCCAAATTCATATTTCGCCTGAGACCCTGAATCTTGTCCGGGATGCCTTGGAAGACGTGGTCTCGGAGCCTCAAGGGACAGGGGGCAAGGCGCGGATCAACGGCATCAGGATTGCCGGCAAAACCGGCACGGCCCAGGTCATCCGGATGAATCAGCAGGGTGAAAAAATGAGCAAAGAGCTTGCGGAAAAGTACCAGGACCATGCCTGGTTTGTTGCGTGCGGGCCCATGGAAAAGCCTGAAATCGCCGTTGCCGTCATTATGGAACACGGCGGCCATGGAGGGTCTGCCGCGGCCCCCATCGTCAGGAAGGTCATGGAGGCCTATTTCAAAAAGACCGGGCGGATGGTGGAACCCCCGCCGGAATTAAGGCCTGCATCCCTGCCGTCCGATATGCATCTTTCACAGGCTGCGAACCTGATTGGGGTTAGCGGAGAACCTGTAAAAAAGAGGGGATCATCTCCAAAAGAGTAGGTGAAAACATCAGGGGTCAAGGGGTCAAGGATTCCAGGGGCAAAGTGAAGTGCTAAAAACATAAGGGGTCAAGGGGCATAGGAGTCAAGGGTTCCAGTGTTTTTCTCTGGAGATTTTGCTTGCGTTTCAGTATTTCACTTGATCCCTTGACCCCAAGATACCTCAGTGTAGTAGCCGTCGCAGACGGCAAAGATAGAGAAAAGCGGGGCACGCGAAGCGTAACCCTGGAATCCTCGAACCCTTTTTACCGGGTCTGCGACAAATTTATGGGTACAAATCAGGGTTACATATGTTTGTCATTGTCCGGTCCCCCGATCGGGCCTGTCCTCCTATCCCCCGATCAAGTCGGAGGACAGGCCCGACCGGACAATCCAGTCTTTTATTGTCTGGATTCCCCGATCCAGTCGGGGAATGACGCTCTTAGAGAAATATTTACCCATAAATTTGTCGCACACCCCTTTTTACCCACTATATGGCCGATGGCTCGTAGAGGAGAAGAACCAAGAAAGGTAAAACCATGCTCGACCGCAGGCTGATTACACATTTTGATTTCGGGTTTTTATTTCTGATCCTTTTTCTTTCTTTGATCGGGGTCGGGGCCATCTACAGCGCCTCTCATTTTGCCGGGAGTCCGCCGTCGGCCCTCTATTTAAAACAGCTCAACTGGATCGGGTTTGGGCTCATTGCTCTCTTGGTAACGGTTTCTATTCATTATCAGACCATCCAGCGCTATGCGTATGTGATTTATACGGTCTCAGTCCTCCTGCTCATCATCGTAGCCTTCAAAGGGAGGACGGGTATGGGGGCGCAGCGGTGGATCGACATCGGGCCGTTGACCCTCCAGCCATCGGAGTTTGCCAAGATCGCCCTGATTTTGGCCCTCTCCAGATATATTTCGGATGCCCGTGACCGCGGGATCATCACCCTCAGCCATTACGGGGTCATGGGTATCCTGATCGGCATCCCCCTGATTCTGGTTGCCCGGCAGCCCGACCTGGGAACCACGCTGATGCTGATGCTTATTTCACTGACCCTGATATTTATAGCCGGCATTCCCATAAAGATCCTTCTTACCGGTGGGATTGCTTCGCTTGGTGCGGTCCCCTTCCTCTGGCGCTTCCTCAAGGATTATCAGAAGCAGAGAATTCTGGTGTTTTTCAATCCTGCCATGGACCCGAGCGGCGCCGGGTACCACATCATCCAATCGAAGATCGCCATCGGTTCCGGCGGGTTTTTGGGAAAGGGGATTCTCCATGGGACACAGAGCCAGCTCCGGTTTATCCCGGAACAGCATACGGATTTCATCTTCTCGGTCATCGCCGAAGAGACCGGTTTTATCGGCGTGCTGATCCTGGTCCTGCTCTTTGCCTATTTTGTGTTCTGGGGAATCAGCTTCGCCCTCAAGTCCTATGATGACTTCAGCATGCTGACCATCACCGGGCTGGTCAGCATGATCGCCTATTATGTCTTTGTGAACATCGGGATGACCTCAGGCGTCTTCCCGGTCGTAGGCATCCCCCTCCCCTTCATCAGCTACGGGGGCTCGGCCCTGATCACCCTCTTCATCGCAGCCGGGCTGATCCTGAACATCCGCATGAGGCGCTTTCAGGGGGGGTGAAAGACAAGACGCACCACAGAGAAAGGCTAAAGATAGCTAAAGGCAAAGGCAAAGGCAAAGGCAAAGAATTCACCGCAGAGCACACAGAGACCGCAGAGGAAAGGCCTTTTAGGTAAGAACGAAAACCAAGACCTCTTCACCACAGAGGCGCGGAGGTCGCAAAGGAAGAGATTCCGGGCTAAATGCCAAGACAAGAAAAAGAAAAAATGCTTGACAACAATAAACCAGGACACAGAGAAAAGATAGAGATAGCAAAAGGCAAGACGTGCTCCGTTCATTTGGAAAATTGTTCTTTACATTTTGGCGGGATATAGAGAGAATGATTGAAAATATCATTCGGTTCGGCCTACCGCAAGAGGTCGAGTGAGCGCACCAAAACAGGCGTGTCCGGCCGTCTCAACGATCCGGAAAATATGGAGGAGTCTCTTCCTTGCTCAAAGCCATCATCATTTCCATGCGGCCTGAACAGTGGATAAAAAATCTCTTTGTCTTGGCCCCCCTGCTTTTTTCGCAAAACCTTCTTGATCTTGAGATGTTTTTTAGAGCCTTCCTCGGCTTTCTCATTTTCTGCGGCGCATCCGGGGCGATCTACCTGGTCAATGACGTGAAAGACATTGAAGAAGACCGTTCTCATCCGAAAAAAGCAGCACGGCCCGTCGCCTCCGGCAGGCTTTCGGTCATGACGGCAGTGGTTTCGGCGATTCTCCTTTCCGGCCTCTGTCTCGGCGTCAGTTGGTTTCTGTCCTCCGGTTTCGCGGCGATCCTCCTGATATATCTTACCTTGAATCTCCTCTACTCTTTCATCTTGAAGGAGCTTGTCATTATTGATGTCATGACCATCTCGGCCGGCTTTGTGCTTCGTGTGCTGGCCGGATCAGCGGTCATCCATGTGCCGACGTCCCAATGGGTGCTGATCTGCACGGCCCTCATCGCACTCTTCCTCGGCTTCTCGAAAAGGCGTCACGAACTCATCATGCAGGAAAACGGCGCTGTGTCATCGCGCAAAGTCCTTTCTCAGTACAGCCCTTACTTCCTCGATCAAATGATCGCAGTGGTGACGGCCTCTACGGTCATGTCCTATGCCCTCTATACCGTATCCGAAGAGACCGTTGAAAAGTTCCAGACTTCAAATCTGATCTATACCGTCCCCTTCGTGCTCTACGGCATCTTCCGCTATCTTTATCTGGTGCATCAGAAGGACCGGGGGGGAAATCCCGCACAAATCATGCTCAGCGATAAGCCGATGATGCTCAATGTCATCTTGTGGGTTGTTGTCGTGTTGGCAGTTCTATACCAATGAAAGCTGAATGGGAAGGCCATGATGAAACCAAAAGTTGCTGTCCTTAAGACGAGGCCGGAGACCGTACTGGAAGATTATAAGAGGCTCTTGCGCCTTGCGGAATATGAAACGTTCCTGCCCGAGGACAAGGACACCGCGCTCAAAATCAATATCTCCTGGGAGGTCTATTTCCCGGCGTGCTCCACGCCGCCCTGGCAATTGGAGGGCGTGATCCGGACCTTGCTTCTGGACGGCTACTCCCGGGAGCTCATGCATGCCTGCCACAACCGGACCGTGGTGGTCTCGGCCAAGAAGGGGGAAATCAACAACAAGCACAAGCCGATCGTGGAGAAGTACGGGCTGCGGAACATCCATCTCTACGAAGGAGAAGAGTGGATACGCTACGAGCCCAAAGGAAAACTGCTGGTCCTCGACAAGATCTTTCCGGATGGAATCAAGATTCCCAAGCGGTTTATCGGCGAGAACATCATCCATCTTCCCACCATGAAGACCCATGTCTTCACCACCATGACCGGAGCCATGAAGAACGCCTTCGGCGGGCTCTTGAACGAAAAACGGCATTGGACCCACAGTGTGATCCATGAAACCCTGGTGGATCTTCTCATGATCCAGAAGGAGATCCACACCGGGATCTTCGCTGTCATGGATGGGACCCTTGCCGGGGACGGGCCCGGGCCGAGGTGCATGGTCCCTCTGGAAAAAAATTACATCCTTGCCGGCGCGGACCAAGTGGCCATCGACGCCATTGCCGCAAAGATGATGGGATTTGATCCCCTCTCCCTGAAATTCATCCGACTGGCCCACGAACGGGGGCTCGGCGTCGGCGACCCCGCAGAGATTGAAGTGGTGGGCGAGGATATCTCCGGCGTGAACTTTCACTTTCACGGCCATGAGAACACGCTGGCCAGCCGGGGGCAAAAATTGATCTACCACGGGTGGCTGAAACCCCTGGAAAAGCTCATGCTGCGAACCTTCCTGGTCCCATGGTCCTACGCCGCGTCCCGGCTTTATCATGACCTCTACTGGTATCCTTTGATAGGGAAGAAGAGAATCGGAGAGATCCGAAAGACACGCTGGGGGAAGCTTTTTGAGAAGTATGAGTAATTCTTGTTACTAAAGAATTCTTATGGAGGTGAAATGGTTTTTAACCCTGCTATATAGCCAAGTAAGCCTTTCTCTGCGTCCTCCGCGCCTCTGCGGTGAAGTTTTGTTTTTTGCCAAGGAAGTTTTTCTCTGTGTGCTCTGTGGTGAATCTTGCTTTTAACCAGGCATCACAAACCGCGCTCGCTGATAAAACTCCTATACGTCTTATTGTTGATAACCTTCACATTACTTCCGGCATAGGCCTCCAGGAACACGCGGGGCGCCCGATAGTTTTTCTGGTTCCATTTAAATTCAAAGCCGTGAAGTTTCCCTTGGGCTTCTTCCAGATAATCGATCTCTTGCTGTCCGTGAGTCCTCCAGAAATAGATATTCTTGGTGATCCCATGGTTCTGGTTAAACTTGATCCTCTCACTGATCATAAAATTTTCCCACAGGTTTCCGATGTCCCCGCGTAGATTCAGGGGGTTGAAATTGTTGATCAGGGCATTTCTGACGCCGGTATCAAAGAAATAGATCTTTCTGAGCTTCTTTAATTCATTTCTCAGGTTTCGGCTGAAAGGCCCAAGACGAAAAATAATAAAGGCCTTTTCCAGAACTTCAATATAACTTACTACGGTCTTCTTATCTATTCCGACAATCCCGGCCAGCTCGGTGTAGGAGACCTCCTGACCGATTTGCAGGGCCAGGGCCTGCAGCAGCCTCTCTAAAACTTCAGAGTGTTTGATCTTCTGGTACTGAAGGGCATCTTTATAAAGATAGCTATGGGTGAGACTCCTTAATTTTCCTTCCGCCTCGGTCTTGGCCTGAACAATCTCCGGATACATCCCGAGGAGCATTCTTCTTTCAAGGATTCTCTGAATTTCAATATCCGAATAGATGGCGGAGATCTCTTCGAGGGAAAAGGGATAGAGGTGAAATTCATACTTTCTCCCTGTCAGGGGTTCGGAGATCTCGTTCGACAAATCAAAAGATGAAGAGCCCGTGGCCAAGACCTGTACGTCCGGAAGTTGATCCACCATGATTTTCAGAGTGATGCCGATATTTTTCACCCTCTGCGCCTCATCAACAAAAATGAGCCTGTTCCTGCCGATGAACTCCTTGATTTCCGTGGACGTAACTTGTGTCAAGGCCTGGCGTATATCCGGCTCATCACAGTTCAGGTAGGTTGATTTTTCAGGGTATTTCTTCTGTATCTCTTTGATCAGAGTCGTCTTGCCCACCTGTCTCGGACCGTAGATAATGACCACCTTCTTCTTAAATAGATGATTTTCAATATTTTTTTGGATTGTCCGAGGAATAATCGGCACGTTTAGTCTCCAATTAATTATAATCTAAGGGAATAGAATACCCTAAATATATATAAAATGGGGAATTAAATCAAGTATTTTTTGCAAGGGAGGGAATCATAAGCAAGAAGATTATTCGAACCGGGGAGTTTGTTCCAGACAATGAACGCCGGATCCACGAAGAACCTGCAAGGAGGCGAATAGATCACGGACTGGCCTGGGCACGGGAAAAAAGACCATCAGAAACCGACCTCCCGAAACTGAGTGAAGCCATCCGGAAATAAAAGCAAGGTCCGCATGGATGTCAATAACCCGATTTTTCTTGAAGGATTGTTTGAACTGGACAAGAACGATCGGCACGCCGTGCTAAACACCCTTTGTATCCCTTCACCCGGATCATGATTCAGCCTACCGGTAATCTCAGACCAACACGTGCCGATGAATGCTTTTTCTCCATGTTCTCTGTAGGAGAGTTGT
>Ga0210058_1000695_pt1 | contig 31829 bp, 31 predicted proteins | sample CryGeymeta201511_FD_183979 | JGI IMG/M metagenome (GOLD analysis project Ga0210058, IMG submission 183979) | Groundwater microbial communities from Crystal Geyser aquifers in Utah, USA - Crystal Geyser metaG 2015-11 (SPAdes) (version 2) | ecosystem: Environmental > Aquatic > Deep subsurface >...
AAATTGAATAAAAATATTTTTACCAACTCATTGGACTTGATAAATAAAATGCGGTCATATTTCGGGATCAATATTTACTTGGTAATTTTGTTTTTGGTAAGTTCGTTTGCTTGGTTAAAAAAATATAAAGAAAGGTCATTGGTCTTTGTAACAGGAATAAGCTTTGTTATTCTTGCTTTTCTTTTACGATTTCAATATTCAGGTCATTATTTACTGCCTTTCCTTACCTTAACCGCTTTTTGTACATTGGTAATTATTTCAAGAAGTAAGCTGAAGATTCTTTTGCTGATGTTATCAATAACATTTCTGGCGATCACATTTCCGAAAAATTATTATGCGAAAGCCGAAAGAAATTATCCATTGGTAAAAAGTAGGGTGGAGAAGACCTTGGATAAAAAACTTATTTTAAAAAGTGACAAATTCAATATCATTTTAAAACGAAATGATGATGCTCCGACCCCGACCGGTAACGAGTACCGTTTTTTCTTTCTGATAAACGGATATGAACCGCAAAGCGACTTCTTATATAAAGATTCCCAAAAGCTTGTTATTTTTAGTGAAGAAAATGCTATTGATTTTAAAAATTTTAATACATGGGAAATGTCAGAGTTTGATTATTCAAAAGTTAAAAAAACCTCTCATTTTTCTCCAGACAACAAAATGACGATCTACCTTTTGGAAAAGTAATTTGATAAACTTATTTATATGAAAATAGGAATAGATATTACTTCTCTCGCGTACCGTGGATTTGGTGTTACTAACTATACCTATAACCTGGTTAAAGAATTATTGACTATCGATAAGACCAACGACTATCATTTGTTTTATTCCAGTTTTCATAATTCAAAAAATTTTTCTTATCTTGACGAGTTTAAGCGGTTGGGAGGGATTGTACATAAATATAATATTCCATTGCCTTTGTTACAATTTCTTTGGATAAAATTTGAATTATTTCCTATTGAGTGGCTGATCGGCAAGATGGATGTGTTTTATTTTTCAGATTTTTCAAGATCACCGCTTTTATCCGGAACTAAAGGAGTCACAACCGTCCACGATCTCGTTTGGAAAATATATCCGCAATATCACGAACAAAAAATTGTTAACGCCCACTCAATTAAATTGGAAAAAACTATTAATCATGGAGATACTATCTTAGTTGATTCAATGAGTACTAAGAAAGATTTAATAAAATATTTTTCAAAAATAAATAAAGAAAAAATTCAAGTTGTCTATCCTGGCATCGGAGAGCAATTTAGATCAAAGATTAAAGATCAAAGATCAAAGACGATTCTGAAAAAATATGAAATTGAAACTGATAGTAAGTTTCTACTTTATGTGGGTGCAATTGAACCACGTAAAAATCTTGTCTTGGCAATTAATATCTTCAATGAACTGATAAAGGACGATAAATTTTCCGATTTTAAATTCATAATCACTGGCCGATCCGGTTGGAAAAATGAAAATGTCTATCAGTCAATAAAACAATTGGAGCTGGAAAATAAAGTTAGATTTATCGGTTTTGTTGTAGATGAGGATTTGCCGTGTTTATATAACGCCGCAAGCCTTACCGTCTATCTTTCAGCTTATGAAGGATTTGGATTGCCACCCCTTGAATCTTTGGTCTGCGGAACCAAGGTTATTGTTGGTGATAATTCTTCACTCAGGGAAACAATTAGTCCAGAATTTTTAGTTGACCTTTCTGATAAAAATAAAATCCTGGAAAAGATGAAGTATTTACTTAATAATAAAATAAAAATTAATTCTAAGGAAGTTCAGGATAGATTTAATTGGAAAGAATCAGCAAAGAAGTTCTTGAGGATTATTTATGATATCTCTTAAGATCTGCTTCCACCATCATTTTAACTAGATCTTCAAAAGAAGTCTTAGCTTTCCATCCTAATTGTTTCTGGGCTTTGGTTGCTCGGGCTTTGAGGTTTGGTACTTCGGCAGGCCTTTTAAATCTAACATCGATTACAACATGTTTTTCCCAATCATTTATGCCTGCGTATTTAAAAGCCAGTTTGACAAATTCCTTAACTGAGTGATTTTCGCCCGTTCCGATGACATAATCGTCTGGTTTCTCGCTTTGAAGCATCATATGCATTGCCTCGACATAGTCTCCAGCAAATCCCCAGTCGCGTCGGGCATCTAGATTTCCGAGGCTTAGTTTGTCCTGCAGTCCCATTTTGATCCTGGCAACGGCATCGGTTATCTTTCGAGTGACAAATTGGATCCCTCGGATAGGGGATTCATGATTAAATAAAATTCCATTACAGGTGAAAATATCATAAGACTCTCTAAAATTAATCGTCATCCAATATGCATAAACTTTGGAAATTCCATAGGGAGAACGGGGATGAAAGATCGTATTTTCGTCCTGAGAACCATTTTCATGGCTGGTGCCAAACATTTCGCTGGTTGAAGCCTGATAAAATTTGGTCGTCGGGGAAAAAAGTTTTATAGAATTCAATAAATACAGAACTCCCAGAGCGTTGATTTCCGTTGTTAACTTAGCCTGTTGCCATGAAGAACCCACAAATGATTGAGCGGCTAAATTATATACCTCATCAGGCATGATCCTTTTGATAAGATGGAGAAGTGAGGATTCATCGGACATATCTCCGTCGATAAGCTCTATATTCTTCGTTATTCCTAAAAAATCAAGGTTGCTGAAGTTAGGATTTGAGTATCTGCGGATCAATCCATAGACTTTGTAGCCTTTTTCAAGTAATAATTTTGCTAAATAAGGACCATCTTGTCCCAAGATTCCTGTGATCAGTGCTGTTTTTGCCATATTAGTACAAATTATAGCAGATTTTTTTAATTTCAATTATAATTAACAAATGATTCAAAGGCTATTTAATTTTATCAAGAAGCCAACCAGTAAAGATATTATTATTAATACTGTTGGTAATTATCTAAATGTTGTTTTTATCGCATTTTTTGCTTTCTTGCTTGTCCGTATTTTAGCACCTTCCCAATATGGAGTTTTAAGCGTTCTACTTGGAATTGCCTATGTTCTAGCTAATATACTTGATTTTGGAACAACCGCCAGCATATATTCCTATCTCCCAGTTATGATCGAAAAAAAACAAAAAAATATTTATATTTTTTTAAAATCAATTCTGTTTTATCAGACTGGTTTTTCCGTCATAATTATTTTGCTTCTTTTTATTTTTTTTCCTTATTTGGATAAAATTTTCTTTAAAACCGGAGCTCCGTCATGGGAACTTTATGCCACGACATTTTCGGTCTTATTTCTTGTTTGGCAAAACTATGCAATCAATGCACTTTTTGCTGCAAAAAGATTTCTCAAAGCCAATGTCTTTTTAAATCTTTCCAATCTTATAAAAACGATCATCATATTTATCATGATCCCGCTGAAACTGATCACCGTTGGATCAATAATTTTTGTTTTTGGTATTATCGGTCCGATTGTTTTTTTTATTCTTTTATTCTTTGAAAAAAGACATATTGTTTTAGAAATCTTAAAGGCATCAGTAAAAAAAGAAGAGTTTCGTTTTGGTTATACAATTACGTTTTTTATCGCTTCACAGTTTTTTAACTTAGCCCAACGTATGGATCTTTTTATATTGTCTTACTTTCTGTCTAAATCTCCGGAAGTTGGTTATTATGGATTAGCACAAAAAATAATTTTGACCGTCATTGCTTCAATTGCTAGTATTACACAGGTTTTATCACCAAAGTTTTCTAAGATTTCAACTAAAGAAGAGGTAAAAAAAGAATTTAAGACTGGCATAGTTTACTTATTGATTCCAACCGCTTTTTTTATTGTCTTATTCTTTACTCCAAACGTTATTTTTTATCTTTTTTTCACCGAAAAATTTGCCCAAACAGCTATCATTACCAAGACTTTAACATGGCCCTATATCATCTATACCTTTCTTAACTTGCCATTGCTCTTTCTTTTGTATACTGTTAAGAAGCCTTCATATATTTTGATTGCTAATTTGGGAATTTTCATTATCATTAGCTTTGGCAGCTATTATCTTATTCCAACCATGAACGTATCAGGTCCCCCTTATGCTCTAGCTTTATCGTTTTTTATTGGTCTGATTATTCTTTCAGTTGCTTCGTATATTGAATATAAAAAATTGCCTAGTAAAATTATCTAACCCATCGTTCGTAAGTTACTTCTCGAAAACTAATTTCTTTTTTTAGTTGATAACCTTTATTACTCAAAAGACTTTTGTAATCCAATCCGTGAACCCCAAATGAAAACGGAATTACAGTTATTTCTTTTTCAAATTCGCTAACTTGCAAACTCGCCAAATTATTAATTGTCAAATTGCGTGAATAATACTTTACCGGGTCGCTTGATGACATGATCATATAAACAGGAACATTTTTTGGAAGACTCTTTACCAGACTTTTCCAATCCTCACGATGGAATTGAGAAGATAATAAATAAACTAACGAAAAAATAACAAATCCAGTAACTTCGATGTATCGATACATCGAAGTTTTTTTTCCAGAGGCTAAAATGATTGCTAAGATAGGAATTAAATAGATGAATCGAAAATGTTGCAACATTGGGGTAAAAAATGAAACCAAGAATCCCAAGATTAGTGGAAAAATAAGTAAATAAAAGACAGTCTTAATAAAGACTGTCTTCTGAAAGACTGTCTTTATTGTAAGCATAACAAATCCTGTCCATCCTCCTGCTATTCCCCAATACAACCATTTGGGATAAAAACTAATTCTGCCAATGGAAAATTTAACCGGAATTAAAAGCAAATCTTTTAAATTAGCTTTCCCCAGTACTAGTGACCAATTGGTGACTTGGCTAAGGGCAACTTTAGAATTAATTAGTTGTTGGTAAAGGAGAGGGGAGATTAATAAAGTAATTAGTATGAAGTATAAAGTATTTAGTATAAAAAACTTGTAATTCTTTTTATATAAATAATATATTAAAAAACTAACTATCAAAAAAATAGAACCATAAAATGTTAAAAAGGCTAAAGATATAAACAAGCCGAGCAGTATGTCATTCCCGCGAAGGCGGGAATCCAGACCTTTGGTACTTAATATTTTTAAGAAAAAATATAACGCTGCCGTCAACAAAAACGTCACCATCATATACATACGGGCTTCTTGTGAATAATAAACGATTAGTGGATTAAATAGAAAAAATGCCATTGCCCACACTCCGCCAATTAAATAAACAACATAACCTGTCATTAAGCTGAATAAAATGGACGGCATTCTGAGCGCAATTTCTGAGTAGCCAAACAAATTCGTCCATAATTTCATAAACAGATAATAAAGTGGGGGATGAAAGTCGGTCGGTGAAAATTTGCTAATAATCTGCGTAAGATCAAAGTTCTTAACAACATTAGCTGTCACTGCTTCATCTAACCAAAGCGATTGATTAAGTGCAATTAAACGGATAGCAAATGCGAAGAAAAAAATAAGGAGAATTTTTTTGTTCATTTAGTATAATTATACAAAAGCGGGATTAGTTCATCGGTAGAATATCTGCTTTCCAAGCAGAGGGGACGGGTTCGACTCCCGTATCCCGCTCACAACTTTAGAGCCTTCAGTCAATCTTTCCATCCTTGTGGATGATTTTTGTACCAGACAATAAGTGATTTGACTGAGTCTTCAATTGTTTTACTTGGTTTCCAGCTTAATATTTTTTCTGCCTTTGTAATATCTGCGACCTTTTTGGCGTCATCACCCTGTCTTGTATTGGCTTTTTCGATCGGAATCTCAATACCTGTTAATGTTTTGACTTGATTGACAACTTCAAGGACAGAGCTTCCTGTTCCCGTTCCTAAATTAATGATTTCACTTTTCTTAGTTTTGATAAGATATTCTAAAGCCTTTAAATGGGCTAAATTTAGGTCAACCACATTGATGTAATCGCGAATAGGAGTCTTATCAGGGGTATCGACTTCTGGACAGGTAAGATAAAATTTTTCTATTCCAAGTGCTCCACGGACGGTATTTTGTACTAACAAAGTTGATGGTTTTTTGGAATCGCCGATTGATCCGTCATCCGTTGCCCCGCACACATTAAAATATCGGAGAATCATATAATTAAATTTTTTTAATTTTCCGTACCATTGAATGACCTCTTCGGCCATTTTTTTGGAAGCTCCATATGGAGTCGAAGGACGTAGTGGATGTTTTTCGTCAATTGGGTAGTATTCTGCCTCACCATAAATAGCGCAAGTTGAAGAAAAAATAATATTTTTGATATTAAATTTATCCATGCTAGAAAGCAAATTCGATGTGACCGCCACATTATTTAAAAAATATTTTCCAGGATTTTTCATTGACTCATCAACTAGACATGACGCTGCATAATGAATAACAGCTGAAATATTTGGTTCTTTTTCAAAAATAGGAGAAAGATCATTCTTTAAATCTACTTCATAAAACTTAAACTGATTAGGATATTTATTCTTTAAAAATTCCAGTGGTTCTTTATAACCAGTTTGAAAATTGTCTAAACCAACGACCTGATAACCGGATTTTAAAAATAAATCAGTCGCCACCGAACCTATATAGCCACCAGCACCGGTAATTAAGATTTTGGACATAATATATGTTAGCAAAAATTGACCTAATTAACCTAATTATTCTAATTGACCTAAATAATTACCAATAACCAAATGGAGTTTGGTATTTTTTTTAGATTAATTAGGTAAATTAGAAATTAGAAATTTTTTGACCAAATGAAACGGGTGCCAGTGTACTCTCCCTTCAGCAAAATAAATTCCACCAAAAATTAAAACGCTTCCAAAAATATAAAACCAATTTGGATATTCATGAAGTAGGGGAGCGGCAACAATAATTGCGGCAATCGGATCAATGTAAGTAAAAATTCCCACTTCTTGAGCTTTTAGACGCGAAATTCCGTAATAAAAAAGAAAATAGGCTAGAGCGGAAGAAAAAAACACACCAAAGATTATTCCCGTCCATCCGGCAATATTGAGGAATGAAATATCCCAATTTACAAATTCTTTTGGAATAAAAGGTATGAATGTTAAACTGCCAAAAAGAAAAGTAATTGTCGAGACTTGAATCGCATTTATTTTTTTTAGAATGTCTCGGCCAAAAATAGTTTGCAAAACACTGCCAAAAGTTGCCAGTAAGATAAAAAGATTTCCTTCAATAGCTCCAATGACAAATTTTCTCCCGTCCAAAATTAAGGGAGATAATATAATAAATAATACCCCAATCAAGGCGATCATCATTCCACTCAACACCTTTAGCTTTGGCTTTTCTTTCAAAAATATTATTGACAATATGTAAATGAAGACCGGACCGGAGGAAGCAATTACTGGAACATTAATACTTTCTGTTTTTGCCAATCCCAAAAAGAAAAAGGAAATATTTATGGTGATCCCGAAAAAACCAACCAGCAATATTTCTAGCCATTGCCTGCCACTTAGTTTTTGCCATTTGTTTAAAGCGATAGGCAAAAATATTAACCCGGCAAAAAAGAAGCGGATAAAGGCTAAGGTAAAAGGGGGGATATTGGTAAGGGCAAATTTAAAAATCGGCGAGGCCATACCCCAGACAACATTAGCAATAATTAACGCGAGAACAGGGTTCATAAGCAAAGTTCAAATATTAAAGTTTAAATATCAAAGCCAAGTCTAAAGTTTAAAGCTTTTAACTTTAAACTTATTTTTGATCTTTGATTTTTGATTTTTGATCTATAAATACAATCAGTTCTCCAATAATTCCCGTCATCACAACCTGGATACCAACAATAATCAGAAGGATTCCAAGTTGAAGGAGCGGTCTCTGATAAAGAAGTACACCAAAAAATAATCGTTCAATAGTTAAATAAAAACTTATTAAAAAACCGATAAAGAATAAAGCTCCACCGATCATTCCAAAAAAATGAAGCGGTTTTTCTGAAAACTTAAACAAAAAATAGGCTGTTAATGTATCTAATAACCCAGTAAATAATTTTCCTGGCCCAAACTTTGATTTGCCGAACTTTCTTTGATTATTTTTCACATTTATTTCTGTCACCTTAGATCCATTATAGAACACAGCTAGCGGAAGAAAACGGAAGTTATTACCGTAAAAAATAAAATCCTTTAAAACCTCACGCTTAAAAGCTTTGTAACCACAATTAATATCAATATATGGGGAATTCAAAAAAGATTTTAAAAACCAAGCAACAATCTTTGAATAAAATTTTACCAGTACGTTGTCATTTCTTTTTTCTCTGATTCCATTTACAAAATCATTACCTTCATTAATTTTTTCGATAAATTTTGGCAAGTCCTCTGGATCATCCTGTAAATCCCCATCCATAAAAATAATTATTTCTCCAAGGGAATTTTCGACCCCGGTCTTTAACGCCGCCCCTTTTCCTAAACGTTTCTTATGATTAAATATCTTTATATTTGATCTTTTATCTTTGATCTTTGATTTTTCTTCTGATCCATCATCTACCAAAACAATTTCGTATTCCTTTTTTATTTTACTGAGTGTATTTATTAACAGATTAATTAATACTGGAATTGATTCCGCTTCGTTATAAAATGGAATAATAACTGAAATCATATTTTTTTATAAACTTCTATGCTATTTTCTCCCTGCTCATCAGTAAAAACCATTTGAAAAGTATTGTCATCTAATAATTTAAAATAAAACTTTACAGGAATACTGTTCTTTGAAATATCTCCAATCTCTGATCTATTTATCATAATATAATCAGCTAGGCTATACTTTCCTATTTCATTTTTCAAAATATCTTCTTTGGTTTGTCCCATTGTAGCAAAGGCGGAATCATAAAGAAAATTAAAATAATATTTTCTATTGGTTAAGAACGGTGCTAATTTTGGAGTTGTTGCCACTTTTATATTTTCATCTTTAAGTTTATTTACCCAAAATTTAATAGATTCACTTTTGACTTTGTCAATCTCTTTATAACCAACCGGTTGCTTTACAAAATAGGGGACAGGGTTATAAAGATAAACTGAATAAATATTAATAGATAAAAAAGTAAAAAAAATAGCTGTTTTCAAAATTTTGTTTTTAATTATTTTATTAAAATTCTTATAACCTAAAATCAGGGAATAAAATAAAAAGGCAACGATTATTGAATTGTAGTGAAAGTAAATAGAACGCTGATTTGAATTAATACTTAAAATATTTATGGCCGACTCAGGCAAGCTTATTAATAAAGTCAGTGGAGAAAATAAGCTGTAAAATAATGGAGTGATAAGCAACTTTATATAACTAAATCCTTGTTTGAATATCTCAGGCAATCGCAAACTCCAATTATCAAAATATCTAGCAGCAAAATGTTCACTACCTCTAAAGTAGGGTATTATAAAATAAACTGTCGATATGAAAAAAAGTAGACCTAAAACAAATGTCATTAATCCAATTTTTTTTTCTTTTTTTACAAGAAATAAATAAACTCCAAAACAAAGCACAATCAAACCAATGTGTTCTTTTGTCAAAAGAGATAAAAATATAAAAAAGAAAAAATACGACCATTTTTTAACTTCCGAAAAATATATTGCGAATAACAAAGTTGTTGTAGCTATCGTGACCGCGTGAAAATCAAAAAGCACCGCTCTCTGGATGGCAAAATAAAAAAGATAGGTGAGTGCAAATATAAAACTAATCAAATGTTTTTTTAATATTTTTTGAGAAATCAAAAATACTGCCAAAGCTCCCAAACCTAATATTATTACTTGTCCAATAAGTAATACTTCCGGCCCCTCATATATTTTGTAAAAGGGAGCAAATATTGCCAAAATTGGATCAAAATGAATTGCCAAGCGGGAAACATTTTTTTTCAAATCTTGATTGGTCATCTCAAGAAACCTGCCTTGGGAAGTGTTGTAAACAACCTGATTCATAATGCCCAAGTCATAGTAATAGGAATTTAAGGTTCGATATCGACGGATTGATAAGTAGGAAAAAATAATAATGAAGATAAAAATTGACAGACTTAATAAAATTTTGTAAATATAGTTTTTCATTTATTTCCCGAGTGAAACTTCTCATGTATTTGCTTTAATCCAAAATTTGTCACGTGGGTGTAAATCTGGGTGGTGGCAATATTTTTGTGCCCCAGCATTTCCTGGACCGATCTGAGATCTGCCCCATGTTGCAATAAATCCGTAGCATACGAATGGCGCAGAATATGTGGGCCAATTCGAAGAGTAATTCCGGCTTTTTTTCGATACTTATCGACCATCCTTTCAATCGAACGGGCAGAAAGCCTTAATCTTTCATCAGTCAGCCCCTCGTGCCCCTTGGGGCCCGAATAACGAATAAATAAAGGACGGTAGGGATCCGATCTTTTTGTCAAATATAGACTCAACCATTCCTTGGCATGTTTTGACAAAAATACCACTCTGCCCTTCCCACCTTTCCCAATTACACCAAACTCTCCTGACTGAATATTGACCTGCTCGCGATTCAATGCGACTAATTCCGAAACTCTTAAGCCCGTTGAGAAAAGAACCTCCAAAATTGTTCTGTCCCTAAGCCCCTGCTCATCTTTTGGATTGACAATTTCAAATAATCTTTTTAATTCTTCTGGCGATAAAAATTTTATTATTCTATCCCGATTTTTTCCAAGCTCAACCATGTCTGGAGAGAGCGATTGAACGCGCTGACGGACAAGGTAGCGGAGGAAGCTCCTGAGTGCTACTAGGAAGTAATTTTGAGTTTGGCGCTTCAGAGCACCCTTATCTGGATTTTTATATTCATGAGAAAGATATAATCGGAAGTTCCTGACAATATTATCATCAATTTTATTAACCGAAAAATCTTCGGTTTTTTGGCTTAAAAATAACCACTTCTGAAAGAAATTTAGATAGTAGGCATACATCTTGACTGTCTTAAGCGAGAGGTTTTTATCTAATTCGCAGTATTCCAAAAAACGCAAGATAGCTTCCTTGATTTCCATGAACTAATTCTATCATTTTTACTTAATTTCGACCGAAACAATTTTTACTGGAGTAACTGGAGTTGAATTTTCTCCTGAAAAATTTGGTTTTACTTCTGAATCTGCGATTTTATCAACTACATTCATACCTGTTGTCACTTTTCCAAAAATCACATAGTTTTTTGGTAGGGGATTATCAGAGTGCATAATAAAAAATTGACTGCCATTGGTGTTTGGGCCGGCATTAGCCATGGCAATTGTTCCCCTTGTGTACTCGCCCGTGAAAGGTTCGTCGTCAAATTTATATCCTGGCCCTCCTGTACCATCGCCTTTTGGGTCACCACCTTGAATCATAAATCCTTTGATTATCCGATGGAAAATTGTTTTGTTATAAAATCCTTTTTTTGCCAAAGTCACAAAGTTGTTGACTGTTTTTGGCGTTTGATCTGAATTTAGCAAAACGGTTATGTCACCTTTTTCTGTATGTAAAACTGCAGTCTTGATAATTTTTTTCATATTAAAAAAATATAGTCCAACAACTCCTATTATTATAACTCCTAAAAACAGGAATAATAGTAGTTTTTTGTTCATAGCGAAGAGTATAATTTAAATCTTTTCTTATGTCAAAACAAAATCATCCTCAATACCTTGTCTCTACTGATTCTATTGGTTTTTTAGGAAGACCCGAACAATTTCTTTTCCTCTGGCAGGAATATTTTGAAAATAAAACTCTTGATGGAGTAGAAGTTATTGCTTTTCAACCGGTATTAAAATTAAAAAAACTTGTTAATGTTTTAAAAAATAATAATATCCCTGTATTATCTTTTCATGGAAAAACTGGTGGCGAAAATCTCCTTTATTTTTCCGGAAGAATTATTATGACATTAGTCAACTTCTGCATAGTTAACGCAAAAAATGTTTTAATAAATTTTCCCGGAATTGAATTCTTGTCTCATGCTCCATATTTTGAAAAAAAATCAGTCAAAAAAACTATTATGCAATATCATCCCGAAAAAATATGGATAGAGAACCACCTGTATGGTAAACGTGGAGTAGAAGATGCGATTAAGCAAATAATTATTTACAGAGAAAATAAAATTAATGCGAGTGGAATGTTGGATATTTATCATTATATTTCTCATTCAATAGATTTGCTACAAATAAACTGGCCAAACTTGGTTGAAGAATTAAGATCATATATTTTGCTTAAAGATAAAAACGGTGAACAGTTTTTTGACGGAGTCCATTTTCCAATTGGTAGTCGATTAGATGATTCTCTTCCAGTTGATAGTATGACAGATGAAATGCTTAAATTATTTTCTCAAAAAATTATTCCTCACGTTGAAAGAGTGGTTTTTGAAAATCAGCAACCACTTCTGGGATTATTTTTTTCAACGGATAAAATGCTTGAGGAGCAAAAGGCAAGAAATACAAGAATTCTCGAACGTCTAAAGAAAACTGGAATTATTTGTTAAGCGAGTGTCATTCCTGACAACATACTTTAGAAGAAGTGTCCCTGTTTTGTTTAACTTTCTGCTACTAATTAATTGCAGCTTCGTATTTAATAATTGTCCTTCAACAATATTTTTTCCAATTCCAAAAATCATCGGTTCAATTGTTAAAAACAATTCATCAACCAAATTTTTTTTTAGAAATAAACCATTAATAATCCCACCCCCAACTAATAAAAGATTTTTATAACCTAATGCTGATAATCTTTTTACCAATTCTCTTGAAGTTTCATCGGTGAATTCTAATTGACCTTTAACTGATTGATTAAAATATTTTTTTGGATTGCGAGTCAAAACTATTCTTAATTTCCCATTTTCCAACTTAATAACTGATTTTGACGCTTCATAAGTTTTTCTTCCCATAACAATTAAATTATTTTTTTTAATCAAAGGAAAAAAGAGCTTTTGATCTTCTGGAGAAGTCCAAGCGTAGACATCTGGGTCTTTACCATTGGTAATTTTTCCATCAATGGACGAGAGCATTACCATCGTTACTTTCATTTTTTAACCTCTCCCTTTAACCAACGAACAGCCAAATAAACAAATGGAGTTTCGATGATTGACATAAAACACTTAAGTAGCCAATAAGGAATGATCAAACTAAATAAAAATGAAAAATTATCACTGACCCCTTTATTGAAAGCATAAAAAGCTAAAAACATAAATACACACGTATCAATGAACTGGGAAACAAAATTGGAAAGATTACTTCGTAACCACAAGGCTTTTTTACCAATCTTTTCCCTAATTTTTTGAAAAACGATGATGTCAACAAAATCAGAAATTGTAAATGCAATAAGACTTGCAAAAGCGATTCTGGCTGACATACCAAAAATCAAATCATAAGCCACTTCACTTTCTTTAAACCGAACTGATGGAGGTAATTTAATTGCCAAAAAAGAAAACAACATAAATATAACGATTGTAACTAAACTTGATCGATAAACGCTTTTTGCTCTGGCTACCCCGTAAACCTCAACGATTGCATCATTGATTGAAAAAATAATTGGGATGACAAAAATTGCGACACTTGCATTCCAGGTAAATTTACCTATATGAAGTAAGGGAAAAGTTTTTCCGCCCATTAATTCTGAGATGGCAACACAGGCAATGTAAATGGAAATGATCAAATCCAATTTATTAATCTTTAAATCAATTTTTTTAAACATAGGTGAAATATTCTAGCAAATTATTTTTTCCACTTCAACCATTTTTCTTCTACCTCTTTTTCTAAATCTATTTTGTAAAACTTCGCTAATAATAAAACGTGACAAAACACGTCGGCAACTTCTTTTCGGAAATTATCTTTTATTTCTTCCGGGCTTTTACCCTTATGGCGTCCCTGTTTAATCATCATTAAATAAGATTGAATAAGTTCACCCATTTCCTCTTGAAGCTTGAGAACAAACCAATTTCCATCCCGATCAATGTCAAACCGTTTTGAATAAATTTTGGAAACTTCTTCTATTTCACGAGTTAGATCTTTAATATTCATGAGAAGATTATAACACTTTTAGCGCCAGTCAATCGCTTTCATTTCATGTTCTTCTAGATAATTATTACATAAACTAAAATGGTGTTTTCCAAAAAATAATTGTGCCGAATATGGTGAAGGATGAGCGGAAATCAAAACTAAGTTTTTTTCTCGATTTATTATCTCACCTTTTGTTTGGGCATATTTTCCCCAAAGTAAGTAGACAATGTTCTTACGATTTTCGTTGAGAGATTTTATGACAGCATCTGTAAAAATTTCCCATCCCTTGTCTTTGTGTGAAGCTGGGTTACCAGCGGAAACAGTTAAGACGCTATTTAACATTAAGACTCCTTGCCTTGCCCAACGGGAAAGATCGCCTGAGGGTAAGGGAGTAATTCCTAAATCATTTTTAATTTCTTTATATATATTTTTAAGTGAGGGAGGAAGAGTAATCCCATCGTTGACAGCAAATGATAAACCGTTCGCTTGTTTTTCTCCGTGATAAGGATCCTGGCCAACAATAACGACTTTAACTTTATCGAGCGGACATAAATCAAAAGCCCGAAAAATATTTTTCGCCGGCGGATATACTTTTCCTGATAGATATTGTTTTCGAACAAATTCTATCAATTCTTCCCAATACGGTTTTTTAAATTCCGTCTTTAAAACCGTTTTCCAAGTTTCATCTATCTTTACGTCTTTCATAATTTTAACCAAGTTCAAAAGTGGTCACACCAAACACTTTATTTAGATTAATAATTGGTGGTTTCTTTGTATACATTCTAGCAGTTTCAAACATTGGTTTCATTTTATACTCACCAACCAATTCAAGCGCCTCTTTATTTACTTCTGGAATATCTAAAAAAATTTGAGAACCAACAACAAAATTATTTAAACTTTTAAAAAGTTTTTCCGCAACAATTTTATCATCAGCAAAAAGGGGACCGATTTTATAACCTGCAATACATCTTCTAATCACTCCATATCCTGTTAATTTATTATTTGCTAAAAAACCTAACGCTAAACTTTCATGTTCAGTAATCCAATTTTCCAAAAATTGCGGACGGGGGACGGGGAAAAATTTTTTATCATATTGAACTAGTTCTTTAAATGAAATTAAATTTAATTTAACAATATTGTTGCTATTTATTTCATATTGTTTTCCTATTCCTTGATAACGAATATTTTTATAAGCTAATTTAAATCCCGATTTTTTATAGTTTTCTTGTTGAGCAACCACTCCGTCGAGTCCAATATTTTGAGTTTTTAAATAATTAATAGCCTTATCCCAAATCTTAATTCCATAACCTTTATTTCTATGATCTGAATGAACAATATATAAACCAATAAAACCGAAATCTTTTCCATATGAAACGGCCGAGATGCAAGAGATTGGTTTTCCATTAAGAAATCCCATAAAAAATCCCTGAGGATCAGTGTTATAAAAAGCATCCCGATCATGAAGTCCGGGATTCCAACCTTCATCTTTTGCCCAGGAAATAACCAAATCTAAATCCGATTTTGTCATCTGACAAATTACGTATTGGTTTTTCACACTAAAAAAAGTATAACAAATTAATTATTTATGCAGACATTGTTGAACAATTTCTATTATTTCTTCATGAACTTCCTTATTGGTCGCAATAAAATATTGAGGATTACCAAAGACAGTTAATCTCTTGTCATTTTCATCGGTACAAATCCCTCCGGCGTTTTCTATAATCATTTTTGCAGCCGCTCGATCCCAAGGATTGGCTGCCACAGTTACCAAAGCTTTTGAAATTCCAGTTGCAATCATCATAGACTCATAAACGATTGACTCTACATAAGTGACCCAAATTTTCTTTTTAAAAATCATCTCAAGATATTTGTTAGTATTAAAATTTTGATTCCAATAAGGAATTCCAAATATATATTCTCCAGTGATAAATTTTCCTGATTTAACATGAATTTTCTTCTCATTCAAAAAAGAAGGCGAGTTTTTTTGTGTGGACAAAAGTCGTTTTATAAAAGGATCGTAGGTGACAGCAACGACTGGTTCTTCGTTGCGGCATAATGCCAATGAAAACATTGAGGTAGGAATATGATGGGAGAAGGGGGTTGTGCCATCAACCGGATCACAAACCCAAATAAATTCTGCATCATGATTTTCATGTTGAAATTCTTCATCAAATACTTCGTGATTTGGAAAATTTTTTTTAACTTCGTCGATGACCATCTGAGAAACAGCTAAGTCAGTCTCAGTCACAGGAGTTAAATTTGACTTTGTAGTAATCGTTGAATGAAGAAAGTTCTTTGTAATTATTTTTCCAGCTTTTATTGCAAGTTGTTTTGCAAATTCTAATTCTGCTTGATAGTCTGTCATAACAGTTTTATGGTTTTTTTGAATTCATTATAATAAGTACGAGCCCTGTCAATTCCTGATATTTTGACTGCTTCAACATCTCGTTCATTTTTAATTTCTTTAATGGCAACATAAATGAAGTCCTGAGGAATATAGTCTTTTATATCTTTTTGCACTAATAATGTTTTTACTTGACTGTCATTATAATAAAATTTACCTTTTAAAGTATCAAGAATTGTTTTAGCCATATTGTCAATATCACGCGAACTATAATCTTTAACTGAATTAAAATATTGAACTATGAAAACAAAAACCTCTTTTTTTGTAGGGAATGTTGCTAAAAGCTTAAGTTTATTAATTATAGTTTTTTCAAAATTAATCTTAAATTGTTTTATATTTTCAGTTTCTTTTTTTAATGTTATTTGGGAGTTAATAACCTTATTGTAGGCTTCCTGAGTAGAGGGAATTACACCACCAAGTCCAGTCTGAAAATCAAATGTTGTGATAGAATCTTTTTTGGACATTTAAAAAACAACTTATTCGTAAGTAAAAAATCTTATTCCTGTTTTTGTTTGTTCCTTTATTACTTTGTTTGCTGGAACAGTCATTCCGGTCTGAGTATAAAAGTCTATCTTAATGGGCTGATTTTTATATTTTGTAGAAATAAAATGTATTTCTTTCTTTTTTATATTTTTATTCATACCTAATGATAAACGTTTATATATTAAAATTTCAAGTACATTTTATTCCTCCACAAACGTCAGAGCAGTTCCACTTAAATTTGCTCGGCCTGTTCGTCCAATTCTGTGAATATAATCTTCGTAAGTCTGGGGAATATCATAGTTGATGACATGGGTTACATTGGCAATATCAAGTCCTCGAGCCGCAACGTCTGTTGCCACCATGATTGATACAACATCTTCTTTAAACATTCGGATAGCTTGTTGACGTTGGAACTGAGCTTTATCTCCATGAATTGAAGTAACCTTAAATCCTTTTTGAAATAAATCTCTAGCAACGCGTTCAACTCCATGCTTCGTCCGACCAAACACAAGCACTTTTTTAAACTCTTCTTGCTTAAGGAGAGAGGAAAGTTTTTCCATTTTTGAACCAATTTTTTTATCTAGTCGAACTAGATCTTGTTTGATATTACTCAATGTTTCCTGAGTCTTTACAGAAATTGTTACTGGATTTTTAACGAAAGAAGAAATCAGAGAACTAATTACCGGAGAAACTGTTGCTGAAAAAAATAATGATTGACGATCAGCCGGTAAATAAGAAATAATTTCCTTAATATCATGAATAAACCCCATATCAAGCATTTGGTCGGTTTCGTCAAGAATGATCATCTTAAACATTCCCAGTTTTAAAATTCCTCGATTAATCAAATCCTTAAGACGTCCTGGTGTACCTACAACAACATGGGGATTATGTCTTAATTGAGAAATCTGTATTTGCATTGAGGATTGTCCGATACACAAAGTGCTAAAAATTGGCATATTGCCTGAAAATTTTCGCAGTTCGTCTCTCGTTTGCAAAGCAAGTTCTCTCGTTGGGCTAATTATCAAAGCCTTATAATTAAAATCTTTCAAAATATTTTCAACTAAAGGAATTAAAAAAGCGGCTGTCTTACCGGTTCCGGTGTTGGCAATGCCAATAACATCCTTACCCGCCCGAATTGCAGGGATTCCTAGTGCCTGAATAGGAGTCAAATTAATATATCCATGCCTGGCAATAGTTGCTTTTAATGTTTCCGGCAAATCAAGACTTGAAAATAAAACCTCGTTAATAACCTGAGTAGGGGAGACCTGAGAACTCTTTACATTGGCGCGACGTATAAATTCGTGAATATTGCCACCGGTCATACTTCGACCACGACCACGTCCACCACCAAAACGAGATGAACTAGCTGGTCTACTAAATCTACTAAACCTACTCGATGTCTGAAAATGTCTTGTATACATAAAAATAATTAGAGAAATTTATAAATAGATGTAAGAGCGGTCAAGCTCTTCTAAAAAATAACGAAGAAGAACTTAAAAGTTGTTTAAAAAAATTTAAAAGCAAACCTTACAATCTGGCAATCAGTATAACAGAATATATTTATTTAGCAAATGTAGTTAAAAATTGGTAAGAACTCACAAGTCTTGACACAGATTGACATGTTGTTATATAGTTTTGTCAAAGACCGTGAACTCTTACGTTTTGATGTATCGATACATCGAAGTATTTATAAATATAATTCGATTATTTATTTGTTTTTGGTAATTCCCGAAAGTAGTGAATAGAGAGTTTCATTGATCGGAACTTTAACGTTGTGTTTATGGGCAAGTTTCAAAACGTATCCGGTAAATAATGATTAACTCTTTCATTGTCCGTACACATAAATTGCGAATTTCAAAACTATTTAAAATTTGATCTACCCTAAGTTTAGTGATTGCGGAAATAATATTAAATGTACAATTCACAATATATTTTTTCCATCTTTCGGTTTGAATTTGTTTGCTGACAATAGTTTCTATTCCTGCCTTATTACAGATTTTTGCAAATTCCGTAAGCCGCGGAGATATTTTCCCGTCGTATTCTCCAAATTCGAAAATTGCAAATCCCAAATTTTTAAAATGGCCGAGGTTTGGGCTATTGTAACCGCCTTTAGTTAGGGCAGGAATTACCCGCTTTTTGCCTAAAACTTTAGACAACATAAGATCATTGTTAATTCCATTCTGGGGAGTAATCACAACGGCATCATCGGTAATATAATTTTTTATTTTATTGATAGTTGATTCGGTATCATACGATTTAACCGTAAATAAAATATATTTACAAGTTTTTTCTTTCAAAAAAACCTCCCACCGCACCCGTTCCAACAATTCCAATTTTCATAAAAATATTATATCAGTTGCATTTCGGTAAAAGCGTTTAGTATCATATTTACATCATGATTAAAAAAGGATTTAGTTGGTTACTAATTATTTTATCGGTCGTTGTCATCTCAGGCATTGGCGGAGGAGCGTATTACCTAGGAACCAGATCAACTTCAAAGACGATTCCAGCTTCTCCAACAAAAACGAAAATAATAACAAATACTTCGCCGCAGCCGTCGGTTAATAAATCCCAAGACCCGCTTTTTTCCGGAAGCCTAAAAAAAATATCTGATGATCTTGGACTTTTCAAAATTTCTGATGCTGATAAAGAAAATGGCGTTCCTGATTCTATTGTTTACTTTGACGCAGGAATATTTACTCGAGGAGAGTTTAAAGGTTATACCAGGATTCTAGCAATCAGACCATCGGAGGGACCGGGACCAAGTCTTCAATTTATCTTAGCTACTAATGATTACAAAACCTATTTACTCGACGACCCAAACAACAAAACCACAAAATATCCTGAGTCTGATTGGGATAACCCGTATATGTATATTGATAAAACCAAAATTTCAAAAACCGTGGCACTTGATTCTGATCATCCAAAAACAATAAATTTAGAAAAACCTTACGGACTGATAAAAGAAGATAGTTTCCTAATAGAATTTGAAAAATCTCAATCGCTTGTTTCACCTGAAAAACAACTTTCATTTTTTGCAGGAGGAACTGATTGGGGAACCGGAAAAGGGTATAGTGACAAGGAAAAAAAATCGTTGGATATCAGAAAAAAATATTTAAATTCAACCACTCTTGTCCATGTTCAGGACTCAACCGGGCTTACTTTTTTATATCTTCTTTCGTCGCAAAAAGATATTGATGATTATTTGAACAAGTTACCCGCTTACGAACAAGATTTGATCGCCCATAAAAAACAGGTCGTTCTTTTTAACGAAAAAAAATTAAAAGAATATCCAACCGCACCGGAATATTTGACCATCCCCGGAATGAAAACAACCAAGGCTTTGTCAGGATTGGCAAATGATTTCTACAACACTTATGAATCGGCTTTCCCCGGGGCTTGTGGTGGAACCCAAAGTACCTTCATTATTGATTTGCCAAAAAATGATGATCTGGTATCTATCCCGTCGTCGTCCGTCTATCCCCTTTATTTTCTAAAAGATAATAAACATCCCCTTTATGAGTTGGCTTATCAGGCCAAAACTGATATCGACGATGAAACTTATAAATCGGTCAATGACGGAAAATCCAAGCCGTCCTTTGATGAGTATGTTGCTAAACATCCGCTTCTTATTTTCAAAGATGCATGGGGGAGATGGGGAGTGATGGGGGAGTTTGATATAAAACTGATGGGCGGTTGCGGAAAACCGGTAGTTTATTTGTATTCGGAAAAACCAACTGATATTCATCTTTCTTTTTTGTCCTCCGTGTCATTAAACACGCAAATTCCTTTTTATAATAATGGCTGGTTTGTCAAAGCCCAGCCTGATGGAAGGTTGACTGATCTTCAACCTCAATATACTGACTGCTCAAAAATTGATAGTCTAAAGTTTGGATCGGAATATGCAAATAATTCCTGCAAAACAAATAACTATCCTTATATTTATTGGTCGGGAAAAAGTATGGAAAATTCATATCCAAAAGCAGAAGGAGGATGGGTTGTTGAGAGAAAAAATTTAAAAATTTTTATGGATCAAAAATTAAAAGAGATCGGTCTTACGGAAAAAGAATCTAATGATATGACTTCCTACTGGATTCCAAAAATGAATGAAAAAAATTCTCCATATTATCGGATTAGTTTCTTAACAACAAAACAAATGAATGAATTTGTACCGATGAACGTTAGACCTGTTCCAGATTCGGTTCTTCGTGTTTTCTTAGATTTTAAACCTCTCAATTCCAAACCAATCGTTGATCCAATTCCTCAACAGTTTGGCAAGTTTAACCGCCACGGATTTACACTGGTCGAATGGGGAGGGTTGAATCTATGAAATATCTTGTTAGGGTGAACTCTTATGGCCCGCCCTCTGTAGTATCTGAAAAATTCCAATCATATTTACTGAATGCTTCTGGATTTTCAACGGTATAAACAACCTCTGCTCCATCTCCGGCAAGGACGGCTTTAGTACCGTTGGTTAATGAAAACTTTGCTTCCTTAAAGGAAAATATTCCATTGGGTCCGCCGCTGAATGTTCCTGTTGAAGATTTGCCCTTGGTACATAATGTAATGCATTTCGAAATGAGTTTAACCTCATGATAGGACGGATCATCATGCATTTGCCCTACATTCCAAAAAGTGATAGTTGATTGCCATGTTGAACCTTTCAGCTGGGCGTGTTCTATTATTGGAGAAACAGCCCTTACCTGTTCCGGTTTTATATCCGATAATTTTGGATACAGGTTTATCCCAAACCGGTTTTTGAGATACTCCCCGTATTTCTTCTTCCCATCGGGCAAGGAAAAATATATCCTGGCGCCCTGCACGATATCACTGACTGATATTGCCTTGTCCATGATGAGCCCCTCTTTGGTTGATAGATCAAACCGGTTGGTATCGTTCATCATTTTCGTCACGAAATGAGAAAGGACATCCAGAGTGTTCTCATAGTCCAGTCCTTTGTCCAGTCCCGCGGGGGCAAGTGCCCCGTAAAAGAAGTCGGCTTTTTGAAAGGCCTCTACCATGGTACGAAGATTTTCTTCTTCCTTTTTAATTTCTGCGTCTTTCTCTATTCGGGTCGCAAACTGGGTGCGGTAAGATTCTTTGACGGTTGCCCGGACCGAATCTTCCTCTTTTTCGGTGAGCGTGGGCATACCAGCCTCTTTACGGATTTCATTTTCTTTTGCGATTGCCCCAATCTCTAATTGACGGCTGGCCCCTTTCATTTGGATCCAAACAGCATCAAAATCTTTTTTGTCGACGTTATATCCCCAAAACGCTCCGTTGGCTCCGTTTTTATATGCCTGGAAGGCCGCTTCCACTTCTGCATTTTTCCAGCTTTCAATCTGGGCGCCCACCACCTGGACGGCGATTTTTCCGGCCGTGACGACCAGAAATTTATCAGCAATCTGCTCGCCGATGATTTTCGCTGCGTCCCGATACTGACCGGCCTCGATATTCCCGAGCGCCTTCCCGGCTGCGGCTATATCCCCGGATGATCCTGCTACTGAATTTAGAGCTTTGGAAAGCACAGACTTAGGTACTAATTCGACGATCTTACTTCCGCAAAGCGCGGCTACTTTCTGACCTCCATCAACAATATCTCCGCTGGCATAGGCTTTGACGACGTCTGTATATCCGTCATCCTTGAGGATATCTGCCAGTATTTTTCCCTTGGTGGATTCGTCAGAAATACCCAGTTTTTTGAGCGTCATATCAATGATTTGATTGGTGATGTAGTCGGATTTTTTATTGAGTCCTTTGCGCAGTGTTTTATCAAATGCGGCAGATTTAATCCAGTTTTCCGTAATTTTAGTTTCATCGCCAACCTGATTAAGTCCGAATACACTAAAGTGATACGACTCAAAGACCACCTGACTTTTTTCCAAATCCACAAAAACCGGGCGGAGGGATTCCCAAGAGGCGCCATCGTAGTAAAGAACCCGAATCTTTTTGACTTTAGTATCTTTAGGTAACATGGCCGGATCGTAGGCCATAGTAATCTTTATTTTTTCATTTAGGCGAATTGGTTTGTCTCCGGCGGAGATTTCTATGGGAGAGCCGAGTGGGGTCATTTCGGACTTTATATAATTGGGAACTTTGTCCGGAGTTTTTAGTTCAATCGCTGTATCTGTGTCAAACGATCCTTTCGGTAGCACAATCGATACCCCGTCGGTTTGGAGATTACCAATCGTTGCATCACTGCTTTTTCCGCTGGTAACCTTGAGAGGCGTTGCTATTTTCTTGTCATATTTCCAGACTGTACTGTTTGATTGGCCTAAAGTTAAAAAATACAGACTGCCGCCACCAATGACCAAAACAAGAAAAACAAGAAGTAAAATTTTTTTCATAAAAAAAATTCGTTTCAATAATTTAGCATGATTATACTAAACTTTGCTCCTTTGTCAAAATCAAGAGTTAGAAAATTTTATAGATATCGAAAAACAAATAAAATTAACCAGTAATATAATAAAAATATGCAAACTGCTTGAACAATAACATTGGTTTTTTTTATGAAAAAAAATCCGAGGGTTAAACCTAAAACAATAAAAGTCAAAGCGTTTGTAAATAAAATAAATAATGAATCCCTAGTCAATTGAGCTAACAATATTTGACTAACGGCCCAAAAAATACCGCCAGAATAAACGAGAATTTTGTGCATGACGGAGTATTTGCCTTCTATAAAATAAGCCAAAAGTCCAAAAAAAATAAACGCAAGAATCAATGAAAGTCCAAGGGGCGAATAGTAAGTAATACTGAATTTGTTTATTAGAAATAAAGCAAAACCAAAATCCAGTAACGATTTTAATATAAAGTTAAGTCTAAAAATAACCCTATTGGTCCATCCCTTTAAATGAAAAATTGATTTGGAAACGGTGCTTTTTGAAAAAGAAAAGCCAATAGTCCTTTTGATTAAAACTAAAGCAATGATTGTAAATAACGGTGTCGATATTATGCTGTTGTATTTAAAGATTTCGGGAATATTCATATTTAAATGGTAACATTTTTATTTACTTCTCCAAATCCAAAACTTCATCAATCCTAACTTTGGAAATGAAGTCGGGGACGTGGGAAACAAGAATCATCATACCTTGAAAAGCACTGAGCGCTTCGGCGATTCGTGGAAGATGACGGAAGTTAATATGATTAGTCGGCTCGTCAAGGATAAGTAACCCCGGCTTTTGTAAGACTAAACGGGCAAATGACACCAATCCTTTTTGACCTTCGGAAAGTGACCCAATTTTAGAGTGAATGTGTTCCTGAGTTATTAAAAAACCGGAGGCAACGGTGCGGATATGTTGTTCATTGATAACTCCATCTATTTCTTTCAAAACTTTTGTAAACGACTCATAGACTGTATCGTTAAAATCAAGAGTAGAGAAGTCCTGATGATAGTAACCGATTCTGATTCCGGGTGTGTATGTGACTCCTTTTGCTGTACCTAGGGCTAGAGATTCTATCAAAGTGCTTTTACCAATACCGTTCGGACCAGTGATCAACAAATGTTTATTTTTCACTAAAAATATTCTGGTTGTTTTTGTAATTTCTTTATGGTCATGCATTATTGTGAATGATGAAATTCTCAGCTCTTCATTGACCAATCCTTCCTGAGTGGGAATTATGAATGAACGGATGGTTTTATCTTCTCGTCTGATAGCTACCTTTTCACTTTCCATTTTTTCGGCCTTTTCACGCATTTTTTTTGCAACCAACCTCATCTTTCCTCCCTTATGGGCAAAAAAATTTGAGCGGTCTTTATTTTCCTGAATTCCGCGTTCCATCTGAGCATTTTGCATTCGTTCTCGCTCAATTCTAACTGCGATCTGTTCAACTACATCATTGTAGTCGCCGGAATATTGTTCGATTTTTTTAGTAAAACTGTCAAGGTATAAAACCCCTTCGGTAAAAGCGTTAAGAAATTCCGCATCGTGGGAAATAACAATGACACTTTTTTTGTAGTTCATCAAAAATTCTGTTAAATGATAAATTCCCATCGAGTCAAGATTATTGGTCGGCTCGTCAAGTAATAAAAGATCAGGATCTTGGATAAGAGCTGAGGCAAGTAACAGTCGAGCCTGTTGACCACCTGAAAAAGATTTGATGATTTTATCAAGTGGAGCTTTTAAGTTCACAACGGATAAAACAGTTGCTAGTCTTCTATGAAGCTCATGAATTTCGACGCCTTTTAAATGTTTTTGAAAATATTCTTCGACTGTAAGTGTCATATCAACTAGTGCAATAACTTGATGAGCAGTTGCAACCACTAATCTTTTATCAACAGAAATCGTCCCTGATGTTGGTATTAATTTTCCAGTAATCAATTTAAAAAGGGTGCTTTTGCCAGCTCCATTTTGGCCCATAAGAGCCACCTTCATGCCACGACGCACTGAAAAGCTAACCTCGTCTATAATTGTTTTGTCCCACCCGAAGTCAAAGGAGACTTTTTGGAACTTAATGATCGTTTCCAGAACTAGAATTTTAACATATTTTATAGAGTCGGGGTTGAGCTAGGTGTTGAGGTAGGAGTAACAGTTGGGGTAGGAGTTAAACTACCAGTTGGGGTTATTGAACTAGTAACCGATGTAGTAGGGGTAACCGTTACTGCTTCAAATATTTTACCACCTGTCACAACAACAATATCAAAGTCACTTGCAGTATCAAGATTTGGAGAAACAACCGTAATTTTGCTAAATGTTGACCCTAATATTGTTTTAATATCATTTACAATTTCTTCAAAATTATTTCGTGCGGTGATTGAAGTAGTTGAGTTATCAAACTTTTCCGCGTTACTTGTTTTAATATTGTCAGAATTATATCCTGCATCCGTAAGTGCTTTGACAACCAATCCTGCCTGACCAGGAGTACCTGTCCCATTTTGAACTTGAATCTTGACTGTCTTTTTATCTATTTTTGGTTTTTCCGTAGGAGATGGTTCTTTTTTTTCAACAACTACATCCTTTACTTCAACTGTTTTTTTTGGTTGTTGTGTTATGAAGAACCATCCAATAAGTGCAGATAAAAGAACAGCAACAATAATGAACAACATTGTTTTGTTACTTTTTTTTGGTTGACTTGAATAAGGGAAAACTGATTCTTCCATAAGTTACAAGTTAATTATAACGACTTCTTTGTGAACATCAACCTCAAAATATATCAACCCTTCATCATAGTTAATAACATCTTAAATTTTTTGTTGGCCTTAAGGGAATGAGGACTTCCGGACGGCATATGAATTATTTCTCCTGCCTTCATTTTATATAAAATACCGGAGATCATTATATCTGCCTCTCCATCTACTATGTATACCAAGGCGTCAAAAGGGGTTACGTGTTCACTTAATCCTTGTCCTTGAGCAAAAGCAAATAACGTAACGGTACCTGCTTTATTTTTAAATATTTCCTTACTGACAACGGATCCTTCTTGATAGTTAATATTTTTATTTAAAGAAAAATGAAAACTAAGTTTATTCATAAATTAAATTATAGCAGAAGACCAAAAAAACAAGAGAGGAGAGAGGAGCAATGTGGAAGCTTTTTAAAATGTGTTTAATTTATACTTTAACAGAACTTTAATTAATTAAAATCAGTTGAAATGATATAATTTGCTGTTAAATAAGAGTAAAGGAGAGGTGGCAGAGTGGCCGAATGCGTACGCTTGGAAAGCGTATGTAGCAGTAATGTTACCGGGGGTTCGAATCCCCCCCTCTCCGCCCAAGTCGCAATAGGACGCGAATATACAACTTCTTACGAACTTATTTTATCAAGAATTCCTGAACAAAACAATCGACGCTTTTTAATCTACAACTGCACACTTCGCTATCAATTTTGTGACATGACGAGCTTCAAATATGGGACGTTGAGGACTGTGGGAGCGCTGACGATCAGAGCCGACCATTAAGGAGTTTCCCGTCTGGGGGGGTAAGACTTTGGCGGAAAGCGAATACGAAAAATATCAAGTTAGTCAAGACTGTATTCTCGAATCCGACTTTGACCGTGAGGTGAAAAAATTGCTAAATTATAAATTCCCACTTTAAATCTCCGCTGTAATCCTTCAGACTCCATAGTAGATCAGTTTGATAGGTTTTTTAGCACTTCAAAAACAATCTCTTTGTGTGCAAAACTCCTAATGAAACTCGCCAGAAAATTTAAGGTAAAAATTGAAAATCTTTTTCATCGATAAATAAAGAATCACAAAAAAACCTAAACTAAAATATAGTGGCAAATTTACGCTACGATTTTCATTTGAAATTGGATTGGTCTTATGCTACCATAACTTCATATGCCACCAAGGAAAAAAATAAGCACAGATGTTTCTGCTCCTGAAATTACCACCAAAAAAGTTAGTGAAGTCAAAAATCAAACATCCTCACTTGAAACATTGCGTACTCAAATTTCTAAAGAAATAAATACAGTCATAGATCTTCTTATTGCCCAAATTGCTGTTTTTGAACAAACTAAAAAACAAACACAAGAAGAAATTGAAACAAAAGAAAAACAAAAAAGACAAATAGAAGTGGAGCAAATATTTAACACTTCAATGGAGCAAAAGAAAAAGCAAGCAGAGTTTGAAGATAAATTGAATAAAGAAAGGAAAGATTTTGAGGGAAAAAAAGAGATGGAGCTGACTGAATTAAAACTTAAAAAGGAAACTCTTGAAGAAAAAGAAATAGAATATAAAGAATTAAAAGCACAAGTAGAGACATTTCCTTCTCAATTGGCAAAAGCAATTGATGAGGCAAAAAAACAAGTATCAACAGAATTGAAAAAAGAACACGAAGGAGAGAAAAAATTTATGAATCAAAAAATTGAATATGATTTAAAACTTCTACAACAGCAAATTAGCAATTTTCAGCAAACGGTCAAGCAACAGGAAAAAGAAATAGTATCTCTTAAAGAAGAAAAGACTTTAATGATGCAACAAATGAAGGAACTTGCGGTAGCGGTAATCAAGGGTAAGGAAATCTCTAATGTTCCTACATCAGAATAATTTTTTAATTCGGCTTCATTTTTTATTAATCATCAGCCTTGCTATTCTCAACTCGTCATAAGAATATTTGCCGTTAAGTTTTTCAAAGACAGGTGAAAGCTTGTCTGTGTTTAGTTCATCGAATACAGAATGGATTTTGGGAAGTGAATCTTTGAGTGATGGAGTAAGAATTCGAGATAGATCTGCTCGTTTGATTTTATCTTTTAAAACAAGCTTTTCTATGTGAGAAAGGATTGTGCCCTCGGTAAATTTGCGTAATTTAGAAATTTGTTTAGCATCTTTTCCTTCATTCCATAACAACAAAGTTTCTGTATACGTATCAAGTTTTTCTGAAAAAGAGGACTTTGGTTTTCCATCACAAGCTTTGATAAAATCGTCCTGTTTCTTTTGAAGTTCTGATGTCGAAATTTTATTAAACATTTCTTCAATAATACTTGAATCCAGCCGAAATTCTTTATCTTTCGTTAATATTTCCGGATGAACTTGAAATGTCTGCTCGTTCCAGCCCAAAATATATAGACCAGATAATCGTCTAACTCGTGAAAGAGCCACATAACCTTGCCCGAATTCAAAGACTTGAGAAAGATCCATGACCGCCTCGTCCAAACTCATCCCTTGACTCTTATGAACGGTAATTGCCCAAGCCAGGCGAAGTGGTAGCTGAGAAATACTGGCCCGGACTTTTCCATTTTCCTCAATCGACCAATCCATCGGTTCAACCTCTATCTTTCTTCCACTTCTTATCTTTACAATCGGATTACCGCTAATTTTGTCAAATTCGTCAACCACCCCAAGGGTGCCATTCACAAATCCTTGCTTTGGATTATTTTTTGTAAACATTACCGAAGCGCCAATTTTTAGATAAAGAATTTCCGGTGAAAGACAACCTTTTTTAAGAATGGCCACCAGTGGATCAGGACCTTGAACGGATATGATAAATGTATTTTGTTTTCCTGGAATACTCGCCAACACCTCATCGTTAATTCGATCAACATCGGCATTATGGGAAAAAAGCTTCGGGATATTTGTCATAGATTTATTCTGAGCGTAGTCGAATGAATCAATTTTTCTTTTTTCAATATGAGATAAATGTTGATCGTTAAAGATATTTCTCCGGATTGCTGAAAGTAATTCCAGAAAATCGTCGTCTTCCTGACGATGTTGTTCGGTAAGATAACAGACAGTCGGATTTAATTCCTTCCACGACGGAGAATCAAAAGCAAAAATACTAGATGATTTGTTAATAAATGTTGTTTGGGTATTTTCATTAACTTCTCGTCTGACGACCGGTGGAAGTTGGAAAAAATCTCCGGCGAAAATTACCTGAATACCTCCAAATGGTTTTGAATTTTGTTTGATTTCACGGCAGACCGTATCGACCATAGAGAGTGTATCACCTGTCAACATCGATATTTCTTCAATAATAAGGACTTTTGCTTTGGTTATTCTTCTGACAATATATTGACTGGCTTTGATTTTATTTAGATCATTTTTTTCAAGTTTTGTTTTGATTCCAATGCCACTCCAAGAATGAACGGTCATTCCACCGATGTGAGTTGCGGCTATACCGGTCGAGGCAGTGATCGCCGGTTCAATACTATTATCCCGTAAATATTTTATATATTCGTTCTGAAGATGAGTCTTTCCCGATCCCGGCTCACCAGTCAAAAAAACATTTGCTCCGGTTTTTAAAATAGAAAGTGCTTGGGATTGGGTCATTTTTTAGCTTGTTTTAACAATTTTTTGGCAAATAGATCAAAGTCCGATGTATAACTTTTATCTTGTACTTTTTTGTATTTCTCAAACTCTTTCAGTGCTATCGATTCTGCTACTTCGTGGCTTATTTTTCCTAGTGGAGATTTTCTCCATGAAGTCAACCCCATTTTATCTTTCTTACTACTTACTCTGTTAGTAATTATTTCTGTGGCGGTTTCACCAGTAATAGCAAAATGGAGTTTATTTTGAACTGCCGAGAAATCTTCGGTAGTTGAACTTTGATCTAATTCTTTTTCGTTATAGATATTTTTTAGATGCAAAGAGATGTTATCTGATGAGCAATCAAAAAGCTCAGCCATTTTCTTTTGGGTAAGCCAGATATTTTCTTCAGCATACATTACCTCAATATTCACTGAGCCATCCTGCGATTGATAAAAAGTAATTTGATTATCTGGTATTTTTTTCATGTTGTTTTAATTATATACCCAACATAATATATTTTTGGCACTGGTCGGCTAATTCTGACCTGTAAATCTTCTTTAGCCCCTCATTAAGCTCTAATCTATCACTTATAAAAGGTATATTTAGCTTGGATTCCCTCCGGGGCCTGCCCTCGACTCCGATCGGGGGCGGAAATGACAATCTGTGTCAAGACTTGTGAGTTCTTACAAAATTATCAGGCGTAAAATGGCCCGAATATACACTATGAGGAACTCCAGTTAAATTTGAGGCTTCTAGAACCATTCGATATTATACTATAGGTTTATGCTGAATTCAATGAATTCTTAATAAAAGCTTAATTCCCTATTAGTTAATTTAAATTTTATAGATAATTTTTTAGCAAACGTTCCGAAACCACGAATGCTAAAATTTTTCATAAAAAAACATTTGACGGAGAATTATAAGTGATATAATAAAAACATGAAATTCTCGCGGTCAAAAAAAGTTATCTTTGTCAATAATAAGGGTGGAGTTGGGAAAACTACTTTGGCTTTTAATTGTGCAGTATCTTTTGCTAAACAAGGGTACAAGACGGCGATAATTGATCTTGATCCGCAATGTAACATTACTCGTCTTTCAATGGGAGAAGAATTTTATGTAAAAACTTTATTTTCTGTAACGGAAAAAACCATATACGATGTTTTAAAAGGCGTAGTTGAAGGTGGTGGAGATATAGATTTATCTGTGCAATTTTTACCCGTAAAAGCAGCTCAAAATCTATACTTGCTTAAAGGAGATATTAACCTTTCAACTTATGAGGCGTTACTTATCAATGCTTATGGACAAGCTGCGTCCGGACAAAGAATTGGATATTTTCAAACTAGTCCCATCGACCGATTCTTGAGAGAAAAAGGATTAAATGAAGAAATCGATATTTTTATAATAGATACTTCCCCAAGTCTTGGACTTTTAAATCAGATAATATTGCTCGGAGCCGATTACTTCGTAGTTCCAATGATGCCAGATGCATTTAGCCTGCAGGGAATTGAAAATCTTGGAACAATCTATGAAAAATGGAAAAATAATTGGAAAATAACTGCTAAAGCACTAGCAGGTAACACGGAAACCAAATTTGTTTTGTCTGGGGATCCTCTTTTTATTGGGTATATAATTAATTCATATAATGTTTACGGTAAACAACCGATAGTTGATCATCGAATTTGGATGGAAAAAATCCCAAGTAGCGTGAAAAAATATTTATCAGAAAAACATTGCCGTAACGGTTTGGTAGAATCAAGTTGGAAAAACCCTTTACAGATTATTCAAGATTATGGAAGAATTCCAGCTAAGTGTCAAGAGGTTGGAACGGCTATTTTTGACCTTGATCCTAATCTAATTGATGCTCAACAAATCGGAACAAAAGAAAATATTGAAAAATCTAAACAAGAGTTTAAGAATTTGTCAGAAAAAATTCTCAAAACTCTATCAGAATATTAAAAACAAAATATGAACTCACTGAAAACTTTTTTCTATTCTTTTAAAAAATCCCTCTTTGAACTAAAATATTATAAAGATATCGAAAAGGTCAGTTTTTGGTTTTCTTTTAAATACCTTTGGTTCCTAATTTTTATTCTTACAATAATAAAAGTATTATCGTTTGGCGGACAATATTTGAAAAGCCGTAACCGGATTCAACCGAAAGTAAACAAGTTGATGATTGTGACCGAAAACTTATATCCAGACGAACTTAAACTTCAGATAAAAAATGGTCAGCTTTCAACTAACGTCAGGGAACCATACCTCTTTGATTTCAAACAAAAAATTAAACCAACTGAAAAACATATTTTAGTTATTGATACTCAAGGTACAATTGAAAACTATCCAAATTATAATTCTTATATTTTGGCGACTAAA
>Ga0210058_1000704_pt1 | contig 31627 bp, 42 predicted proteins | sample CryGeymeta201511_FD_183979 | JGI IMG/M metagenome (GOLD analysis project Ga0210058, IMG submission 183979) | Groundwater microbial communities from Crystal Geyser aquifers in Utah, USA - Crystal Geyser metaG 2015-11 (SPAdes) (version 2) | ecosystem: Environmental > Aquatic > Deep subsurface >...
TTTATGCTAATTGTCCACGAAAGCAAAGTGGAATTACACATTAATCAACGGATTTGTGCTTTGAGGATAGGCAAATTTGTTTGGGCGAAAATGGAAAATGAAAAAAAAAGACGCCCCGTTTTAATGAGGCGTCTTCCATAAAAAGTATTTCTACCTTTTTATAATTTTGATTCTTCTACGATCTTAGCATCTTCAACATTTTTATTGGATTCTGTTTCACGCTTTGATTTGCGCTTAGCTTCTCTTGCCTCTTTCTTTTCTTCGGCTTTCTGGTTAGCTATATCGTTATAATCTACCAATTCAAGAATAGCCATGGAAGCAGCGTCACCTTTTCGGTTGCCAAGTTTTACAACACGTGTAAAACCGCCTGGTCTATCGCCAACCTTAGAAACTATTTCAGCAAACAATTCTTTAACAACTTCATGGTCGTGAATTTTTTCCATCACCAAACGCTGCTGATGCAAGCCGCCCTTGCGCGCTTTCGTAATAATATCTTCAACGTAGCCTCTTGCTTCTTTGGCTTTTGCAAGGGTGGTTTTTATTCTCTTATGTTTTAATAAAGAAGTTGCAAGCGCGCTCATTAAAGCAGCGCGGTGGCTTGCTGTTCTTCCTAATTTCCTGCCTTTAATTCTATGATTCATTTGATAACCTTTAACTCGAAATTATATAGTTTCTGTTTCGTCTTTAATATAGTAATCTACATCCATTCCGAACTCGAGGTTCATAGTTTCCACTATTTCCATAAGCTCGGCGAGAGATTTACGACCGAAGTTTCTGAATTTAAGCATTTCGGATTCGTCTCTGCGAACAAGCTCGGCAAGATTTTTTATATTAGCTGCTTTTAAACAATTATGCGAACGAACACTTAGTTCAAGTTCGTCAACATTAGTAAGAAGAATTTTTTTAATTCTCTCTTTTTCGCTGTCTTTCTGAGATGCAGCTTGTTCTTCTTCCTGATCAATATCAAAATTAATGAAGAGTTGTACATGATCTTTTAAAACTTTAGCTGCTTGAGTTAATGCGTCTTCGGGAGTTATAGATCCGTCGGTCATAATTTCAAGCGTTAATTTTTCAAAATCGTTTTTTTCGCCGATACGAACGTTTTCAATCTCATATTTTACATTTTTAATCGGTGTAAATATTGAGTCGACTGGAATAACGCCAATAGTTTGTTCAGGCGATACATTCTCAGCCGCAGGGACGTATCCTTTCCCTTTGCCAACTCTAATTTCAACATCGAACTTTGCGCTCTTATTTAAAGAAGCAATATGGAGTTCAGGATTTAATATTTCAATTTCGGCGCTTGCTTTTTGCAGATCGGCGGCAGTCCATGTACCTTCACCGTTAAATGAAAGATCTATTTTGTTTGGTTTTTTAGCAAGGAATTTCATTCTAACCTGCTTTAGATTAAGAATAACTTCCGAAACGTCTTCAATAACACCTTCGATGGTTGTAAATTCGTGAAGAACGCCGCTGAACTTAACCGAAACAATAGCTGCACCTGAAAGAGATGCAATTAATACTCTGCGTAATGAATTGCCTAATGTAACTCCATAACCTCTTTCTAAAGGCTGGAGAAAAAACCTACCAAAAGTATTCGAGTAACTAGATTCATCTAGAACAACTGCATCCGGCATTTTAATATTTGATGTGCTCATTTATCAATCCTCTCTTAGTAAAAAAAAATATATTCTATTTGGAATAAAGCTCAACAACCAATTGTTCATTGGCGTTCAGAGGAATATCGGCTCTTTCAGGCACTTGAGCAAATGTACCGGTAAGACTAGCCTTATCTATAGCAAGCCAATTGTAAGTACTGTCTTTAACTCGTTTGAGAGAATTATGGATCATGTCGAGCTGCTTGCTCTTGTCTTTTATTTTGATGACATCGCCGGCAGATAAAATATATGATGGGATATCAACAAGCCCATCATTTACAATTACGTGTCTATGGCGGATTAATTGGCGCGCCTGCTTACGTGAGGAAGCAAAACCTAAACGAAAGACAACGTTGTCAAGTCTACTTTCCAAAATACAAATTAGGTTCTCGCCGGTAATTCCTTTTGCTCTATTTGCTTTTTCAAAATAATTTCTAAACTGAGTTTCGAGTAAACCATAAATTCTTTTTATTTTCTGTTTTTCACGAAGCTGCACACCATATTCGGAAACTTTAGCCCGGCGCGAAAGACCATGCTGTCCCGGAGGATAATTTCTCAATTCTATCGGGCATTTTTCTGTATAACATTTTTGCCCTTTAAGAAAAAGCTTTTGTCTTTCTCTTCTACATAATTTACAAACTGAATCTGTGTATCTTGCCATTTACTTCATATCTCCGATAATTTAAACTCTTCTTTTCTTGGGCGGTCTGCAGCCGTTATGTGGAATAGGCGTTACATCTTTTATAGAGCTAACTTCAAGCCCTGCCGTATTTAATGCTCTTATCGCCGCTTCACGACCGGAGCCGGGACCTTTAACAAATACTTCGATCCTTCTCAAACCTAAATCAAAAGCTTCTTTAGCTGCGGCTTCTGCCGAAACTTGTGCGGCAAAAGGAGTATTTTTTCTCGAACCTTTAAATCCGTTTTTACCCGCAGATGACCAGGAAATAGTGTTTCCGTATATATCGGTAATTGTAACTATTACATTATTAAAAGTAGCTTTAACATGAGCTACTCCATTAGCATCTACGTGAGCTTTTTTCTTTGCTTTTTTTGTTGACTTAGCCAAATTTTATAACCTCCGAGTTATCTAAACTTTATTTCTTAGATGGTGCTTTCTTTTTACCAGCAACTGTTTTTCTCTTTCCTTTACGTGTACGTGAATTAGTACGTGTCCTTTGACCACGTGCGGGCAATCCTCTTCTGTGACGTATACCGCGATATGCGCCTACGTCCATCAAACGTTTTATATTTTGCTGCACTTCACTTCTGAGCGCACCTTCAACCTTAAAATCTGCTTGAAGCACAGCTCTTATCTGAGCTATTTCTTCATCATTAAGCTCGTGAACTCTTTTTTCAGGGTTTACGGTTGCTTTTTCTAAAACTACCGAAGCTATATTCGGACCAATCCCGAAGATATACTGAAGACCGTATAAAACTTTTTTATTTTTGGGTAAATCTACACCAGCTATACGAGCCAATTATTTTCTCCTTACTTTAAAAATTAACCTTGACGCTGTTTATGTTTTTTGTTTTTACAAATAACTCTTACCACGCCTTTGCGTTTTATTACTTTGCAGTTATCGCAAATCTTTTTAACAGATGCTCTTACTTTCATTGCTGCTCCGCTACTTGTACCGGTAGGTAATCCTACCTTTTGTTAAATCATAAGGCGATAATTCTATTGATACTTTATCGCCTACCAATATTTTTATAAAATGCATTCTCATCTTGCCCGAGATATGCGCTAATATCTCATGTCCGTTGTCAAGTTTTACTTTGAAATGAGCGTTTGGCAACGTTTCGGTAACTACACCATCTACTTTAATCGGACCTTGTTTTGACATTTAGATTGCCGTTAATATTTCCGGTTTACCGTTAGTGATTAAAATTGTATGTTCAAAATGCGCCGAAGGTGATCCGTCTGCGGTTAATACCGTCCAGCCGTCTTTTCCGGTGGTTACTTCGAAGGTGCCAAGATTAACCATCGGCTCAATTGCAAGCGTCATGCCGTTTTTCAATTTTGGTCCGGTTCCTTTTTTTCCGTAATTAGGAATTGATGGATCTTCGTGTAGAAATTTTCCGACACCGTGACCGCACAAATCTCTTACTATGCCGAATCCGTTTGCTTCTACATACGACTGAACTGCTGCGGAAATATCATGCAATTTTCCGCCTTCAACGGCTTGTTCAATTCCAAGATAAAGCGATTTTTCGGTTACATCCATAAGTTTTCGTTTTTCATCGGAAATAGCGCCAACTGCAACAGTTAAAGCAGCATCTCCATAATAACCATTTTTTATTACGCCTACATCTATGGAAATTATATCACCTTCAGTAAGAACAACATTACCCGGAATTCCATGTACTACTTCATCATTCAGTGATGAACAGATAGTGCCGGGAAATTTTGATGCGCCGCCTTGCGAATAACCTTTGAAAGCCGGTTTCGCATCATTACTCAATATATAATCTTCGGCTATCTTATCCAGCTCAGCCGTTGTTATTCCTATCTTAATATTAGCTTTAACAAGCTGAAGTGTTTCTGCAACAATTTTGCAGCTTTCTCTAATAAAATCAATTTCTTTTTTTGTTTTTATATAAATCACAGTAAGTGCTTAGCGGCGTCCTTTAATTTTACCGGATTTCATAAAACCGTCATAATGTCTCATCAATAAGTGAGATTCAATTTGCTGTAAAGTGTCTAACGCAACACCAACAATAATTAATAAACTTGTTCCGCCAAAAAATTGTGCAAACGAACCTGAAACACCCCAGGCAGAAACAAACGCCGGCAGTATGGCTACTATCGCCAGAAAAAATGAGCCGGGCAATGTTATCTTTGTTAAAATATTATCTATAAATTCCGAAGTTTGTTTTCCGGGTCTTATACCGGGAATAAATCCTCCCTGCTTCTTCATATTGTCCGCAACATCTTTAGGATTAAAAGCGATAGCAGTATAAAAATATGTAAAGAAGATAATCATCAAAGCATATATTACAGAATAGACAGGCGAAGTATAAATGAAGTAACCTGCAACAGTTTGTAACATTTCGCTGTCAGGGAAAAATTGAAGTATCGTGCTCGGTATAAACATAATTGACTGAGCAAATATGATCGGCATTACGCCCGCAGTATTAACACGAAGAGGAATATATTGTGTAACGCCTCCATAAACTTTTCGCCCTACAACACGTTTTGCATACTGAACAGGGATTCTTCGCGTTCCTTGCGTAACGAGAACTACACCGGCGATAATTAATGCCATAAAAATTAGAATCACAATTTCAATTATCAAAGAGCGCTGCCCGGAGGAAATTAATCTTACTTCATCAAGAATTGAGAATGGGAATCTTGCGATAATTCCGATAAAGATAATTAACGAAATTCCATTACCGATGCCTTTCTCAGTAATTTGTTCTCCAAGCCACATCATAAAAACTGTGCCTGCAGTCAGAATAATTATTGAACTTAAAACCCAGCCAATTCCTTGAACAGCTTCGGGCACTATCGGAAAACCGCCAGCCTGCATGTTTGTTAATCTAACAGTAACTCCCCATGCTTGCATCGCGGAAATAGCAACAGTTCCATAACGAGTGAGCTGAGTGATCTTTTTCCTGCCTTCTTCACCTTCTTGCTGAAGTTTCTGAAAGTACGGAACAACCGCGCCCATCAACTGGAGGATAATGGAGGCGGAAATGTAGGGCATAATACCAAGCGCAAAAATTGCAGCATTGGAAAAAGCGCCCCCTACAAAAAGATCGTAAAAACCGAAAAGTGTATCGGCATTATTACTTGATGCATTACTCGCATTAAGCAATACCGTGTCCACACCTGGTATTGTTATGTGAGAACCGAGTCTTACGATAAAGAGCAGCGCAAGAGTATAAATAATTCTCTGCCGAAGCTCATGAATCTTAAAAATGTTCCTGAAGGTCTCTGTAATTTTAGCCATTAGTTTATAAGTTAAATCTGTTTAATTGAGCCGCCAGCTTTTTCTATTTTTTCTTTAGCGGAATTACTGAATGCATTAACTTCTATTTGCAGTTTTGCTTTTAAATCGCCTTGACCCAAAATTTTAACAGGACGTTTGCTGCTTGAAACTAAACCATTCTTTTTTAATACTTCGATGGTTACAACGTCGCTGCCGAATTTTTCTGCATGTTTCTCAAGAGAAGAAATATTTACAACTTGGAATTCTACTCTAAAAATATTTGTAAAACCAAATTTTGGAATCCTTCTTTGCAGCGGCATCTGTCCGCCTTCAAACCAGGCTTTATGTTTGGAACCTGAACGTGACATCTGCCCGTTCATTCCTCTGGTGGATGTGCCTCCGTGCCCGGATCCTTCGCCTCGACCAACTCTTTTACGATTCTTTCTAGAACCCTTTGCATATTTAAGATTGCTGAGAATATCCATTTTTTAAAAACCTTATTCTTTTATTTCTTCAACTTTAACAAGATGACTAACTCTGTTAATCATCCCTCTTATTTGGGGAGTATCGTTATGAATTCTTTCCCAATTAGGTCTTCCAAGTCCCAAAGCTTCAATAGTGAGTTTTTGCCTTTTGGGTCTGTCTATAATACTTCTAATCTGAGTAATTTTTAATTTTACCATTTCACTGCCTTAATTAAGCGTTGAACAATTCATGAACTGTCATTCCTCTTTTACCAGCCATCTTCCGGGCATCAATCTGCTTCACCAAACCATCAAGTGTTGCCTTTACTTGGTTGTGAGGATTACTTGAGCCGAGAGATTTAGTAAGAATATCCTGAATTCCTGCTGCTTCGAGCACTGCACGAACTCCGCCGCCAGCAATAAGCCCCGTACCCGGTGAAGCAGGTTTTAGCAACACTTTGCCTGCGCCGTATTTACCAATGATTTGGTGAGCAACAGTTCCTTTAATAACAGATACCTCTACGAGACTTTTTTTAGCATCGTCAATACCTTTGGAAATAGCATCGGTAACTTCGTTTGCTTTACCAAGCCCTATTCCAACAACTCCATTGCCGTTACCAACAACAACTACTGCATTAAAGCTAAAACGGCGTCCGCCCTTTACAACCTTAGCAACACGGTTGATGTGAACAACTTTTTCTCTTAGTCCTTCAATCTCTGCTGACTTTACTGTTTTCAATTGATTCTCTCTTCAAGTTAAAAATTTAACTACTAAAAATATTTTTTGAACATAAAGAAAAGCTCGCCTGGCTTTACTTTATTTTGCTTGGCTGCCGAGAGAGGATTCGAACCTCTACAGACGCCTCCAAAGGGCGTAGTCCTACCATTAGACGACCCGGCAGTTAATTAAAATTTCAATCCGCCTTCGCGGGCGCCTTCGGCAATTGCCTGTATACGTCCATGATAACGATAACCGTTTCTATCGAACACCACAGTATTTACATTTTGTTCGAGAGCTTTTTTTGCTAAAAGACTTCCAATCATTTTACTTTTAGAAATTTTTCCCTTTAGGGTTTTAATTTCTTCTGCAACTTCTTTACTTAGAGAAGAAGCGGAAGCAATAGTATTGCCGTTTGCATCATCAATTATCTGAGCATATACGTTGTTCAAACTGCGGTAAACAGTTAAACGCGGTCTTTGGGCAGTACCGGATATTTTACTTCTAATTTTAATTTTAGAACGACGTCTTAAATTTTTATTTTTCTTAATCATCTTAAATTACAACTCCGTTAAAAATTATTTGCCTGCTGTTTTGCCAGCTTTTCTCTGGATGATTTCGGTAGAGTATTTAATACCCTTACCTTTGTATGGTTCCGGTTTTCTAAAAGCTCTTATTTTTGCTGCAATTTGGCCGACGAGTTGTTTGTCTATACCCGACACAATAATTTGAGATTGTGTAGGAGTTTGAATTTTAACTTCTGCCGGCGGCATAAAATAAATTGGGTGCGAATACCCGATGTTTATGAAAAGGTTGCTGCCTTTCATTTCGGCTCTATAACCAACTCCAACTATATCAAGAATTTTCGTATATTCTGTAACTACGCCTGTAACCATGTTATTAACAAGAGCCCTTGTTAAACCGTGTAATGCTCTGTTTTCCTTTAGATCATTCGGTCTGGTAAAGGAAATTTCACTACCGTTAATTTCTACACCAATAGCATGGTGTAAATCTTTATTCAATTCGCCTTTAGGTCCTTTTACTTTAATGTTGTTGCCATCTCTGGTAACCGTAACGCCTTTAGGAATCTCTATAAGTTTTTTGCCGATTCTAGACACTTTTCAAACTCCATTCAATAATAATTACCAGATGTGACAGACGATTTCACCGCCCATAGCTGAACTTCTGGCTTCTTTGTCTGATAACAATCCTTTAGATGTAGAAATAATTGCAATACCAAGCCCATTAAGAACACGCGGCAATTCATCGCTGTTTTTATAAATTCTTAATCCGGGTTTACTAATTCTTTTTAATCCTGACAATGCGGGAATTCCGTTTCTATATTTTAAAACAATACGAATAATATTCTGTTTATTGTCTTCAACAACCGCATAATCTTCAATAAAATTATATTTTTTCAAGATTTCGCTTAAGCTTATTTTCATGTGGGACGACGGAATGTCTACCCTAATTTTTTTAGCGCTTGAGGCGTTTCTTACTCTTGTTAAATAATCTGCAATTGGATCTGTAACTGCCATAATTTTCTCCTTTTACCAGCTTGCTTTTTTTAGACCGGGAATTTCACCTTTAAGCGCCATTTCTCTTAGCACTAAACGCGAAACACCGAATTTACGGTAATAAGATCTTACTCTTCCTGTAAACATACAGCGGTTATTTAACCTAACAGGGGAAGAGTTTTTAGGCAGTTTTTGCAATGCTTCAAAATCACCTTTTGCTTTCAGCTCCTCACGCAGCTTAGCATACTTAGCTACGAGTCTTTCTCTTTTCTGTTGTCTTGCTATAGAACTTTTACGAGCCATTCAATCTCCTGATTAAGCTGTTTTAACTTCTTTTTTTCTAAAAGGCATACCGAAAGCCTTTAATAATTCATAAGATTCGTTATCGGTATTAGCTGTAGTAACGAAAGTAATATCCATACCCAACACACGGGTTATTCTGTCTGCATTAATTTCCGGAAAAATAATTTGTTCTTTAACGCCCATTGTATAATTACCTCTGCCGTCAAAGCTTTTGTCCGAAAGACCTCTAAAATCCCTTACACGCGGAAGAGCAACATTAAGCAGTCTATCCAAAAACTCATACATTTTTTCTCTCCTCAGAGTAACCATTGCGCCAATTTTAAGGCCCTCTCTCAGTTTGAAATTAGAGATCGCTTTTTTTGCTTTTCTTATGCTTGCTTTTTGCCCGGTAATAGTTTCTAAATCTTTCACAGCTTCATCTAAAATTTTAGAATCGGAAACTGCTTCACCAACACCCATGTTTACTACAATTTTGTCAAGCTTAGGAGCTTGCATTATACTAGTGTACCCGAATGTTTTTATTAAAGATGGAACTATTTCTTTTTTATAAATTAAAGATAAACGAGCCGGTACTTTAATTTCTTTTGGGGCGCTTACCGTTTTTGCTGCAGGAGCATCTTTTTTTAAAGCTTTACTCTTTTTTGCAGGCGCTTCGGGAGATGCTTCCTTTTTTTGTTTTTTCTCTGCCATTTTATAATCAAACTTTCGATAAAAATTTATTGATTATTGAATCATTTCGCCGGTAGCTCTGCTAACACGAGCTCTTCTTTTTTTACCGGTTTTTTCGTCTAAAATTATCTGCGCGCCAAGTCGAGTAGCTTCATTTGTTTTAGGGTCTAGAAGCATTACGTTAGAAACGTGAATGGGAGCTTCCTTTTCAATTATGCCGCCCTGAGGACTTTTCTGACTTGGTTTTGTGTGACGTTTTCTAATATTTATACCTTCAACAATAATTCTGGAAATCTTTGGAAAAACTTTTAACACTTTTCCAGTGCTTCCTTTATCATTTCCGGCAATTACAACTACATTATCATTTTTATGAATTTTCATAGATTTCCTAAAACTTTATAATACTTCGGGTGCTAAAGAAACAATTTTCATAAATTGTTTTTCTCTTAATTCTCTGGCAACCGGTCCAAAGATACGCGTACCTCTCGGTTCGTTTTGGCTGTTTAGAAGAACGGCTGCGTTTTCATCAAAGCGGATGTAAGAACCGTCTTTTCTTTTAACTTCTTTTTTAGTGCGAACAATAACTGCACGGGATACTTCCCCTTTTTTAACGGTTCCGTTAGGAATAGCTGTTTTAACACTAACAACTATTAAATCGCCCACGCTCGCATATTTTCTGCCGCTTCCGCCAAGTACACGAATGCACTTAATTTTTTTAGCGCCGGAGTTGTCAGCAACTATCAGGGTTGTTTCTTCTTGAATCATCTGTCTTCTGCTCCTTGCTTGCTACTTGGCTTTTTCTAAAATTTCAACTAAACGCCATCTCTTGTTCTTGCTGAGTGGGCGGGTTTCCATTATTTTCACTTTATCACCAATTCCGCATTCTCTGTTTTCATCATGAGCCATCAGTTTAGTGGTCTTCTTAAAATACTTTTTGTATAAAGGGTGCGGAACTTTTCTTTCAATCGCAACCGAAATAGTTTTAACCATCTTATTGCTTACTACTACACCAACTCTAACTTTTCTTAATGCGCGTTCCATAGTTAAGCGTTTTCTCCTTCTGCTTTCGTTGCATTAGCTTGTTTGCGTTCCGCTGTTTCGCGTTCTTTTAAAACGGTTTTCAATTTAGCAATGTCTTTTTTTGCGGTTTTAAGTTTAGAAGTATTAGTGAGTTGTTTTAACTGATGCGCAAAACGCAGATCAACTAAATTTTTCTCTTCTTCCGCAATTTGTTTTATTAAATCTTCTGTATTCAATTCTTTTATTTCATGAATTTTCATTTTTTTACACGCCTAAGAATTATTCAAAATCAGGTCTTGATACTACTTTACATTTGATGGGCAGTTTATACGAGCAAGACATCAAAGCTTCAGCAGCAAGTTCTTTAGAAACACCGGATACTTCAAACATAACACGACCCGGTTTTACAACAGCCACCCAAAATTCTGGAGCACCTTTGCCTTTTCCCATTCTTGTTTCAAGAGGTTTTTTGGAAACCGGCTTATCAGGGAAAATTCGTATCCAAACTTTTCCATCTCTTTTCATTTTTCTGGAAAGCGCCACACGGCATGCTTCAATCTGCCGGCTTGTAATCCAGTGGGGTTCAAGCGCTTTCAAACCGAAATCGCCAAAAGCAACATTTGCGCCACGTTTGGCTTTGCCAGCCATCCTGCCTCTTTGTGCTTTTCTAAATTTTACTCTTTTGGGCATTAACATTGTAAAAAAACTCCAGTTAAAATATTATTCGGAAACTCGTTTGCCTAAAACTTCGCCATGGCAAACCCAAACTTTTATGCCTATCGAACCGTAAATGGTTTCGGCGCGTCCTGTTGCGTAATCAATATCTGCTCTGAGTGTATGAAGAGGAATTCTTCCTTCTTTATACTGTTCTGTCCTTGCCATTTCTGCTCCACCTAACCTGCCGGCGCACATAATTCTAATTCCTTCGGCGCCCATACGCATTGCAGCAGTGATGGATAATTTCATTGCTCGTCTAAAACTAATTCTGCCCTCAAGCTGGCTGGCAATGTTTTCTGCAACTAAATAAGCGTCAAGTTCGGGTCTTTTTATTTCGGAAATCTGAACTTTCACTTCTTTGTCGGTAACTTTTCTTAATTCCTGCTCAAGTTGAGTAATTTCTTTACCGCTTTTACCAATCACAACACCGGGGCGCGATGTGTGTATTGTTAAAATAATATTCTTCGAAGTACGGTCTATAACAATTCTCGATATACCGGCTTTTTTTAATCTGTTACGAATATAACTTCTAAGCCTTTCATCTTCTTTAAGCTTAGCTGCATAGCTTTTGTTTTCGTACCAATTAGAGTCCCATCCTCTGATGATGCCAACTCTTAATCCTACCGGGTGCGTTTTCTGTCCCAAAAAATTATCCTCCGAAATTAAGCTTTAGTTGCTACTACTATTGTTAAATGACAAGATCTTTTCCTTATTCTGTAAGCGCGACCCATGGGAGCCGGCGAAATTCTTTTAATTGTAGGACCTTGATTTACATACACTTCTTTTACAAAAAGATCGGCTGGCTCGTGTCTTGTATTTTCATCTTTATTCATAAGATTTGCAATTGCCGATCTTAAAACTTTTTCTGCATCTTGAGAAGCGTGCTTGGATGAAAAGTGCAAAGTTTCGAGAGCGTAGTTTACGTTCTTTCCTCTTATAAGATCGATAATGAGCCTCATTTTACGCGGCGATGATCCTATGTATCTATGTATTGCTTTTGCTTCCATGTTCCTTAAAATTCTTTATTTAATTATTTGCCTTTTGCAGCTTTTTCAGCTTTTGTGCCAGGGTGACCTCTAAATATTCGCGTAGGCGAAAACTCTCCGAGCTTATGTCCAACCATATTTTCTGTCACATAAACCGGTATCATTTTGTTGCCGTTGTGAACAGCGATAGTGTGTCCAACAAAATCCGGGAGAATCATTGATGCTCTCGACCAGGTTTTAATAATTTTCTTTTGATTAGTAGCGTTCAGCTTATCAATTTTTTCGGCTAATTTGTAATGGACAAATGGTCCTTTTTTTACTGATCTTGGCATATTACTCTCTACTTATTCCGTCTTTTGATTATGAATTTATTAGATTCTTTTTTGTGCTTTCTAGTTTTTAAGCCTTTTGCTTTTTGACCCCACGGGGAAACCGGGTGTCCTCCGCCGGATGTTTTGCCTTCGCCGCCGCCCATCGGGTGATCAACCGGGTTCATTACGACTCCGCGCACGTGTGGTCTTCTGCCTTTCCAGCGATTTCTGCCCGCTTTACCAAGACTGATGTTTTCCTGTTCTGCATTGCCCACTGTTCCGTAAGTTGCAAGACATTCTAACCTTACTAAACGAACTTCACCGGAAGGCATTTTTAGTTGTGCATGCTCGCCTTCTTTTGCCATGAGCTGAAGAGCCGTTCCTGCACTTCTTCCTAATTGTCCACCTTTACCGGGTTTCATTTCAACATTGTGAATAAAACTTCCAAGCGGCATTTCTTTCAGCGGCAATGCATTGCCAACATTTATTTCGCTGCCAGTGCCTGACTGAATAGTGTCGCCAACTTTTAAACCGTTTGGGGCAAGAATATATCTTTTTTCACCGTCTGCGTAATGTAAAAGAGCAATGCGCGAAGTACGATTTGGATCGTATTCTATGGAAAATACTTTAGCCGGAATTCCATGTTTATCGCGTTTAAAATCAATTATGCGATATCTTCTTTTGTGTCCGCCTCCAATGTGCCTGGCAGTAAGCCGACCATGATTATTTCTGCCGCCGCTTTTACGTAAAGCCACAGTCAAAGATTTCTCGGGCGTAGTTTTAGTTATTTCTTCAAAAGAAGATTTGGAACTAAATCTTGTACCGGGGGTAACCGGTTTTAATTTTCTAATAGCCATTTATAATCCTGTTTTCAATACCTATACTTGCTCAAATAGTTCTATTTTTTCATCCTTTTTTAAGGTTATAATAGCTTTTTTGAATTTTGGTGTTTGCCCTGTAAACCTTCCGCTTTTTCTAAACGTAGTTTTAGTTTTACCGGGATGATTTATGGTTCTAACATCAATAACATGAACATTAAATTTTTGTTCAATTGCTTTCGCAATTTCAATTTTATTTGCTTTAGGGTTAACGAGAAAACCGTATTTGCCCTGAGCAGCAGAAATGTTAGTCATTTTTTCGGTTATTAACGGTCTAATTAATGTTTGGTGCATTAGCTCACTACCTCTCCGTTTCCGAATGTCTTATTTATTGCATCAACTGCGCTTTTTTGAACTACAAGCGCCTGGTTATTTAGAATGTCATAAGTAGAAGCTTTGTCGGCTTCCAAAATATTTACTTTCTTAATATTTCTTCCGGACTTAAAAACAATTTCCTGTTTTCCATGGGTTAACAATAAAACTTTTTTGCCGGATAAGTTAAGGGCACTAAGCATTTTATTAAAATCTTTTGTTTTGGGCGCGTCAAAAGAAAAATCTTCAACTATTACAAGTTGGTTATCTTTTACTTTATAACTTAAAGCAGATTTACGTGCCAATCTTTTTAGTTTTTTAGGAAGATATTGCCGGTAATCGCGCGGTCTTGGTCCAAATATTGTACCTCCGCCAACCCACAAAGGTGAACGCGTAGTACCGGCACGTGCACCGCCACGACCTTTTTGTTTCCAGGGCTTTTTACCGCCGCCTCTAACTTCGCCGCGTTCTTTAGTTTTAGAAGTACCCTGCCTTTGATTAGCAAGATACGCTTTTACGGCTAAGTAAATTGCATGATCATTTGGCTCGATTGCAAATATATCGTCTGCCAGTTCAATATTTTCGCCAGAAGCAGAACCATCTATTTTTAGAACATCTATTTTCATTTTATTTTATCACTTACTTCTTTAACAGTTCAACATATGAGTTCATCGAACCGGGAACAGCTCCCTTAACGAGAATCAGATTTTCTTCGGGGAGCACTTTTACAACTTTGAGATTGGAAACAGTTACAAAATCGTAACCCATACGCCCAGCCATTCTCTGACCTTTAAAAACTCTTGATGGATAAGAACTTGAACCGATTGAACCGGGTGCTCTTAAACGATCGCTTTGTCCATGGGTTGTGCCGCCAACACCACCGAAACCGTGGCGTTTCATAACACCCTGGAAACCTTTTCCTTTGGAGCGACCTTTAACTTTAATTTTTTCACCCTCTTTAAAGAGGTCAACTTTTAGTTCGTCACCAATTTTATATTCCGAAGCGTCTGTTAGCCGGAATTCTTTTAACATTGCAGAAGGAGTTATCGAGTTCTTTTTGAATTGACCAAGAACCGGTTTAGAAATATTTTTTTCTCTCTTTTCTCCAAAAGTAAACTGCAGTGCATTGTATCCGTCTTTATCTATAGTACGGATCGACAACACCTTACACGGACCTGCTTGAATTACTGTAACAGGTATCATTTCGCCTTCGGCGCTGAATATACTAGACATTCCTATTTTTTTACCAATGATGCCAAACATCTTATCTCCGGATTCTTTAAAGCTTAATTTCAATATCAACACCCGCCGGAATATCCAATTTGCTAAGCGAATCGACGGTTTTGTTGTTTGAATTATGTATATCAATAATGCGTTTATGTGCCCGTGTCTCAAACTGCTCACGCGATTTTTTATCGACATGAGGACTTCTTAAAACTGTATAGACTGTTCTTCTTGTGGGCAGAGGAATAGGCCCCGAGACCACCGCACCGGTGCTTCTCACAGTTTTTATTATTTTTTCAGTCGATTTATCAATCAAAATATGATCGTATGATTTCAACTTAATTCTAATCTTTTGACCAGGCACTTAAAATACTCCTTCTAATGTATTAGACACGAAAAGGGAGTACAAACTCCCTTCCGGTGGAATCTAATTTTTAATTATTCTATAATCTTCGTAACGACACCCGCACCAACGGTTCTACCGCCTTCGCGGATAGCAAAACGTAAGCCTTCTTCCATAGCTATTTCTGTAATCAGTTCTACTGAAAGCATGACTCTGTCGCCGGGCATAACCATTTCGGTGCCCTCTGGAAGCGTAGCAACGCCGGTTACATCAGTAGTTCTAAAATAGAACTGTGGTCTGTAACCATTGAAGAACGGTGTATGGCGACCGCCTTCCTCCTTAGAAAGGATGTACACTTCACCTAAGAATTTTTTATGAGGAGTAATGGAACCGGTTTTAGCAATAACCATTCCTCTTTCAATTTCTTTTTTATCAACGCCTCTTAAGAGAATTCCGGCATTATCGCCAGCCATTGCTTTGTCTAATTCTTTACGAAACATTTCTATTCCGGTAACAACAGTTTTTTTATGAACGCCAAGACCGATCAATTCAACTTCTTCTTGAATTTTAACCTGACCACGTTCAACTCTGCCTGTGGCAACTGTGCCGCGCCCGGTAATGGAGAAAACATCCTCAACCGGCATTAAGAAAGGTTTATCAGTATCTCTTTCAGGCAAAGGTATATATTCATCAACAGCTTTCATAAGTTCCCATATGCAGTTAAATCTTTCATCGTCTGCTGGTGCTCCACTTATTGCTGCTTCCAATGCCTTTAGAGCTGAACCCTGTATGATAGGTATTTCGTCACCCGGGAATTCGTATGCTGTTAAAAGGTCTCTTAACTCAACTTCTACTAATTCTAAAAGTTCAGGGTCATCAACCGCGTCAACTTTATTCATGAACACAACAATTTTTGGAACACCTACTTGACGGGCAAGAAGTATGTGCTCTCTTGTTTGGGGCATAGGACCGTCAGTAGCAGCAACTACAAGAATAGCTCCATCCATCTGGGCAGCGCCGGTAATCATGTTTTTAACATAGTCAGCATGTCCGGGGCAATCAACGTGAGCATAATGTCTATTCTCAGTAGAATACTCTACGTGAGCTGTGGCGATGGTAATACCTCTTTCTCTTTCTTCAGGGGCGTTATCAATAGAATCAAATGTTCTAATATCTGATAAGCCTTTCAAAGCGAGAGCCATAGTGATGGCAGCGGTTAAAGTGGTTTTACCATGATCTACGTGTCCGATTGTGCCCACGTTAACGTGAGGTTTACTCCTATCAAATTTTGCTTTTGCCATCTAAATTCTCCTTCTAAGGTTAATTTTATTTTATTATTAATTTTCTAATTATGCTGAAGCCGTTGATTTTTTCCCTAAAGTTTTTTCGGCGATTTCTTCTGCAATCGATTTAGGTACTTCCTGGTAATGTGAAAATTGCATTGTATAAATGGCTCGTCCTTGTGTCATTGATCTTAATATTGTTGCATAGCCAAACATTTCGGATAAGGGCACATGAGCTTTTATTACCTGTGCATCTTTACGTGCCGAGAAGCCTTCAATTTTTCCTCTGCGCGAATTGATATCGCCCATAACATCTCCGAGATATTCTTCTGGAGTAACAACTTCTACTGCCATTAAAGGTTCGAGAAGTATCGGTTTGGCTTTCCGTGCACCTTCTTTGAAAGCCATAGAACCTGCAACTTTAAATGACAATTCATCAGAATCAACATCATGGTATGAACCGTCATAAATTTTCGCTTTAATATCTACCACCGGAAAACCAGCAATAACGCCATTGCGCATTGCTTCAACAATACCTGCCGAAACAGCCGGAATGTATTCTTTGGGGACAACTCCGCCAACTATACCATTAGTAAATTCAAATCCTTTTCCGGGTTCATTCGGACCTAATTCAATCCAAACGTGACCGTACTTACCTCGTCCACCGCTTTGTTTAACAAATTTACCTTCGGCATTCACAGTTTGAGTAATTGATTCTCTGTAAGCAACCTGAGGTTTACCAACATTAGCTTCAACTTTAAACTCTCTCTTCATTCTATCAACAAGAATTTCAAGATGAAGCTCGCCCATACCGCTAATAAGAGTTTGACCGGTTTCATCATCAACTTTGATTCTGAATGTTGGGTCTTCATCCGAAAGCTTAACCAATGCTTCGGAAAGTTTATCCTGATCAGCCTTAGTTTTAGGTTCAATAGCAATTTGTATAACAGGTTCGGGGAATATTATTCTTTCAAGAACAACAGGATCATTTTCCGCACAAAGCGTATCACCGGTTCTTGTAAATTTCAACCCAACTGCCGCTGCAATATCGCCAGCTCTAACTTCAGTTATCTCTTCTCTGTGGTTAGCGTGCATTTGCAGAAGTCTGGATATTCTTTCTTTCCTGTCGCTAACAGCATTATAGATATAAGATCCGGCTTTTAATACGCCGGAGTATACTCTAAAGAAAGTTAGTTTGCCAACATACGGGTCATTCATAATTTTAAATGCAAGCGCTGTAAATTTTTCATTCTCATCAATTCTTCTTAAAATTTTATCACTTAACCCGATATGATGAGCTTCCACAGCCGGAAAATCATTTGGTGCCGGAAGAAAATCAATAACACCATCTAATAATTTTTGCACACCTTTATTCTTAAAAGATGAACCGCAAAGAACAGGAACTATTGTTAAATCAATAGTAGCCCGGCGTAATACATTTCTGATTTCCTGCTCGCTTATTGCTTTTCCTTCAAGATATTTTTCAAGAAGTGTGTCGTCAACATCCGATACAGCCTCGAGCATTTCTGTTCTGTATTTATTAGCTAATGCTTTTAGATCTTGAGGAATTTCAATATCGTCATCGAATGTAACACCAAAATTTTCATCATGATACATTCGCGCCTTATTTGTAATGAGGTCTATCACCCCTGTGAATAAATCACCCTCTCCAATAGGAAGCGTAAGAGGAACAGCGTTAGCGCCGAGACGATCTTTCATCATTTGAACGGCATTGTAAAAATCGGCGCCCGTTCTATCCATTTTATTAACGAATGCAATTCTTGGCACTTTATATTTGTCTGCTTGACGCCATACAGTTTCCGACTGGGGTTCAACGCCGCCAACCGCGCAGAATAATGCAACAGCGCCGTCTAACACTCTTAATGATCTTTCAACTTCAACTGTAAAGTCAACATGTCCGGGAGTGTCAATTATATTTATCTGATGATCTCTCCAGTAACAAGTTGTTGCAGCGCTCGTAATAGTAATTCCGCGCTCTTTTTCCTGTTCCATCCAATCCATCGTGGCAGCACCATCGTGCACTTCACCAATTCTATGCAGTTTACCTGTATAGAACAATATACGCTCGGTAGTTGTGGTTTTACCTGCATCTATGTGCGCCATAATTCCAATGTTTCTAACATTCTCTATTTTACGAATTCCAGCCATTATATGCTTAATCTAATCCTATTCTGTCTATCTTACCATCTAAAGTGAGCAAATGCTTTATTTGCTTCAGCCATTTTATGTGTATCTTCTTTTTTCTTAACAGTAGAACCTTCGCCGTTGGAAGCAGCAATTAGTTCGGAAGCTAATTTAGCAGCCATGTTTTTTTCGCCTCTTGCACGGGCGTAAATTTTAATCCAGCGCATTGCAAGAGCATTTCTTCTCTCTGGACGAACTTCCGTTGGAACTTGATAAGTAGCGCCGCCAACACGTCTGCTTCTAACTTCAATGAGCGGTTGTGAATTACTCATTGCCTTTTTAAAAACTTCAAGACCATCCTTTTTAGTTCTTTGCTCAATAATTTCAAAAGCCTCATAAACAATTTGTCTGGCTACATCTTTTTTGCCATCGTACATTAAATTGTTTACGAATTTCGCGACCAAAATATCGTTGAATTTAGGGTCGGGATTAAGGTATCTTTTCTCTGCTCTTTTCTTTCTCATAACTTATCTTATTTTGCTTTCGGTTTTTTGGCGCCGTATTTGGATCTGCTTTTTCTTCTATCTTCAACGCCGCTTGTGTCAAGTGTGCCTCGAATAATATGGTAACGAACACCAGGAAGATCTTTAACTCTTCCGCCTCTTATAAGGACGATAGAGTGTTCCTGCAAATTGTGCCCTTCACCCGGAATGTATGCTGTTACTTCCATAGTGTTTGTCAGCCTAACTCTAGCAACTTTTCTTAATGCCGAATTTGGCTTTTTGGGTGTTGATGTATAAACCCTGGTACACACGCCTCTCTTCTGAGGGCAGGCATCCAAAGCCGGTGCTTTTTTCTTAGTAAGGATCGCTACGCGACCTTTTCTAACAAGCTGATTTATTGTGGGCACAAAAATCTCCTAAAGATTAAACAGTTTAAAAAATTCAGACGTTAAATATAGGCGTTAACTAAAAATTAGTCAAGAAAACATAAAAATAAATTTCGATTTACACCATTATTTAGATAAAAAAATCCGGTTCTTCATAAAGATGAACCGGATTTACCAAATTTTGAAGCCGGATTAGGCTTCCACCTCTTCCTTCGGCTCTTCCAAAGTATGTTTTTCGGCTTTAAGAATTATATTCAAATATTTCTTTAAACCTGTTCCGGCGGGAATCAAATGACCCATCACTACATTTTCTTTCAACCCAAGTAGGCGATCAACCTTTGCTTCTGTTGCGGCATTTGCAAGCACTTTAGTCGTCTCCTGGAATGATGCTGCAGAAATAAAGCTTTCTGTTTGAAGAGCCGCCTGAGTAATTCCAAGTAAAACGTGTTCGAATGTTGCCGGCTCTGCATCTCTTGCAATAATTAATTTTTTACTCTTCTTTTTAAGATCGATGTTAACTTCCCTGAGTTTGCTCTTGGAAATCAACTGCCCTTCTTTATATTTTGAATCACCTTTATCTTCGATATAAACTGTAGTAATTGTCTTACTGTTTTCATCGAAAAATTTATTACGATCGACGATATCTTCCTCAAGGAATTTAGTATCGCCGGGTGAAACAATTCTTATTTTCTGAAGCATTTGCCTAACAATAACTTCAATATGTTTATCATTTATTTTCACACCTTGCAGCCTGTAAACGTCCTGAATTTCGTTTACAAGATATTCCTGCACTGCGCTGGTTCCTTTAATTTTCAAAATGTCGTGTGGATTAATTGGTCCATCAGTTATTTTTTCGCCTGCAGGAATTTCATCGCGTTCCTGAACGAGAATATGTTTACCAAGAGGAACATTATATTTCTTCTCATCGGAACCATCCGGTGCAGTCACAAGAATTTCTCGCGAACCTTTTTTACGGGCGCCGAATTTTACAAATCCTTCAATTTCAGATACTATGGCAGATTCTTGTGGACTTCTCGCCTCAAATAGTTCTGTTACACGGGGTAAACCACCGGTTATGTCGCGGCTCTTTGTAGCTTGTTTCGAAATTTTTGCAAGAATAACACCGGCACTAACCATTTCTCCTTCATCCACTGAGAGATAAGCTCTATTCGGGATATTGAACGATTTTTTAGTGCCATCCTCTGCCTCTATTAAAATACTTGGTGTTAAGTTTTTATCTTTTGATTCTGAAACAATTTTTTGTACGTGACCGGTTTGATCATCGGTAACTTGCTGCATTGTAATATTATCTATAAGATCTACAAATTTAACTCGTCCCGAAATATCAGTTAATATAACCGCATTATAGGGATCGTGGTTATAAAGCGGCGTACGTTTTTTAACAACTTCGCCGTCATTTACAATTACTTCGGAACCGTAAGGCACATCATATTTTTTAATTTGACGATTATTATCATCATAAATCCCTATGGCACCGCGGCGTCCGGTTACAACTTTTACGGTTCCCATAAAATCTGTTTTTTCTACATATGCAATTTTTTCAAATTTTATTATACCGTCAATATTAGTTTCTACCTGCGACTGGCTTGCAATACGTGATGAAGTACCGCCAAGGTGAAATGTACGAAGCGTTAGCTGTGTGCCCGGTTCACCGATTGATTGTGCAGCAACTATGCCTACAGCTTCACCTATTTCAACGAGTTTACCATTTGTAAGATTTCTTCCGTAACACTTGGCACAAACTCCACGCTTTGATTCGCAAGTAAGAACAGTTCTGATATATACAGACTCGATACTTGCATCTTCAATTTTTTCAGCAATAATTTCTGTAATTGTTTCTCCAGCCGACACAATTACTTCATCTGTGCGCGGGTCATAAACGTCTTCTTGCGCAACACGTCCGGTGATACGTTCTGCGAGAGGTTCTCTTTCTTGCTCAACATCTTTAAGAGCAGTTACTTCAATGCCAAGGATTGTACCGCAATCTATTTCGTTAATTATCACGTCCTGAGAAACGTCAACAAGTCTCCTTGTTAAGTAACCTGCGTCTGCCGTTTTAAGTGCAGTATCGGCAAGACCTTTTCGCGCACCATGAGTGGAAATGAAATACTCAAGTACTGATAGACCTTCTTTGAAGTTTGCTACAATCGGATTTTCGATAATCTCGCCGGCCTGTCCCGATAATGTTTTTTGGGGTTTCATCATCAACCCTCTCATACCGGCAAGCTGACGAACTTGTTCTTGTGAACCTCGAGCACCGGAATCAACCATCATATGTAATGAATTGAAGCCGTGGTTATGAACTCTTAATTTTTCCATCAAAGCACGGGCAACGTCATTCGCAGTATGCGTCCAAACGTCAATTATTTTATTATAACGTTCGGCATCTGTAATGACACCCATTTCGTGTTCGTTAAGAATGTCACCAACTTTTTTATTTGCTTTAGAAATAAGGTTAACTTTTTCCTCCGGTATAATCATATCGGCGTAAGAAACTGATAAGCCTCCCGCAGTTGAATACCTGAATCCAAGTTCTTTAAGATCATCAAGAAATTTAGCTGTTACTTTGTTTCCCATTTTCATGAAAACTTGACCGATGAAACCGCCGAATGTCTTTTTGATTAGAAGCTGGTTGAAAAATCCCATTTCTTCGGGAACAATTTGATTGAAAATGACTCTGCCAACAGTAGTTTCAATCATTTCTCCTCTGATGCGCACTTTAATTTTTGTATGGAGCTTTACAACTTTATTGTTATATGCAATTATAACTTCGTCCGCTGAACCGAACGTCATTCCCTCTCCCAATTCACCCTCTTTAAATTTTGTTAAATAATAACATCCAAGAACTATATCCTGTGTAGGAACAACAATCGGACTTCCATTTTGCGGAGAAAGTATATTGTGACTTGAGAGCATTAACAATGATGCTTCAAGTTGGGCTTCGAAAGAAAGTGGAACGTGAACTGCCATCTGGTCACCGTCAAAATCTGCGTTGAATGCTGTACAGACCATTGGATGAAGTTGTATTGCACGACCATCAATTAGTATAGGCTGAAAAGCCTGAATACCAAGCCTATGAAGCGTTGGAGCGCGGTTAAGAAGTATTGGGTGAGCTTTGATAACTTTTTCAAGAATATCCCATATGATGTCATCTTTTCGGTCAACAACTTTTCTTGCACTTTTTACAGTTTTATTATGACCACGTTCAATTAGTTTACGAATGATAAAGGGTTTGAATAGTTCAACCGCCATATCTTTCGGAAGTCCGCACTGGTGCAGCTTTAGTTCCGGACCAACAACAATTACCGAACGTCCGGAATAATCGACTCTTTTACCAAGAAGGTTTTGACGGAACCGCCCTTGTTTACCTTTAAGCATATCGCTAAGAGATTTAAGCGGACGATTATTATCGCTTCTGACTGCGCTTCCTCTTCTCGAATTGTCAAAGAGCGCGTCAACAGCTTCCTGCAGCATTCTTTTTTCGTTACGAAGAATTACTTCGGGAGCTTTAATATCTATTAATCTTTTTAAACGATTATTCCGGATGATGACTCTTCTATAGAGATCATTCAGATCGCTCGTTGCAAAACGACCGCCTTCGAGAGGAACCAGTGGTCTTAATTCCGGCGGAATAACAGGTATATAGTTAAGTACCATCCACTCAGGCTTGTTAGGAACTTTGTCCTCAGACTCTTTGAAAGCCTCGATAACTCTAAGTCTCTTAAGAAGGTCCTGTTTTTTTTGCTGAGAAGTTTCAACTTTAAGTTGATCTCTCAATTCTTTTGAAAGTTTTTCGACATCGGTATTTTTGAGAATCTCTTTTACTGCATCACCGCCAATTTTGGCGATAAATTTTTTCGGATCAGAAACGTCTAATTTTTCATTTCCTTGAGGAAGAGAATTTAAAACTTCAAAGTACTGATCTTCGGAAATAAGATCGAGCCGACTTAATCCTGTTGGACCGGGGCTGATAACTACATAAGATTCGTAATAAATAACTTTTTCAAGTTCTTTGAGACTCAACCCGATTATATTACCAATCTTTGAAGGTTGAGAACGGAAGAACCAGATATGAACAACCGGAACAGCGAGACCAATGTGTCCCATTCTTTCGCGGCGAACACTTTTTTGAGTAACTTCCACTCCGCACCGGTCGCAAATGATACCTTTGTAACGTATTCTTTTATACTTACCGCAAAAACATTCCCAATCACGCGTGGGTCCAAATATTTTCTCACAAAACAAACCGTCTTTTTCGGGGCGGAATGATCTGTAGTTTATTGTTTCCGGCTTTGTAACTTCGCCGTATGATCTTGATAATACATCATCCGGACTTGCTAAACTGATCGTGATATTATGTATATCACGCATTGCATTTTCTTGAACTCTAAAAGGCATTTTATATCTCCTAATTTCTAGTGAAAATAATGTTCAAAATATGTTAAGTTATTTTTATGTCGAGACCCAATCCCTGGAGCTCTTTAATTAACACATTGAACGACTCAGGAACATTCGGTTCCAGTAAGTTTTCACCTTTCACAATCGCTTCATATGTTTTTGCTCTACCGGCAACGTCGTCACTTTTAATTGTCAATATTTCTTGTAAAATATGTGATGCGCCATATCCTTCAAGCGCCCACACTTCCATTTCTCCAAAACGTTGCCCGCCAAACTGAGCCTTACCTCCGAGTGGCTGCTGTGTTATCAGTGAATATGGTCCAATTGAACGGGCGTGGATTTTATCATCCACCAGGTGGCTTAGTTTAAGCATGTAAATATATCCGCAGGTAACTTGCTGATGAAATTCTTCACCACTTCGTCCGTCGATAAGCGTTGTTTTGCTACCGGCTTCCAGACCAGCTTTTATGAGCCAGGCGTCAACGTCTTCAACTTTAGCGCCGTCAAAAATTGGAGTTGCAAATTTAACGCCGAGCTTTTTGCCAACCCAACCTAGAGCAGTTTCGTAAAGTTGACCAAGATTCATTCGGGAAGGTACGCCGAGCGGATTAAGAACTATATCCACCGGAGTTCCGTCAGGTAAATAGGGCATATCTTCTTGCGGAACAATTTTAGCAACAACACCTTTGTTACCATGGCGCCCTGCCATTTTATCACCGACAGATAGTTTGCGTTTTTTTGCAACATAAACTTTTGCAAGTTGAACAATTCCGGGAGGAAGTTCATCTCCGCTTGTGATTTTGACTTTATCTCTCTTATAATCTTCTTCAATTTCTGCAAGATAATCGAAATAGTGGCGGAATAAGAGTTTGATGTTGCTATTAATTTTTTTAGACTCAAACCAGTCGAGTGTATAATCAAGTTTGGTTACATCTTCCATGGAAGAGAATGTAGTTTCTTTAATCGTTACACCATTACGCATAACAATACTTCCGTCAAGGTCTCTAATACCAACGGTAGTTTGCCCTTCGGCAAGCCTGGTTAGCTTTTCAACTAATTTTGTATAATGCTCTTTCTTGTTTTTTTCATGTGCAGATTCAAGGTTATCGAGTATTTTCTTTTCAACTTTTTTAGCTTCGTTGTCGCGCTTTTTACGGCTGAAAAGTCTGGTTTTTATAACTATGCCTTTAAGTCCTGGAGGTGCTTTCAGTGAAGCATCTTTAACGTCGCCGGCTTTATCACCGAATATCGCACGTAAAAGTTTTTCTTCCGGCGTTGGATCGGTTTCGCCCTTTGGAGTAATTTTACCAATAAGAATATCATTTTCTTTTACTTCGGCACCTTCACGAATAATTCCGTCTTCATCGAGATTTCGAACAGCTTCTTCACTAACATTAGGTATTTCTCTTGTTAATTCTTCTTCGCCGCGTTTTGTTTCGCGAACTTGAAGTTCAAATTCTTCAATGTGTATTGACGTGTAAACATCACCAGAAACAACACGTTCGCTTATGATGATAGCATCTTCAAAATTGTAACCGCGCCAGGGCATGAATGCAACAAGTACGTTTCTACCAAGAGCAAGATCTCCGCCTTCGGTTGCTGTGCCGTCTGCAAGTACATCTCCTTTTTTGATTCGCTGTCCTTCTTTGACAATTGGTCTTTGGTTTACGCATGTTTCCTGGTTTGTTCCATGAAATTTAGTAAGTGTATATGTAACTTTTTTAACGTCATTAAATGTTGTTAATGCTTCAACGCTGTTTGGGTTGAGGTCGTATCTCGCTATTATTTTGTTTGCATCAACATATTCAATTATACCATCATCATCCGCAGTAACCATTGCTCGAGAATCAAAGGCAACTTTTCTTTCAAGACCGGTTCCAACTATAGGCGCTTTAGGTCTAAGCAGAGGAACAGCTTGACGCTGCATGTTTGAACCCATGAGCGCTCTGTTGGCATCATCGTGTTCGAGGAATGGAATCAGAGCAGCTGCAGCGCTTACAATTTGCGCCGGGGCAACGTCCATATATTGTACCGTATCCGGAGTTACGATTGGGAATTCACCTTTAAATCTCGATTTAACCCTGTCGTTAACAAACCGCTGTTTATCATTTAATGGCGCATTAGCCTGAGCGATTGTAAAATGATCTTCTTGTTCGGCAGTTAAATAATCTACTTTAGAAGAAACATTTCCATTTTCCACTTTCCTGTAAGGTGCTTCTAAAAATCCATAACGATTTACTCTCGAGTAAATTGTCAATGAAGAAATTAGACCGATATTTGGACCTTCCGGCGTTTCTATTGGACAGAGGCGCCCGTAATGTGTATAGTGAACGTCTCGAACTTCGAAGCCGGCTCTTTCACGGGTTAAGCCGCCAGGTCCTAGTGCAGACATTCTTCTCTTGTGCGTTAATTCCGCAAGAGGATTTGTTTGATCCATAAATTGCGAAAGCTGATTCGTACCGAAGAATGCATTAATAACGGAGCTAATTGTTCTTGCATTTACAAGATCCTGCGGAGTAAAGTTCTCGTTGTCGCGCATGTTCATTCGTTCTTTAATTGTACGAGCCATACGCGCCATACCTATGTTGAACTGCTGACCGAGCTGCTCGCCTACAGTTCTAACTCTTCTATTACCGAGATGATCTATGTCGTCTACGCTTTCATTACCGTTTTTAAGCTTGATAATGTAAGTCATAATTGCAACAATGTCCTCAATGGTAAGCACAGTTTTACCGAGCGGAACATCAAGTTTTAGTTTGTCGTTCATTCTATGACGACCAACCTCGCCGAGATCGTAACGTTTATCATTAAAGAATAATTTGTCTATGAGGGTTTCGGCAGTTGTTAAATCGGGAGCTTCACCGGAACGTAATTGACGGTAAATAGCATAAAGAGCCTCCTCACGAGTGTGGGATGTATCTTTACGAAGCGTGTTAACAACTAAATCCTGATCAGGACTTGCCTCGGATTTTATTAATTTAATACTATCAACTTCAGCATCATTTAATCTTTCAATATCTTCTTCGGAAAGAATACTATCGCGGGTTAAGAAAATTTCACCTGTGGACACATCGAAGACATCGCTTGCAATAATGCGACCTATGTAATCTTCTACGTTAACTTTTTTAACATCAATTTCTTCAACAAGGTTAAAGAGATATAAGATTGCGTCATCGGTGGCGTAATTTAATGCACGTAATAAAGTTGTGGCAGGGAATTTTTTTCTTCGGTCGATGTAAACGTACATCACATAATTAATATCTGTTGCAAATTCAACCCATGAGCCTCTTAAAGGAATAATGCGAGCTGAATAAATAGGCGTACCATTGGGGTGTACAGTTTGCGAAAAAGCAACACCCGGAGAACGATGTAATTGGGAGACGACAACTCTTTCAGCGCCGTTGATTACAAATGTCCCTTTGCGAGTCATAAAAGGAAGGTTACCAAGGTAAACTTCTTGTTCAACGCTGTTCACAAATCCTGCTGTTTCCGCGTCTTTAGTTGATAAACGTAATTTGCCTTTGAGAGGAGCAGCAAAAGTTAAACCTCTCTCCAAGCATTCATCAACTGAATAACGTGGTTTTTCTACATTATATTCTAAAAAATCTAATCTAAAATTTTCCTTATTATCGAATATCGGAAAATTACTAGTAAACACAGCCTGTAGTCCTTTGTTTGCCCGTTCGCCAGGAGGCGTGTTTACCTGAACAAAATCTTCAAAGGATGCGTTCTGAATATCTAGTAAATCCGGGACTTCAATTACAGAGGGTATTTTGCCGAAGGAAATTCTGTTACTGTCCAATTGTAAACCTCCAAATATGGTTTGAAATCTTCTTATTTCCGTCTCTTAAATAACAATGTTTACATAACGCAAAAAGCGATAAGGGCGCACTAATCCGCCCTATCACTTTTTGATAATTTAATATGTTTAATAAATATTTAAGTGTCAGTCTTATTTTAATTCTACTGTTGCTCCGGCCTCTTCGAATTCTTTTTTCAGCTTTTCAGCTTCATCTTTTGATATTCCTTCTTTAACCGGTTTCGGCGCTGTATCAACAAGATCTTTTGCTTCTTTTAAGCCAAGGCCTGTATGGGCTCTTACAACTTTAATTACATTTATTTTTTTGTCGCCAACAGAAACAAGTATAACATCAAATTCAGTTTTTTCTTCTTCCTGTGCGGCGGCTGCTCCTGCGGCTGGAGCGCCTGCCATCATCATAGGGGCAGAGGCTGTAACGCCAAACTCTTCTTCCAAAGCTTTCTTAAGTTCGGAGGCTTCTAAAAGTGATAAACTTTTAATTTTCTCAACGATTTCAGCAATTTTTTCTGACATTTTTATGGTTCTCCTAATAATTTTTTTTTCTTTAATAAAACTAAGTTTTATGCTGCTTGTTTTTTTGAAATCTCGTCTATAACACTAACGAGGTCTCTCATTACAGCATTTATTGCTCCAACAATACCTGAAGCCGGGGAATTTAAGCTGGCAAGAATACCCGCAATTATTTCGCTCTTCGACGGCAGAGAAGCAAGCTCATTTAAGCGGCTGCCTTCGTAAAACTGATTTTCTATATAACAGGCTTTTAGTGCAAGCTTTTGATGAGCATCAAAATATTTTTTGATGATCTTTGCCGGTGCAACCGGATTTTCGGCGGCGGCAAATGCGTAACCAGACATTCCGACCAGATGATCGGAAAGTTTGTTATACTTACCCGACTCTGCAAGAGCTCTTTTAAATAAAGTATTTTTATATACTTTATACTTTACATTGTTCTGTCGAAATTCATTCCTGATATTGCTTATATCTGCTACAGAGATACCGGCATAATCGGTCACATAAAGTGCCGAAGAAGCATCCAGCATTTCTTTCACTTTCGCTACAACATCAGCTTTTTCATTCTTGTTCATTTTACTCCCAAAGCAGATAATTAATTAATCGAGTTGACCTGCAAACAAATAGCAGGTTAGAAGCATTGGATTGAGTGCGTAAACTTTTAAATAGCCGCAGCTTCATCTTTATTTATTTTCAAACCTGGACCCATTGTAGATGAAAGATATAAACTCTTTAAATACTGCCCTTTTGCAGATGCAGGTTTTAATTTGATAATTGTATTAATAAATGCACGGGCATTTTCAACCAATTTATCAGCGTCAAAATTTAATTTGCCAAGTGAAGTATGAATAATACCGGTTTTCTCAACACGGAATTCAATCTTACCGGCTTTAACTTCTTTTACGGCTTTGGCAACATCCATAGTAACTGTGCCGCTTTTAGGGTTAGGCATAAGTCCCTTAGGTCCTAAAATTCTACCAAGTTTGCCAAGTTCACCCATTGCGTCAGGAGTGGAAACTATAACATCTATGTCTGCCCAACCGCCTTTAATTTTTTCAAGATATTCTTCAAATCCGGCAAAGTCGGCACCGGCAGTAAGAGCTTCTTCTGCTTTTGCACCTCTTGCAATTACTAAAACTTTTACTTCTTTACCGGTTCCGTTTGGTAATGTTACTGTGCCTCTTATCATCTGGTCGGCATGCCGCGGATCGACTCCCAATCTAATTGCACAATCCAGTGATTCCACAAATTTAACTTTTGATTGTTCTTTTAGTACGTTAACGGCATCAAGAAGAGAATACTCTTTTGAAATATCAACATTTTCTGAAATTGCTTTGTTTCTTTTAGTTTTTTGCATTGCTACACCATCAATTCTTTTTTTTTAATCTTCTACAGTAAAACCCATACTGCGGGCAGTACCGGCAACCATGTTCATCGCATGTTCAACATCAAATGCATTAAGATCAGGCATCTTGAGTTCGGCAATTTCCTTAACCTGTTTTTTAGAAACTTTGGCAACTTTATTTCTATTTGGTTCTGCCGAGCCTTTTTCAACCTTTGCTGCTCTTTTTAGTAAAACTGCAGCAGGAGGAGTTTTGGTGATAAATGTAAAAGATTTGTCTGAAAATACAGTTATAACAACTGGGATTATTAATCCGCCTTTATCTGAAGTTCTTGCGTTAAACTGTTTACAAAATTCCATTATATTAACGCCCTTCTGTCCGAGTGCGGGTCCTACAGGAGGAGAAGGATTTGCTTTACCAGCCGGTATTTGTAACTTGATGTATCCGGTTATTTTCTTAGCCATATATTAACCTACCACTATAAATATTTATTTATTTTTCTAATTCTGCTTGTACAAAATCTATTTCCACAGGAGTTTTTCTTCCAAAAATAGAAACCATCACTTTGATTTTCATTTTTTCTTCGTTCACTTCCTGAACAGTTCCGCTGAAGTTGTTAAATGGACCGTCAATAATTTTAACTAAATCTCCGCTGCGGAATATAGTTTCCATTCTTTCGCTGTTTTCGTCCTGAGTTATTCTTCCAACAATTCTTTTGACCTCTTCCGGTTGAAGCGGGTTTGGATTATTTGGCGTACCAAGGAAGCCCATAACGGAAGGAGTGTTCGTTATAAAATCTTTTACTTGATTATCTAAATCGGCTTGCACCAAAATATAACCGGGAAAAAAATTCTTCGTCCGGCTCTTTTTCTTGCCGTCTTTAACCTCAAAAACTTTTTCCATAGGAACGAGTATAGCCTGAATCTTTGCTCTTAACTTTTCGTTCTCGCCAAGTTCAGTTTCAAGCATTGTTTTTACTTTATTCTCGTGTCCCGAAAAAGTTCTAACTACGTACCATTTATAATCCATTTAGGTAACCTAAAAGATTCCTTTAAATAATTGATTAATTGCCATATCTATTACATACGTAAAAGCGGCAATTAGCATGCAAACAACAATCACAACTGTTGTCGATTCTTTTAATTCTTCTTTAGTAGGCCAGGTAACTTTTTTCATTTCCTTAACCACATCGTTGAAGAAATTTATAATTTTTTCTTTCATACGAATCTCTATATTAATTCAGCACGTCAGGAGGGACTCGAACCCCCAACCTGCGGTTTTGGAGACCGCTGCTCTACCAATTGAGCCACTGACGTAACAATTTTACTTAGTTTCTTTATGAACAGTTTGTTTTCTATCCCAGCGGCAATATTTTTTAAACTCAACTCTGCCGGGATGAAGTCTCTTATTTTTTGTAGTTGTGTAGTTTCTTCTTTTGCACTCAGTGCATTCTAAAGTTATTATATCTCTCATGATGCTTCACTTAACTTTTAAATTAAATCCGACTTAGCGAAAATATTTACAATAATTTCATTTTAGTTGAGCTGACGACCGGGATTGAACCGGTGACCTCATCCTTACCAAGGATGTGCTCTACCAACTGAGCTACGTCAGCATTTTAAAACAACAAAATTCCTCGAAAGGATTATTTTTTTTTCTGTTTATTCTTTGAAAGAGAACATGGTTAGTTTTTATCTAGATAAATAAATATCAACTATTATCTATCGATAGAAACTGGACTCTAGCCAACACGTTCTTCTAAAAATCGACTGATGTTTTTTAGCGATTTAAGAGCCGTCTCTCTTTTTAACGCTTCAGCCCGGCTTTCATATTCTTCAAAATGTACAAGAACCCACGGCTGATATCTTTTCGTCCATCTCGCCTTTGAACTGTTATGATGTTCAATCCGTTTTTCCAAATCTTTTGTTTGACCGATATAAAACCGATTAAACTTTTCGCTCTTCAATATGTAAACTGCGAATTTCATCGAGCGGGAGACGGGACTCGAACCCGCGACCAATCCCGCCGGGCGGGATGACTCTAGCCAACACGTTCTTCTAAAAATCGACTGATGTTTTTTAGCGATTTAAGAGCCGTCTCTCTTTTTAACGCTTCAGCCCGGCTTTCATATTCTTCAAAATGTACAAGAACCCACGGCTGATA
>Ga0210058_1000706_pt1 | contig 31625 bp, 28 predicted proteins | sample CryGeymeta201511_FD_183979 | JGI IMG/M metagenome (GOLD analysis project Ga0210058, IMG submission 183979) | Groundwater microbial communities from Crystal Geyser aquifers in Utah, USA - Crystal Geyser metaG 2015-11 (SPAdes) (version 2) | ecosystem: Environmental > Aquatic > Deep subsurface >...
GCTCCAAAATTGTGAACGGTGCCCACTAAGGTTCATCGAACCGTTTGATCAGCCCCTTGCCCGCCTGGGTGGGCAGGGGTGACAATCAAAGCCCTGTCGGTGTTCAAGCTGGCGGGGCTTTTTAATTAGGACTTACGCAAAACTGTCCCAGCGTTGTTGCAGCGCCTTGTCGTACCAGCCGTACTACCTGCGGCGCAGCGTCTAGCCGGGACAATTTTGCGCAAGTCCTGCCAATTTGTATTGGAGCCTTTCATGGTGTTTGATATCAGCGTCGCAATGACGTGGATTTTGTTTTTGGCGCTGTTTCCGATCTGTTTTGTCTGGCTGCGCCGGGCCTGGCGCATTGCCGTTAAACGAGATTTTTCCGAGGTTGCCATCAAGCACGGTGAAGCGCCACCCAACCCGGAAAAATTTGCCCCCTACGAGATGGCCATCAATTTGATTGCCGGTGTGATCGTGGTCTGTGTCATCGTGGCTGTGCTAGGCGGGTTTTGGCATTACGAAGTTTGGAGCGCGGTGGCGGGCAGCACCATCTGGAGCAAGTTCATTGCCAGTTTTGCCCTCAGCCGTCATGCCCATGCCAGCTGGCTTAAAGGCAAAGCCTGAGATGAACCCCGGCTTGACCGCACAACGTCTGGTGGCCTTGTTTGGTGTGGGCTGGCTGCTGTTGAATTTTCCGTTGCTGGGCATGTGGGATGTGGATGCCATGGTGCTCGGCCTGCCTCTGTTCCCCACCGCTCTCATGGCGCTGTGGACACTGTTGATTGTGGCCTTGGCCTGGTTGATGGAACGCCACAGCCAGGGTGACAAGGACGACTAGCCATGCTCTCGCCAGTGCTGGTTGTCGGTGCTTCGTTTGTCTATTTGCTGCTGCTGTTTGCTGTGGCCAGTTTTGGCGATTGGCGCGCCGCGCAGGGTCGCTCCATCATTGCCAACCCCTGGACTTATGCCTTGTCGCTGGCGGTGTATTGCACCGCCTGGACTTACTTTGGCAGCGTTGGGCGGGCAGCCTCGGGTGGCATCTGGTTTTTGCCGATTTACCTTGGCCCCACCTTGGCCATGACGCTGTGCTGGCTGGTGCTGCGCAAGATGATCCGCATTGCCAAAACCTACCGCATCACGTCCATTGCCGACTTCATTGGCAGCCGCTACGGCAAAAGCCCACTGCTGGCCGGCCTGGTTACTCTGATTGCGGTGGTCGGCATCGTGCCCTACATCGCGCTGCAGCTCAAGGCAGTGTCGGCTGGCTATGGCTTGCTGACCGCCACGTCGGTGACGGCGTTGCCGCTGCAAGCGCACTGGACGCAAGACAGCACCTTTTACATGGCCTTGGCGTTGGCCGGGTTCACCATGGTGTTTGGTGCGCGGCATCTGGACTCGGCCGAGCGCCATGAAGGCCTGGTGGCGGCGATTGCGTTTGAGTCGCTGGTGAAGTTGATCGCCTTTTTGGCAGTGGGTTTGTTTGTGGTCTATGGCCTGTTCAACGGCCTGACGGATTTGTTCACCCAGGCGCATGCCGTACCTAAGCTGGCCAAGTTGCTGCGCTTGGAGCAGGGCGGCTCCTTTGCCTGGACGCAGTGGTTTGCGCTGACGCTGCTATCAATGTTGTCGGTAATTTTTTTGCCGCGCCAGTTTCAGGTGATGGTGGTTGAGAACGTGTCGGAGCAGCATTTGCGCCGCGCCGCCTGGGTGTTTCCGTTGTATTTGCTGGCGATCAATTTGTTTGTGTTGCCGATAGCCGTGGGCGGTTTGTTGTACTTCAATGGCACGGCGGTGAACGCCGACAACTTTGTGTTGTCGCTGCCCCTGGCCGCCGGGCAGTCCGGCCTGGCCTTGTTTGCGTTCATTGGTGGCTTGTCGGCCGCCACCGGCATGGTGATTGTGGAAACCATCGCGGTGTCAACCATGGTTTGCAATGAACTGGTGATGCCCCTGCTGTTGCGCACTGCACACTTCAAGGCTGAAGCCGGGCACGATTTAACCCGCGTGCTGCTGCTGATTCGCCGTGCCGCCATTTTGCTGGTGCTGGTGTTGGGTTATGTGTATTTTCATCTGGCCGGCGAAGCCTATGCACTGGTCAGCATTGGCTTGATCAGCTTTGCCGCCGTGGCGCAGTTTGCGCCGGCGGTGCTGGGCGGTTTGTACTGGAAAGGAGCCACGCGGCGCGGGGCGCTGGTGGGCTTGAGTGCTGGTTTTTTGATGTGGGGCTACACCCTGATGCTGCCTTCGCTGGCCAAGTCGGGCTGGCTGGACGATGCATTTTTGACGCACGGACTGTGGGGCTTAAGCTGGCTGCGGCCCGAGCAGTTGCTGGGTTTGCATGGCTTGGACAACCTGACGCATTCGCTGTTTTGGAGCCTATTGGTCAATCTGGGGGCTTATGTGGGCTTGTCTTTGTGGCGCGCCCCAAGTGGTGTTGAAGCCAGCCAGGCGCTGCTGTTTGTGGATGTGTTTGAGCGCACCAGCACGGCTCGGCCGGTGTTCTGGCGTGGCCGCGCCACCGTGCCCGATTTGCTGCGTTTGTGTGAGCGCTTCATGGGCGTGGAGCGGGCGCAGGCTTTGTTTACAAGCTATGCACGCCAGGTGGGAGCACGTGCCGCCAAAGACATCACGCCAGATGCACGCTTGGTGCAGTACGTTGAGACGCAATTGGCCGGTGCGGTGGGCAGTGCCTCGGCTCGGGTGCTGGTGGCCAGCAGTGTGGAAGAAGAAACTCTGACCCCCAACGATGTGCTGCGTATTCTGGATGAAACCTCGCAGCTGCGCGCCCATTCACAAGAGCTGGAAGAAAAGTCCAATTCGCTCGAACGCGCTACTGCCGAGCTGCGCGCGGCCAATGAGCAACTCAAGAGTCTGGATCGGCTTAAAGATGATTTCATGTCGTCAGTGACGCACGAACTGCGCACGCCCCTGACCAGCATCCGGGCGCTGGCCGAGCTGATGCGTGACGACCCCAAGATTGATCTGGCACACCGTAAACAGTTCATCAACATCATCGTCAGCGAGACCGAACGCCTGTCACGCCTGGTCAACCAGGTGCTGGACATGGCCAAGATCGAGTCCGGCCATGCCGAGTGGCATACTGCCGATGTAGACCTTTGTAGCCTGGTGCAGCAGGCGGTGGTGACCACCTCTGAGCTGTTTCGTGAGCGGCAAACCCAGGTGCTTGTGGACTTGCCCAAGACCCCGTTGATGCTGATGACCGATGCCGACAGGCTCACGCAGGTGTTGTTGAATTTGCTCTCCAACGCGGCCAAGTTTGTGCCGGTGCCCGCTGGTCGGGTTGGTGTAAGCCTTCAGGGGGACGATGCAGGGGTGACAGTGCGGGTAAGCGACAACGGCCCGGGTGTACCGGTTGAGCAGCAGGCACTGATTTTTGAGAAGTTCCGCCAGGGTGGCGAAGCGGCCAACCGGCCGCAAGGTACCGGATTGGGCTTGCCGATCAGTCGCCAGATTGTGGAACACTTTGGTGGACGTTTGTGGCTGGAAACCAGCACCGGGCAGGGCGCAGTTTTTTGCTTTTACCTGCCCAAAAAATAACAAGTAAGGGCTTGCTCATGAATAAGCTGTACATTTGGCCGCCGGATTTGGGATGCAATGCGAGGCGCAAAGCGTGCCGTGCTGCTCTGCTGCACAAGCGATTTGCAACGATGCAGTGCGCCCAAAGTTGGCGAGTCACATGTGCATGTTATTTGTGAACAAGCCCTAAGGAGACAAGCATGAGCCCAACCATATTGGTGGCCGACGACGAGCCAAACATTGTGATCTCGCTGGAGTATTTGCTCAAGCGTGAAGGCTACACCGTGGTCACCGCGCGTGACGGCCAGCAGGCGCTGGACGCGATGGCGCGTGAGTTGCCTGACCTGGTGCTGCTGGACGTGATGATGCCCAAAAAGACGGGCTTTGAAGTCTGTCAGGAAATCCGCAGCAATGAGGTGATGCAGGCTGTCAAAATTTTGATGCTCACCGCCAAGGGGCGCGACACCGACGTAGCCAAGGGTATGGCGCTGGGCGCAGACGCTTACATGACCAAACCTTTTGCCACCCGTGAGCTGGTGCAAAAGGTGGCCGAAATGTTGGGCCGCCCTGCATGAACCGGCTCAAGCTGGATCGTCGGCTGGTGCTGGCGATTGTGGTCATTGGCGTGGCCACGTTGGTCTGGCTGTTGGTCACCATCGGCCTGATTGCCTCGACCCTGGCGCCGGCACAGCTTGCTCTGGTCACCGAGCAACTCGCGCCCCGGCTGGTGCTGATTGGTTTGACCTGGCTGTTCGGGCTGGTGTCGATTGCCGCCACCTTGCGCTGGTTGTTTCGGCGTTATGCCTCGGCTCCGGCACGCCTGCTGGAGCAAACCCAGGTGTTGTTGGCGGCGCCCAAAGCCGCGCCCATGGATCACCATGGCACTAAGGAAACCCAGGCCTTGGCGCAAGCGATTTTTCAACTGGCCTCGCAGCGAGATGGTTTGCGTGAAGACGTGGCGGCTCAAATTGTTCAGGCCAGTCAAAGCGTGCAGCAGGAAAAAAACCGTTTGGCCGCGCTCATGGCCGAGCTGACCCAGAGCGTGGTGGTGTGCAATCTGGATGGCCGCATCATCTTGTACAACAGCCGCGCCAGAATGCAATTCAAGGCCATCTCCAGTGCGCCTGCGTTGGCCGGTGGTGCTGAGTTGATGGGCATTGGTCGCTCTATCTACGCGGTGTTTGACCGCCAGCTGGTGGCCCACGCGCTGGAGAGCATCCGCCAGCGCATGGAGCGCGGGGCGGCCAGCCCGTCGGCTCAATTTGTCACCACCACGCAAGCCGGGCAGTTGCTTAAAGTGCAGATGGCACCGGTGCGCCATGTGCAGTCGCAAGTCGATGAGGCTGACATCAGCGGCTTTGTGCTGATGCTCGACAACGTGACCCGCGCGTTTGAAGAAGAACATCTGCGCGACCAGTTGCTGCACGGCCTGACCGAGGGCAGCCGCTCGTCGCTGGCCAACATCCAGGCGGCGGTGGACATGCTGGCTTACCCCGACCTGGAGGCCGACATGCGCGAGCGCTTTTTGGGCGTGGTGCGTGAAGAAGTGCACAGCATGAGTGAGCGCATCACCGGCATGACGCAAAAGGCCACCGAGGGTCTCAAGGCACGCTGGCCGCTGGAAGAAATGCTGGGGTCTGATGTGCTGCTGGCTGCGCAACGGCGCATACAAGCGCGCAGCCAGCGATCGGTCACGCTGGAGAACCTCGATACCAGCCTGTGGCTCAAGGTGGACAGCTTTAGCCTGACGCAGGCGCTGGATTACCTGGCCATGCGCTTGGTCGACGAGTTTGACATCAAGTTCTTCCGCCTGCGCCTGCAAGCCAGCGGCAACCGGGGGCAGCTAGACCTGATCTGGACGGGGCAGGCCATGAGCACTGAAACCGTGATGAGCTGGGAAATGGACAGCATGCGTTTCGGGGTCGAGAGCACGCCGCTGACGGTGCGCGATGTGGTGGAGCGCCATGGTGGCGAGATGTGGTTTGAGCGTGAGCGGGTGCGGCATGAGGCTTTCTTCAGGTTTTTGTTGCCGTTGGCCAGTGTGCAGGAGCAGTTGGATGCGTCGCAGCTTGCACCCAGTGATGCGCGGCCCGAGTTTTATGACTTTGATCTGTTCAAAACCAGCGACCAAAGCAGCGCCCTGGACGACCGCTTGCTAAGTGATTTGACCTTTACGGTGTTTGACACCGAGACCACCGGCTTGAGCCCGTCAGAAGGCGACGAGATCATTCAGATGGGCGCAGCGCGCATTGTCAACAGCAAGCTACTCAACCAAGAAAGCTTTGAGCAGCTGGTCAATCCCGGGCGCTTGATCCCGGCGGCCACCATTCCCATTCACGGCATCACCCAAGACATGGTGCAGGGCAAGCCACCTATCACCGAGGTGCTGCCGGCGTTTTATGCCTTTGCCCAAGACACGGTGCTGGTGGCGCACAACGCCGCCTTTGACATGAAGTTTTTGCAGCTACAAGAAAAAAACACCGGCTTGGTTTTTAACCACCCGGTGCTTGACACCTTGCTGCTGTCCGCCGTGGTGCACCCCAACCAGGAGTCGCACCGCTTGGAGGCGATTGCCGAGCGTTTCAACATCACCGTGCTGGGTCGCCACACCGCGTTGGGTGATGCGCTGGTGACCGCCCAGGTCTGGCTGCGCCTGATTCCGCTGCTGCAGGCCATGGGCATCAACACCTTGCGCCAGGCGCGTGAGGCAGCACAAAAGACGTATTACGCCCGGCTCAAATATTGATTTTTCAGAACCATTAAGTGCTACATAAACTATAGCTCTGCGCCAACGTAAGTCGGTAGATCGTAGTTGATGAAAGTTCAAATTTCGCAGGCAATGGCGAATCACCTGGGCTCCAAGTCATGCGTTGCACAGCGCGATCTGTGGAGCGAAGCGTTGACAGGAGAAACCGGTAGGCCAGCCATTGAGTCGCAAAATCATTCAGTCGGGCATGCCCATGACGTAGCTATGACCCATGATCAGTTTGCCCTTGATCTCAATGGTGTCAAGCAGTGGCTCAAACATGTCAATCTCATGGATATATTTGCTGTTAAGTCCTTCGAAACACTTGGTTAATTACCCCCACCCCGGATGCCCCGGTATCTTTAACCTGAGATTCCTCAGTTGACCGCTTGTTTTCTTCAATAAGTGCACATGGACATTCATTATTTCAGTGTCAGTCAGGTTCGCCTTTTGGGTCAGGGCGCGTCCAACTGAGAAATCTAGGATAAAGTCACAAAATGTTCAGTTTTTTCAAAAAAAAATCCAACCTACCTTCATCATCAGCTGATGCTGCCTTATGTGACATATGTCCAACACAGGGTGCTTTGCAAGATCAAGTGAGGATCGTGGCTCCTGACAAAAGCCCGCCGACACGAACCTCATGGCTGAACAAACTCAAGACCGGTTTGCGCAAAACCGGCATCAGCATTGCCACTGTTTTTACCGGTACGCAGATTGACGATGCTTTATTTGAAGACTTGGAAGCCGCGCTGCTAATGGCCGACACGGGAGTCAAAGCCACCGAACATTTGCTGCAAGACCTTAAACGCCGCGTCAAAGAAAACAAGCTCACTGAGCCAGGAGCCGTTAAGGGCTTGCTGGTCGAATCACTGGCACAACTGCTGACACCGTTACAGCAGCCGTTGGTGATAGGCCGTTTTAAGCCCACAGTGATCATGGTCGCCGGGGTAAACGGCGCGGGGAAGACCACATCCATTGGAAAACTGACGCGACATTTGGCGGCATCCCACGCAACCGTGTTGCTGGCAGCAGCCGACACCTTTAGGGCTGCAGCGCGTGAACAATTAGGCGTTTGGGCAGACCGTAATGCAGTGGACATCATCAGCCAGGAAGGCGGGGATCCCGCCGCGGTGGCGTTTGATGCCGTGAGCGCGGGCAAGTCGCGTGGCCGAGATGTAGTGTTGGTGGACACGGCGGGGCGCTTGCCCACGCAGTTGCACCTGATGGAAGAATTAAAAAAAATCAAGCGAGTGGTTCAGAAAACCGGTCTCAGCGACCCGACCTCTTCAGACAGTCTGCCACCACATGAAATTTTGCTGGTGATTGACGGTAACACTGGACAAAACGCACTGGCGCAAGTTAAGGCTTTTGACGACGCGCTGGGACTAACTGGCCTGATCGTGACCAAGCTTGATGGCACAGCCAAAGGCGGTATGCTCGCAGCGATAGCACATGAACGGCCGATTCCGGTGTACTTCATTGGTGTGGGTGAACAACTTGAAGACCTGGAAACCTTTAATGCACGTGAATTTGCTCAGGCTCTTTTGACGTAACTTTCATGCACTTTACGGCCACCGACTAAGTGCAAAATAACCATATTTTTTTATCCTAATGTCTGTGGTAAACATCGCCGTCGTCACCCCCGTCTACAAGGTCTGTAACCACGTTTTAGGCGTATTGAAAGGCATTGGTACTGAAGTGGCCAAGATTTGCGCGGTGGCCGACTACTGCCCCGATCACCCGGGTAATTTTGTGCTAGCCAACAGCGCCGACCTACGTGTGGTCATGCTGAGACACTAGGTCAATCAGTGGGAGGGCTGCGCCATGATGACAGATTACAAGCCTGCGTTATGCGAAGACATGGATCTGATCAATGGCGATGGCATACAGAAGCAATAGCACCCATGCGTACAATTTCCGACTGCATCGCATCACGCCAAGACAACTTTTTACTCTTGCGTTTCATCGCTTCATGCATGGTCATCTTTGGCCATAGCTATGCTCTTGGATACAACCCATCCGGCGAGCTGGATTGGCTGACGCGGTACACACTGCTTTTTAGCGGCACCCATGCGGTGCAGATATTCTTTTTTGTCAGCGGCTTTCTTGTGACCATGAGTTACGAGCGTCGCCATTGCCTGTGGACTTTTGCCAAGGCGCGCACCTTGCGGATTTTTCCGGCTTTGGTGGTCTGTGTCACGTTGACTGCCGTTGTATTGGGACCGCTGGTCAGTGAACTTTCAGTGGGGGCGTATTTTCGGAACCCATTGTGGCGGGCTTACCTGCTTGGCAACATCTCATTGCTCGATATCCAATACAAGTTGCCAGGCGTGTTTGCGCACAACCGTTACGCGGACGTTGTCAATGGTTCTTTATGGACTATTCCGGGTGAGATGCAAATGTATTTTTACGTTGCGGCTCTGGGTGTTTTAGGCCTGTTGCGATCGCGCCTGAGGTTTAGCCTTGCTATTTGTGGACTGCTGGCGTTGGCCGTTTTTTGGCCAGCGCAAGTGCGGCTGTTGTCGCAACACGATTTTTACGTGTTGGCCATCTTCTTTATCCTTGGTGCATGTTGCTGGATGTTTCGCGAGCGTGTGATCGTCAGTGGCTATGTGTTCTTGTTGCTGTTGTTGGCATGTGCGGTGCTATACCAGCAGCCTGGGTATTTTTGGGTGCTGGGTGCAACTACCGTGTACGGTTGCATTTGGTTTATCTATGTGCCCCGGTTGCAATGGTTCAATCGTTTTGGCGACTACTCTTATGGTCTTTACCTGTACGGTTTTGTCATTCAACAGTTGGTGGCAGGTTTGCAGCCGCAACTTGCCCCACTTGGGCTTTTTGCCTTGAGTCTTCCGCTGACTTTGTGTCTTGCTGCAGCCTCTTGGCACCTGATTGAAAAGCCTGCTCTGCGGTATAAATAAGCTTTTTGATTGATGCCTTACTGATCCAGTACTGGCTCCACGAACCAGCAGACCTGTTCAATCTGGATTGAGTTGCACACACACACTCTCTCTCTCTCTCTGCGCTCTTGTTTACCCTGCCAACTCGGCTACTTCGCTCTTCTAGGTAGCGTTGGTCGCGGGCCTCCAAGCGGCGTTTGCGAATTGACGCCTGTTGCCTTCAGGCACAAGTTTACCGGCCGCGTCAGAAACAAAAAAAGGGAGCCGAAGCTCCCTTTTTGCATAACCGGTAAACCGATTATTTAGACAGGCCGTTGATGGCGTCTTGCGACACTGGCTGTGCGTCGAGTGCATTGGCAGGCACGCGGTCACCGCTATTTTCGAAGTCAACGCCTTGGGCGTTGGAGGTGTCGATCACAGTAGAGCCCACAACCATGTAGCTCTGAACGCGCAGTGTTGTACCAGTGTTGGACACAATACGCAGACGATCGTTGCTGCCAGCTTTCGGCGCGGTTACCACTGCATTGCCTGCAGTTGAGGTGTAAACCGTTGAAGCGCCAAATGGATTGGATGCTGCTGGCGCTGTGGTCAACAGTGCTTCAATCGCTTGATTGCTCAAGTTGAGTGCTTCACGTGGCGCCAGTTGGGCAATCTTGCCAGATGGACCGTAGGTGCCATTGGCATAGATCATTTGGCCATACACATCAGCCGCATTGCCTTCGCTGTTGTTGATGATGCGAACCGTGGTTGATGGACCTGTTGCACCAAAGGTAGCGTAAGAGGCGTAGTTACGAACATCGATCTTGATGCCACCACCGATACCCGTCAATGTGCCTGAGCAGGTATTGTTTTGCTCGCGCAAATCAGGTGCTCCTGCAAGAGTATCTTTTGTCAACGTTGCAACAGCGGCAATGCCGCTTGTTTGTGGAATCAGCGCAGTGCCGGGGAAGTCAGCAAACAAATACGCACCGTTAGCAAGAGCAGCAGCAGCAGCAGCCGTTGTAGGCGTGATGACAAGAACTGTCTGACCAGCAGTGGTTGTCACGTTAGCAACACCAGCAATGGCTGCACCTGCAACATCAACAGCCCTGATCACTGTTCCTGTTGGCCAAGCCGCAGGCAAAGTCAGGGTCACAGTGGCTGCATTCAGCTCAATCTGGCCTGCGGGCAAATTACCAATATCATCTGCAACATCAAAATCTGCAGCAGCGAACGGAATGGCAGGGTTGAATGGGGTAGCGCTGTCACCGTAGACATTGACGTAATTCAAATCCAAACCATTCGAACGCTGACGCAAATTGACCTTGCCGATGTAGTGACGAGTCACTGAACCAGCTACAGCAACAACTGGTGCCACGATCGGAGCAGCCCAGTTAGCGCCATTCAGACGGAAGTTCAAGAACGCTGCATCAGTGCGTGATGCGCTGGCAGCTGGTGTGAATTGGAAGTCGAGATTTTGTGTGAAATTCAGCAAACGAGCATCATTCGTTGAGCCGGAACGCAGGTGTTCTGAGTCAGGGGCTGAAACTGTCTGCAACGTTGCGCTGCCATTGTGATTAGTGAAGTGCTTGAAGTTGATGTCGAGTTGCTGATCAGGTGCAACACATGCCGTCGCGCCAGCTACAGCAAACAGGTTATTGAGGCCAGCATTGTTGGTGCCCAAAGCGCCATCTGCGTTGACCGTAAATACTGGACTTTTCAAAAGGTTTGCAGGGCCGGCAGGAATTGTGATGTTAAAAGCCAAAGTCTTGCCACTGTTAGTCACAAATGCAGCAATGGCTGTTCCGGCAGGCAGGGTGGTTTGTGGAAGATTTCCAGCATCTGTGTATGCAACTTTCACCAAGGTAGTGCCGGTCACAGTAACCAAGGTGTCGGCGGCAGTAAACAGGTTCCCTGTCCCAATAGCCCAAGTGCCTTTGGCAAGGGTGTATTGCAATTGCAGTCGCTGTTCATTGGTACGAGCGTCAATATCGCCAGCAAAATTATATGATTTCGAAGGTGCACGAACAACTTGAGCGTCGTTTTTGATCACTTCGATAGCCAGGGTGGCAGAAGAAGAGTCAATCTGACCCGCTTGGGAAACGCCAGATGCGATAGCCAGAACACTAGCAACAGCAAAAGCTATTTTGGATAGTTTCATTTAGTAAACCTCATTAAAGTTAAAACTGAATCAGCTTTCGGGTTTTTGCCAGAGCTCTCCCCCAGCTAGCCTGAAAACCTTAGACGGCACACAAATGCAATCTTCGGTATTGACATTATAGGGGGGCTCTCAGTCACTTTCTGCCACCGGCATCGCACAAAAGTCAGAAAAAAATGCACGCTTTGTTGCTTTAGCGCAACCGCCGCAGGGTATTCCCCTAAAGCAGCTCGGTTGCGACCAACTTTGCAGTCTGCTTCAACCTGTACTGGGTGGCAGCTTGTTGCAGATCTGCTTCGCTTTGCACAATCATGCTGTTGTAGTGGGCATTGTTAATGCCCCAGAGCGATGAGTCCATGTCGTCACGGTGCCCCACCAAAAACGGCAGCACCACCACCACGCGCAGGTCAGGTTGCAACTGCAGATGGCGGTCAATGGTGTTGTCGTTGGCGTTGGTGTTGGCGTGATCCCATGTAGCCAGTACTTGCAGGGTAGGCTTTGCATAAATATTGTGCACCATACTGGTCATACGGTCGAGAGTGACAAAGGTGAGGCCTTGGTGCTCTTCGACTGCCAGCACCTGCGTGTCAGGGTGAATCTGTGCAATAAGGCCGGCAAATACATGCCACTGACCCTCATGCTGATCCAGCCAGTCATCCACCACGGGGCGGCGGGTGGCGTAGTCAGGGGAAAAGAGCACGTCGTCTTCCATCACTTCAAGTCGCGTCAGACCCGCCTGCAGGGCATGTTGCGCCAGGTAGCGGTAGCTCAGGGCGCAGCCGACCCAGCCGGGGTGCTGGCGAACGCCGTCGAATACTTTCACACCGGGGGGGCACACTTGCTCGAAAGCAGTGCGCCGCTGTGTGGTCTCGGGCATGCTGAGTGCCAATTTGGTCCCGGCGAGCGGGATTTTTTCGGTGAGTCGCTGCCACTCATCATGGCTCAGCACGCGCAATGCGTATAGGGCACGGTAAAGCATGAATTGAAAATGCTGCTCGCTGTGGCTCACAGCTTGGGTCATGGCTTGTTTCGATACGCACTCTGATGGCGGCTGCGCCTGCGTCAACAGTCGTTGCACGGCGGTGATCATGGCCGGGACGTCGCTAACGGCAACAAATTGCACCGCGTGTTGCAGCCCGGTGTGGTCTGCCATGTCGGCGCTGGCCTCGGACACCAAGGGTACGCCCAGCGACAGACATTCGAAAATGCGCGTGGATTCGAGCAGTGAACCCTCGTAATAGTGGATATTGACGACCACCTTCGCACTTAGCACCGCACGACGCAAGGCTGCGCCGAACAGATCACCTTCTGTGCGTACTTTAAAGTGTTTCCTCAGTTCTTTGAGCATGCTTTGGCGTCTTGGCGCATTGACATCGCCATAAAACAGCACATCGCAAGGGGTGTCTGGCTCAGGCGTTGGTTCGCCGTGTGCACTGAGGTGCTGTGCGTAGTGCGTCATGCCGCCAATGGGCACCAGGTAGGTGTGCGGATAAGTAATGCCCTGGGTTTGTAAATAGCGCAGATTGGCTGGCGCATAGTCAAGTACGGCCAGCGAATTCTCCAGCGTTTGGATGTAGCCGGGCGTAAACCAGCGTGAGCTCACAGACTGCTCCATTTGAAATGCAATGCGTTTCTCACCGGGTGGCAGGCATGCAAACATTTGGGGACAGACCACAATGTAGAGGTCCAGCACAAAGCCGTCTGAGGGAGCTTGTGTGAACACGCTGGTCTGGTAGCCGGCTTTCTCAAGGGCCTTGACCAAACTGTGGGCGACGAACAGGGTGTGCACCGTGGCCATGATGCCAATGTGCCGGGCGTTGGCCACAGCCGACGTGCGTTGCGTGGACTGGCTGTCGCGTTGGATAGCCATTAAACGCTGCCCCAATACGCGCCAATGCCCGCCTGCCAAGTGGCACAGGGCATTGCGCGCACGCCGTATGCCCTTTGCGGACAGCGCAGCCCTGAGGCCGCGCAACATTCGCCCAAGCGCCCGTAGCCATGCGGTGACTCGCCAGCTGCTTGAGGCATAGATTTCCTGCACCAAGGCTTGGCTTGCGTTCAGGCTTTGGATGTCACGCCGGGAGCGCGCCTCCAGCAGCGCCACGTTCGCTTCGAGTTGGGATACATTGCCGTTGAGCTGCTCAATTGCATTCATGTCATGGGCATGAATGCGTTGAAGTTGAAGCACTTGCTGGTCTAATTTTTCTATCCACTGGTGGCGCTGCTCACCCGAGGTGAGCAGTTGGCGTTCGCTGGTCTGGGTATCTTGCAACTGGTTCTGCAATATCAGCACCTCGGCTCGCTGCTCAAATCGGCTACCCAGTTTGGCAAATAACTGCGTGGCGTAGTCCTGTTCTGCCCGTTGCTGTGGATTGCGATGCTGGCTGCACAGTTGCAGCAACTCTGCTGGTTGTTGCGTGCCCACCAGTAGGACGCCCAGGCCGTTGCTGTGTGTAAATTGCAACGAGGGGTAACGCCCCGATATTTCGGCCCAAAGTTGGTGCACGCCAAAATCGTCTTTGAACACATGGGTGTCATGAAATAGCACAACTGCGCGACCGCTGAGTTTGGGCAACCAGGTTTCAAAGTCATGGCGCACTGCCTCATAGGTGTGCAAGCCATCAATGTGGAGCAGGTCAACGCTGGCATCTGCAAAATTATGCAAGGCTTCGTCAAAGGTCATGCGCATCAAGCTGGAGAATTCTGTGTAGTGTGGGTCGTGCGCTTGTTTGAGGGTTTGGTAGATAGACTCGTTATAGGCTCCCGTATGGGCATCGCCCTGCCATGTGTCAACTGCGTAGGCATGGGTTGCCAGGCCTTGTTCTTGAATGGCTTGACAGAATGCGAGGTAGGAAATGCCAGAGTAAGCACCCAGCTCAACAAATACACTTGGTCGTTGAACGGATACCAGCCACGAGCCAAAAGGGATGTGGCCAGCCCATGGCGCTGGTGCAGAAAAATGGTGGGGCTCCATTAGAGAGGCTTGGGAGGGAAAATTCATAAATCTGATTTGATGCACATTAACAGTCGCGGGGCTAAGAGCTCACGGCCATGGATATATGGGACATGGGAATGCCGATAAGCCCCCCAGAAGCGCTGGTGGATTCAGATCGAAACGTGATCGCATCAAAAAACCATTGGTGCTGCACGTGCTCTTGTTGGGTGCCATCGGCAATGGCGATGGTAATGCTGTAATCTCCAACGGGCAGGCGGGGCATCTGAAAATGAAAGCGGGCATGCAGCGTATGCGCTGCGTTGCATGCGCAAGGTTGCTGCTCATAAGTTAAATGGGTGTTGTCACCAAAGAGCCCTTGACCCAAGCGGTCTTTAACCACGAACCCGACGATGGGGCGAGATAGGTCTTGCAAGGCTTGGACATCGACAGTCAGCACTACGTCTTCCCCACCCACAGCCCAAGCCAGTGGCTGGTCTTGAGCATTGCGCAGATTCACCTGTGTTACCCGTGTGCCACCCAGTCCGAATGAAGGGGCGTTGGGGTCAAACTCAAACAATTTCAAGTCGTTCCTCAGGTTGCTGGCGTTGAGCCAGGGCAGGCGCTGGTCTGCCAACGGGCCTTGCGAGTTGATTGCGGTTGGGATCAAGGTTTGATTTTCAGGAGTAGCCTGGATGGTGTCATGAGTTTGTGCTTCTAGTAATTGCGCTTGCTGGACTTCGTAGTAGGCCTGAAGATAGCGTTCGCACACGTCTTTGGGCGCGCCGTGCTTACGCACAATGCCTTTGTCCAGCCAGATGGCGTGGCTGCACAAGCTTTTGACTGCGGCAGTGTCATGACTGACAAATAATACGGTGCCGTGCTGCATGAATCCGCGCAAAAAACGCATGCATTTTTGTGTGAAAAAAGCATCCCCCACGGCAAGGGCTTCGTCAATGACAAGAATGTCTGCGTCTACATGTGCGATAACCGCAAAAGCCAGGCGCACCAGCATGCCGCTGGAGTAAGTTTTGACGGGTTGGTCGATGAAGTCCCCGATGTCGGCAAAGGCTTCAATGTCTGCAAATTTTTCGTGCGTGCGTTCATGACTTTGACCCAGAACGCTGGCGTTGAAATAGACGTTTTCTCGACCTGTAAATTCGGGGTTAAAGCCCGAACCCAATTCAAGAAGTGCTGCGACTCGGCCTTGTATTTCAATTTGACCTAGTGTTGGGTGCAGTGTGCCGCAGATCATTTGCAACAATGTGGACTTGCCCGAACCATTGCGACCAATGATGCCCACGGTTTGGCCCTTTTTTACTTCAAACGATATGTCACTCAGCGCCCAAAACTCTCGAAAGTAGTTGACAGTAGGCAAGCCGAACCAGCGTCGCAGGCGCGGCAATACAAACTGCCGCAAGCGATGACCTGGGCTTGCATAGATTTGAAAGCATTTATGCAAATTTTTTACGCGGATCGCCACAGTGTGGGCCAGGTTGGCATCAGAGTACATCGGCGAACCCCTTGCGCGTTTTCTGAAACCACGCAAAGCCCAGCCAGGCAACAACAGTGGCAACAAGCGCATACAGCAGTAACCCACCCCAATTCGGATGGTGGCCGCGAACCAGCACGGCACGCGATTGCTCAATGATGAAAGTGAGGGGATTGAGGTGCATCCATGACTGCATGGATGGTGGGAGCGACTGTATGGGGAAAAACACGGGTGATAAAAATAACATCGCCGAGGTCACAAGGCCAATGGTTTGCCCGATGTCGCGCATGTACACGCCCAACGAAGCCAGCGCCCAGGACAGTCCCAATGTCAACAAAAGAAGAGGCATAACGACTAATGGAAACCATATTGCAGTGGTAGGAATCGCTCCATTTAGTACCAATGAGACGGCCAGCAAGACAAATACGCTAACCAACGCATGAAAAGCTGCCGTCACCAATTGGACAACTGGCAATATTTCAACGGGGAAAACTACTTTCTTCACATAGTTAACGTTTTCCAATACTAATTTTGGTGCCCGGTTGATAACATCTGAGAACAGAGTATGAATGATGAGCCCCGCAAACAGAATGATTGCGAATTGTGTCTTGGAGTCCTCGCCCGTACCCCAACGCGCACGAAACACCACTGAAAACACAAAAGTATAAATAGCCAACATAAATAACGGGGTGAGGAATGACCACATTAATCCCATGATCGAGCCCCGGTAGCGACCAACAATTTCGCGATTGCTCATACGAGTGATCAATTGTCGATTGACCCAAAGCACATGGTACATGCTGAGTAGAGATGATGACGGAACTGCGTGCGGATTTATCACTGAAGAAACTCCATTTTTTATATTCCCTACAACCTCATTGAAGATGTTGCTTTACTTATTTGGCATGGGACTTGGCTCGGGCAATCATTTACGGTCGTCTAAAAAACCAAGCCCGGAAGGGGTGTTCTACCCATCGATAGCTTAACCATGCTGTTATAAAAGTCATTAGGGTGGCTGCAGTCATGGTGATGCCGAGTGAATACCCGGTAGCCTTACCCTGAGCCTCTGCTACACGATATAAGGGATAGTGCCAGAGATACAGTCCGTACGATATTCGCCCTATTGAGACGATTGCCGACATGCCCAGCAGCTTTGACAATCGATTGTCTGGCGCTTGCACAATTGACGCAATCAATACCAAGGCAAGCAGGGCAACGCCCATGTAACCCCATGGAAACATGTAGGGGTGCGTCCATTCAAAGTTCAGGATAGCCCACAGGAGCCCAGCTAATGCGACAACCCCAGAGACTGTTGCCCAACTATTCCCAGGTTCTACTTGTGGATCAACTGCTGCAGGCAACAGCGCCTCAAGACGGGTTGGCCGGATGGTATGAAACCAGCCTGCTAGTGCGCAGCCGCACAATAACGCCATCGCTCGGGTGTCGAGTCCGTTGTAAAGCCTGACAAGTGACGCACCTTGCTTGGTAAGTAGCCCCATCCATGCCATGCCAATTAGCGCACCGAGTGCGGCCAGGGTCACTACGCGCCAGCGTCGGGCAGCACTTTGGCCAAGTGCGCCAAAAACTAGTGCCCACAAAACATAAAACTGCTCTTCAATTCCAAGCGACCAAGCATGGCCAAGGTAGTCAGGACTGAGCCAATTAAAGGCACGAGCCCAGTGTGTCAAGGCAAGAAGTACGATTGTGATGTCGGTTGTTACCACTCTGGCCGTGCCTGGTATCAATCCCAGCAAGCTACCCAGGAAGTAAATTGCCAACATGAGCATCAAGGCGGGCTGGAGCCGCACGGCGCGTCGCAAAAAAAACCTCCCAAACCGCACACTTCCTGTGCGGCTGACTTCACGCAATAGTTGCGTTGTGATCAGAAATCCACTCAGGACAAAAAAAATATCGACGCCTAGAAAGCCACCACGAACCAGCGGTACATGCGCATGGAAGAGCATCACGGCCAGAATAGCCACACCCCTCAGCCCGTCAAGCGCGCGCCAGTAACGCATTGTGTCTTCAGCGTTTACGGGTGGCATCCAAAATTTGGCGAATTAACTCAGGGTCTTCTACGACAGTTGCGCCGGACGGAACTTTAACGCCGTTCACGGTTGCAGGCGCGGTCTTGCCAGCTGGTGCACCGGATGAGTCAACTGTGGGAATTGTCACGCCTTCTGGCGACCCAGGGTCGTCGGGTGTTGCGCTGGCGTCATTTGCCGGGCCTGCGGGTTGATTGATGAGGTTAATCATGCGAGCCGGCTGAGCGTCTTGTTGTGATGCACCAGGTACCGCCGAGCTTGGTAATTTTGAATGGGTGTCAGTAATTGCCGCTTTAGGCTGTGGTTGCAGCAAATTGACGGGCTCGCTTTCAATTGCTGCACGTCTGGCATCGCGGCTTGCTTTTACACGATCACGTACGCTGTCAGCCCAAGGACCGAGCGTGGCCTGATAGGCATCGGTTGCAGCCTCTGCGTCCGAAATGTCGTCAATGATGTAGGGCGTGATAAGTATCACGAGTTCAGTTCGCGCTCTGGTTTTGCTACTTCGCTCAAAAAGTGCTCCCACACCGGGTATGTCTTTTAGACCAGGCACGCCACTGTCGCTCAATGAGTTGGTTTCAGAAATCAATCCCGCAAGCATGACTGTGGCACCATCACGCAGACTCAACTTGGTTTCAACTGAACGCTTACTGATAGTGGGTGATGAGGTTACCCCGGTGGTTGTGGGTTCGGCGCTGCTGACCTCTTGGCTGATTTCGAGGTCAATACGGTCACCGGCGTGAATAACGGGGCGTACTCGCAGCAACACGCCTGTGTTGCGGTATTGAATAGTTTGCGGCACAACGCTTGTACTTGTGGAGAATCCTGTGCTGGTGTTGCTTATGCCCTGGCTGGTTACGACCGGTACATCTTGCCCAACGCTGATGCTGGCTGACTCGCCATTGCGGGTCATTATTTTTGGGTTGGAGATAACGCGGGAGTCACTATTGCTCGCCAATGCTGAAATGGCCAATTGGCGCAATGCGTTGCCACCAAGCAATGCATTCACAGACAGGCCGGCACCACTACTTTGAAAATTGTAAGTTGTACCGCTCAGTTTGATGGCAGGGTTGCTTCCGCCAAGCTGATCAAGTTGCCAACTAAACCCAAGGCTATTGTCGTCAGACAGTGCGACCTCGGCCACCAGCACATCAATCAGCGCCGATTTAACGGGTTTGTCGAGTTCTGAAAGTAGTTGGAGCCATTGCCGATAGTCTTCCTGACTACCACCTTGGAAAATCAGGGAATTTGTAGCGCTGTTGACTACAACACGGCGTTGGCGCGAGCCAGTGACCGCAGTAACAGGTGTGCCGCCTGCTGGGGGGGCTGAGCTGACAGCGGCACCACCGCTAATGAGATCGTTGAGCGACTTGGCCAATTCTTGGGCGTCGGCATTGCGAACGGGATAAGTGAAATAAGCACTGCCCGCCTGCACAGCAGTTAATTGATCCAGCTCTTTGACCCAGTCAAGCACGTGTAGCATAACTTCTTTTGATGTGGCAAATACCAGAACACTGTTGATTGGAGCTAAGGCCAGCAGCGTAATAGGTTCATGTCCACCTGACTGGTTGCCGACGGTATAGCCTTCTGCGCGCAGCACTTCACCCAAGCGAGCAGCAAACTCCGTAGCACCCCAAAAACGGGGCGCTATTCGGACGCTATTCTGACCTCGGAGGCTGGGCTGATCAAATACTTGCACCAGCTCAAGGGCTACTTGAACATCGTCTGGCTGCCCACTTATCAACAGGCCTCCGAAGTTATCTGCTTCCAATTTAACTTTGTCACCCAAAATGGATTTAAGGGTAGGCAAAAAATTAGAGGGACGAACGGCTACAGTTTCTATGTAATGGAATATCGGTCGCAATGGCATCGGCACGGTTGATTGTGCGCGGCCACGAAGCACAAGGGGCAATGTGCTCGCTGTGTTTGTGTCTGGGACTATGCGAATCAGGCCACCAAAGTCTTGTACGGCAACACCATAACTTTTTAGTAACTGCCGCGTTACTTCGGTCAATCGCGCTGCACTCAGCGGATTGGGGGTGCGGAATGTAATGAGATCGGTGCGCGCGCTTACAGCTGCGTCCATCGAATAGTTCATTTGCAAAATGCCGCCATAAACTGACTGAATGAAACCAGGCAAAGTCATTTGTTCAATGGACACGGTCAGGTCGCCGGCTGCATCGCTGGGCTGCGTTCTAGGCTGCGCAGGGCGTAAGTTGCCAGCAATGGGCGTAGGTGGTCTGGGCCCATTAGTTATTTGTGTCACCTTGGGTGACTCCGATGGTGCTGGACCAAGATTGCCCGATGAGCGATTTTCCGTGTGGCGTTTGAAATCAAGCGCGCCTGGCGCGGCTGGTGGCTTGTTTGCACAACTGGCAAGCGTCAAGCAGGCCAGCGAAACGCAGTAGAGAAAAAACCGTGGATGCTGTTTCATTAAATTGAGCTTCTGGTATTTGTCAAATCAAGACGAGCTCATCGCCTTGGCTCTTTGATCGGTGTAACGTGGCTGCCCGATAAGGCAGAACTGGGTTGATTTTCGGGTGCACCATGCAACACCGCAACGTTCAGCTTTTTTCGATCTGTGGTTATCACGCCAATGGCATCCGGGCGAACCCAGGCTAGCCTGCCACCACCAGGGAGCACATCGCCAATTTTGAGGAAACGTGGCTTGGGATCGCCCTCAAACTGGACAATTATTTGGGTTTGCGCGCCCCGTTTGACAATCCCGGTAATAAACCAATTGGAGGGAGTCAGTGGTTCGGCGCTCACCTGCCAAGCCAGTTTGGCTGTAGTTTCCCACATACGGTCTACCGCTTGACCTGCGACCAATCCGCCAGGAACGATCTCAGTCGACGTGTTCGATACAAGACCTTGGCCAGAGGTTGCTGCAGCCGGAGTTTCCTCCTCCAAGAGGAAAACAGGTTGTGGAAACGGGATTGTCGGCCTATTAACCACGTTGGCAGCTGCAGAGTGCGCAGGAATTACCGCTAATGACGTTGATGTTATGGATGTGAAACCAGCCCAACCTATCAATAACGTAATAGAAATGACCGCGATTGCAAATGAAAATTGAGCTATTTTGCGGCTCACGGTGTCCCCTTATTTTCACCTGACGATGTAGTAGCCTTTGCAATCTGCTTTTGAATGCTAACTATAGCGGCTGCTTGGCTTTCAATGCCGAATGTTTTTATAACCATGTCGGCTCGGCCACCACGAGCGGAAAATTTTTCGATTTTACGTAGCACCGGTCCAGTTTCAATGTCCCGCAACATTGGCATGAGCTTATCGCCAGCGAGGTTTACCGTCACGCGTACGCTCGTGCTGACCAACCCAGGTAAGGCCACCGAATCACGAGCACTTGTCCGCCCGGGCGTGCCAAGGTTTGAGCGAAGGAGACTCACTGAAGTCTCCCCCATTGCCGCCACTTGACAATTTGCCGACAACCTCTGGCAAAGGTCGGACATCGATTCCATTGCCTCAGCTCTGAACACACCCATTTGGACAACCTCAGGCAGCCGATTCAGCCAGGCAAGCTGTGCTTGACGAGCAATTTTTGCTTCTTGTACCCAGTCAATGGCGAGGTTGGCATTTTCTTCGCGCTGGCGCTGCCGCTCCATCTGCGCATGTTCAAGGCGCAGTTTGCTTAATTCGACTTGCCAGTCCAGGGCAACCGTGTAGCCCACAATCAGTACGACCAGCCAAATAAGCCATCTAAGTACAGGTGTCATGGTTGACTCTGTTTCAACTTTGCAGATGCCGTAGGGCGCATACGCCATGCAAATTTAAACCCTGAACCCCCACTCACGTCCACAAATCTGGCATCCTCGAACCATGGGTGGCTTTCAATCGCACCAAGTACAGCGGTCAGGCGCGGCTCACGTCCACTGGTTGCAACAAGAGTTGCCTGTAGTGTTGGAAGGTTGATCTCTAGTTCGCGCACGACCAGTCCCTGCCTTGTAATTATGGCCGCCAACTCAACCAGGATTTCATTGGTTCCTGGTGACGGCGCCAACTCACTAGCGGCATTGACCCACACGAGTATCTGTTGAGTAGCGCTGCGAGCTTTCTGTATCGGCTCCATTTCCGCAATGCGGCGGTCTTGAAATTCAAAACCTTGGTCAATGGCTTGTTGGTATGATTCTTTTTGACCAAAGAGCCAGGCACCCCAGCCAGCCAGTACAGCGGTGGTCAACACCAGCGTCGCAGTAACAAGGTAAGCCCAATTGACGATTGCACGGTGCTGCTTTCGGGGCGTTAGGTTGCGCCCCCAGTGTGGCTGATGAGCCAAGGCGATTTGAGTGACATCAGGGAATACCAGTTTTTCTGGCCAGCCTGATGCCTCAAGCTCAGGCGTCTGAGCGCAAAGGTCGACCCACCCAGTGCTGTCAAGAGAGTTATCCAGATATATGCTGTCAACGAGTTGCTTGTTGCTCCAGAGTTGCGCCTCGACCCCGCGGCTATCTGGTAAGCCCAACCAGGTCACGCCGTCTGCAACCGGCATACTGAAGAGACTGTGCGAAAGGGTGCTGAAGCGGCGATTTCCACCGAGCTTTGCTGCAAAGGCAGTCTCAATTGCCGCATCCCAAACCCATGCATGCAGCCAGTCTCCCTGGCGGATGACACAGGAGCCATAACTGACAAACGGGGCCGCTGCTTGCACCTGAAGTCGCGCAAAGGCCGCTAACTGCAGACGCGACACGCCCACGCAATTAATCCGCAAGTGTAGACTGAGTGAGCGCGGAACCACCAACACCAGGTTCGTCAGAACTGCTGGCAACCTCTTGAACACCGGTTTCTCTAACGGAGAATCGGCTCCCTCTGGGTTAAAAAGATAAGATTCGTGAAACATCGCTCGGCGTAAAGATAGGTGGCTGTTTTGGCCAAGGCAAGGGCTTAAGTGTACCAGTGGAGGCGATTTCAGAGCTAATTGTGGGCTGGCTTATGCGCCAGGGTCGGTCGTCATTTTCGGGATCGAGTTCAAGTGTGTAGGTCATACGCCACGGACCTGTTGGGTGACGATGTGTGATTCGCAGCACCTTTTGCACCTGTATACCTCCAGCACCACCGAACAGGCCACCATTACCCAGTAACTGATTATTTTGTGCAGTTCTTTCAGCGATTTTTTCCGCGTTGTCGCGCGCTACCGCCATATCTTGAATGATTTCGTCACTGAGTCCAACGGCTTTAAGCACTACTACAGGCGCAGTCGCCAAATTGAGACTGCTGCCCAACATGTTTATCTGGCCAAGAACTGTGAGGCTGTTGTTGCAACCATTGCGGGTAAAGCTGTCGCGGTGAGAGGACCAACCGAACACTTCCCACACTTCGGATTCTGAGAGCAAGGGGCTGTTACGGGGTGGGCGCAGCCCTTCAGCGGAATAGGTGTCACGTTCAGCACCATTGATGCGCCGTAGGTCATCGCTGTCTGTATAGTCTTCAAGGGCATCAACCAAAAACGGTGCTTGTTCGACTGGAACCCCACATACAAGCAAGAACCGAGTGACCAGTTCGCGGTTGACTGCGTTCAGATTGATCAGACCACCATGGTCTTGAATGGACTGAATATTGTTGTCATCAGTTTGGTACGGTGTGCCATCTGCCAAAACCGAGGTTGTCCCGTCAAAAAAATCAGCCACGCGGGGGCGCGCTGCAGATAACCAGTATTGGGCTTCGGCGCGACCTGACAAGGCACTACGAACAAATTCAGTGCGCTCGCGCAGTTGTGCGACACGCTCTGCAGAAGTTTTGGCCGAATCTGCAACCAATGCAACAACGATAGAGAGCCCGGCCATAAGCCAAAGTACGGCCGCCAGCGCAAATCCATGCGCAACTGTATAGTATCGTTGACTCGTCGGTTTCATTTAATTATTCCGAAGGCTTGGGCAAGTGCATTGTTTTTTGGACTCAAACCACCTTCATAGGCCGCAGCTCTAACCAACAGCCGGCGGCCATCGGTTTGTCGAATCAAAATGGCAGATGGCATAGGTCGGTACGTTGCCATGCCGGTTGGAGGCCATTGCACTAGCTCCTGACCACGGTGGTCTATATAACGGAACTCCAGCCGCCCAGGAAAACGAGTAAGCCGGATGGCCTCACTTGCATTTTGCATCATCGGATTTTCAAGCAATAAATCGGTACTGTTGTCGTCTTCACTGGCAGGTTTAAGCCGCAAGCGGGCATGTCTTGGAACGCCCGGCGGACCCTCAGGCAGCCCCAGTGTGATCATGTCCATCTGATCGTATTGACCTGTGAATGGCTTTTCGAGGGTAGGATCGATGACCATATTCCCGACGATGTCATACAGCGCACGTGACTGATTCCATCGCCCCAAAAAGCCGTTGCTTTGCTCTGTGCTGACTCGTAGCATTTGTGCAATCTGAGTAAATGCACCAGACATCAGAGCGACAGTGAAACCAAGAATAACGACAGTGACCAGCAACTCGACTAGCGTAACTCCACGTTGTGGAGAATGAGACGTCATGGCGATGTCCCACCACCGCTTGCACCAAATATACTTGCACTGCTGGATGATACTTGAAGGTAACCAGCTAGCTCCAATTTAAATTGGACCCATGGTGTGCCTGCAACTTTGCCCCGGGTAAGGTTGACATCAAGTTCATGTAATGATACGTCATATCGGGAGGCGGTACCAAGAACAGTCAAGGTATGCACGGCTTCCCGTATAGGGTGACTGCGCCATTGAAGTTGGTAACCCGGCATTTCTACAAGTCCTTCGGGTTGGGCAACTGGGTTGATGGCACGTAAATACTCCATTGCCTCATTTTTAGCGAGGAGACTGGCTTCTTCGTTTTTTAGGCGGCTCATGGCCGACACACTTTGACCAAACCAGGTGAATGCTACCGTCGCACCCAAACTGAGAATAACCAAGGCGGCGAGCACCTCAAGCAGGCTTATGCCCGCTTGCCTGCTGCATGCCACAAGGGCTGAATCAATGCGCTTCATGGTGGGCCTTGAGCTGGGCTCGAATGGAGACTTCGCAATTGCCCTCACCAATGTCAAGCGCAACAAATTGGGTAGCTGACGCAAACTCAACCGTCGCTGCACGACACAGGCCAGAGGCTCGAACGATCAGGCTCTGCCCACCCTCCAGAGACCAGCCCGGCGGAAGTTCCAAGGCGGGGCGGCCATCGGCCAACAGAAGCTTGGCTGTCGTAGCATCAAGTACAAAATTTTGCCCCAGCAGGGCGGCTCTCGCATGGAGTTGTTGCATGCGAACCGCAAGTTCACTTGCTCCAACACGCTGCTGTGTGCTGGTGAACCACCGTTCAAAGTTGGGAGCCACAACTGCTGTAAGTAGTCCGAACAAAACTAGAACAGCCATCATTTCTATCAGGGTAAAACCGCTACAAGAACGAGGTGCACGCTGTTGAGATTGATGCACGGCGCAGCCTCCCGATCTCAATTGCTCATGAGATCACTATTGAGGCCTTCTCCACCAGGCTTTCCGTCGGCACCAAAAGACATGACGGCAAATGCTTTTCCATCAGGACCAGGCGATACGACTTGGTAAGCATTATTCCAAGGGTCAACGGGAATTTTTCCATCCAAATACGGACCCTTCCAGACAGCGCGCGCATTAGATTCTTCGGGTTCGCGAACGAGCCAGCGAAGCGAAGTTTCGCCATCTGGAAGGGTGCCGACGTCAAGGCGCATTATTTGAATTGCACTTTCGATCATCTTGATTTGCACCTGCGCTGTTTGCACCTTGCTGGTGTCAACCTTGCCGAATATTCTGGGCCCCACCAAGCCAGCCAACAAACCGATGATGACCATCACAACCAACATCTCCAGCAGCGTGAAGCCTCGTTGTGTTAATTTGAATTTTGCGAAGTGGCTCTTACGATTGAGAATTGGGTTCATGGATAAGTAAAAATGCTGCAATTAAAGTGATCATCAGTTAAATGACATTAGTGAGACTGGTTATGGCGAGCATGACACTAATCATGATGCCGCCCAGCAAAACTGAGACCAACAAAATCGTTACTGGTTCCAAAAGAATTAAAAATTGTTTCATACTTTGCTCTGCATGTGTGCGGTGCATCAAAGCCAAAGATGCGGTGGTGTGAGCCAACTTCCCGGATTGTTCACCAACACGCACCAAGTTGAGGCCCACTGCGTCAAGGAAGTTGTGGTTTTGCATGGCGGCGGCCAGCGATTGACCAGATTTTACGTCACGAGCAATGAGTTCCGCCCTATTTCGCCAGGTTTGACCCGAAAGCGAGTTTTGCGAATGTCTGAGTGCATCAAGCAGTGGAACGTGGTGCTGCAACAAAACTGAAAACATACTTGACCAGCGGGTCAGTTCGACGTGCGTTATCCACAGTCCAATGATGGGCAAACTTGCAGCGGCTTCCCAAAGTCGTGAGCGAACTTTTTTCTGTACAAGCAGAGCCCAGACCCCCACCACGGATGAAGTGAAACCTATAAATGCCGTGGTTTTGTTGTTAACTAACCAAAGGCCTGACTGCAAAACCCATCGGGAAAACGCGGGTATGTCAGCTTTTGGGTTCGTGAGAATATTGGCAAACTTTGGAACCACAAAGACAAAAACGACCAACGTAGCCAATAGGCCACTTGCGATAAGTACCACAGGATAGGTAAGAGCATTTCTTGTTTCCCGACGAAAAATGGCATCGGCCTCCATTTGTTGCGAAGCCGACAATAAGGAGGCTCCTAACTTCCCAGTCTCTTCTCCAGCTTTAATAAGTTCGTAAACATACTCAGGTAAATTTATCCCACTGTTCTTCAAGGCTATGGCCAAACTACTACCAGAACGTAGTGTTGTGTAGGACGATTTGAGTACAGTGCCAAGAGGTCGATCTTCGTGCCCTGTTGCAATATTTAAAACAGAATCCGCCAAAGGGATACCTGCGTTTAGCAGAGTCGATAGTTCCTGTATACATAGCAACACTTCCTCTTTGGGTATGCGCTGGTTCGTCTTGACGGGTGATCTTGCGTACCAAGGCTGCACGGATGAGCTTACCTCATGCCCCTCGAGTTTGTGATTAACTTCATTGAGAGAATAGACCTTCAGGCCTCGAGAAGCAAGCTCAGTGAGAGCCGCGTGGCTATCTAACGCATCAATACTTCCGCTGTTGCGTTGCCCCTTACTGGCGTACGCCTGATACTTGAAAATGGCCATGGTTAGCGCTTACTAGCTACCTGCTGACATCACTTCAGCGACTGTCGTGATGCCGTTGCAGACTTTAAGTAGACCGTCCTGCGTCATGGATCGAACATTTCTGGATCGCAGCGTTGAAATTATTTGCTTCTCACTTGCAGTATCCAAAATCTGTTGCATCACTGCATCATCTACATTGAACATTTCATAGACGGCAATTCGTCCGAGATAACCAGTGTGCAAGCAAACATCACAGCCCACCGCCTCGTGCAAACTAATGGTTAATGGCGCATCACCTGTGGCAAGCGCATGGCTTGATTGCGCCTGAGCTAGCATTGCTGCTAGGACGGAGTCTGGTTGTGCAACCGGGCGACTACAGTGTGGGCAAAGTTTGCGAACTAAACGTTGCGCCATGATGCCTCTCAGGCTGGACGCAAGCAAAAATCTTTCAACACCCATATCAGCCAAACGGGTAATTGCACCTGCAGCACTGTTCGTGTGCAAGGTTGAAAAAACCAGGTGTCCCGTGAGCGCAGATTGAACTGCGATGGCAGCAGTTTCCTCGTCACGGATTTCACCGATCAAGATGACATCAGGGTCATGCCGCAAAATAGACCTGATCGCAGCCGCAAAGGTGAACCCGATATCCGGATTGACCTGTAACTGGGTAATGCCATGCAGCTTATATTCAACTGGGTCTTCAACCGTGATGATCTTTTTAAGCCCGTCGTTGCCCAAATCAAGTGCGGTATAAAGAGTCGTTGTTTTGCCCGATCCGGTGGGGCCTGTCACCAAAACGATGCCATTCGGAGCATCAATCCATTTGCGAAACTGGGTTGAGTGATCTGGAAGCATGCCCAAATCGCCCAAATCGTAGGTTGGGCGATCTTGTCGAAGGAGACGCAGGACAACAGATTCACCATTGCTGCCCGGCAGTACAGAGACTCGCACGTCAAAGACCTCCCCGTGAATGCGAGCGGTCATACGGCCATCCTGGGGTAGCCGACGTTCAGCGATGTCAAGTTGGGACAGTATTTTTATTCGACAAACTGTTGCATCAAAACGGTCGGCACCAAATTTTTGCAAATCCCGCATCATTCCATCCACGCGTACCCGAGCCATGAAGCCGTACTCACTAGGTTCGATGTGTATATCAGAGGCCCGTCGAGTTACCGCTTGGCTAAGCAAACCATTGACAAGTTCGACGATAGGGCCTTCTTCAGCCAACTCCCGAAGGTGAGCCAAGTCGCCTATACTAGTTAAAAATTTTTCTTTGCGCGCTGAAATAGATGCATAAATATTTTCAATATCCACGCCGCGCGCAATGCGCACTGACAAGGGCTTACTGATGCTAGACGATTTGATACGTAATACTTCACGCGCTTCGCTCGAAAGTAGGTCGCATGTGCAGCAAATTAAATTGTCTTCAGTGATCCATGACACTAACCCTTCCCGCTGGCACCATGAAGTATGAAGTTGAAGCACATCCAATGTCTCTATGATTTGCGACTCCATGGATTCCAACTCGGGAAAATCAACAATGATCCAACCCGTGTATGTTTGAAATGCACCGATGAGGTCTTGCTCAGAAAGCATACCCGTTCGACTCGCCAGAGCCATTACAGAGTCGACCTTCCCTTGCCCAAGGCTGATCAGTTGCTCTACACCCTTGTCGTTCAATAAACCGATATATTGAAGATACTCAATAAATGATCGCGCGGAAGTCAACGAATTATTCACTTTTGCCCCGAAGGTGCAGTAGTTTGTCCAATTTTGATTTCGCGCTGTAATCCATAATACTTACCTCCTGCCCTCGCAACTAACAGTACCGATTGTGTCTTGCTAAGCGTCAAAAGTAGACTCACTTCCGGCAGTGCCGATGGCTCAAGGGCTACTGATGCAAAAAGAGCAGAACCACTTTCTGGTTGACGGCTAAGACTTAGCAGCCACAAACCATCAGTTCTTGAAATTGTGCTAACAATTTTGAAACGAACCAAACCAGCAGGTGCGATAAAGGGAAAATCAAGCAAGAGATCGTTGCCACTTTCAAGCGCTTGCACACTTGTTGGTGGGCGAAGTGTGACTAAAAATTCATCGGCTCTTTTTGCTGTTGACCCTAACGGCAACTCAAATTGAAATTTCTGCTGGGCTGAGGGAGCCTGAGCCGAACCGTCGGAGGTAAACCCCGTTAACGGCAGAAAAAAGTATATTACGATAACTGAAAAAAAGCTTCTGAATACACAAAACATGGATAAGAATATCGTCTGGTCAACTTTTTGGTGAAGGGGTGTACTCATTTCGGATTGGAATCCCAAATTTTGCACAAATCACGTCGAAAAAAGGGATGAAGCCAAATCATCGCGCATTTTAGCGCCAAAGCGTGCCGCACCTCAAAAATTATTGCGCAACTCACGGCAAATTTTCTCTCTCCCAAATACTCAGACGCCAACTTGCCCAGTGGAATTGTAACTTTTCGGCCATCTAAACTGAATTTTGACGGATGTAACAATATGCTGAAACCTTGGACACGAGCGGCGTGCAGTGGCTGCACCGCAAGATTTTTGCCGTCAAGCTTGAAGCCAACCCAACAATTTACAACATTTCGTTCCACCGTTCTATCTGCAACGGCCAGGGTGAATGTTTTCTCCAACAATTGTTGTTTTAAATCAACATTGAACTACGCCCTGCTGGACATTCCTGCCCATATCCGCTACAAACGCAGTCATGCCCACCGACTCAACCGTCACCGCCTGCCTCTCAGAACTTCAGATTCGCCTCGTAGCGCGGCACGAAGAGCCGCGCTACAAAGAGCTCATGGCGCAGCATCACTACCTCGGGCGTCTGCCCAAGATTGGTGAAACCCTCTGGTACGTGGCCACCTGGCGTGACCAATGGGTAGCACTACTGAGCATCTCTGCGGCTGCCCTCAAATGCGGCGTGCGTGACCGCTGGATTGGCTGGGACTTCACCACCCAGTACGGTCGGCTCAAACTCATCGCCAACAACAGCCGCTTCCTGATCCTGCCCGATTGGCACCTCCCCAACGTTGGCTCACGCGTGCTGTCATTGATGCAACGCCGCCTGAGTGGCGATTGGCAGACGCGCTTTGGTCACCCCGTGCTATTGCTGGAAACCTTTGTTGACCCCAGCCGCTTTCATGGCGGCGTTTACCGCGCCTCCAACTGGACTGAGCTGGGTCTGACGCAAGGCTTTCGACGCACCCGTGCAGGCTACAGCCAAGCGCACCATGCGCCCAAGCGGGTCTTTGTTTACCCCTTGTGTCGAAATCCGAAAGTGCTTTTGACCCAGGCCGATAGAGCACAACTTCAACTCACAGGCAAACCCAACATCATGCTCAGCGCCGCTCAAATGCGTATCCTGCCCGACTTCTTCAACGACATCGCAGACCCCAGATCAAGATCGGGTAGGCGCCACCGCTTATCGAGCGTACTGAGCATTGCTGCGGCGGCCACGCTGTGCGGCATGAAGGGCTACAAGGCCATGGCCGGTTGGGCCAAAGACCTCGGCGATAAAGCGCTCGGGCGTTTGGGCTGTCGTCGTGTCAATGGCCAATATGTCGTGCCCAGCGAATCCGTCATCCGTGATGTGCTCATCCGTGTTGATCCAGCCGTGCTCGATGGTGCACTGCAAAAGTGGAACGCCGCTTTTGCGCCCGAGGACAAGTGCATTGCTGTTGACGGCAAAACCATGTGCAACGCCATGGATGACAAAGGGCATCAAACCCACATCATGAGCGCTGTAGGCCATCAGTCTGCTGTTTGCTACACCCAAAAAAAGTCGGTACTTTGCCCGTAGATGGGTGCGATGAGCGCAAGCAGACCAATGAGATTGGCATGTTTGCGCCACTGTTTGATGCCATTGAGATCAAGGGCAAACTGATCACGGCCGATGCCTTGCTCACACAGCGTAAGTTGGCTGATTACGTGGTGCAGCGCGGCGGTGATTACCACTTCACAGTCAAAGGTAATCAGGCCACGCTGCAGGACGACATCACGCTGTTGTTTCAGGATCGCAAAGCGCCAGATTTCGTGCAGATCACACCGCCCGATCATGGCCGCATTGAGACCCGGTGCATCTGGTGCTCTGAGGCGCTCAATGGGTATTTGGATTTCCCACACATCGCCCAAGTCTTTCTGATCGAGCGCGAGGTGGTTCACAAGAAGAGCGGCAAGCATTCGATGGAGATCGCAGTGGGTCTGACAAGCCAGACACCCGCCCAAGCCAGTCCACAACAAGTGCTGCAAGTCAATCGTGGGCATTGGACGATTGAAAATAGTTGCCACTACGTGATCGACTGGAACTTTGATGAAGACCGCAGCCGTATTCGAACAGGTTATGGGCCCGAGAATGTCACTCGGCTACGCCGCTTCGCGGTGGGTGTTTTGCGTCTCGTTGGCAGCGTCAAAACCAGCATCGCTGAAAAGATGGCCAAGCTCAATCGCAACGCCCGACTGGTCTTCAATTACCTGCGTATGACGAAAAACTCCACTCGGCAAGCTGGCTGCGTCTGAGTATTTGGGAGAGAACAAATTTACCGTGCGTCCGCCTGATGCATCGTGTACAACCGAGCAAAGTCCAGATAGCCACGGTCCATGATGTAGAACGCCCCAGCCTCAAGAGGCAAGATATCGAGCACGTTGACATCGCCCATCTTGCCGTCGCTGATGTGAATGAAGCTGGGGATACTGCCA
>Ga0210058_1000713_pt1 | contig 31499 bp, 29 predicted proteins | sample CryGeymeta201511_FD_183979 | JGI IMG/M metagenome (GOLD analysis project Ga0210058, IMG submission 183979) | Groundwater microbial communities from Crystal Geyser aquifers in Utah, USA - Crystal Geyser metaG 2015-11 (SPAdes) (version 2) | ecosystem: Environmental > Aquatic > Deep subsurface >...
GTCAAAATATTGGTAATGTCGCAGAAGATCAAAGTGTTTGCCGAACTCAAGATACGGGTGATACATGGCAGGTTTGTTCTAGTCCCACTAAGGGTTGGTTTAATGACGCAGGGGAGACCGATAAAGCACCGCTTTTATCATATATTGACAGTACACTTAGTAGTCAGGGGGATATAAAAAGCAACATTGGGGAACTAGACAACCCATCAGCAACTTCAAACACAGAATTAGGAGGTGCTTTGTATTTTGAAAAAACTGGTCAAGGTAAAATCGTTTTTGAGAAAATTTTGAATTTGAGCGACCAAGGTACTGTAAATGTCCTGCAAAGCCTAGGTACAGCGATGGATATGTCAGCAGGGCATATAGAGTTTGATTCAGCAACGGCTACTGCTATGGCGATAACGGGAGCCAAGATTTATATGTATGGTCTTAATGATTTTAACGCCATACCCAACTTGATAGTTAAGAACGATGCGGACACTGTGATCCAACCCGGTACTGACGATTATCCAACTATTGTAAAAACATGGGACAACGACACAAAAACTCTTACTTTTACAACTAGTCATTTCACTCAGTTTGACATAGAGTATCCTGTTACAAATGAGACTACATTCGTGAAATACGCGACTATTCAGGCTGCAATTAATGCAGCAAGCTCCAGCGACATAATTAATGTCGCGGCGGGAACATATAATGAAAGTCAGATTCTTATTAACAAGCCATTAACATTACAGGGTGCTGGATATACAACTACTACAATAGACGGTGGAGCGACAAGCACTGGAGGATTAGTTAAGATAACTGCGAGTAGTGGGACAGTTACTCTTTCAGGATTCACCATACAAAATACCAATAACAGTGATGATCTTGGACATGGTATTAATGTAGATAATGGCGGTGTAAGTAGTGTAGATGTCAAAATTCTAAATAATGCAATTAAAAACGTTGGCCCAGTAGGAATTAGGGTTAACGCTGCTCACACCGTCCAAATTGAGGAGAATATTGTTTCCTTGCTTTACTCTTCTACTGGGGTTATACCAAAAGGCATCCAGATTGGTTGGCCTAATGGTGCAGGCATAACAGGAACTATTAAAAATAATACAATTAGCGATTGTTCTTGGGTAGGTTATAGCGCTAGTTTAGGATATGAGGGTAGTACGACTGGCGCAGGAATATTAATTATGGATGCTACGGCTGATTTAGAAATATCAAGTAACGACATTTATGATAACAATGTGGGTATAGACATAGAAGCTGGATCTTCAACAACGATAGAAAACAATGATATCTACAATAATGCTTATGGAGTTATTTTGTATAATGCAAACCCAAGCATAAATACAAATAAAATTGTAGATAACAGCGCTAGTGGCGTATATAGAACAAGTTTTGGTAATACATCGGGGACAGTTGATGCTACCAATAACTGGTGGGGAAGTTCAGATCCGACAGTAGTACAAGCCGGTACCTCAGGTAGTGTAACGTTCCGTCCTTACTATACTGATTCAGCAAAACAATATTGTCTCCAACTGCTCCAGGAATACCGACCACAGACTCAACAACACCAACAAATAACAACAAACCTACTTGGAATTGGGCTTCCTCTATTGATGCCGACCATTATATCTTTTATTGGTCAACCATTTTAGGAGGAACTGATTTTGATTCAGGAAATATTAGTGGAACTTCTTATACGCATACAAATCCTTTAACTGATGATATTTGGTACACCAAAGTATTAGCTTATGATCCGGCTGACAATCCCTCACCCTTTAGTGGTAATAGTGATCCATTAACAGTGGACAAAACAGCACCGGCTACTCCTGCTATTACTACACCGGCTCAGACGGTAAATACGGATACAATTCATATTATTGGTACGGCCGAAGCCAATTCAACGATTACGATTACCGGAGGAGCAAGCACCACAACCGGAACAGCAACAGGCGGCAACTATGATATTACGGTAACACTTACTCAAAACGTAGTGAATAATCTAAGTGTCACTGCAACAGACGCAGCAACTAATACGAGTTCAGGCGCAACACTTGCTATCACACACGATAATATTGCTCCCACAGTTACAGAACTAGGCGATGGCTCTGCAGACGTTATTTTAGATGCGGAAGACACTGATCTTGTTTTCAGTAAAGTTTTATCGGACAGTTCAAAAACCGCGGTTACAAATGCCCTGACTGCTGGAGCTGATAAGACATTAACGTATTCTTGGACGGGATCGGCATTGACAATTACCACCACAGAAACTACTACTTTTGCCAATGATGTGGTCGTTTCCGTAACCGATCTTGTTGGTAATACAGCAAATAGTTTACTGATAGTTGATTCAAGTTTGACTACTACTCAAACAACTCCAGATTCTGGTGGCAATGCTACTTTATCAAACGATACTCCTCAAGTTGTGGTTACCGATCCCGATCTAGAATTAGACCTTTCAATTGCAGATGGAACGGATAATCCAACCATCGACGTCAGTGCATTTATTACCGGTGGAACCGGAAACATACCAAAAATTGACATCAATTCTGATGATCCTGATAATGCCGATGTGCATATTCCGGCAACTACCATAACTGGGCCGTCTGATTGGGATGGAGTAATTGCGGCTCCTACTGTTACAACCATTGATTTGCCTGTCGTTTCAGGAGAAACCTCAACATTAGGCACGGCTATTGAAGTAGGATTTTCTAGTGACAAACTATCTTTTGATAACGCGGTAAGAATTTTACTTCCGGGACAAGCCGGCAAAAGGGCGGGCTATTCCAGACCGGGAACAGACTTTACAGAAATTACCAGTATTTGTACTGCCGATACTCAAGAGGCGGGAGATGCATTAGTTGCTGATGGAGAATGCAAGATTGATGTAGGATCAGATTTAGTTATTTGGACCAAACACTTTACCAAATTTGCCAGTTATACCCAAACAACAAACGATAACAACAGTAGTAGTGGCGGAGGCGATGGTCTTTCGGATGGGCGTGCCGGTAAATCCCCTGTCTGTAACGATACCAAACCAGGATCTGCTCCAATATTGTTGTCCACCTTCGCCGGTATTAACTCTGTCACTCTTACCTGGTCTACAGCTTCCGCTCCTACAACCTATTATCTCGTCACTTATGGTACTAAGTCCGGTTCACAGCAGTACGGCAACCCCAATGTCGGTCCTGCCGGTACTACAAGCTACACTATCAATGGACTATCCGGAGGAACCACTTATTATTTCCGGGTTCGTGCCGGTAATGGTTGTGCACCTGGAGACTTTTCCAACGAACTCTCCTCATCCCCCTCCGGTGGTTTTGTAGCCGAGCCCCCAGCAGGTTTTGAGCCGGGTGTCTTAGGAACCACCACCGAAGAAACAGATCAAACTGCCCTTGTTGCTCAAATATCTGCTACTCCCAGTTTTACCCCCACCGGTCAAGTATTAGCCGACACGAGTGAAAGTGATAACGGTAATAAGAACTACTTATGGCTTCTACTGTTTATTCCTCTATATTTCGTAGTGCGTGGCTTATTCAAAAAGAAATAGACCTGTGACATAATGAATGTTGTTATGGCACATCCTGCCCTCACTCTTTTTTTTCCACATCCTCACAACAATCATAAAGCTAAAGTCCTCTGGCCTAGATCGATAGTGGTCTTAATCGGCTTGTTTATCATGGGCCGTTCTATAGTCGACATTACCATTGGTCTCCTGCCGGGAGTTCTTGGCTATGCTTCTCAAATTGATCCATCCAGAGTGATCGAGCTGACAAACAACGAGCGACTCAACGCTGGGCTCACCATCGTCAAGCAAAATCAGGAACTGTCTCAAGCGGCCCAGGCCAAAGCTGCTGATATGTTTGCCCATAATTATTGGGCTCATGTTTCTCCCACCGGTACCGAGCCCTGGTCATTTATTACTTCTTCCGGCTACAAATATCAGCATGCTGGTGAAAATTTGGCTCGTGATTTTGGCAATCCTTCGGACATTGTCAAAGCCTGGATGGCCTCCCCGACACATCGCCAAAATCTTCTTGACAGTCGATACAAAGATATTGGCATTGCCGTTATGGATGGTTATCTCAACGGTGTCGAAACTACTCTTGTCGTTCAGATATTCGGTACTCCACAAACCTCCGTCTCCAATATCGCTTCGGAAAGGGTCGAAGCTCAGCCAGTTTTGGCTCTGGAACCATCCTCCCCGGATAAACTTATTCCTACCTCAGGTATTTCCCCCTTGGATCTCAAAAAGTCATGGTCATTGGCCTTCGTCATTCTCGTTCTTTTTGCTCTCAGTTTAGACTGGATTTTTGTCCTTAGATACAATATTATCCGTATTACAGGGGATACTTGGGCTCATCTGACTTACTTTATTGGGATCGCTACTATTCTGATTATCATTAAACAAGGCATCATCTTATGAAAAAGCCAATAGGAAAAATAATTGACTATCTGGTTCTTGGTTTAATGGTCTCTGCCGCCATACTTTTGACATTAATTTTTAACGGAAACAAGGTTTATCAGATTATTACGATCATCGGCATCTCCTTCGCCTATGTTGTCTGGGGATTTTTACATCATTGGAGAGACAATTCCATTCATCAAAAAGTGATTCTGGAATACATGCTTTTTGGTATTTTAGGATGTGTATTGGCTATAGGATTACTGTAACGGCCTACAATCAGGTATACTATCAATAGATGAACCTCATTAGATTTACATTTTTTGCTGTTTTTTTATTGGTTGTTTCTTTTTTTACCTCGTCTCTTGTCCTCGCAGACGCCAAGTCGGACTACGACTATCAATATAGTCAGTATCGCATCGGATACTCCGAATTCGTCATTTTAAAGCAAGATTATCTCAACACTTCGAGTTTGGACAATCAGCAAAAGGCCATGCTTTCAGCCAAACAAACAATATTAGCGAGAGATCTGGCCAAGGCTTCATTAAATTGGTATTTAATGGATCGTATTGCAAGTTACAATGTCGACTACAATCCCATCAAACCGGTCATTACTTCGCTAGATACGGCTCGGCAATATTTTCTCGGACAGGCTCAAAAATCCCAGAGCATTATCACTCAAGAAGATCTAAAAAAATTCACCCAAGGATATCTAACTACCATTACTGAAAATGACAGCCTTATTAAGTTCGGTATCGTGGTCAACAAGATTGCCGCTCTAGTAAGAATTCAAACGGATTCCGCTATAGCCTTGGATGCCATCATTCCCAAGCTTTCCACTCCGATCCCCTCTGCTTTGGCCGCCCGAATTCAAGAGCTCAAGGATTCTTCCGAGATTATCGATGGCAAAATTGATCTATTGGCCAACAATCTCAATCTGGCAGACGCCATTGCCGAATCCGTGAACGAGATCTTCTTTACTTCAAGAGTGGAGAAATTGGTGGAAATCCGTGAGTTACAACTAGACTGGATTAACCGCCTTATTGATATCGATATAAACTATGTCCAACCCCAAATTTAAGATCACCAACCCGGAAGCGATCAAACTTCTAAACGATATTAAAAGCGGTGCTTTTTTGGTGCCGGTCAAAGATTGGATTACCCGCTTCAAATGGTTCTTGGTCAGCGGTCTGGTCTTGGCAGTTCTTTTGATTGCCCTAGCTATCGGCAACGCTATCTACAGACGGAATAAACCTCCAGTTTTTTTGCCACCGGATCTTGGAACTCCCGTCTCCACCACCGGAAATGCTGTCAAATCCGATTATGAGTGGATAAGACAAAATATCCAAGACCTCAGTACCGATCTTCCTGATCCGGTGATCCCTCCGTTCGATAACTCAATCGATCTTGAAAGTGATAATATATAACCTATGACAAAATCAATGTCTCCCAAAACAATTAATAAAGCTAAAACAGAAATGTCTGAACTCAAAACTAAGACCAAAAAATCGGTGAAAGTTATCAAAAAACTCCGCTTTGATTCCTCTCCAGAATCCCTTCCGGAATTAAAGGAAATCAAACGCTCACCATTTGGGTTTGCTCTTAAGCTGGCTCTGATCGTTGTCTTAGGTATTGCCCTCTACTTAGTGGCTCAAAAGTATCGGGGTTACATCCTAGCCGGGACGGTGAATTCTTCACCGATTTCACGTTGGGAACTAAACCAAAAAATGTCCGAGAAATATGGCAAACAATCTTTCGATGAAATAGTCAATCAAAGACTTCTGGACGCTGAGCTCAAAAAAAACAATATCGTTGTATCCGACAAAGAAGTCTCCGATGAAACAGCCAAGATCATCAAAGAATACGGCGGCGAAGAAGCTTTCAAGGCGGCTTTGTCTCAATACGGTTTGACGGAGGCTAAAGCCAAAGACTCTATCAGGCAAAGTCTAAGTCTCAAAAAAATTATCGAAAAAAATTACAAAATCGAAATTACCGACGATCAAGTTAAAAAATATTTTGACGACAACAAGACCCAATTTGCCGACAAAAAATTTGAAGACGTCTCAGCCGACATCAAGAACACCCTTTATCAGCAAGAAGTCTATACCAAGACTCAAGAATGGTTTACCGGCATTCGCAAGGCCGCTAAGATCGTCCCCTTTATCTAAAGAGCTGTGAACAAAACTGCCCAACAAACATTTCTAAAGAAAATAGACTTCCATGTTAAGCGCTGGATTATTCCGGCGCTTACGACTTTTGTGGTAGTTTCCATCTTCACCGTTGTCATATTTACCCGTCGTTCAGTGCCCACAAAACCAACTCAAAACCCGACAGTGACCACTACCAAGATCCTTCCATCGGAAGATATCACCTTGCCCCCGCCGGATATTCGAAGTGGTAACTCCATCGAAGTGGTTTTGAAGGCGAGACGTACCAGAAGAGACTTTCTCGATAAGGAATTAACTTTCAAACAAGTCTCACAAATGCTCTGGGCCGGCCAGGGAGTTACCTCGGATTGGGGTGGTCGCACTGCTCCATCGGCCAAATCTACTTATCCCTTAACATTGTTTCTTATAGCCTACAAAGTTAACGGACTGGAAGCAGGTGAATATCAATATATTCCGGGGGATAGGACTCCCGTGCATCACCTAAAGCCAATTAAGGAAGTTGATCTTCAGCAAGCCATCTTCGAGGCTCTTAACGAAAGCTCCTTCAAGAATGCCCCTGCCGTCATTGTGATCACCGGCAACATGGATAAGATGGCCGAGTCATACGGAGGTATCCCCCACGATAAAGAAGTGTATCTCGAAGCTGGTCACGCCGGAGAGAATATGTATCTTCAAGCCGAAAGCCTTAAGCTGGGTATGGTTACTATTTCCGGCTTTGATAAAGCTAAGGTCAAAGACCTTATTACAATTCCGACAGGTGATACTATAATCTACCTCGTTCCCTTCGGGATACCAAAGCAATAAGAAATGGGAAACTACGAAAAAATTGTTCGCAACTATTGGACCGATAAAGAAAGTCTCAATGCTAAAGAATTCGCAATTCTACGTGAAGAAGCGGCCAAACTAGCTAATGAAAAATATTCTGTGGAAGAAATTATGGAAGTTGCTTGTTCTGGTCGAGCCATGACTGCCAGACAAGCCCTTGCAGTCCTAACCCAAGATAGGATACAAGAACAGCAAGAAAAGCATCACACCGATTTCTAAAATCTATTTTCCTTTTCTCCATTCAGCTATCTTCGTGTGATCTCCTGAGAGTAAGATATCAGGCACCTTCCAGCCGTTATATTCTGCCGGTCTGGTGTATTGGGGATATTCCAATGCCATTTCCTTACTGTAAGACTCTTCTTTAAGTGAATCAGGGTTACCGAGAACTCCTGGCATCAGTCGGCAAATACTGTCCACTACGATCATCACGGGAAGTTCACCTCCGCTCAGTACATATGGACCGATACTGTAAACTTCATCAGCCAGATGTTCGTGCACTCGATGATCTATACCTTCAAAGTGCGGAGCAATAAATATTAAATGCTCTTCTGATTTCAGTCTTTCCACTACTTTTTGGTCATACATCTTTCCCTTTGTATCCATCAAAATCACCCTAGATTTAACTTGTTCTTTTTCTGTCTTGATTCCTTGATTCCTTGAGTTCTTGAGTTCTTGTACTGCTCTCTCCACCACATCCACTCTCATTACCATACCCGCACCTCCGCCAAAAGGCCTGTCATCTACGCTTTTATAGTTATCATCGCTCCAATCTCGCAAATTTCGGACATTGATTTGTACTGTCTCCGATCCTACCGCTCTGCCGATGATAGATGTTTTAAACACGCCCTCAAACATCTCCGGAAATATGGTCAAAATATCTATCCTCATAGCTAGATTGTATAACAACTAATGCCTCTTGAGCTATAATGTCTTCATGCCAAGATTAGTAAAAAAAACTGCCAAAGGCCCGATGGTCGTAGGGGATAAACTCTATTGGTATGTCAATGGTTTAGCTGAAGAAATCGTGACTGAATCTGACGAGAACTGTCATCATGGCGGAGAGAGTTGTAGTCACGACGGAGAAGAAGGTTGTTGTGGAGGTCAGTACCAACACTAGCATATATGAACAAACATCCCATTGCAGTGGTGGTCATCCCTACTTATAACGAAGCCCATTCTATCGGCAAGATGATCGACCATCTCTTTACCGTTACTTTTCCCCATATCAAAGATTGGGATTGTAAAGTTTTGGTAGTAGACGACACCTCTCCGGACGGCACTTACAAAGTAGTCCAAACAAAACAGAAGAAGTATAAAGATCTTTTTCTTTCCCTTAGTGTTAAAAAGGCGGGTATCGGAGCTGCCTATGTTCGCGGTTTCCGTTATGCCATGTCGCAGCTCCATGCGGATGTGGTTTTTGAAATGGATGGTGACTTTCAACATCCTCCGAAGTTGATACCCGTTTTCCTCAAAGAAATCGCCGATGGTTATGACTATGTCATGGGTAGTCGGAAGATCAAAGGCGGTAGCAATCCAAAGGGTTGGGGTTTCAAAAGAGTTTTTTTGAGCGAAGTTGGCAGTCTGGTGGCTCGGTTTGTCCTCTTCTTTCCCACCCAGAATTTTTTCAGGATCACCGATCCCACCGGTGGCTTCAAGGCCACTCGCGTCAAAGGTTTTGTGGATACCATGGATATGGACCATCTTTATTCCCGTAGCTTTGGCTACAAACTTGAATTTCTTTACAATACCGTCATGCTTGGTGCCAAGGTCAAAGAGATCCCTTTGGTATTTGGATTGCGCGCGGCCGGTGAATCAAAGATCGAACCACAAACGGCCTTTGAAGTTTTTAGAGTGGTGACTCTACTAAGATGGCACGATTCCACCACTCAAAAATTTCTTAAATTTGGCACCATCGGCTTGTTTGGTTTTGTTATTAACAAAGTTGGGCTCGATGTTTTTGCCAAACTTCTGAGTAATCTAATCAGTGTGGTGGGTGTCAGAAACACCCTCGCCAACGCTCTAGCTGCCGAAATCTCCATCGTCAGTAACTTTATTTTCAACAATCTTTGGACTTTCAAGAACGAAAAACTGGTTTGGGGTTCCAAGATAGTCAGAAAGTTCGCCACTTTCAATCTCAGTTCTGTTGTCTCGGGTATCCTACTTCCTAGTCTGGTTATCGGTTTGGGGACTCAGATCTTCGGCGATCAGTACCGTTTTCTATTCTTAATTATCGCTGTCTTCTTCGTCACCGTTCCTCTCAACTGGTTCATCTACAACGTCATTATCTGGAAGAAGAAGTAATTCATGGAAGCAATAGCCTCAACACATTTTTCGGAAAGACAAGAAAAGTATAGTCAGGATCTATTAGAGGCAGTCAGGAAAGAATTAGACACGATTGAAATTCCCAAGCCTTTACTTTCTCCACAAGAAGTAAAAGACCGTGATAATTTTCTCCTTATTCATAAATATGCTCGAAATGCCTTTAGATTATCATTTTCCATTCGAGTACCGGAAATAGGTGTCGAAGACCCAAATTAGAGGATCGCAGAGTTTGATCGCTTGATGAATGAGTTGGAGGAGGAAACGAGGGAAGTTGGGGATAAGCCTTTTGTTTACAATCAAATTCCTAACGAAGCAGCTCTTCATCAGATGAGAGGGTATTCTTCTTGGGAGTTTCTCGGGGTAACTGACGAATCAAGAAACGAAGAAACTACCAATCAGGCTACCATTCTTGAGATTTGCGAAATGATCTCCAAAAAAATCGGCGTCGAACTAGATTTATAAAACTCTCTCGTCATTGCGAGTTTCGGTACCCCGAACCGAAGCAATCCCATGCCACCTCTCTCGTCATTGCGAGTTTCGGTACCCCGAACCGAAGCAATCCCATGCTACCTCTCTCGTCATTGCGAGTTTCGGTACCCCGAACCGAAGCAATCCCCGCCACAGAGGTAAGATAGATCTGTGGAGAAAAAGATTCCTTGCATTTACATTCTCACAAATAAGAACAATACAGTTCTTTACGTTGGAGTTACCAACAATTTACTGAGAAGGGTTTGGGAACATAAAGAAAAAATATCAGACGGATTTACCAAACAGTACGGCATTGACAAATTAGTTTATTACGAATTTCTCGAAGATATGAAAGAAGCAATCAAGAGAGAAAAAGTAATAAAGGGAGGTTCGAGAAGAAGAAAGATGGATTTGATTAATTCCTTTAATTCCTCATGGGAGGATTTGTACCAAACACTAATGTAATTCCACTAGCGGGGATTGCTTCGGCTCGAATACGAGACTCGCAATGACGTTATAAGTACGGTGCCCAATCAGCTACCGGGGCAGTGTTGTTCAGCAGGAAGTTCCACGTAAATAGTAGTATCGGAATTACCAGTAAACCAGCGATAATTTTTAATTCTTTTTTCTCAATTAATTTGTCCCAGCCGATCAATACGAGCGGTGCTACGGGCAGAATATAACGGCTGATATCCCGGTGGGCTACCAACAGGGTAGACAAAAAAAATAAACCGGCAAAATAATACTCGATTATTAGTTTCTTCTCCTTAAGTTTCATTATTCCAACCCCAAATATCAGCCAGGTCCAGATCACGTCTTCAAGCCAAAAGCTTCCTACCCAGTTTTTTCCGATCGGGGTAAACACACTGAAAGGCGGCCAAAAGAGATGAATATTATCACCACTATGAAAATAAGCCCACACGTCTCCAGTTCTAATCCTAAAGAACCAAAACAGTACTGGAATTACCGCCAGCTGAATTAACAGGGGCCAGTATTTCCATTGGATTTTCTTGGTTTTCACCGATTCGACCATGGCGAAGATCCCATACGCCGCCAATAGGATTATGGCCGGACTCTTTGTAATCTGTGCCAAAGCGCCGAAAATTCCGGCCCACAAATACTTACCTTTTTTAAAATAGAATAGACTGGCGAGAATAAAAAGAATAAACCATGGTTCCGGAGAACCAATAGCTCGGATAGCTACCCAGCGGGCAGGCAAGATCATAAAAACAAGCGACAGCCAAAAAGGATTGAGACTGAGTTTAAATTCCGCAAGGTACTTATGAAACATCCAAAAGCATAACAGTGATCCCAGTAGGGTCGCTAGTAGCATGGCCGTCGGTCCTTTCAGGAAGGGATCTAAAACAGCGATTGCCGCCGGGTACAAAGGAAAATGTGCCGGAAAATACTCGGCCGGCTCTGTCACCGAAAAATCATTCACAATTTTTTCTTTATTGTACCAAGTCTTTTCCACTATTAGATAATTCGGGCCGTCAAAATTTTGCCAAAGGATCTTGGATCCCTCCGAAAAATCCAGATTCCACCCGGGTAATTGGATTTTGAGGGCGAAAGGTAACCAAGTAACCAGTGTGAACAATGCCACCAACACCAATAAATACGCTCGTTTCATTTACCTCTAGTATATACTTGTGAGTATGCTGGGACAAATCCAAAAGTTATCGGTATTTTTGCCAGCCTATAACGAAGAAGCCAATCTTGAGAGGACGGTCAATAACGTCGTCGAAAATCTAAAAGGAAATGTTCCTATTTGGGAGCTTATTATCGTAAATGATGGCTCCAAAGACAAAACCGGAGAAATTGCCGACCGTTGGAGACGAAAAGATAAACGTATCTCGGTCATCCATCACAACCCCAACCGAGGTTATGGTGCCGCCCTCAAGAGTGGCTTATACGCCTGTAAATACTCCTGGATTGCCTTTATCGATTCTGATGGCCAGTTTGACTTCTCCGAAATTAAGAGATTTATTGATACTCAGCAGAGAACCGCCGCTGATATGGTAATCGGTTTCTATCTGAGTCGAAAAGTTTCTCTCAGCCGCAAATTAAATACTTTCATCTGGCAAGTAATTGTCCGTCTCTTATTTAGGCTCAATGTCCGTGACATTGATTGTGGTTTCAAGCTTATTTCCAAAAAAATTATCGATACCATAGAACCTCTCCAAAGCGAGAGGGGAGCCTTTATTAGCAGTGAGTTTCTTATTAAATCCAAAAAAGCCGGCTTCAAAATTATCGAAATCGGAGTAAACCATTACCCTCGGAAGCAGGGAGAAGGTACCGGAGCCAATATTGACGTCATCATTCAAAGTTTTATTGATCTTTTTAAACTTTGGTACTCACTGAAATAAAACCATCGTCATTGCGAGGAGCAAAGCGACGTGGCAATCTATACAAATGAAAACATTAGGGGAATTCATCAAGAAAAACAAACTCGAGTCCTTTTCTATTTTCTTAATCATTCTTCTTGCTCTTTGTCTCCGTCTGTATCGTATTAGCGAGTTCATGACTTTCTTGGGTGACGAGGGTCGGGATGTCCGCATTGTGAGAGATCTCATTACCAAAGGTAACCTTGTTTTTATTGGACCCCAAACAAGCATCGGGAACATGTATCTCGGTCCACTTTACTATTACATAATAGCCCCAGCTCTTTTTCTTTCACGATTGAACCCAGTTGGTCCTGCAGTTCTAAATGCGCTCATTGGCACTTTCACTGTTTTACTCACTTATTTTATCGGCCGAAAACTCTTCGACAAGTGGTCCGGTCTGATCGCCGCTCTCCTATACGCGGTTTCACCTGTAGCCATCATCTACTCTCGTTCTTCCTGGAACCCAAACCCCATGCCTTTATTTGCTTTACTTTGTATTTGGGGCATTTACCAGGTTTGGCAAAACAAGCAATATTTCTGGCTTCCTCTTGTTGGGATTTTCTTTGCTTTAGCCTTGCAGATGCATTACCTGGGCTTGCTATTGGGGCCCGTCCTCGGACTGTTTTGGATCGTCACCCTAATTTCAATTAATAAGTCAAAAGACCTCTTACGAAAAAAAACCTTTTTACATTTTACTCTTTTTGCGTTTTTGAGTTTTTTCATCCTTATGTCTCCGTTATTGCTCTTTGATCTCAAGCACCAAGGGATGAATTTCAACGCCTTCAAAGCGTTTTTCACCGACCGACAAACCACAGTCAATCTCAACCCTGCCAAATCTGATCGTTTCCTTCCTGTCATATATTTGACCGTCTCGGATCTGATATTGGCTCGGCAGACCACCTGGGCCCCGCTAGCATCGATTCTGATTCTTTTATTTTCAGTCTTGATCTATCTCAAATCAAAGTGGTTCAGTTCTCTCAAAACTATTTTCGTTTGGCTCGGCTTTGCGATATTGGGCCTCAGTGTTTACAAACAGCATATTTATATCCATTACCTAGGTTTTATTTATCCGGCCATATATCTGCTGGAGGGGGCCCTCCTTGGGTTTCTCCTAAAGCAAAAAACACTTTTCGGGCTGATTGCGATTACTTTAATTGTTTTTCTCTTCGCCAATAGTATAATTTTTAGTCCGGTGAGGGAAAATCCCAACCGTCAGCTCCAAAGAACAGAACAGGCCGTGGACCTTATTCTTAAAGAATCAGATGGCCAGCCATTCAACTTCGGCCTGATCGCCAAACAGAATTATGATGAATCTTATCGTTACTTTTTGGAAAATAAAAATACTGGTTTGATCAGGGGAGAAGATAAAATTGTCGATCAGCTCTTTGTTATCTGCGAAGACGGAGCCAATTGTCAGCCCGAAGGCCACCCTGCGTGGCAGATTGCTAAATTTGGACCATCTCATGTTGTGGGCCAGTGGCAGATCGATTATTTAAAAATTTATCGTTTAGTTCACACCAAATGATTACTAACTACACGAACGGACCGTTAGTATGGTTAGATCTGGAATTCACCGATCTAGACGTCAAAAGAGCTCAGATCGTGGAGATTGCCACGGTCATCACCGACGCCAAGCTCAATATCAAAGCTATTGGTCCCGATCTAGTCATTCATCAGCCGGAGTCGGTCTTAAAGGGGATGGTGCGTTGGAATCAAGAACATTTTTCGGAGTCCGGATTAATGGAAGAGATTATCGCTTCCAAGGTCACCCTGAGACGAGCGTACGAAGAAACCTTAAAATTTGTCAAAGCTCATTGCGCTTTCAAAACCGGAGTGCTGGCCGGGGCCTCGGTTTATATCGACCGCGAGTTCCTGGGAGAATATATGCCTGTTCTCTATGACTATTTACATTTCCGGATCATCGATACCAATACCATTAAAGAGCTCATGCACCGTTGGTACCCTCGCATTCCCGATTATCCCAAACTCGAGGCTCATCGGGCAGGAAAAGACATTATTGAGTCGATCAATGAGTTAAAATATTACCAAGCCAACCTTTTTAAATAAACCTCTACACTTGTCATTTCGGACCCAATCCGGAATCCATAAAAATAATGACCCCCAAACTCTCCATTGTCATCAGTAACTATAACGAACACGCCAATCTGAAAAGGGGAGTCCTGGAACAGATGTCGGCATATCTTCGGGAAGCTCATTATCCTTGGGAAGTTATCATCAACGACGACGGATCGAGTGATGGCGGAGATAAAATAGTTGAAAATTACACCCAAAAGCACCCCGGTTTCCGCATGATCAGAAGCAAGCACGGGGGTAAGGCGGCCGGTATTTGGAATGCCATTCAAGCCGCCAAGGGCGAGATTGTTCTCTTTACCGATATGGACCAATCCACCCCTCTTCAGGAAGTCGAGAAACTGCTTCTGTCATTTGACCGGGGCTACGATGTAGTTTTTGGTTCTCGTGGCAAAATGCGCCACAACTTCTCAGCTTTGCGCCAGCTTTCTTCCTGGGCTTTCCGTTCGTTTAGGGGTATGTTGTTACTCCACGATGTCGTCGATACTCAGTGTGGTTTCAAGGCCCTGAGATTGGCTGTTGCTAAAAAGATATTTCCTTTGCTTAGTGTTATCAAAGATAAAAAAGTTGTCAGTAAGGGTTGGACTGTTTCGGCTTTCGATGTCGAGCTATTATTCCTAGCGGAAAAGCTCGGTTACAAACTTAAAGAAGTCGATGTAACATGGAAAAATGAAGATACCTCGATTAGCAAACAGAAAAGTTTTATTGGAGAATCGGTTGACATGCTCAAGCAAATTATTCAAGTTAAGATCAGTGACCTTTCAGGAAAATATGATCAAAAATAAAGTTTTTTGGTTACTTAGTTTGGCTATTATCACTCTAGCCCCCTTTTTGTTTTTTCGGCTTTATCGTTTGGGGCAAACCCCAGTCTTTGTCGACGAGGCCATTTATATTCGCTGGTCTCAGGTAATGCGCGCGGAGCCTACACTTCGCTTTTTACCGCTGTCGGATGGCAAACAACCACTCTTTATGTGGTCCACCATGCCTTTTCTTAAACTCGTCTCTGATCCGTTAATTGCTGGTCGTTTGGTCTCCTTTTTTGCCGGTTTTGGTTCCTTGGTGGGTATAGGAACACTGGCCTTATTACTCTTTTCCGATCCTTTTATAGCTCTTTTTTCTTCTCTGATTTATGCCATTATTCCCTTCACTATATTTTTCGACCGCATGGCGCTGACGGATAGTTTACTAGCAATGTTTGGAGTTTGGTCTCTGGTCTTTGCCGTAAAATTCGCCAATACTCTTCATAACGAATATGCAATGTACCTGGGGTTTGCTATCGGCGGCGGGCTTCTCACCAAATCTCCAGCCATGATTTTTTATTTTTGGACTTTGCTGGCCATACTATTTACTCTCGATCAAAAAAAAATCACCATGGATCTTGTAAAGAAACTCCTTTGGGGATTATTCCTGTCCTTGTTTATTTCTCAGGCTATGTACGCCATTCTCCGTTTGGGTGTTGGTTTTCAAATGATCGGTACTCGGAACCAAGATTACGTTTTTTCTATCAAAGAGATCTTATCTCATCCCACGACACCATTTATTGGCAATATTGAAACCACCTTAAACTGGTTATTCCTATTGTTCTCGCCTACAGTTCTACTGTTGGGAGTACTAGGCTACCTAAATTCAAAAGTCAGACGCCAATATGTCTTATTAATTATTGTCTCCCTGGCTCCTCTCCTGTACCAGGCCTTCGTTGCCAAAGTCTATACCAGTCGCTATATTTTATACGCCGTTTTACCTTTAATTCCGCTGGCTGGTTTGGGACTCCATTGGCTTTTTAGTCGCAAGGGACTTCTGATTAAATCATCGATCACCCTTTTCCTTTCCCTACCATTTCTCATTTCCCTTGTTTATTTATTCAACCCCGCCCTAGCTCCCATGTCGTTTGATATGCGCAATGGCTACTTCGAAGAGTGGACTGCCGGCTACGGTCAAAAAGAAGTGGCTCGGTACTTAATTGACGAAGCTTCCAAAGGTAAGAAAATAGTTGTCTTTACCGAAGGTTTTTTCGGCACTCTACCGGATGGTTTGCAGATCTATACCGAAGGCAATAAAAACATTACCATTGTTGGCTCTACTTACTATGTTTCGGAAATTCCTTCCGGTCTTCTAAACACCTCTAGTGACAATCTGCGCTTCTTGGTTCTAAACAAATCCCGGAACCATCTTTCTGCTGGCGACTTATCCAAGTTAGAGTTAATTAAGGAGTATCCCAAAATGGTTCGGATGGACGGTACCCGCGAATCCCTCCAATTCCTCCGCCTGAAATAAACCTGTTTTCCTCCGTATATAATTAAGCCACATGCGTTATTTTTTCCAATTGATACCCTCGTTCATTAAACTATTTTGGCGCTTCCGTTTGGAGTTTCTCTTGCTCTTATTGTTACTACCAGCCGTTGCCGACATTTTTAAGCCAGGCTTTTTTCCAATGCATGACGACCTTCAAGTTTTCCGACTTTATGAAATTCACAAGTGCCTCCTTGATGGTCAAATACCCTGTCGTTGGGTACCTGACGCCGGTTATGGCTATGGCTATCCCTTGATGGAATTTTATCCACCCATGCCTTACTATCCCATGGAGCTGATGGTTCTTTTGGGAGCCGGTTATTTCTTGCCCGTCAAAGTCATGTTCGCTCTTGCCTTTTTACTTTCTGGCCTGGGAATGTATCTCTTGGCTAAGGAGTTCTTTGGTAGATGGGGAGGCATCTTAGCCGGCGTTATCTACGTTTACTCTCCTTATCATTCGGTCGATATTTTCGTTCGTGGCGCCATGAATGAAGGGTGGGGCATGGTCTGGTTCCCCTTTGTCCTTCTCTACATTTATCGGCTAATCACCAAAGAAAAATCCAAAACAAACTTTATTTTATTAAGCCTTGCTTTGGCTTTGCAGTTCACTTCGCACAATGTGATGACTTTGGTTTTTGCCCCAACTGCCATCATTTGGGCCATTTTCTGGATGTGGAAAACCGGTAAATTTATGGCAGTCAAAAATCTTTTCCTGGTCGGCCTTCTGGGAATTGGGCTTTCGGCCTTTTTCTTTATTCCAGTGGTCCTAGAACAAAAATTTGTTCATGTCGATTCCATGACTGTAGGGTATTTTAATTATCTAGCCCACTTTGCCGACATCAAACAGCTTTTTCTGTCTCGCTTTTGGGGCTACGGCGGTTCTACCTGGGGTCCGGAAGATGGCATGTCTTTTTCCATCGGCCATCTCCAATGGATTGGCGCAGTTCTTGCCGCTTTAATAGCATTAATTAGATTGTCATTCTCGCGAAAGTTGGCCGATGGTCCCTGGAGAGGGAAATCTTTACCAATGATGATCATAATGTTAGTCGCTTTCGGTTTTATATACGCTTTTCTTACTCATAGCCGATCAAACTTTATCTGGGAACGCTTGAGTATCCTTCAGTTCGCCCAGTTTCCTTGGCGCCTCGTGGCCTTGATAGTTTTCTATTTTTCTTTTGCATCAGGTTATCTCGTGACTGTTTCTATACCTAAGATGGTCAGGCCGATTCTGTTTGCTATTTTTATTATTTGTATCATTACTTTTAATATTGGTTTTTTTCATTTCGAAAGGCACGTGAGGATTACCACTCAAGAAAAGCTCTCCAGTCTTCAGTGGGAGCTTCAGGTGACCGGAGGCATCTTTGATTATTTACCCCGCTCGGCACCCAAACCACCAGGAGATCCCGCTTTTACTATCCCCCAATTCTTGGTTGGCCGGGGAGGGATTCTAAATTTCCTGGCAGGGTCAAACTGGATGAGCTTTGATGTTAACTCTTCAACACCGGTGGCCAAAGTCATGTTGCCCCTTTATACTTTTCCCGGTCTCACCACTAGAGTGGATGGGGCAAAGGTCTCTACCGAGATAGATCCTGAGCTGGGACGAGTAGTCGTTACCGTCACACAAGGTGTTCATCACGTAGAGTCCAGGATAGGCTACACCACGGTTCGTCTGTTTTCCGATCTACTCACTTTATTCTCTATACTTTTATTATTCAAACTAATTTCCGATGATCGAAAACACTCCACCTGACGCTCCATCGGTGTTAGAAATTCAAGAAGTTAAACGACGGTCGGTTTCCGGTGTTTTAGCTCTAGTTTCCCGTACTTTCATCATTCAAATTATTTCTTTTGTCGCTACTCTCGCCCTTACCATTTTTCTTGATCCCAATACTTATGGTGTTTTCTATCTGGTTTCTTCGCTTGTTAACTTTCTTGCCTATTTCTCGGATGTTGGTTTGGCCGCCGCTCTTATTCAAAAGAAAGAGGAAATTACCAAGGAAGATTTATCGACCACTTTTACCGTCCAGCAGATATTAGTCATTTCACTTCTTGTCATTCTTTTTATTCTTTCTCCATTAATCCGTACCCAATATCGGATCGATCGGACCGGCATGTATCTCCTGTATGCTATGGGTATTTCACTTTTCCTTAGCTCGCTAAAGACAATTCCTTCGATCATGCTGGAAAGAGAAATCAAGTTCAGCAAGCTGATTCTTCCACAGATATTGGAAACACTCACCTTCAATGCCATTGCTGTTATTTGTGCATGGCGCGGTCTTGGAGTTACCTCATTTACTCTGGCCGTTCTCGGCCGGGGGGTTGTTGGTCTCATCGCTATGTATCTTGTTTATCCTTGGCGACCATCGTTTGGTATTAGCCGGTCTTCGCTCTCGCATCTTCTGCGTTTCGGTTTACCTTATCAAGTTAATACTTTCTTGGCCGTTCTCAAAGATGATGGCATGACCATTATTCTTACCCGCATCATTGGTACTCAAGGCCTCGGTTACATTGGTTGGGCTTCTCGTTGGGCGGGCCTTCCATTAAGAATCGTCATGGACAATCTCACCAAGGTTTCATTTCCTACCTTTGCCAGATTGCAACACGACAAAGTGAGATTGGCCAAGGCTGTCGAAGTCAGTCTGAAATATATGTGTTTGTTAGCCTTCCCCATCCTTGTCGGCATGGGTTTTTTGGCCCTACCTGTAACGCATCTGATTCCGCGTTATGTCAAATGGCTACCTGCCATTATCCCTTTATATATTTATCTTTATAACTCGGCCTGGGCCAGTATCAGTACTAGCCTTACCAACCTTCTCAATGCCACTGGACATATAAAATCAACTTTTAAACTCATGCTAATGTGGACCGGTCTAACTTGGTTAACGATGCCGTTTATGGCTGTACGGTTTGGTTACTTGGGCGTTGCCTATGCTACCGGGATTATTGCCACGTCTTCCTTTGTTACCATATTACTTGCCAAAAAATACGTTGACTTTAATTTTTTCAATATTATCAAGACCCCAATTTTGGCGTTGTTACCCATGAGTTTTTGGCTGTATCTCTCTGCCGGCTCAATTTCCTCTTTCCTTTCCCTGGCACTAATTATAATTTTTTCTGTCGTCATATACTTCTTGGCCATATTAGTTCTTGAAGGAAAATCGTTTTTCCTGGATACTCTTAATTACTTTAAGATAAAACATGCTTAGAAAAATCTTTATCATTTTCTTTTTACTTCTCCTTTGCTTTTCCAGAAAGGTGCAGGCTTTCAAGGCGGAAACTTATGTTTCTTTTGCCAATCCGGTCAGAGGACCGGAAGGTTGGAAAAATTCCAAACAGAATCCTTTAGATCTGCCTCTGTTTCAATATCAAGAGTCAACTCACTCAGCCTTTCCGGTCACCTGGCTTCTCCGCTTTGACGCCGTCAATGATGCCACTATATCGGCGTTCTTCAGCGGTCTAATAGAAACAGACAAGAATCAGTCTTTAGGATCTTTTTTGGAAATCACCCCCAGATTAACGGAAGCAGCCAACGTAATTTATCCTGGAGGGATCTCTCTTTTTAATGCCAATCGTATTTTTCTTTCCGGGTACTCGATTGAGGACAGAAAGAAGCTGATAGATACCTATATGTCAGCCTTTTTTGTTAGTTTTGGTTTTTACCCCAAGTCGGTATCTGCATGGCATTTCGATAGTTATAGTTTGCAGTATCTTCAGTCCAAGTATTCAGTCTTGACGGCCATGAACTACGACGATCAATACAACACCGATAGTTATCGTTTGTGGGGTGGATATCTCGGTAGCCCCTATTTTCCCGATAAAAACAATTCATTAATACCAGCCTACAGTTTCGGAAATCGTATCAATTTGGCCATGGTTCGCTGGGCTCAACGAGACCTGTTTAATTTTTACGGATCAAATAACGCTTCTCTCCATTCGGTTCAGGTAAACGATTATTTGGCGTTGGGTCAAGACACAAAGTATTTTGAAAAGTTGCTCGCTATGTACAATCAAAAAGGAGTCAACGAGTTTACCTACGTAAATATTGGCTTAGAGAATGATTACGATCTGTCTCTCTACAAAAAGGAAATTAAAAATGTTTACAAAGCCATAAAGATTAATAGCGACAAATTCAATTTTCACCCCATCTCACTTTCGGACTTTGGGGATTGGTTCAAAGCCCGTTATCCCGAAAGCTCTCCTGCTTATTTTTATCAGACCGAGGATCCCACAGGGGTTAATTCCGGTAAGGTTTTTTGGTACCAGAGTCCCTTCTACCGTCTTGGTCTCAAGTCGGAAAAAGGCAAAACCAATATTATCGATTTCAGAGTTTTCAATCGAGAAATTTACGAAGATTACCTGACTACCCCCAATCAGGATCTTGGTCTTTTCCACGAAATTCCGGCGGTGATTGATTCGGTAAAATTTCCCGGTAAGGAAATAGTTCTTGATATAGATTTACAAAAAGCCGATCTTGTCCGTTCCAAGCAATGGGACTACTGGCAGACCGCCCTTTGGGTGGACGGAAAAATGCTCACTTTTCAGCCGGACAAAATTGTTTTCTCTAATTTTCAAGCACCACCCATCAATTCCGAAGATATTAAACCCATGGTTACCAAAGATCAAACCGTCTGGGAGCTCACGCCCCATACCCCCTTCAAAAACACTTCTCATTCCACCTGGCTCTTCTGGCTATTGATTATTATTGTCATTCCGGGCTCCCGCCTGCAGAAGCTAAGACACTTCAGCACTTGCGGGCAGGTGACTCGGAATCTATATAAATTTTTCCAAACTAATACCTTCGCACCGATAACTCTCCTGATCTCTTTCCTAGCCGGCCTAACTGTTTTTCGTAGCGGAATCCTTTATCCTTTTGGTATGGGTTTCTGGGGTCCCAATGGCCATGACGCTCTTTTTCATTTGTCTTTAATCGAAAAATTCTCGGCCACTCCTTTTAGTTTTTCCCATCCTCAAATAGCAGGTGAGAAGATCGCCAACTATCACTTCCTCTTCGATTTTATCTCCGGGATTGTGGTCAAACTTTCCGGTCTCTCTGCTCTAGACTTCTACTTTCGGGTCTTTCCCGTCCTGGCCGGAATCGCCATTATTTTTCTATTAGATAAACTTCTCAAGACTTGGCGGTACTCCCGATCGGAGAGATTACTGTCCATTTTGTTAGTTTTTCTCGCCGGTTCATTCGGATTCATCCCCAAACTACTGATTGGACAAGACGTTTTTACCGGAGAGTCTGCCTTCTGGTCCAATCAATCGGTTTCCATCTTTCTTAACCCACCCTATGCTCTCTCGATCACCCTCCTCCTTCTCTTCCTGAACAGGCTAAGCGGTAAACCAAGAACCAATAACTCGGCACTAATAATTCTCTCTCTCCTCGGCGGTCTTCTAGCCCAAACCAAGGTCTACGCTTTTATTCTCTTACTTGGAGCTCTGCTATTTTCCAAAAAATACAAACTATTTATTGGAGTTCTGCTTATCGGCATCCTAATTTCACTGCCTTTCACTACTTTCGCCGGTCAATCACCATTTATTTTTTCGCCCCTCTGGTTTCCCCGAAGTCTGTTTGCTTCGTTTGATCGTGTCTATTGGCCTCGTCTGGTCGAAGCCTGGCAAGCTTACGAAGCCTCGGGAAATTTCCTTAAACTTAGTGTGATCAATTTATTTGCCTTAATCGTATTCTTAGTTGGAAATCTCGGAGTTCGCCTACTCGGATTATTTGAAATGAGTCGGACAAAATCTCATTCTGATTCAGAGACAATAGTCCGCTGGCTTATCGCCTTCGGTTTATTACTACCGCTTCTTTTTGTTCAAAACATCAATCCTTGGAACACCATCCAGTTCATGTATTATGCTCTCTTCTTTCTAGGCATTTTTACCGCCAAATATATTTCCGCCTTCGCACCCCGCACCAAACACCTCGCACTACTAATCCTGATTCTCATCTTCCTCGCAATCGCCACCACTGTCGGGACCCTCAAGGACTACCTCGGTTACTTCTCATCCTCACGATTAAGTTATACCGAACTATTGGCACTGGACAAGCTTCGAGCAGAGCCAAAAGGAATCGTTCTGTCTCCACCCTACAATGAGGTGGCGGCTAGTCGTGTATCGGCCCCCAAACCTCTTTATGCCTATGTTTCAACTGCCTATATTTCAGCACTCTCCGGCCAACCAGAGTTTCTAGCCGATACCATCAATCTGGATATTACCGGTTTTGCTTACTCCGAGCGGGCCAGAGATGTTCAGCGTTTCTACAACACCGAAGATAAAGAGTGGGGGAGAGCTTTTCTACAAAATAACCATATTCAATACGTCTACGAAACTCGTCTTCAAAAGTTGAAATTGGCCCCCGCCGATCTACATCTGGAGAAAATCTTTGACTCAGGGGAAATAAACATATATAAATTTAACTAGCCCATGGCCAAGATAAAAATTTCAGCAGTTGTTAATACCAGAAACGAATCTGAAAATATTTTTGATTGCCTGAAAGCACTTGGATTCTGTGACGAGATTGTCGTGGTCGATATGGAGTCGGAAGACAATACGAAAGAAATTGTCAACCAATTTACCGACCGGATCTATGATCACAAAGTGGTTGGCTTTGTTGAGCCAGCTAGAAACTTTGCTATCAAGAAGGCTCTTGGGGAGTGGATCTTGATTGTGGACGCTGACGAGCGCGTGTCCAGGACATTAGCAGCCAAGTTAATTGAAGTTGCCGACAAAAACGAAGTTGATTTTGTACGCATACCCAGGAAGAATCTGGTTTTTGGCCATTGGCTACAGTATTCACGTTGGTGGCCGGACTATAATGTCCGCTTTTTCAAAAAGGGTTCAGTAGAGTGGCAAGATGAGATTCATTCGGTGCCTATCACTTACGGTACAGGTGTCAATTTGGAGGCAGAAACGGGTCTGGCTCTGGAACACCACCATTATCGTACCATCGACGAATATTTCCTCAGGGCACTCCGATACTCCAACCAGCAGTCCAAAGAGTTAATTAACTTCGGCTACAAATTCGACCCTGCAGATTTAATAAAAAAACCTGTTGGCGAGTTTTTGTCCCGCTTCTTTGCCGGTGAAGGTTACAGAGATGGTCTTCATGGACTGATTATAGCCATGCTTCAGTTTTTCTCTATACTCCTTATTTATCTAAAAGTTTGGCAAACGGAAGGCAACAAACCCATCAGTGAAAGAGAACTTACTCCAACCTGGCAAAACAGTTTCTTACAAAAATTCAAAGAATTCCGCTATTGGTTTCTTACCTCCAAGATCCAAAACTCCAAATCCAAAACCGACGCCTTCTTCCTCAAGCTCCAGCGCCGCCTCCTGAAATAGACGACTTTTTGAGCCTATTTGCCATGCATTAAGACCCGGAACAACACCTAAAACAAACACTAGCACGCCATGTCCAAAAAAGAAACAACTTGTTTTGTTGAATTAGGGGACACAAAAGTAATCAGTTGTCTTGCCTCAGGTGAAGAGGTTTTTGTGACTCCGCAATCACATTTTTACTCCCATCCAGATACCCACGAGGCGGTTTATCGCGTTTTGCCTACGATTGACGTTAACTCTTTGTCGTTCGACGATAGTGGTCTCACTCACACCGCCGTAGAGGTCAAAGGCATGGAGGGGAGATGTCTTTGCGTTCCCGTTACCGACTCGGATAAGTTTGTGTATGCCAAAAGAAAACCCCGCACTTGGTACACCCGCTTTGTGATTGGGCGTGAAGTGTCCAAGACCAATCTCTTGACTTTGGTCATAAAAAAACAGGGAGACGGATATGAACTCTCTACCTCCTACTGGGGCCCCTGTGCCTACCCGGAACCAAGTGACCCTTGTCTTTCTCCCGGAACCCCGGAATACGAAATCTCCGAAAAATTTTGGAGACAGAAAGCTCTTGTTTTACCCTCGGACGAAGCTTCGCTGATGTCTCTCGGTATCGATCCCGGACAAATCAAAGAGAGTTTGGAAGCAGGTGAAGAGTACTTCAGGTCGGTCTAGCGATATATAATACCTTTATGCATTTTTCCCAAGTGTCGGCAAACTTCGCCGATAAATTTTTCGAGTATGTTAAGCAAGCGCATCATATCGTTATTACCGCCCACGTCTCACCGGACAGTGATTCTATGGCCTCTGTTCTATCGGTCTACGAGATTCTCGTCAACAAGTATCCCGGCAAGGATGTCCGAGTCCTTTATTCTGCTGAGGCCCAAGACAATTACCGTGTTTTCAAAAACTACGACAAAATCGAATTTGTCACGGATATTGCCGAACGGCTTAATCAAACCGATCTCTTAATTATGTTGGATGGTAGTCAATTTTCCCGTTTTTCCGTCTCTCCCGAAAAACTCCAATCAATTTCACATACTATTTGTCTTGATCATCATTCTTCTCCGATATCGGAATTTTCTCTAAGTTTGGTTGTCCCCTCATCTTCCTCATGTGTCCAATTGGTCTATCTGGCACTTTGTGGTGAAGTTATAGTCACTCCTAGTTTAGCCGAAATTTTTCTACTCGGGATACTAGGCGACACCGGCAATTTCAACTATCTCAAGCCAAACCAGACCGAAACACTGACCATAGCAAAAAAGATGATCGAAATCGCTAATGTCGATATCCAAGAATTTCAATCCAGATACCAATCCATTCCCAAGAGAGCCTTTGAGCTACTCAAGGAACTGATGAAAAATACAGTTTTCTCTTCTTCCCCAAACTGGCCGGATTACCAATACAGTTTTATCGGCAAAGAAGTTATCGATGCCGGAGAATTTTCCGATTCTGAAATTGGCGAAGCCTGTGGTATTTTTCTCTCGCATTTTTTAAGGACTGTTACCGGCTTTACTTGGGGTTTTGTAATTACCCCTCGATCTTCCGGAGAATGTAATATTTCCCTTCGTTCGCTTCCCCGATCCGTCAGTGTCCGGGATCTTATGGAAAGGACGGGGCTGGGTGGAGGTCACGATCGTGCCGCTGGAGGTTCTTTTAAGAAAACAGATAAAGATGTCGAAGTCACCAGTATCACTTGGTTAATCAACTGGCTGGGTAACCACGATCCGGTTCTGTCTTAAGCTATAATTAAGTCAATGAAACTTGGCTTTATTACGGTTAACTTTCACAGTGACGAGGATACTATTCAGGTCGTTTCCCAGCTGGAGGAAAATATTTTACCCCATGGAGTTGAGCTGGTTATCTACTGCGTCGACAACTCACTTTCTGAGAGTCTCCCCAGCAAACTAACCCAGTATCCTCATGCTGTTTATTTGAACTCACCAGGCAATGTTGGCTTTGCGGCTGGCAACAATATTGGCTTCAGGCGTGCCCTCAAAGACAAAGTTGATATTGTAGTTCTCGTCAACAACGATACCGTGGTCCCAAAAGATTTGGTAAAAAACATTCTCTCCTCTCCTGTTACCAATGAAAAGGTGGGCGCTGTTGGTGGACTTATTTATTTTGCCAAAGGCTTTGAGTTTAGAAACAAATACAAAGAAACAGATTTAGGTAAAGTAATTTGGTATGCGGGTGGAATACATGACTGGAATAATGTCTACGGAACACATCTGGGAGTCGACGAGGTCGATCATGGACAATTCAATACAGTTAGAGAAACGGACTTCATCACCGGCTGTCTTTTTGTCGTTCGCCGTGATGTTCTAGAAAAAGTTGGTCTAATTGATGAACGCTATTGTCTTTATTTCGAGGACTCAGATCTTTGTTTAAGAATTAAAAAAGCCGGCCTTCACTTGGTCGTCGATCCGAAAATAACAATTAGGCACAAGGTTGCTCAAAGCTCGGGTATCGGTTCTCCACTGAATGATTATTTTATCACCAGAAATCGCCTGCTTTTTGGGATGACCTATGCCAGTTTTAAAACAAAGTTCGCTCTGCTCCGCGAAGCCTTAAAAAAATTATTTATCGGCACCCCGGCACAAAAAATTGCCGTTAGAGATTTCTTTATGCGGAACTTTGGCTGGGGCAGTTGGAACAAAAAAGTGTCCGTGCCGGGCAAACAATAATATGAAACTATCAGTTATCATCCTTACGCACAATGTCGAAGATGAGATTATTCCTGCTATCAAATCTTCCCAATTCGCCGACGAAATTATCGCCATCGACACCGGATCCACGGATAGGACATTGGATATTTGTCGAAAATTTGGAGTGAAAATTGTCCATACTACTACTGATAGTTTTTCCAAATGGCGCAATGATGGAGCCAAGGCCGCCAAAGGGGACTGGCTTCTTTATCTGGATTCTGACGAAAGAATCCCGGTAAAGTTAGCCGGTGAAGTCTTGTCCACCATTCAAAATCCGACACATTCTGCCTATACTATCAGTCGCTACGAAGTATTTTTAGGTAAACATCTCAACCATTGGGGTGATCCTCGTGTCCTTCGTCTCATGAAACGGTTTGCTCTTAAGCGTTGGGAAGGGAAGCTTCACGAACAACCCAAGATTGATGGCTCAGTTGGAGATCTGCGACAGCAAATGGTCCACCTTTCCCACAAGAATATTGACGAAAAACTTCCCAATACTCTCCTCTGGTCAAAGACCGAAGCTACAATGCTTCTCAATGCCGGTCACCCCCCTATGGTTGGCTGGAGGTTTGTTCGTATCATGTTTACCGAATTTTGGGACCGTTGTCTCAAGCAGGGTCTTTGGAAAGATGGTACCGAGGGTTGGATCGAAATTATCTATCAGATGTTCAGCAAGTTTGTGACATATGAACGTCTTTGGGAGATGCAAAGACAACCATCCCTAAAGGAGACTTACAAAGATATTGATAAGCAAATCCTTTCCGAATGGGAAAAACGAGCAAAATAAATCTGCTAATGCTCCTAGCTCAAACAGAAACTTCCTATTTAGACTAGAATATACATATCTGTGATGAAAAAAGCCTTAATCTTTGATCCGTATCTAGACACGCTCGGAGGAGGGGAGCGGTATGTTCTTACTTTCGCTCTTGGGCTCCTCAAAAACGATTATTCGATAGTTTTGGCTTGGCCGGATAGAAAGGAGTTGGATCTGGCACATTCTCGTTTTGGCCTGGATCTATCCAAAATCGCTATTAACTCGGAGGCTTATGGTCTATGCAGTCAAAAAACAGCTTATGCTGAAAGATTAAAATTCACTAAAGACTACGATCTAATTTTCTGGGTTTGTGACGGTAGCTTACCCTTCTTATTTTCCAAAAACAATCTGATTCATCTCCAGGTTCCTTTCAAAAAGATGGGCGGCAACTCCACTATCAATAATCTGAAGACAGTTTTCATCAAAAAGTTTGTTTACAACTCCAATTTCACCAGAAACGTCCTCGAGAAAAATTTACAGAAAGATAAAGGCTTTGTGCTCTATCCCCCGATAGATACTAATGGATTTACACCAGGCAAAAAAGAAAACGTAATTCTCTCGGTCGCCAGGTTTGATTCACCCTCTCACAGCAAAAGACAGGATATTTTGGTTGAAGCTTTTAGAACTCTTTCAGAACAGGTAAAAGGTTACACACTAGTCTTGGCAGGTGGCTTGAAAGGGGACGAGATTGTTATGCAGAAACTTAGAACTTCCGCCAAGGGGTTAGGTGTAGAGTTTCTCATCAATCTGGACTTTGGTGAATTAAAGAAAATCTATTCTCAAGCCAAGTTCTTTTGGCACGCTGCCGGTTTTGGAATCAACGAGCAAACAGACCCGGAAAAGGTTGAGCATTTCGGCATGACCACGGTAGAGGCTATGGCTTCCGGTTGTGTTCCCGTCGTCATCAATAAAGGAGGCCAAAAAGAAATCATTACTGCTGGAACTGGCTATTTATGTGAGGATAGCGCCGAAATAGCCCAAAAAACAGTCGAGTTAATTAGAAACCCAAAGGCTCTTACGGCAATGTCCAAGGCCGCCATTGATCGCTCGCAATTTTTTTCAACGGGTAACTTTTTTGAAAAAATAAAATTATTGTTATAAAAGATGCTCAGTCTTTTGAAGAAAAACATCTCCTTGATTCTTTTTCTGGTCATTTTGTTGTCCAGCTCCGTATTAAAAATCATGGAGGTGTCTCACAATAATTTTCCCTTTACTACGGATCAGGGACGAGACATGGTCGATATGCGCCACATGGTAGTTACTCATTCACCCCGACTAGTTGGCCCCACTACCAGTATTAATGGTGTTCTTCTGGGACCATTTTGGTATTATTTCAATTTAATTCCTTTTGTTGCCGGAGGTGGAGATCCCTCATTCCTTGTTTATTGGCAGATTCTCTGGTATCAGCTTTCAGTAGTTGCTCTCTGGTTTGTCTTAAAAAAGAACCACTCCTCACTCGCAGTCATAGTCTCTGTTTTGTTGTTCCTTATGCCCACAGGTTTTAATACCGCCAGATATTTCTGGAACGCCAATTCTATGGTCTTCTTTACAACTCTTTATTTTGCTGCCCTCATCTTTGCTTTTCATGTCTCTCCTTCGAAACTAAAAACTAATACCCCCGCACCAATAACTCTCCTTGTGCTCGGTCTTGTCTCCGGAATATCTATGCAAATTGAGGCAGCTTTTGGTATTCTGTTTTTTCCTTTCGCCCTTCTCTATCTTCTCACTTGTCATTCCCGACCTGAATGGGCCGAAGGTGCCCGAAAGGGTGAATCCATAAAATTTAAAATAAAAAAACTCATATATTTAACCACTGGCTTCGGCCTTACCTTGCTCCCTCAAGTTTTATTCGAATTCAAACACGGTTATATCATGACCAAGATTCTCTTGGGAGAATTTTTCGGACAAGGCACCATGCTCGGAGAGAAAATTACTTTTGCCGAAAAGTTAACTCAGCGCTGGGAACATTTTCAACTTTTAATTCTTCGCTCTACCCATTTGCCTCCAAACTATGTACCCTACTTATATACTGTTAGTCTAGCCCTGTTTTTATACATCATTATCGCAGCCAAAAAATCAAAGTTTAAGGAAATCAAAATTTGGTCGCTTTCTTTTTGGTTCATTTTATTCTCCGCCGTGTTTTATCTTCTTTTTCCTCAGAAGCTCAAGGAGTGGTATACTCTTGGACTCTCTGTTCCAATTGTGTTGTTTTTTGGATGCTTTTTGAATTACCTTTGGGAAAGGAAGGCCCATATTTTTAAGTTTTTTGTCGGCCTTCTTGTGGGTATGTTGATTTATTACTCCCTTAAGTCTCAATGGGACTACACTCGAGACGTAGCCTGGAAACCATCAGATGACCGAAGCAATCTGCAGAACGAGATCGCGGCTCTTGATTGGGTTTATCAAAACGCGGAGGGTAATGGCTTTAAGGTTTATAGCTATCTTCCTTCTGTTTACGATTTTCCGTACAATCATCTCTTCTGGTGGTATGGTAATCAGAAATATGGTTACGAGCCCATCGAGACTGCTTACTTACCAGATCAGCCGGAATATATCCGGGATGTCGATAAAATCTGGACAAATAAGAGAGACCTTGGGTCAAAAAACCTCACCTTTCTCATCATCGAGGAAGATATGGACATGCCCATCAGGATGCAAGCCTGGTTAGGTAATTTCTCGAAACTCTGTCTCCTCAAAGAGCAAGTTTTTTTCTGGCACGCCTCAGTTCGTCTGCTGGTTCCGTGTCCTAAATAGTACTATCAGAGTAAGTAAGGCGCTGACTATACTGATTTTTAGCCCCAGCCAAAAGCTAGCCGGCTGGTAGTCAAAGATTACCTCTCCACCATCATCCGTCAGTTTAATACATCGGAATATGCCATCACATTTATCAATTTCTACTTCTTTGTTATTTACGAACGCTTTCCAGCCCGGATACCAAGTGTCCGCTAGCAACAGCGTTTTGTGTGCGCCATTACTATATGTGATCATTATCGTATTCGATGTATAAGAGGTGATCTTTATTTCTCCTCCCTCTTCACCCAAATATCTGGCTCTGGGTTGGTAATCCAAGTTCTCCAGTACAGCCGTGGCTTCTGATTCGTAGACCTTTTTCCATTTCTTCTGGTCAATCGAATAGTTAATATTGTTTCCTCCCAATTTACCCACAGAGTCTCTTTTCACGGCCAGCAGATATTTAACGTTAAACTCACCTAGTGCCTTCGAATCATATCTTTCCAACTCCGAGTATCTTCCTACCTGACCGCTAAAGTTTCCATTTATTCCTTCCTGATAAGACTCCGCATAGCCTTTAATGGCCATCGGGTCGTACCCTGACGGGCTCATGAAGCGATACTGCATCCAAGTGGCCGGTGGCATGATCTCAGCTCTTTCCCGATCGATTCTGAAGACTTCTGTGCTGGCCTTCTCTTTTAAAAAGGTAATCACTGGGGTGTCGGGGTAGACAATTCTTTCCGGCACAAACGGAATATACTTCCAACCAAATCGAAACATTTCTAAACAAATCACTACTATCAGCAGACCGGTCAAGCCCTTCCACTTTTTCGCTAAGAGAAAAATCAGTGAGTACAGACCGACAAAAGCACCCGGTAAAAGCAAATTTCTTGAAGTGACGGCTCTTCTCTGAGCAAGCAACATACTGGGATTATTCGGAGACAGTAGTATCCCATCGGT